>Ga0070714_100001208_pt1 | contig 18622 bp, 16 predicted proteins | sample LARL83metaG_FD_65450 | JGI IMG/M metagenome (GOLD analysis project Ga0070714, IMG submission 65450) | Corn, switchgrass and miscanthus rhizosphere microbial communities from Kellogg Biological Station, Michigan, USA - LAR L8-3 metaG | ecosystem: Host-associated > Plants > Roots > Rhizosphere ... | reverse complement strand
GCGGAGGTGCTGAAGTAAAACATTACGCCGTTGCTGCCGTCGCCAGTGGCAGTGCTCATGCGAACTGTTGAGTTATCGCCCAGATTGAAACCGTTCGCGGCAACGTAATACAGACCGGGATCGAAGATTGCCGTAGTTAGCTTATTGAGGGTGACAACGCCAATATTCTGCCAGGTGATGGTGTTGTCAGGCTGAGTCTGGCCCGAGCAGGATCCATTAGCTTGTCGAGCACAGGCAGTTTGCGGCCACGGATTTGGTTCTTGAGCATTGGTTCCCGATGTGCCAGTGTTCAATGCAATGTAAACGAAGTTGCCGGCATTGTGCAGCCTTGGCTGTATCAGTGTCCCCGCTGTATAGTGCGTGCCCTGCACCCAATCTAGCGCAGCAATGTTGAAGTGCGGGCCTGATCCTGTGTAAGGAAGCAACAAGCAACCCTGGTCGTCCGGCTGGATTGCGCTGCTTTTATTGCAGCCAGTGTAATTGCCAGCCGTAAACTCCACGCATCCGTTGGGATCAGGGCAGCCATTCATAGCAAACGGAACAGGCTTGGCGCTGCCAGTTGCCACGGGAACGCCAGGTGCGCTTTTAGTTGCGAATGGATCGCCGAAGGGAGCCGCCGGAGAAATGTAGTGTCCCGTGGAGCCGACGTTGACACTCGTAGGCGCTGTGGCAGGCCCACCAAATACGGCAAGATCTGAGCCGGTGTTCGTCGGCCCACCTTGTGAAAGATCGATGATGCCGGCGGTCAACGCGGCTGAATCCTTGGAATCAATCTGAATCGACCTTTGTGGTCCGCCGAAGATGTGGATTTTCGAGCTGCCCGTCACGGACAACGCTCCAGAGGCACTTGAATGGAGTATCACCAGCGGCACAGGCACGTTGATCGGCGTAACGCCACAACCTGCTTTTGCCTTGATGTTTACCGTTGAGGCGGCCCCAACCATCTTGGTAAATGACATAGCTACAGGATCAGTGATTGTCACTTCCATGTAAGGAAATGCCGTTGCGAATGATGTCGGGAGCGATGCAACTCCCGGCAGGGAACTGGGAAAGCTCACATGAACGCTCGAACCGGAATAGCCGTTCAGCGCCGCGTATCGGCACGGCGGAGTACTAGCATTCGTGCTGCTGCAATCAAAACCAGCTCCTATCCAGCTGAAACTTTGCAGACCGTTCTGTCCAGAAGAAGATGGATCAACCGCGTTCAGATATAAATCGGCGGCGCCGGCTTCACAGGCGGCATCAGCAGCGCCTTGCGCCATTTGGCGATGTGCCCAGACCTGCGTGTAGTCTGCGGCCACACCCAGCATAGCCATAAGAAACAGGCCGATAAAAATAACGATCGGGATCAGCGTCTGGCCGTGCTGTGATGAGCGCCTTTGCGAATTTCTGTAACGATAGATCTTCATGGGACGATCATCCTCCCTTCCGCATAAGTCGTCATGGTTGGCGTATTGATGAACTGCTTGAGCCACGGGACGTAGGTGTAACTCACGGTGACTACAACGTGGTTTGGTGGTGCGGCGCTGCCATCGGGAAAGCTCACCGACGTGGAGATCGCGCTCACGTCATGAAGCGAGGTCTGCGCAAAAGTTTTGACCTTTGCTTGTGTGCCGGTCGCGTCTCCGCCGCTATGAACGATGGCATAGCGCACGCCTTCATTCGCGGCATCGGCCATTACCGCATACGTGTACATCACCCAACCCAGTTCGAAAATCCAGAACACAACCGTGAAAACCACCACAATCATCATGGCGGTTTCCAGCAGACTCTGGCCGCGCTGGCGTCGTGATCGAATTTGCATTGGGCGGTCCATAATTCAATACAAAGACCTCATGGCGACGTGCCGGCGGAAAATCGGGGCCGACGGCAACACAACGTTGAATGCTGTGCCCGGAATAATGGGAGTCACCCGGTACCCAACGTCCACCTGGTTGAGTGAGAAGACAGGCCCTTCGGGATCGCCTGGGACTGCAGAAAAAGTGATCGAAGTATCGCCAAAAAGCGTGCAATTCGCCCCGCCTGTAGCTGGATTAGTACCCATGCAAACCCGCACTCCGGTATTCGACGAAGTGGCGCCATGTACCGCGTTGGTCATGTTGTCAAAAACAAGAGTGCTCACTGCCGTGGCGCTTGGCGCTGATACCGTGGTGATGGAAGCGCCGCCCTGTGCGGAATACTGCACACCCTGTCGCGGCGCGGCGGCCAATGACAGCACCAGAAACCAGAAATAACCAAGATTGATGAGATTGAAGGCAATGCCCAGCAGCAGCGGCATGGCAATTGCCGTTTCCAACAGGCTTTGTCCTTCGTCATGCCGTTGCCGATGCATCAAATTTTGCAGCCACATAGCCTTACCTCATTACGCGGATGTTTCCACGCGATCAAACGTTAGAGCGTCGCCAATTGCCGTGGCGGTAGAGTCCAGCATGCCGGAGGGAAGTTCCAGCACAGCCGCCGCCTTCCAGAAAATCCGAGTCATTCTGAACTGGCGCATGCGACGCCGCAGGGCCAGCACATTCCAATTGCCATCGAGCACCACAATATCGATGGGAAACATCATTCCCCAGGTGTGCACTCCCTGCGAAGGAACAATCAGCAATCCATCGCCGGGTGAAAGTTTGCGCTCGCCCAGCAACCCGATGATCCTGCTCAAGCCGGTATCGGCAACACGAATACATTCCCCCAGGACCGTCCCCTTGGTTGTGTTGACCGCGCGCACTGTCTTGTTTCGGAATCGCATAAGGCTACTTGGCAAGCTCCTGAAACATTTTCTGCAGGTTGATGATCGCTGGCCCCAGCGATACGACAAAGATGCTGGGGAAGATAAACAGTACGAGGGGGAAAAGAAGTTTGACGCCGGTTTTGGCCGCGACTTCCTCAGCATGCTGCATGCGGCGTGAGCGCAAGGTATCGGCGAAAACGCCAAGCGCATTAGCAATGGGCGTGCCGAAACGCTCCGTTTGCACAAGCATGGTGACAAACTGCCGGATGAATTCAATATCTAGGCGCTCTGCCATGCTGCGCCACGCATCCAGCCGCGGCTTTCCGGCGCGCTGCTCGCGATTGATGATCTGAAATTCTTCCGCCAGGCTGGGCGCTGTAACCGCCATTTCCTCGCCAACGCGCACCATGGCCTGATCGATGCCAAGCCCGGCTTCCATACAGATCACCAGCAAGTCGAGCGCATCCGGCAGGGCAATGCGAATATTGGTTTGGCGGCGAGTCACCAGGTATGAAAGAACAAGATCGGGAAGGAAGAACCCCGCGACCGCGCCCACCAGGACCGCAGTTACCATGTTGCTGGCAAAGAAAGTTCCCACCACGATTCCCACCACCGGCAAGAGAAGTTTCACGGCAGTAAATATTTCAACGTGTTCCGGCTTGCGAAAGCCTGCCAATGTGAGCTTGTATGCGAGGTCCTGATCAAAGCCGGACACCAGCCCGCCAAACGGCTTGAAGAAACTCATGATTTTTGCGGCCGCTCGTGCCAGGCCCGTGCTGGGTGTATCTGCCATCAATGAACCGGCATCAGGCGCTGTACACGCTGAAACTTCCATCAGCCGGGCTTCCACCGGGTCGCTGCCGGTCAGCATCACGAGTACGACAACGACAAGGAGGAAGATCGTAACGGCAGCCGAAATTAAAAAGATAGTCATTCCGCCTCCTTAAAACCTGACATTCACAATTTTGCGTATCATCACTATTCCAATCACCATCATGATCGCGGCGTACGTAACCATCTTCTGGCCCAACGGAGTTTCAAACAGCGCTTTGCCGTATCCGGGATTCAAGAAGTTCATACCGATAAAAATGACAAATGGAAGTCCCATCAGAACCCCTCCCGTCAGGCGGCCTTGTGCGGTGCGAATTCGCATCTGGCCGATCACGCGGATGCGCTCGCGCAGCACGTGCGAAGTTTTATCAAGAATTTGCGCCAGGTTGCCGCCCGTTTCCTTCTGCACCAGAATGGCAGTCACCAGGAACTGGAGATCGGGTACCGGCATGCGACGGCTGAGATTAAGCATCGCTTCGCGGAATGGCAGGCCGAAACTCTGCTCATCGGCAGCCCGGCGGAACTCCGCGCGCAATGGGTCATCACATTCTTTGGCGATAGTTTCAATGGTCGCCGGCAGTGCCTGGCCGGCGCGCAGACCGCGCGACATCAGATCAATCGCTTCCGGAAGCAGTTCCGCGAAACGCCGTGAACGTCGCTTGCGTTTCTGCAACAGGTAGAAATACGGGACAGATCCCAACGCCAGCCCAGGAAGCCAGCCCAATAGTCCGGGTGCAATCCACCAATTGCCCAGAGCCGCGCCCACGCATATAAGAAGCAGAGTGACGATTACTACCTGACCGACGGTCCATTTCAGATCGCATTGTTCAATCAACAAATGCAGGCCAACAGCCAGCCGATTGTGCCGCAGGTATTTATCAAACGCCGGGACTGTGCTGAAAGTGACCTCTTTTACGATGCTTGGTTCATCGTTGCCTAACGGGGAATCCATGCTGCGATCCAGGGAAACCAGCCGCGAGTGGATGAGCTTGTCAGTTTTTGACGGTTCTATGAGCAGCGCCACCACGGCGAAAGCGGCGATCAAAACGATAAAAAAGATGCTTACAATCGTCACGGCTATACCTCGCAAACATGCTCAAACAGGTCAGGTGAAAGCTGGATCCCGGAGGCCTTTAAGCGTTCCGTAAACAAAGGCCGCTGCCCGGTGGCGCGGAAGCGTCCCAGCACGCGGTTGTTTGGGCCGATGCCGAGACGGTCAAATACAAAAATGTCCTGGAGCGTGACCATGTCGTTGCCGACTCCAGTGACCTCAGATATCTGCGTAATACGCCGCGAGCCATCACTGAGACGCGCCACTTGCACAATCACGGAGACGGCCGCTGCGATCTGCTGCCGAATCGCTACGTCCGGCAGGTTGATTTCCGCCATTAATGACATGGTTTGCAGCCGGGCGATTGCGTCACGCGGATTGTTGGCATGAATCGTGGTCAGCGAGCCGTCATGGCCGGTGTTCATGGCCTGAAGCATGTCAAGCGCTTCACCGCCGCGCACTTCGCCCACCACAATGCGGTCAGGCCGCATACGCAAGGCATTGATTACGAGTTCACGCTGCCGGACCGCGCCTTTGCCTTCCACGTTGGGAGGACGGCATTCCAGCCTGACCACATGCGGCTGCTGCATTTGCAACTCGGCCGAATCTTCAATGCTCACGATGCGTTCACGGTCAGAAATGAAACTGGAAAGCGCATTCAGCAGCGTGGTTTTGCCACTGCCCGTGCCACCGGAGATCACAATGTTGAGCCGCGCTTGCACCGCTGCCTGCAGCAATTCCAGCATAGGCGGCGTGACGGTGCGAAAGGACAGCAATTGCTCAATCCCGATGGGTACGCGTCCAAACCGGCGAATGGACATGATGGGCCCATCAATGGCGAGCGGTGGAATCACCACGTTGACGCGCGAACCGTCGTCCAGGCGAGCATCGCACATAGGAGAGGATTCATCCACACGCCGTCCAACATTGGAAACAATTTTGTCGATGATGTGGCGCAGGTGCGCCGCGTCTTTGAACACGACGTTGGTCAACTCCAGCATTCCGCCGCGTTCAACGTAGACCTGCCGGTGCGTGTTCACCAGAATGTCTGTAATGGTCTGGTCCTGCAGCAAGGGCTCCAGCGGCCCCAGGCCGAAAACTTCCTGCAGCACCTCGCGGCAAATGCGTTCTCTTTCAGATCCGCTCAGCGGAAAATTGGTAACCGCGATCAGGTCATAAATTACGTTCTGCACCTGGGTGCGCGCATACGCATCCTGCAGTGACGTGAGCCTTTCCAGGTCAATCTTGTTCAGCAACTCACGGTGCAGTGTTGTTTTCAGCTCCTGATAGGACCTGCCGCCTGCGCCGTTGGAAGGCGCAGGTGGAGCTGACGTGGTTGCAAATCCGAATGCCATTTTTATTCCCTAACTACCTGCTAAACAGAGACATCACGCCACCTGAGTGGGCTTGAGCCATAGCTTTGTCATCGGTGTTGCTGGCGAGGTTGCGGGCCCAGGCCTGAATGGCCTCGCCAAAGTCGGACTTTCCAGAAGGGATTGGCGCGCCTGCGTTGATTGCCTTGATGACTTCGTTGTAACTGTTGGGCACGCGCACGGAAATCTTCCGCCCCAGGGCCTTCTCAATGCGATCGTCGGGCAGCGGGCCCCGCTTTGAGTGGCGGTTCAGCACAATCTGGATCTTGTTGGAATTGAATCCCAATCTTTCCAGGTGCTCGATGTAACGCACCGCATTGCGTATGGACGGAAGCTCCGCCGTCAGCACAATTACGACCTGGTCGGACTGCGAAATGCAGGCCAGCGTCACATCGCTCAGACCCGGTGGACAATCCACCACTACGAACTGATAGCTCTCTCCGAGGAACGCCAGTGTACGTTCCACTGCGGAAGGAGAAGCTTTGTGAACAACGTCCACCGTTTCCGGCGAATCCAGCAGGTGCAGCCCGGAGTTGTGACGCAAGAGAAAGCCCTGAAGCAGCTCCTGGTCCAGCCGGTCAGTGTTGTTGGCCAGCTCATAAAAGCTGTATTGATGCCGGCCAGTGCCAAGATAAAGGGATGCGTCGCCCAGAGCGGAGTGCTGGTCTACCAACAGGCATTTGCGCTGGTTGCGTCCAGTGAGCTCCAGCGCGAGGTGCAGCGCAAGCGAGGTGACTCCGGTGCCGCCCTTGGCCCCGATCAGTGTGATGATCTTTCCATGAACTTTGGAGCGCGTTCTTTCCTTCTGCTTTGCTTCCACACGCGCCAGTCCGTCAAGAACACGATCATTCTGGATTGGTTTCAGCAGATACTCAATGCAGCCCACGCGCATGGCAGCAATGATCCGCTCAGGTTCGGTGTTTGCTGAAACCGCAAACACATGCACGTCCGGATAGTTGTTCCGCAGATGTTCGGTGATCCATATTGCCTGTTCATTGTTTCGGTCGTAGTCAATGAAGCAGACACGGGTCCGCGCCTTCTCCCCGGCACGGCCAACTTCTCGCTCCGCCCCGGAATAACCCTCAACGCTCGCTACCATTGCCGCTCCCGGCACCGCGAGCATAAAGTTGGCCAGAGTACGATAGGACATTGCATCAAGTCCCACCGTAGTTACGGCAAGACTTGCTGTATTCGCTGCTGAAGCTAGATTTACTGGTGTAGCCATTACCTGTAACCACCTGAAGGAATCTTGGAATCGAAATGTTTAGGATCAAGGGGCGCTGTAGGCTCCTTGGGCAGATGCGGAAGTTCTGTTGGCGCTGAGGCCGGATCAACGATTGAAGGAGTAACAATCACCACCAGCTCGGAGTTGGTCTTGGTAACTGTTTTAGAGTGAAACAGCAAGCCCAATATCGGAATATCGCCGATGCCCGGCACTTTGGAATATTGGGAAACGGTTCGCTGGTCCAGCAATCCGGCGATGCCGAAGCTCTGCCCGTCACGCAGGTCTACCACCGTTTCAGCATGGCGCGTCGCGATCGCGGGCAGTACAAAGCCGTTGACGGTTACCGCATTGCTAAAATCCAGCGAACTGACCTCCGGGAATACTTTCAGCCGGATCGTGTTGTCATCCTGGATGAGCCCCGTGAACTCCAGCTTGACTCCGAATGGCTTGAATTGCACGGATACGGTATTGGCGCCGGCCACGCCGGAAACTACCGGATAAGGCAATTCGCCGCCAGCCAGGAACTTTGCCGCTTCACCGTTTGCGGCCAGCAAGTTCGGCTCCGCCAGAATCTGAAGCAGATTCCGCTGCTGCAGGTCTTTAATGGTTGCGCCCAGGTTGATATCCGGACGGAAGATAAAAATGTTGAGCAGATCGCTGAGCCCGATCGTGCTGGTCGGCACACCGGTGCCGTTACCTGTGCCGCCGGAGTTGTCGTTTTTGACCAGCTGCGGCGGCCCGAACTGCTGGGTGCCGATGACGCCGATAGTGTTAGCAGCCCCCGTGCTGAAGAGATTGAAACCATAGGAGCTCATCTTTGCTCGATCCACCTGGGCGAACTTGACCTTCAGCAATATCTGCTTTTGCCGGCCCGGCAGCGCAATGCGAATCGAGTTAACAATTTCTTTGGAAAACGGCACGGCCATTTTGGCAATCTGGTCAGCCACAGGGACCGCTGTTGCCGTTCCGGTCAAGACGATCCTGTTCTCCTCTGCTTCCACCTGAATCTGTTCGTTGGGAAAGCCGCGAGCCACAGCTTCGCGCAGCAGGGAAACGTCCAAATCCCCAAAGACTTCAAGAATGCGCGATTTGTTGTCTTCCTGCCAGAGCACTACGCTGCTGCTGCCGGAGGCAATTGCGGTGACAACCAATTCATTTGCGGCCGTTGTGGCAGTGGTGACCACTGCCGGATTGCCGACCAGCACACGCCGCAAGCGGGCGTCAGTTCGGATGACAACTGAATGGCCTACTAGAATATGCAGGACCTGGTTTCCGGCGAAGTTGTCAGCGGACTGCGCTTGTTGTGCCGGAGCTGCGGATTGCTGCTGCGCCGTGGCAGGCTGCTGGGTGCTGGGAGGAACAGCGCCCTGCGCCATCGCGTACGGGCAAAGGCTGGCGGCTATGACAATGATTCCGCCGAGTGTGAATAATAACCGTTTTGTTCCGTCGAGTTTCAGAATGCCTCCTAGTCCTTTAACCGCCAGGAACCTGTTCAATCATTTGCCGGAAATTTGGCAACAGTGACCTTGCCGCCGGAAAGCGTTTCCACCGTGTAAGCTGCAGGCGCGGTCGGCGCAGCCGCCCTCGTGGCGCGCAGCTGCGGCTGCGGAACTTTCTTGGGTATTCCGGCCAACTCAGCCATGTCCACGGGCGCCGTGTTCGGACGAGCGGCATCGCCACCATTCCGCAAGACGAAGTGAATGCTGCCCTGGTTTTGTGTTGCCTGGCTTTGCGCCAGCGCCAGCTTCTCTGATTCTTCCGGCGTTACCAGCAACGTAACCACGCTCACATTTTCCGGCTTGCCATTGGGATCGGGATCGGTCTTGGTGCCTGTCGCCAGCACCTGGACGTTCTGCAGCACGGTGTGCGTGGTGCTGGAGGCATTATTTTCGCCGCGCAGAGTGACCAGCACATCCACATGCGAACCGGGGAAGATGAAGCCGGCAATGTTCATTACTTCATTGGTCTTCACGGAAGTGGCGCGCATACCGTCAGGAATTTTGGCGGAAAGGCCAAAGCTTCCGCTGGACGCCAGCCCATGTTTCTGCACGGCCTCTTTTGCCTCCAGGGCATAAATCGGAATTCGACCAATGGCATCTTCTTTCTTCTCAATCAATCCTTCCAGCGGCGCGTTGGCGGGCCAGTCGATCTCGGTCAGGTTTTCCTTGGTGAGCGGAACACCGGGCTGCACGGCGACAGCCGCAGCAATCACATGCCGGGTGGCTGGCCGCGCGGAAGACTGGGCGCGAGTAACGCGGACGTAAAAGATTGAAGTGATAGCGATTGAAATAATCAACGCAGCAACTAAAGCGATACCAAGCCGTCGTGTTCCCATAAACGTTATCTCCACATCGGCATCAAAAATGCCCAGTACAGAGTGCCTGCGGCAAACGCCAGCCCATAAGGCAGTCGTACCGCAGCAGGGTTATCCAGATTGACTTCAGGATGCGTGCGCAGTCCATGGACTGCGTGAAAGCCGACAATGGCCAGCGTGCTGCGCAGCGTTTTCAGCACACGGCCGGTAAAAATCATCACCAAGATGGCCAGCGCGCCTCCGGCCACGGCGGTGGCAAACATCACCCGCCAGGAACCGGTGGGCCCAATGATGCAGCCCAGCGCCGCGGCCAGTTTCACGTCGCCTGCACCCATGGCGCGAACCAGGTGAAAGATCAGGAAAAGACCACCAAACAGAAGACCTCCAGCCAGACTCACGAGCAGACCGCGCCAACCGTTCACCGCGCCTTGCAGCACAAGGCCGGCAACCATGGCGGGATAAGTGAGCCGGTTTGGAATCCGCCGGTCGCGGACGTCACTGATGGCCGCAGTTACAGCAACTGCGGTCGCCAGAGTCGGAATGATTTGGGCCAGATTCATGATGATAAAAAACCGAACCGCAGCGTACAGCCTGCGGTTGAAATGCTGTTAAGGCCTCGATAGCCGGTTCGTAGAGACATCAATCCAACGAAGGTGCCACTGTAGAACCATCTACCGCGGGTTTAAAAGTAAATGGCGCCACGCAAGCCGGTGCCGCCCGGCGCCTTTACAGCTAGCCGGCGATCGCGGTTTGGATTTTTGTGTTGATTGTCGTCAACGCGGTACTGATATCAGTTGCCAGACTGGCTGAGCCAGCGACTACTGCGGTCAGAACCGCCGCCAGAACCAGTGCGTACTCCAACAGGTCCTGACCCGACTCTTCACGATGCAGGTTTTTCACAAACTGAGTGAATGTCATTTCTAATTTCCTCCTTCTAAGAATTTTGTTGCAGAAAATTTCTCAACCCTGACGACATGTGCTAATGCACGACTTGTGCCAAAGCAATGCGATGAAGAATGCGTGCAGATAAGCGGTTTCTTAACTATGAAATTCGATTGCACTATATGAAACTAGTCCTCACATAGTCTGCTAAGTTTTGCGCAGCCTCGAGATCAAGAGCAAAGAACTTTGATTAGTTGGGAAACAAATGATCGGTAATGATTGCTTAGACTTATGTGACCTTAGCGACATAGTTAGTGAGTATTATCGTTAACTGGCAATCTATTGCACACAACTTAGCGCACTGTTAGAGAGGAGTTGCTTGAGTGGAAGGAAAATGGCGATGCAATGGAACTAAGAGGAACGTAGCCCGTGCGCGGCCCAAGAGCGAGAATACGCAAACTTTTACAACACTTGAGGAACTTATTTTTCGGATTCTAAAAAGTTCTGGGTTGCCAGCAGCGTCTTGATCGTTAGCGCACAAGTCAAATCACCTGCGGATCTCCTTCGCTAAGGACTGGAACGGTCCGGTCGCATATGGTTATGTGGGTGATCCTTTATTAGTGTACGGCGTTCGAAAATCAGAGTGTCTTTGGAAGTGCTTGGGAGGTCGCCAGAGGTAGAATAGCCGGGAAGGAAATTAGAGTTTTCTGCGTCGAGCATGCCATCCATTACGCTGATTGTGAACGGAGCTGAACACAGGGCCGAATGTGCGTCCGGCGAGTCTTTGCTATCGGTCCTGCGTAACCGGCTGGGCCTGACGGGTACCAAATACGGCTGCGGCGAAGGCCAGTGCGGCGCTTGTACGGTTTTGGTGCGGGGCAAAGCGACTCGTTCTTGCCGCACTCCTGCCCAGTCTGTGGCGGGGCAAAAGATCGTGACCATTGAGGGCCTTGCGGCAAATGGTCATTTGCACCCTTTACAGCAGGCGTTTCTGGATGAAGAAGCCTTCCAATGCGGATACTGCACCTCAGGGATGATCATGTCCGCGTATTCAGTGTTGCTTGCCCATCCTCATCCTTCCGATGAAGAGATCATCCAGTATATGGATGGCAATGTTTGCCGCTGCGGCACCTATCCACGGATCATGGCTGCTATCCGCCGTGCCGCTCAGGGAGCAAACAAGCCATGAAAGAGCAGGCGCCGCGCCCTAACGAAATCGATCTGCTGGAAGCGGAACAACATGCTGTGGAGCCGCTAAGGCACCTTTTTGACGTCAACCGTCGCGATCTGTTCAAGCTTCTAGGCGCAGGGTTGGTGGTGGGTATATGCAGGCCTGGCGTGTTTGCGCAGGAATCCGGCCGCGGCGGACGTAGTGAAGAAATCCCGCATGACGTTGCTTCATGGCTGCACATCGGTGCCGATGGAAAGATCACGGTCTTTACCGGCAAGGTGGAGATGGGCCAGAACATCCGCACCTCGCTGGCGCAGCAAGTGGCTGAAGAGCTGCGCACTCAGACGAATTCAATCACCATGATCATGGGGGACACGGATCTCACCCCGTTCGATTTGGGCACATTCGGGAGCCGCTCTACGCCGCAAATGGGATCGCAACTTCGAAAGGTATCAGTCGCGGCCCGTGAGATGCTCATCGACATGGCGGCCCAGCGCTGGCAAGCCGATCGCAGTGCGCTGGTGGCGCATGACGGCGCTATCACCAACTCGCGTACGAAAGAAAGCTTCAGCTACAGCGAGCTCACGCGTGGCCAGAAGCTGGTGAAGGTCGTAGCGGATGACTCCGCTCTCACTCCAGCCACGCAATGGCACGTTGCCGGAACGTCAGCGCCGAAGGTTGACGGCAGAGCGTTCGTTACCGGCATCCACAAATACACTTCCGATCTGGCGCAGCCAGGCATGCTCCACGGCACAATTCTGCGTCCAAAGGCGTTCAACGCTACGCTGGTTTCACTGGATGCGAAAGAAGCAGAGAAGCTTCCCGGCATCAAGATTGTGCGCGACGGCGATTTCGTCGGCATAGTCGCCCCAGATCCACAGGCCGCGCTCAACGCTCGCGAGGCGCTCAAGGCGGAGTGGACCGCGCCGACCCAGATTTCCGAAGCTGTTCTCTTCGAATCCCTGCGCCAGGGCACCGAAGGTGAAGCCCGGAGAGGCGGCTTTGGCGGCGGACGTGAAACCGGTTCAGTCCAGATAGCGATGGCCTCGGCGGCAAAAACTCTGTCGCAGACTTATACCGCAGCCTACATTCAGCATGCGCCGCTGGAGCCGCGCGCTGCCGTCGCGGAGTGGGAGGGCGACAAGCTCACTGTGTGGACAGGCACGCAGCGGCCGTTTGGCGTGCGGGAAGAATTGTCAACGGCATTTCACATCCCGCTCAATCAAGTGCGAGTGATTGTTCCTGATACTGGCTCGGCATACGGCGGCAAGCACACGGGCGAGTGCGCCGTGGAAGCGGCCCGTCTGGCCAAAGCCGCCGGCAAACCTGTAAAGCTGGTGTGGACTCGCGAGGAAGAGTTTACCTGGGCTTATTTCCGGCCTGCGGGCGTGATTGACGTTAAGAGTGGCATCGCTGCGGACGGCACTCTTGTGGCCTGGGAATTTCACAACTACAACTCCGGCCCGGCAGGCATTAACACGCCGTATAACGTCGCCAACCAGAAAAGTGAATTTCATCCAGCAAAGAATCCGCCGCTCCGGCAGGGATCGTATCGCGGCCTGGCAGCTACGGCCAATCATTTTGCTCGCGAGAGCCACATGGACGAACTGGCCCATCTTGCCGCCATGGATCCGCTTGCCTTTCGATTAAAAAATATCACAGACGCACGGCTGCGCGCCGCGTTTGAAACTGCGGCCGAGCGTTTTGGCTGGGGCAAGCAGACGGCGACGACTACGCGCGGCTTCGGCATCGCAGGTGGCTTTGAAAAGGGCGGTTACCTGGCAACATGCGCGGAAATTGCTGTGGACCGCGCCATGGGACGGATAAAGATCGTTCGCGTGGTGCAGTCTTTTGACTGTGGGGCGGTGGTCAATCCGAACGGCTTGCGTAACCAGATCTCAGGCGCCATTGTGCAAGGCATCGGCGGCGCCTTGTTTGAAGCCATACACTTCGACAAGGGCCGCATCGGCAATCCCTACTTCGCCGATTATCGCCTGCCCCGCTTCAGCGATGTTCCCCAGATTCAGGTCGAGTTGATCGACCGCAAAGATCAACCTTCCATGGGCGCCGGAGAGACGCCGCTTATGGGCTTGGCCCCGGCAGTAGCTGGCGCGATCTTTAGCGCTACAGGAATTCGCTTGCGTAGCTTGCCTTTGATGGCAAAGCCGCTGCCCGCCGCTAGGCTCTTAGTTGATCCCGACGAGAAATTTCGCTTGGATTGATTACGGGCCTTCGAAGATACCTTTTGGATCCATGAAGGTGCTAAGAAGTCATAAAGAATATGTTAAGAGTGAATAAAACTTAGTGAAAGAAAATATAAAACCTCCGGTAAGAAACCGTTAAAAATGTCAGTGATTCGAGCCTGCGTGGCTTGCCGGCAAAGCCAGTGGCAGTCCGAATGAAAAGACCGACCCGTGCCCTAACTGGCTGGTCACTTCAATGCGGCCACTGTGGGCCTCAACAATAGCTTTAACAATCGCGAGTCCCATTCCTGTCCCTTGAACGCGATATCTCTGGCTTTGCCCACGATAGAATTTGTCAAAGATCATGGATCGTTCCAGGTCATCAATGCCAGCTCCGCGATCGGCGACGCTGGTGATGAGACGGTCATTTTTAACTTCGGCACTGACAAAAATGGGTGATCCCGGCGCCGAGTATTTCGCGGCATTCTCCAAAAGATGCCGAAGCACCTTTTTGATCCAGACCGCGTCCATGACTACGGAAGGAAGACGATCCGGCAGTCGCACTTCCACAAGATGGTCTCCCAATGCATTTTTAGATTCGGCAAGCGCTGCATCAATGGCTTCGCGCATCTGATGCGGAACCAGATCCAGGTGTACTTCCTTTGCATCAAGCTGGGCCATCTCCACGGCTTCGCCAATCACGCGGTTGAGACGGTCGCTCTCTTCTTCCACGACTGCCAGCAGATCTTCCTGTTGCTCGGCGGTCAATTTTGTTCCGGAGCGCAGGGTCGTAACGGATGCTTTGATCGAAGTAAGGGGCGTACGAAATTCATGCGTGACCGAATCAAGCAGCGCGGAGCGCAACCGTTCACTCTCTCGCGCGGCTTCCGTGTGCGTCAGGCGTTCCACGGCATTCGCGCGTTCAACGGCGGTTGCAATCAGGCTGCCCACAGCTTCCATCGTCGCCCGCGAAGGGATTTCGCCGGACAAACCGAAAGCGCCTACTGTTCTCACACCCATGCGCAAGGGGGCAACAGCGAGCATGCGTGCGTGATCGAAGAACAACTCGCCTCGCGCCGCCGCGTCTTTCAGGCGCTCCACTGCGACATTCTGGCGATCGGGATCGGACCGGTATATCTGATCTTTGCTGGAAAGATAAATCGCAGCTTCCGTAGGCCCAAAGGTCTCGGTGAGAAAACGAGGAACGGTTTGCAGGAGCGCCACCACGTTCTCAGCTACAAGCAACTGCTGGCTGAAGGCATAGAGTCTTTCGACTTCCTGCCTGCGCTGCTGGGCTTCCCATGTCTGCCGGCGCGCCCGCTCTGATAAGTTGCTAGCAATCACCGATGTGAGAAAGAATGCGAAAAGCGCCACCCAGTTTTGCGTGTCCGCAATGGTAAGGGTGCCCACGGGCGGCAAGAAAAAGAAATTAAAACAGAACGCCGAAGCAATAGACATTGGGATGGCATAACGAAGTCCCCAGGCTGCCGCAACCGCGAGAATGGCAAGGAGAAAGGTCAGCGCTGTGGTTGTAGGATTGACGTGCAGCAATTTCACGTATACAAGAACGATCAGCGCCACCAGCACGGCACATGTCAGCAACCGCAACGTTGCTTGTATGGACGAGTTCACGCGCTGATTGTAGCTCATGCGAATCTCACCCGCGGCGAGGAGTATTGTGCCCAAGACACCGGAACAATGGCTGGAGCAGGCGGCCCCGGAAAAGAAGTCGGGGATATTCAAGGTCTTTCTTGGCTATGCGCCAGGTGTGGGAAAGACCTACAGCATGCTCAGCGAGGCCATTCGCAGAAGTAAGCGCGGTGAAGACGTGATCATCGGCCTGGTGGAAACCCATGGGCGTAAGGGAGTGGCGGAGCTCATCGGCCAGCTTCCCGCAGTGCCACGACGCCCGCTTGAATATAAGGGCACCATGTTTGAGGAGATGGATGTTGACGCCATTATCGAGCGCAAACCTCTTGTTGTGTTGGTTGATGAACTCGCGCACACCAACGTGGAAGGCAGCAAGCACAAAAAGCGCTATGAGGATGTGCTCGATCTTCTTGAAGCGAAAATCGACGTTCTCTCCACCATGAATATTCAGCATCTGGAAAGCGTCTCTCCCACGGTGCAGAGCATTACCGGGATAAGAATCCGTGAAACGGTGCCTGACTGGGTACTGGAGCGGGCCAACGAAGTGGTGCTTGCCGACCTGACACCGGAGGCGTTGCAAATGCGTATGCACCGGGGCGACATCTATCCTGTGGACCGCGCAGAAAAGGCCCTGACTAATTTCTTTCGCGCGGGAAATTTGCTGGCACTGCGCGAACTGGCCCTGCGCCATGTGACGCACTCGGTGGACCGCAGCCTGGAGTCATACCTTCGGCGCAAACACATTGACCAGAACTGGGGCGTGAGTGAACGAGTGGCCGTCTGCATCAGTTCGAATCCGGCGTCACAGCAACTTATTGCTCGTGGCGCTCGCATGGCGCATGGCCTCGATGCTGAGTTCTACGTTATACACGTGGAAACTGGCAAAGCTCGGACAGGCGATCGCGCGCGTTCATTGCAGACGAACATAAGCTTCGCGGAGAACCTTGGGGCCAAAAGCATCCAACTCAAAGGAAACATCGTTTCAACCACGGTTGCCGATTTTGTCCGCGAGCACAAAATCACCCAGGTAATATTCGGCCGCTCTGCGGTCCACGGATTGCGGAAATATCTGTACCTGGCTGCCATGAACCGCTTTCTTGCCAATGCACCCTCCGTGGACGTTCACATTGTGACCCAGGAAGAAAACTGAAATGGCCGAACGAAGCCGGATTCTCGTGGTAGATGACGAAACCCAGATCGCCCGGGTCCTCAAAACGGCGCTTAGTTCACAAGGCTATGAGGTCAAGACAGCGGGCGATGGAGAGAGCGCGTTAAACCTGGCCGTGGACTGGATCCCGGACCTCATCGTCACCGATCTTTCCATGCCGGGGATGACGGGCATTGAACTGTGCCGGTCAGTGCGCGAGCGGTCGCAGGTGCCCATCATCGTGTTGTCAGTCCGAGGTGAGGAAAAAACCAAGATTGAGGCCCTTGATGCAGGCGCCGATGACTATGTCACCAAACCTTTCAGTGTGAGCGAACTGCTGGCCCGCGTGCGGGCGAACTTGCGTCGCGTTGCGCCGCAGGACTCTCCGGCTGCATTGGTTGAGGACGGAGATTTCTATATCAATCCGGAATCACGGGTCGTGCGCGTGCGCGGTAAAGAAGTCCATCTCACTCCCAAGGAGTTTGAGCTGTTGATGTTCATGGCGCGACATCCAAATAAAGTCCTTACCCACCGCGTTCTTCTGAATGCCGTCTGGGGAGGCGAGAGTGTGCAACAGCCCGAATATCTACGCGTCTTCATCAACCAATTGCGTAAGAAGGTCGAGCCCGGCGATCCGCCGCGCTACATCCTGACGGATCCCTGGGTAGGCTATCGGTTTGAACCTGCGGGCGCCGAATCCTTATAAAACATTTACAAACTCCTTAGCGTCTCCTTATGCCGAAACCGCTCTACTGAAATGTTTGGCATCTGCCTCGCCACAGTTGCGGCGCGGCGTGCCGCGGATGCCTTGGAATATGCAAAAGGCAAGGGACGTATGAAACCTCTATTGTGTCGATGTTCATTGAAAGTGATTTGTATCTTGACCATCAGTGCGGCTCCGTTCGTTGGAGCGCCTGTACCGGCCATGGCTCAGGCCGAAGGACAAATTCAAACTGCGAATCCCGGCTCGTCAGCGGGACCCGCAGTCAATCCGCGCTCCAGTGTTAGAACGCCGGATGAAGCGAACGCAGAAATCCTGAGAGAACTTCAACAGATGCGGGCCCGCATTGAGTATCTGGAGGCGCAACTTAAAGCCCAAAAAGGACCATCCAGGTCTGCCTCGAACACCACCAGGGAACCGACGTCCCGCACTGCTGCGCCTGAACTGGCCGCGGCAAATGCATCGCCGACCGTCGCTTCCACGGCGCAAACCCAGAAAGGCGCTGATAAGCCCGAGCCCACCGCGCCTTTTGCTTTTGCTGACTGGACGTGGCTCAATGGCACTCCGCGCAACAAGGACGTCGTGTGGGATTCGAAGTTCTTCACCCCGGAAATACGCTTCGACGCGAATTACATCAGCAGCTTCAATCATCCTCGGGATGACAGCCTCGGGGGATCGACCGAGACTTTTCGTTCGAATGAAGTCCAGATCGAGCAGATCAGTTTCGGCGGCGATTTTCACTGGCAGGATGTCCATGCAAGAATCCTGACCATGGGAGGGATGTTCGGTGTAACCACGCCACGCAACGATGCCAGCGCGGGACGTGGGCAGTGGGACCTTCGCGGCGCGTATAAGTATTTTTCTGAAGCCAGTGGCGGTTATCACTTCAACGTGAATCATGGACTCAACTTTGACGCAGGAATCTTCGTTTCCTACATTGGCCTTTTCAGCTATTACAACTTTGATAATTGGGCTTATCAGCCGTCGTATGTTTCATCCAACACACCCTGGTTCTTCAATGGCGTCCGGATCCAATGGTTCCCCACGGACAAGTTGAAGATCGAGCCCTGGATCATCAATGGGTGGCAATCCTACGGCAGGCTGGGCAGCAAGCCAGGGCTGGGAGGACAGGTTTTGTGGCGTCCAACGGGCTGGCTCTCCATCGTTTCCAACAACTACGGTATGGGTGAGGATACGCTGGGCAACGGCAATGGCCAATTTGGCCGCTCCCGCATTCACACTGACAACAGCGTTGAAGTCAAATACTACGATCACCCGGAGAAATTCCTCGACAAGATGGCCTTCTCGCTTACAGGAGACCTGGGATGCGAATACGGCGGCAAAGGAAC
>Ga0070714_100001207_pt1 | contig 18624 bp, 17 predicted proteins | sample LARL83metaG_FD_65450 | JGI IMG/M metagenome (GOLD analysis project Ga0070714, IMG submission 65450) | Corn, switchgrass and miscanthus rhizosphere microbial communities from Kellogg Biological Station, Michigan, USA - LAR L8-3 metaG | ecosystem: Host-associated > Plants > Roots > Rhizosphere ... | reverse complement strand
GTGTGGTGCCGGGTGTGGCTCCAGCGCCAGACCGTCGGGTCACGCATGATCATGAAGGAGGCGGTCTGGTACAGGCCCTCGTCGAGCCAGCGGGTCTTGAACGCGGTGCCGTGCCCGGTCTCGTGCCAGCGGGAGTCGGATGTGGAGCCGTAGAGGGTGCCGTAGACGAGGAAGAACGGCAGCGCCCACCAGGTGCCCCAGAACGCGATGCCCAGGCCGCCGAACAGGCCGATCAGGCCGAACCAGATCACGGTGTCCCGGATGGCCGGGTAGTCGGAGCGCCGCATCAGCTCCTTCATCCGCTTGCGCGGCACCGCGCTGCGGAACCAGTCCCCGCCCGCCAGGCCCGCGTCCACCGCCGCCTGGTTCTCCGGACCCGCGAGGCTGTACCTGGCCAGCCGTTCCCTGCCCATACCCTGCTCACCTCTACACGCGATCACGTTGGAGCGCTCCAACTCATTGGAGCTCACGCCGGATCGGCTGTCAAGAGCCCGACCGCGACGGGCGGGACGCTGCCCACCCGGTAACGCGGGGCGGCGGGCGGGCATGGCCCACGCCGCGAGAGGGTGGTAGGACCCGCACACGAGAGGTGGCGGGCCGCGCGCTAAGAGAAGGCGGCCGGGCCGCAGGAAGAGGGGTCGTGCCCGCACCCGAGCTGGTGTTCCTGCTGCTCGACGGGAAGCAGGCCGCCGAGCACACCGAGGAGCTGCAGGCCCTGCAGGCCGAGGTCAGCCCGGACCCGCCGGACCTGGACAGCGGCGAGGCCGCGCAGTTCGCCCGGCGCTTCGGCGTCCAGCTCCGCCAGCCGGGCTTTGCCCTGGCCGAGGCGCGCAGCGGCGGCTACCTGGTCGGTTACGCGGCCGGGATGCCGCTGCGGCCGTCGACATCCTGGTGGCGGGACCTGACCACCCCGCTGCCCGACGGGTACACCACCGAGCACCCCGGCCGCACGTTCGCGCTGACCGGCCTGGCGGTCCGCGCGGCGTGGCGGCGCCAGGGCATCGCGCAGACGCTGCACGACCTGATCCTGGCGGGCCGGCCAGAGGAACGGGCCACCGCGACCGTGCCCGCCGAGGCAGGCCCGGCGCAGGTCGCGTTCAGGAACTGGGGCTGGAGCAAAGTGGCCAGGACGCGCGCTCCCCAGCCTGGTTCACGCGCGTCCGACGTGCTCGTGCTCGAGCTTCCTCGATGACCCCCTACTGGGCGGCCTGGCCCGCGCGGTGCGGCAGCTTCCAGCCCGGCCGGACGTAGTGGCAGGTGTACCCGGCGGGGTACTTCTGCAGGTAGTCCTGGTGCTCGGGCTCGGCCTCCCAGAACGGGCCCGCCGGGGTGACCTCGGTGACGACCTTGCCCGGCCACAGGCCTGAGGCTTCGACGTCGGCGATCGTGTCCTCCGCGACCCGCTTCTGCTCGTCGCTGGTGTAGAAGATCGCCGACCGGTAGCTGCTCCCGATGTCGTTGCCCTGACGGTTGAGCGTGGTCGGGTCGTGGATCTGGAAGAAGAACTCGAGCAGGTCCCGGAAGGAGATCTGCTCCGGGTCGAAGGTGATCTCGATGGCTTCGGCGTGGCCGGCGTGGTTCCGGTAGGTCGCGTTCGGCACGTCGCCGCCGGTGTAGCCGACTCTTGTCGAGATCACGCCGGGACGCTTGCGGATGAGTTCCTGCACTCCCCAGAAGCAGCCGCCGGCCAGGATGGCCTTCTCGACCTTGTCACTCATTGTCACGCACTCCTCGTCTCGTCGGTCCGCTCGAACAGCTTGCGGTATTCGCCATAGCCTTCGCTCTCCAGCTTGTCGAGCGGGATGAAGCGCAGGGCCGCGGAGTTGATGCAGTAGCGCAGCCCGCCCTCATCGGCAGGCCCATCGTCGAACACGTGGCCGAGGTGGCTGTCCCCGTGGACGGACCGGACCTCGGTGCGGACCATGCCGTAGCTGACGTCGCGGTGCTCGGCGACGTTGCCCGGCTCGATCGGCACGGTGAAGCTCGGCCAGCCCGACTGGCTGTCGTACTTGTTGACGGAGGCGAATAGCGGCTCGCCGGAGACGATGTCTACGTAGATGCCAGGTTCCTTGTTATCCCAGAACTCGTTCCTGAACGCTGGCTCGGTCGCGGCTTCCTGGGTGACCTGGTACTGACTGGGCGTCAGCCGGGCCACGGCCTCAGGGTCCTTGCGGTACTTGTCCGACATCTCAGCTCCTCCGCTGATTCTGTCCCCGGGCTGGGCGGCGCTGGCTGCGCTGTCCTGGGCCGGAGAACTTGCACCTAGAACAGCAATCGTGAGGGTCAGGAAATTTCGTGCCCAGGGACGCGCCGGGCAACCCGCCGGAGCCTGTTCTACCCGGGATTTCCGCCGCTGTGCTCGGTCCGCGGGCGGGCGGTGAGCCGCACCTTCTTCAGCTCTCCGGTGCGCGGGCTGAACGTGACTTGGACCAGGTCGCCGACCGCGAAGGCCTGGTAGACGTAGGACAGGGAGCAGGTCCAGGCGCGCTGCCCGTCGTCGATCGCGGTGCACTGGGCGGTCGAGCTTCCGTTCTCGTTGTTGGTCCGTTCCTGCCAGCGGGCGATGACCTGGCCGTCGAACGTCGCGGTCTTCGGCAGCGCGGTCCGGCGGCTCACCGTGCCCAGGCCCAGGACGATCAGGATGGCCGCCGTCGCCACCAGGCCCAGCGCCAGCGGGGCGCCGATCCAGCGAGAGGTCCCCGGGCCCATCGCCATCAGCACGGGCACGGCGGTCAGCCCGAGCGTGATCCCGGCCAGGCTGAACATCATCCCGGGCTCGGGGCCCCCGGTGCCCAGGCCGTCGGTGGACTGCGGGGTGACCTGCCGCCAGGTACCGGAAAACGACGACCAGATCTCCCTGGGCGGCTCCCGCGTCTCCGCCGGCGGCCCCGAGGCCGGCCGGGCTGGCCGCCGCGGCGGCACGGCGCCCGCCGGCGCCATCTGGGCGCAGGCCCATCGACCTGATCCAGGGCCGCTTCCGGCAGATCCCGAGGCGCCTGCCCTCCTCGAGCAGCTTCTCCTGGAACGGCTTCCAGGTGTTCTTCACGTCATCGCACGCCGCGACGAGCGCCGCGAACGGCGCGCCGCCGGCGCTCGCGAGCCGGGTCCGTGCCTCGCTGAGCACCTGCTGCTCGAAGCCGGCCAGGCCGTCAGCGGCGGGCGGCAGCGCGGGCAGGGTCACCCGCAGCCCGTCCGGCCCGTTGCTGACCTCGAGGAAGCTGCGCGCGGCCAGATGGAGAATCGTCGCGTGATAGGCCGCGACCCCCGGGTCGCACTTGGTCAGGACCAGATCAACCAGGGCCGGCCGCACGTCGGACATCCCACGCCTCCCCATGAACCCGCAGTCGGGACGGCCGCCGTCCGGGGAGATCGCGGGCTCCGGCCCGGATCGTCGGCTGACAACTTAAACGGACGGGACCCGGGGGACGGATCAAATACCGGGCCGGTTATCCCCGGCCGGCTGCGGTCGCCGCGCCCGGCAGGGTCTCGGGTTCCGTGGCGATGGCCGCCGGGGCGGCCATCGCCGACCAGCGGCGCCGGTTGCGCCGCTCCAGCCGGGTGGCGGCCCAGGCCAGCGTGAGATTGATGGGGATGTACACACAGGCGATGACGATCGCCGCGGGAATCGCGTTGGTGTAGAGGTTCTGCAGGATCGACACCTTCGAGGTGAGGTTGTCGTAGGCGATGATCGTCCCCAGCGCGGTGTCTTTGAGCAGGACGACGAGCTGGCTGACGATCGCGGGCATCATGGCGGTGATCGCCTGAGGCACCAGGACGAGCCTCATGAGCTGGCCCTGGCGCAGGCCAACCGCGTAACCCGCCTCGGACTGGCCTGTCGGGATCGCGTTGATCCCGGCCCGCACGACCTCGGCCAGCACCGATCCGTTGTACATGACCAGCCCGAAGACCACCGCCTGCAGGGCGCTCGGGTTCCAGGCGAAGTTGGTCAGCGCACCGGGCGCATACGAGGCGAAGAAGATCAGCAACAACAGCGGGATCGCGCGGAAGAACTCCACCACGGTTCCGGCTGGCCAGCTGATCCACCAGCGACGGGAGAGCCGGGCGATCCCGAACACAACCCCGAAGGCCAGCGCGAGTACCGCCGCGATCGCGGCTGCCTTCAGGGTGCCGGCCAGCCCGGGGAGTATCTGTACCGTCCAGATGTCACCCTGCAGGAACGGCCGCCACTTCTGCGCCGTCCACTGATCCTTCTGGCCGAGCGCCCACACGGCCCAGCCCGCGACGGCGGCAAAGGCCAGCGCGAACACCACGCCCAGCAGACGGTTGCGCCGACGGCCGCGCGGCCCGGGCACGTCGTAGAGGACCGTCGCCTCGTTCACCGGGCCACCGTCCAGCGCTTGGCCAGCCGGCCGAAGAGCAGGCCGACCGGCAGGGTGAGCGCGACGAAGAAGAAGGCGTACCCGGCGAAGATCGGGATAACGATGTCGCCGTGGGACTGCAGCTGGTTGCGCATGGTGTAGAACGCCTCGGGCACGCCGATGGCCGCTGCGATGGTGGTGTTCTTGATCAGGGCGATGAGGACGCTGCCCAGCGGGGCGATCACGGCGCGGAAGGCCTGCGGGAGCACCACGATCCGCAGCGTCTGGGTGAAGGTCAGGCCGATCGAGCGGGCGGCCTCGGCCTGGCCCAGCGGGACGGTGTTGACCCCGGACCGCAGGACCTCGCAGACGAACGCCGAGGTGTAGGCGACCAGCCCGATCACCGCCAGCCAGAAGTAGTTGGTCGTCTGCACCTCGGCCACCGTGACGATCGAGCCCAGGCCGAGCCCGCAGAACAGGATGATCAGCGTGAGCGGCGTGTTCCGCAGGACGTTGACGTACATCGTGCCGACGGCGCGGAGCACGGACAGGGGTGCTACCCGCATCGCGGCCAGGACGGTCCCGAGGATCAGGGACCCCGCCGCGCTGAGCGCCGACACCTTCAGGGTCATCCAGAAGGCCAGCAGGATCGTGTGGCCGTCGCTGCGCAAGAAGTTGATCATGGCTATCCCGGCCGTCAGGCTGACCGCGCGGGGGAGATCCGGTCCGGTCTCCCCGCGCGGTCACACCGTGCGATGAGTCCCGGTTACTGGTTGAACGGGATGTCGAACTTGCCGACCGTGGGCGGCGTTTCCGCGGGCACCTGCGGCAGATTCTGCTGCAGCGACGCCCGCCAGCTGCCGTCGTCGAACATGGCCTGCAGCGCCTGGTCCACGGCGGTGACGCCCTTCGCGTCGCCCTTCTTGAGGCCAATGCCGTAGATCTCGTTGCTGAAGAAGGTGCCGACCACCTTGAGCTTGCCCTTGTTCTGCGGCTGGGCCGCGAAGCCAGCCAAGATCGTGTTGTCGGTCGTGACCGCTTCCACCTGCCCGCCGAGCAACTGGTTGACGCAGTCGCCGTACCCCGGGAGCCGGATCAGGTTGACCTTCGACCCGTACTGCTCCTCGATCCGGTCGCCTGATGCTGAACCCTGGCCTGAGCAGACCTTCTTGCCCACGAGATCGCCGGGCTTTTTGATGCTGCCGTCGTTACCGCGGACGAGAATGTCCTGGTGGGCGACGTAGTACGGCCCCGCGAACGAAACCACCTGCTGCCGTTCCGGCGTGACCGAGTAGGTCGCCACGACCATGTCCACCTTGCCTTGCTGCAGGAAGGCCTCACGGTTAGCCGACAGTGTCGGGACAAAGTTGATCTTTGTGGCCCCGAGCTTTTTCGCGACGTACGTGGCCACGTCGACATCGAAGCCTGAATACTGCCCCGACGCACTTTGCAGCCCAAGACCAGGCTGGTCGGGCTTCACGCCGATGTTCAGGACCTTCTCGGTCTTGGCCTTATCGACGATGGAGTTACCACCGCCGGTGCTGCTGCCGTTGTTGCTGCTCCCGCCGCATGCCGACAGGACCACGCCGAGCGTCGCTAAGGCCGCGACCGCGACAGTGGTTATCCGTAATGATCGCATTGCTGTATCTACCTTTCTGTTCTGAGGACTTTGGAAAGGAAGTCCCTGGCGCGATCGGTCCGGGGCTGAGTGAAGAACTCGTCGGGGGCGCTGTCCTCGATGATCTGGCCATCGGCCATGAAGGCCACCCGGTCGGCGGCGCGGCGCGCGAAACCCATCTCGTGCGTCACCACGATCATCGTCATGCCGTCATCGACCAGGCCGGTCATGACGTCCAGAACCTCGGTGACCATCTCCGGGTCGAGGGCCGAGGTGGGCTCGTCGAAGAGCATGAGCTTGGGCCGCATGGCCAGGGCCCGGGCGATCGCGGCCCGCTGCTGCTGGCCGCCGGACAGCTGCGCCGGATACTTGTGGGCCTGGCTCTGGATCCCGACCCGCTTGAGCAGATCCATGGCCTGCGCTTCCGCCTGCGCCTTCGCGGCCTTGCGTACGTTGACCGGGCCGAGCGTGACGTTCTGAATGACGGTCTTGTGCGCGAACAGATTGAACGACTGGAACACCATGCCTACGTCCGCCCGGTGGCGGGCGAGTTCGCGGCCTTCGACCGGCAGGGGCTGGCCGTCAAACAGGATGCGCCCCGAGTCGATCGGCTCCAGCCGGTTGACCGTGCGGCACAGGGTTGACTTGCCGCCGCCCGACGGGCCCACGATGACCAGGACCTCGCCCCGGTCCAGGGCTAAGTTGATGTTCCGGAGGACGTGAAGATCCCCGAAGCTCTTGTTGACCTCTTCGAGCGCGACGAGCGTCTGGGTACGGACGGAGCCCAGGTGCCGGGCCTCGGTATTGCTGTCTGTCATGGCATGCAGACCATGTCTGTCAGTGCCGCAAACCGGTTATTTAGGGAAAGACTACCGACCCATGACCCGTGCTTGAACCTCGCGCCGGGGGATAAGCCGCTGCCTGGGCCCGCCCGGGGCGCCTCGTCAACGTCAGGGCCTAGTGGGGTGCGACGGGAGTCGGGCAGGATGAGGCCATGGCTCGCCCAGGTGCTTCGGCTTCGCTGCCGGTCATCGACGTCGGGCCGCTGGCCGGTGGTGAGCCGGCCGGGCCGGGCGCGGCGGAGGCGGCGGAGGCGGCGGAGCAGATCCAGGCGGCCTGCCGCGAGCGGGGCTTCTTCTACGTGACCGGGCATGGCGTACCAGCGGGTCTGGTGGATCAGCTGGCCGCGGCGAGCGCCGAGTTCTTCGCCCTGCCGCTGCCGGACAAGCTGGAGATCGCCATGGAGCGCGGCGGCCGGGCCTGGCGGGGTTTCTTCCCGGTGGGCGCCGAGCTCACCTCCGGCCGGCCGGACCTGAAGGAAGGGCTGTACTTCGGCACCGAGCTGCCCGGCGACGATCCGCGGGTGCAGGCCGGGCTGCCGCTGCACGGCAGCAACCTGTTCCCGCGGCAGGTCCCCCGGCTGCGCCCGCTGGTGCTGGCCTACCTCGACGCGCTGTCCGGGCTGGGCCAGGCCGTGCTGGCCGGCGTGGCGCTGAGCCTCGGCCTGGACGCCGCCTACTTTGCCAGCGGGTACACCGCGGACCCGACCATCCTGTTCCGGATCTTCCACTACCCGCCGTCCCCGCCCCAGGACGACGGCTGGGGGGTGGGCGAGCACACCGACTACGGCCTGCTGACCCTGCTGGCCCAGGACGACAGCGGCGGCCTGCAGATCGCCGCGCCCGAGGGCTGGATCGACGCCCCGCCCATCCCGGGCACGTTCGTCTGCAACATCGGCGACATGCTCGACCGCCTGACCGGGGGCTGGTACCGGTCCACGCCGCACCGGGTCCGCAACACCAGCGGCCACGGCCGGCTCTCGTTCCCGTTCTTCCTGGACCCGGGGTTCACCGCCGAGGTGCCGCCGCTGCCGGACCGCGCCGCCGCCGGGGATGACGGCAGGCGGCGGTGGGACGGGCAGGATCTGCGGGCGTTCAGCGGCAGCTACGGCGACTACCTCCTGGGCAAGGTGGCCAAGGTCTTCCCGCAGCTCCAGCGCGACGTTTTGTGACGTTTGAGGCGTCCCGCGTAACCATACGGTGGTGCTAGCTTCCCCGCGGCACTCGTCTCCGCACCGTTGTCAGGGCCCGCTGTAGCCGGTCTACTTGAGTCGCGACATGACAGGCTACGGGATTCGACCTCGTGAGCGGGTGGGGCAGTCGTGCGGATCACTATGACCTGGCTGCGGCTTGAGCTGCCCAGGCGGTGGCGCTCGCTGAGCGCCCTGGCCCTGCTGGTCGCCCTGGCCACCGCGACCATCCTGACCGCGGTGGCCGGCGCGCGGCGCGGCCAGACCGCGTTCGACCGGCTCTGGGCGCGCACGCGGCCGGCCACGATGACCGTCCTGCCCAACCAGCCCGGATTCGACTGGTCCAGGATCCAGGCTCTCCCCGAGGTCTCGGTGATCAGCAGGTTCCCGGTCACGTTCGGGTACGCGGTCAAGGGCTATCCGCAAGCCGAGGGGCAGTTCCCGGTCATCGACGCTTCGATGACCCGGACCATCGAGCGGCCTGTGATCCTGGCGGGCCGCCCCTACAACCCGCGCCGCGCCGACGAGGTGCTGGTCACCCCCCAGTTCGCGGCGGCGTTCGGCAAGAAGCCGGGGGACACCCTGACCCTCGAGCTGGCCAGCCTAAAGCAGGCCAACGCGGGCTACGACGGATCCTCGGGCGGGCCGCCCCGTGGGCCCCGGGTCCTGGTCCGGATCATGGGCGTAGCCCGCTCGCCCTGGTACAGCGACGTCCCCGGCGGTCAGGGCAGCGTGATCTCCACACCGGCCTTGTTCGCGCAGCACCGGGCCAACATGCTGGGCACGAACCACCAGTCGTTCGTCAACGCGCTGATCCGGCTGAACGGTGGCGCCGCGGCCATCCCGCGGTTCCGGGCCGACCTGGCCCGGGTGACCGGGCGGCACGACATCGACGTGTGGAACAACGCCGTCACCATCGGTAGCCCGGTCCGCCGGGTCACCGGGTACGAAGCGGCCTGCCTGGCGGCGTTCGCGGTCGCGGCCCTGGTCTCCGCGCTGTTCCTGATCGGCCAGGCGGTGGCCAGGTACGTGTCATCGACCGTCCCGGACCTGCAGATCCTGCAGGCGGTCGGCATGACCAAACGGCAGGGCGTGACGTCGGCGGCGGCGCCACCGTTCCTGGCCGCCGCGGCAGGCGCCAGCGTGGGCGTGGCCGCCGCGATCGTGGCCTCGCAGTGGATGCCGATCGGCGCGGCGGCCCTGTTCGAGCCGCACCCGGGCCTGGACGCGGACTGGGCGGTGCTGGGCACCGGCTGGATCCTGGCCCCGGTGCTGGTCCTGGCCGGGGCGGCGGCAGCGGCCGTGCTGGCGTTCCGGGCCAGCAGGCGACACGTGGTGGCCCGCCGGTCTCTGGTCGTGACCTCGGCGAGCGGCGCGGGGCTGCCCGCGCCCCTGGTCATCGGGACCAGGTTCGCGCTGGAACCAGGCCGCGGGCGGACGGCCGTGCCGGTGCGCCCGGCCCTGGTGGGCGCGATCACCGGTGTGCTGGGCGTGCTGGCCGCGTTCACCTTCGCCGCCGGGGTCTCCGACGCCGCGGCCCATCCGGCCCGGTTCGGGCAGACGTTCCAGCTCGGCGCGTTCTTCGGCTTCAACGGGCAGGACTTCGGCCCGGGCACCGGGCGGGCGCTGCGGGCCGTCGCGGCCGATCGCGACGTCACCGGCGTCGATGACGGGCGGGTAGCCGGGGCGCAGTCCGGGCAGTTCTCCGTGGAGAGCTTCACCTACGCCCCGGTGGGCGGCAAGGCCATCCCCACGGTCATGCTGGACGGCCGGATGCCCCGGGCGCCGGGCGAGATCGTGCTGGCGCCGATCAGCGCCCAGGACCTGCACGCGCACACCGGGTCCGTGATCCGGCTGGCCGGTGGCGGGGCCCCGATCCAGGAGAGGGTCACCGGCATCGGCTTCGTCCCGGTGGGACCGCACAATGATTACTCGGACGGGGCCTGGCTGACGCCGGCCGGGTTCGACCGGCTGTTTGCCGGGTCGCACTTCCGCTTCAAGTACCACCTCGCCCCGGTGACGGTGCGGCCCGGCGCGGACATCGCGGCGGTCGCGCACCGGCTGAACAAGGCCGCGGCCCACGCGGGGGACCCGGCCATGACGTTCACGCCGTTGCCGCCGGTCCAGGAAATCCAGGTGATCCGCGACCTGCAGGTGCTGCCGTTCGCGCTGGGCGCGTTCCTGGCCGTGCTGGCCATCGGCGCCGTCGGCCACGCCCTGTCCGTGGCGGTGAGCCGCCGCCGCCATGAGCTGGCCGTGCTGCGGGCGCTCGGGATGACCCGGGGCCAGACCAGGCTGGCGGTCACCAGCCAGGGGACCGTGCTGGCCCTGGCCGGGCTGGCGTTCGGGATACCGCTCGGGCTCATCCTGGGCCGGGTCATCTGGCGGGTCGTGGCCGGCTTCACCCCGCTGGCCTACCACCCGCCGCTGGCCGTGTGGGCCCTGCTGCTCATCGGCCCGGCCGCCCTGCTGATCGTCAACCTGCTGGCCGCCTGGCCGCAGCGGCAGGCCACGAGGCAGCGCATCAGCCAGGTCTTGCGCACCGAGTAACCCGCGGCCGGCGCGAACGCGCAGGCCGCCGGCGCGGCGGAATGACACCCGCGCCCGGGACGGTTCTCTACTCAAGGCGGCGAAGCCTGCGTTGGGCCGGGAGGAATGCCTGAAGCCGAGGAGCTGACGTGAGCAGGACGCGGTACGCCCGCAACGGCACGGTGCGCATCGCCTACGAATTGCGCGGCAGGCTGGCCTGGTGGCGGCCCTGGCTGGTGCTGATCCAGGGCGTGGGCTTCGACCGCGCCGGGTGGCGGCCAGTGCTGCGCAAGCTGCGGCGGCGGTTCCGGCTGGTGCTGGCGGACAACCGGGGCAGCGGGCTCAGCGACCCGCCGGGCGGCTTGCTGACCGTCGCGGACATGGCGGCCGACATCGTGGCCGTGCTCGACGACGCGGGCGTCGGCCTGGCCCACGTGCTGGGGGTGAGCCTGGGCGGCATGGTCGCTCAGGACCTGGCGTTTTACTACCCGGAGCGGGTGGACGGGCTGGTTCTGGTGTCCACCACGCCGGGCTGGCCGTTTGGCTATCCGATGCCGGCCGCATCGGTCCGGCTGCTGGCTGCGACCGGGCGCATGACCCGGGAGGACGCGCTGTCCCGGCACGCCGAGAACGCCCTGTCCACGGTCACGGTCCAGCGCCGCCCGGAGCTCGTGGGCCGCCTGGCCGACCTCCAGCGCTCCCGGCTTCCGGCCGACCCGCAGGGGTGGTCGGCCCAGGTCGCGGCCGGCGCGTACTACGCCGGCCGGATGCGGCCGGCCTCCATCCGGGCGCGCACGCTGGTCCTGCACGGCGACGCCGACACCGTGGTCGACCCGCGCAACGGCAAGGTGCTCGCGAGCCGGATTCCCGGCGCCCGGCTGGTGACCTTCCCCGGCCTTGGTCACCTGCTGCTCTGGGAGGACCCGGGCGGCTTCGCCCGCGCGGTGACCTCATTCCTGCGCTCGCCGGGGACTCCTGGGTCTGCGGCGCCCGCCCGGTAGCCGCCACTCTCTGTTACCTGCAAGTAGCCCGGTCCGCGGCCGAGAACATTTACCCAGTCGGCGGTCGTAATGTACCAAATCGCTATAAAGTTGGCTGGGCTGTGCGGTTTTGCCGTATCCGACCCCGGCGGCGGGAGGAGTGATGGATACTGCACGCCTCAAGAAGAGCTTTGCCCAGGTCACCATGCACGGCGATGAAGTGGCGCTGTTCTTCTACTCCAGCTTGTTCCTCCGGCACCCCGAGCTGCGCGAGTTGTTCCCGGTGTCGATGGCAACGCAGCGTGACCGCCTGGTCCGGGCTCTCGGCCGGATCATCACCGATGTGGAACACCTGGAGCAGCTCAGGCCCTTCCTCCAGGGGTTAGGCCGCGACCACCGCAAGTTCGGCACGCTCACCGACCATTTCGGGCCGCTCGGCGACTCCTTGATCGCGACCATGGCCCACTTCAGCGGGCCCGGCTGGACGCCGGAGCTAGAAGCGGACTGGCAGGCCGCCTACGACCTGGTGGCCCAGATCATGATCGATGCGGCGGCCGAGGACGAGCTGGTCCACCCGGCGTACTGGGACGCCACGGTCCTGTTTCATGAGCGGCGGGCGTTCGACACCGCGGTGTTCCGGGTGGGCACGCCCGAGGAACTCAGCTACCTGCCGGGCCAGTCGGTCGCGATCGAGCATGAAACGCGGCCCAGGATCTGGCGGTACTACTCGATCGCCAACGCGCCGCGCCCGGACGGAACGCTGGATTTCCACGTCCGGACGGTCCCCGGCGGCGAGCTGAGCATGGCCCTGGTCGGCGGGCTCGGGGCGGGCTCGCGGCTGCGGCTGGGCGCGCCGGTGGGCACGCTGACGCTGGATGACACCTCGGGCCGTGACGTGCTGCTGGTGGCCGGGAGCACCGGCCTGGCCCCGGTGAAGGCCATCGCCGAGCAGATCGCCGGGCTCCCCCGCCCGCCGCGGGTGACCCTGTTCTTCGGCGCCCGGCGCGCCGACGGCCTGTATGACGTGGCGGACCTGGAGAAGTTCAGCGCTTCTGCGCCGTGGCTGACGGTCATTCCTTGCGTGTCCGACGAAGCGGACTACGACGGCCAGCGCGGGCTGCTGCCCGACGTGGTGGCCCGGTGCGGGTCCTGGGTTTTCCACGATGCGTACCTGGCCGGGCCCACGCCCATGGTCGAGGGCATGGCCGGGCGGCTGGCCGCACAGGGTGTCCCGCACGAACAGATTCACGTCGAGGACTTCGGTTGGAGCGAGCCATGACCGCATTCTTAGGATTTAGCGGCAGGCTGACCCCGGATTCGGTTCAGGGGGTCAGCTTCCCGCCGGCCAAGCTGGGACGGCGCGGACTGGATGAGAGACACGTCCGCGCGTTCTGCGGGCAGGTCGAGCGGGAGCTGGTCCGGCTGCTCAACGAGCGGACCTCGCTGAGCAGCGAGGTGCAGCGGCTGCGGAACCGGGTGCTCGGCGGCGAGGGCGCCGAGGCCAGGATCCTGCAGGACGACGCGCAGGCCCAGGCGGTGCACATCCTGTCCACGGCGCAGCAGACCGCGGACCGGTACGTGGCCGACGCCCAGGCGTACAGCAGGCAGCTGGCTGACGACGCCAGGCAGATGCGCGACCAGATCCTGGCCGAGGCCAGGGCCCGGGCGGCCGCGGTGCTCGAAGAGGCGCATGGCAAGGCCAGCCTCGCGGCCGAAGCCTCGCTGGCGGCCCCGATCCCCGGGACGGATGACGACCGCAGGGAACTCCAGGCTGAGGTGGCGTACCTGCGCACGTACAGCGACGTGTACCGGACACATCTGCACACCTACCTGGACACGCTGCTGCGGAACGTCGAGGAGTGGGAGCGGGCGGAGAAGCAGACACTGGCCGCGGTCCGCGGCGATACCCCACCGGAGCTGCCCGCGCTGCCCGACGTGCCCGCGCCGTCGCCGCCGCCCCCGCTGCCGTCGCCGCCGCCCCAGGCGACGGAGCCGCGCGGGCTAGGCCTGCCCGGCCGCGCCGATGAGCCCGAGTTCGGCCGCTCGTGACGCGGCCGCGGTCCTGGTCGGGGCCTGGAGCTTGGCCAGCACGGCGGACACGTGGTGATCAACGGTCTTCGTGGAGAGGAACAGCCGGCCGGCGATCTCGGCGTTGGTGAGCCCGTCGCCGAGCAGGTCGAGGACCTCGTGCTCGCGCCGGGTCAGCCCGAGCGGGTGCGCCCGCGTCGCGGTCCGCGGGCCGGCCGGGATCGACCTGATCCCGAGCTGGCGCATCCGCTGCCGGATGATCCGGGCCGTGGCCGACGCGCCGAGATCGGTGCAGATCCGCAGCGCCTCGCGCAGCGCGGTCTCGTCCGTGGCGTCGTGCCGGGCCAGCGCGGCCTCGTACGAGCAGCCGAGATCGGTCCAGAGCTGGGCGGCCTTCTCCCAGTGGCCGCCGGCCTGGAGCCGGTAGGGCTCGGCCAGGTCGTCTGCGGCTGACCGGGCCCCGGTGAGGCGCTGCCGCCAGATGGCGAGCTCGCCGCGCTGCCAGGCGTCGCCGGCGGCGGGCCCGGCCCGCTCGAGCTCGGCCGCGGCGGCGGGCAGGTTGCCCTCGAGCCAGTGCGCCTCGGCGCGGGCCAGGCGCACGGTCACGTTCCAGCCCGGCTCGCCGGAGCCCTCCGCCGCCGCGGCGGCCTCGTCGAGGCACTCCCAGGCGCGGGCGTCGCCCCGGCGCGCCCGGATCTTGCCCAGGCTCAGCAGCGGGTTGATCCGGTTGATCGTCCCGGCCACGATGCGCCGCAGCAGCCGCTCGCTCAGGGACACGGACTGGTCCCAGTGGCCGGTCTTCTCCAGGGTGCTGGTCCGCTCCCCGCGCAGGCAGACCGCGAACGTGCTGATGTCGTGGTCATCGCAGTAGGCGATGCCCTCGGCGAAGCACCGGTCGGCCTCGGCGAACCGCCGCTCGGCGCAGTAGATGGCGTGCAGGTTCGCGAAGGCCCGGCCCGCCTGCTCGTCGAGGCCGGCCGAAACCGCGATCCGCAGCGCCCGGTTCAGCGGGACCGTCCAGTCGTCGCGGCCCAGCGCCGCCAGGGAGCAGCCCTCGGTGTTGAGTGCGTCGCTGAGCGCCTCCGGCACGCCCGTCTGCTCGGCGGTCGCCTGGGCCCGGTGGGCCAGTTCCAGCGCCGCGGCGTGCTCCCCGTCCAGCACCCGCTGGTTGGCGATGTTCGCGTAGGCCCAGGCCAGCTCCGGGCTCGGGCCGAGCGGCTCGAGCGCGGCCAGGGCGGTCTCGGCCCAGCCGGCCGCCTCAGGTCCCCGGCACATGCGCCACATCGTGCGGGAGAGCCTGCGCATGGTGTCGCCCTCGCGCAGCCGGTTCCCCGCCTCCCGCCACAGCCCGAGCGCCCGTTCCCCGGCGTCGGCGGCCTCCGGCCAGCGGTCGACCAGGGACGCCTCGTAGGCGAGCCCGTCGTACAGGACAGCCCGCGTCGCGGCGTCCTGCCCGGCCGCGAACCGCAGCGCCCGCTCGAACTGCGCGGCCGCCTCGCGGTGCGAGGCCAGGTCCGCGGCCCGCCGCGCGGCAGCGGGCGCGTAGCACAGGACGGCCGGGCCATCGCCCGCCGCCTCGGCGTGAAACGCCAGGCGGGCGTCGTCGTCGCAGCCGCCGGAGCGCAGGGCGGCGAGAATGCGGGCGTGCATGTCGCCGCGCCGGTGCCCGGGCAGCACCTGCTCCACGGCCAGCCGCGCGATCTCGTGCCGGAACCGCAGCCCCGTGCCGTCGCTGACCAGCAGCCCGGACCCGAGCAGCTCATCCATGGCCGCCGGCGGGCCCGCGGCGACCGCCGCCACCAGCCGGGGCTCGATCCTGGTGCCGATCAGCGCGGCGGCGTCCAGCACCTCCCTGGCCTCGCCGCTCAGCCGCCCGGCATGGGCCAGCACCGCGTCCCGGGCCGACGGCGGGACCTCGCCCATGCCGGCCTGGACCACCTCGGTGACGTAGAACGGGTTCCCGCCGGTCAGCCGGTACAGCTCGGCCGACTCCAGCCCGCTGCCGGTGGCCAGCACCTGAACCGCCTCGGCGGACAGCGGCACCAGCCCGATCCGCCTGGTCGACCGCTGCGTGGCCAGGTCCCCGAGCGCGAGGCGGAGCGGATCGCCCGACGCGAGGCCCTCGTCGCGGTACGTCACCAGCAGCATCGCCGTGGCGTCCCTGAGCCGCCGGCCGATGAACCGTAGCAGGTCGACGGTGGCCTCGTCCGCCCAGTGGACGTCCTCCACGACCACGACGTCCAGCGTCCCCGGCTCGCTGACCTGCCGCAGCAGCGCGCCGAACAGCTCCTCGCGCGGAGCCTGGGCGCGGCACAGGTCCAGCAGCTCGCCGCCGAACTGGCCCGCCAGGTCCAGCAGCGGCCCGAGTGGCCGCGGCGTGAACAGACCATCGCAGCCCCCCCAGGACCACCGCGCGCCCGGCAGGTCCTGCTGAAGCCGTTCCACCAGCGCCGACTTGCCCACCCCGGCCTCGCCCGCGATCAGGACCAGCCGCCCGCTCCCCTGCCGGGCCTCCTGCGCGTACTCGGCCAGCGTGGCCAGCTGCGACTCGCGTTCCAGCAGCAACGCATCCACCCCCAACGGTTCCAGTGTCCAACACCCCCGGACCTGGCGCTACCAGCTAAAACGCCCAGCGGAAAACATAGGTAACCGGGCCAGAAAACTGGGGAGCCGCTCCCGATCTGCGCGGCAGGCCCTGGCCCGTACGTTCGCCTTGACTCACTCACCGAGCAAGGAGGAACGGATGCCGCTCTACATGGACGTGCACAACATCGCCGGGGGCGTCAGCGCCGACGACGTGGCCAAGGCGCACACGGCCGACCTGAACGTTCAGGGCAAGCACCAGGTGCGTTACCTGCGGTACTGGGTCGACGAGCCGGAGGGCAAGGTGTTCTGCCTGGCCGAGGCGCCGTCGGCGGACGCGGCGGCCACCGTGCACCGCGAGGCTCACGGCCTGATGGCCGACGAGATCTACCAGGTGCAAGAGGGTTCCTGACCAGGGGACCACGATCTCAAAAGGAGACAATCACCATGAAAACCATCCGCCGCATATTCCGGCCCGCGGCGTTCCTGACCGCGGTCACCGCCGTGCTGGTGGCCTGCTCGGCGGCCGCGCCCGCGTTCGCCAAGATCGTTCCGCCCCCAGAAGGCGGCGGTCAGATCGCGCCATCCCCGTCCCCGCCGGTGGTGCACACCGTCACCGTCGGCGGCACCCCGGGCTGGCAGATCGCCTTGCTCATGGCCGGGGCCGCGGTCCTGGCCGCGGTGGCCGCGGTGCTCGTCGAGCGGATCCGTACCGCGAGGCGGGCTCAGGTCACCGAAGGTGCTCACTGAAATGTGCCGTTACGCATCCTCCCGGGGTGGGCCCGCCCGCCTCAGGAGGATGCCGTCACGGTGCCGGTGTCTAACCCCGCCAGCTGCGGCAATAGTTAAGGAAGACCAGCAAGGCCGTCCTGCCGACGTGCGGGCCCGGCCGCTGGCCGGCCGGAACTCGGGAACCGGAGGATGGCTCGGTGCAACCGCGGAGAGGGCTGGTGCTCGGGTCGGGGGGAATACTCGGCGCGGCGTGGATGACAGGCGCGCTCGCCGCCCTGCAGCAGCGGCTGCCCGTTCCGGTGGGAGAACTGGAATTCATCGTGGGCACCAGCGCGGGCAGCGTGATCGTCGCCGCGCTGCGCCGCGGTTTCACCGTGGACCAGATCGCGGCGCATCAGCGGGACGGCCCGCGAGGCGCGCTCGCCGCCCTGGGGTCACCGGACCTGGGCTGCGGCAGCCGGCCGCCCTGGCCGCGGCTCCGGCTCGGGTCCCCCCGCCTGCTGCTGACCGGTATGCGCGCGCCGCGCCAGGTGCATCCGTGGGTTCTGGCCAGCGCGTGCCTGCCGGAAGGCCGGGCCGAGCACCACGAGTTGCGGGCGATGCTCCGCGGCCTGGATGCCCAGTCGGAGGGCTGGCCGGCGTGTGGGGAGACGTGGATCATGGCCGTGGATTTCGACACCGGCCAGCGGGTCGCCTTCGGCCGCAGCGGAGCACCGCCCGCGTCCCTGCCCGAGGCGGTGGTCGCCTCGTGCTCGGTTCCTGGCTGGTTCACGCCAGCGGTGATCGGGGGGCATCGCTACGTTGACGGCGGGGCCCGGTCCATTGCCTCGGCTGACCAGCTGGCCGGCGAGGGCCTCGACGAGGTTTACGTGCTCGCGGCTGACGCGAGCCTGGTCATGGACCACCCGCGCCGGCCCTTCGAGTGGGCCGAACGCCGTCTCCGGGCCCTCCTGACGTCCGCGCTGCTGCGCGAGGTCGGGGCGCTGCGCTCCAGCGGCACCAAGGTGACAGTGCTGACGCCCGGGCCGGAGGATCTCGCGGCGATGGGAGCCAACCTGATGGACCCGAGCCGCCGTCGTGACGTCTTTGAGGTCTCGCTCGGCACGTCGGCCCGCTCGCTGGCCGCTGCGCTTGGGCCTCGCCAGGCGGCATAGCTCGGTGCTCTTAGGCGGGATAGGGCTCGGCGGAGGTGGTGTATTGGCGACCGCTGGGTGTAGTCCAGATCAGGAGCCCGGGTTCGGGCTGGCTGAGTTGCCAGCCGCGGGCCTGTTTGGTCCGGTGATGCCGACGGCACAGTGGATACAGGTTGCATTCGCAGGTCCGCCCGCCCCGGTCGTAAGGAATCGTGTGGTCGTCATCGCAGCGGACGGCGGGGCGCCGGCATCCTGGTGCCCCGCACCGGGGGCTTCGGATCTTGATGATGTGCCGCAAAGAGTCCGAGGGCTGGTACCCGGCTGATTCGCGGCGATGCTCACAGGTCCCGTTCTCGACCGGTGTGATCTTGACGGTCGCGAGCCACTCCCGCCGGTCGCTGCCCGGGGGCCCGGGCCCGGCCCGGGCGCACCCGTGGGCCACCGGCCGGCCGTCGCGCCCGATCAGGGTGACACACCAGCGGGCTGACGGCTGGCGGGAAAGCGCGCCGGCCACGTCGCGGCAGGTCCCGGCGTCGGCCGCGCCCAGCCCGCTGATCTGCCCCGGCTTATCCGACTGGCCCAGCCAGGCCGTGGCCGGCATGGTCAGGTTCACCGACCCACCCAGTCCGGCTGGCCACTCAGGCGCGCCGACATGTGTGGCGGGTCCGGCCGG
>Ga0070714_100001206_pt1 | contig 18639 bp, 19 predicted proteins | sample LARL83metaG_FD_65450 | JGI IMG/M metagenome (GOLD analysis project Ga0070714, IMG submission 65450) | Corn, switchgrass and miscanthus rhizosphere microbial communities from Kellogg Biological Station, Michigan, USA - LAR L8-3 metaG | ecosystem: Host-associated > Plants > Roots > Rhizosphere ... | reverse complement strand
GCCATTTCAACAAAGAACAAACACCTCTTGCTATCTTGCGATACCAACCCACGGTTTCACGGTGGTTCTTTCGGTGTTTAGGGGCACACCTCCTGCAAAGCCCTTAAATTGTAAAAGCGTTTCAAATCGTCTCGGCGCGCGTATTCGCTCCGCGTGGGCACACCACACCGGTGGAACGTCATTTCGTTCCTGCGCCTCAATTTGCTTGGCACTGTCTGACATCACCAGGACGTCATTTTGTTATCGTTCACGGACACTTCACCTTTCGTTTCGGCCATCCGGCCGGTTTCAGGGAAACAAAAAACCCTGCTTACTTTGCGGTAAGCAGGGTTAGAGAGAAATTCGTCTTCGTTCTTCAGAACCTGCCTAAACCGAGTCTATCCAAATTACCTTCGGGACGTTTCCCCCAAGTTGCCATGGATAGCCCAAGGCTAAACGCACAACCCGGGTTGTACCGGCTATGACGTGTCGCTTTCGCGACGGTCACTGTCGGCCAACTCGTGGCTGATATGTTGATGCAAGTTTTCATCGAACGTGTATGACGAATACCATAACGGAATAGTTACAGTCTACTTATACTTTCCGGGGGTGCATTATCTTGAATTCAAATATCCGAATTGATTGATATAACGCTCTGGTCCGACCAAGTGAGTTGGCAATTATCCTGTTCGGTGAACCTCTCCGCGAAGCGTTTCATCAATGAAACAAAACGTGGCCACTCGCAGATAGCCAGCATGGAACAGCTATTTCACTTGAATGGCCGCATTTCCGGAAGTGAGGTCCGGCGAGGCGGCGGTTAATTGGAGCGTGGCCGGCTGCGTGCCCGCCTGGATAACCACGACGCAATGGCCGTGGAAAGCGTTCCGCTGGCTGGCGCGGTCGGTGTCGTGGTCAGCCGGGTTACCGTTGCCCACGCCGACAATCCGGCCGCCGCCGGTCAATTGAAACGTCACGCGGTTGCTGGCGTCGGGAACCAACCGGCCTTTCTCATCGAGAATGGACACCGGCACGACGACAGCGTCTTCGCCGTTGGCGCGAAGGGTTTTATAGGGCGGCGAAAGGAGTATGCGAGCGGGCGCGCCCGTTGTTTCTTCTGTTTCGGCGGCAACAGTTTTTCCGTTCGTGTATGCTTTTGCCTACAATCGACCGGGCTGATAGGGAACCGACCATTCGACAATGTCATCGTGGGGCACCTCTTTCGTGCCCAGGCTCTTGCCGTTCAGGAACAGTTCAACCTGGCGGGCGTTGCTGAAGGCGACGACTCGAATGGTCTTTCCCTCCTGGCCGGCGGGGTTCCATCCATCTGGCATGAGATGCACCATGGGCTTGTCCGACCAGCAGGATTCGAAATAATAGTATTTGTCTTTCGGAAAACCGGCCAGGTCCATGAGGCCGGTGTTATTGCTGACATCGGGCCAGCCGAACGGGTTGGGTTCGCCCCGGTAATCAAAACCGGTCCAGGTGAACGAACCGCACATGAAAGGGCGGTTGACCACGGCGAGCCAGGCTTTATTGCTCAAATTGTAGCCGCTGCACATTCCGGTGGCGGCATCGTCCGCATATTCTCCCCGCGTGGTTTTCTGATTGGTGTCCTCGCTGCCGAACATCGGCGTATGCGGGTAATGGGCGCGGATGGCGTCGTATTTGGTCTCGTTGTAATTAATGCCGATGATGTCTTCGAAGCCGCCGGCTCGGTTCGCGGGCCAGTTGTGAACAATGGCCGAGGTGATTGGCCGGGTGTCGTCGTAACGATGCACGAGCTTGGCCATGGTTTGAAGGACCGCGATCCCCTGCGGTGTTCCTTCCAATCTTTCCTCGTTGCACATCGACCACATGATGATGCTGGGATGATTCCGGTCGCGCAGGATCATCGTGGCCAGATCGGAGAGGTTGGTGGTGCTTAGTTCGTCCGGACTCTTGGCACCAAAACCGTCGCCGAAGTGGCGGTTCTCGTCCATGACCATCATTCCCAGCGCGTCGCAGGCGTCCAGCACGGCTTCGTTGGGCGGATTGTGGGCGGTGCGCCAGGCGTTGCAGCCCATGGTTTTTAATTTCGCGACGCGCCAGGACTGGAGATTATCCGGGACCGCGATTCCAACGGCCGAAAAATCCTGGTGATTGGCCACGCCTTGAATTTCGACGTGTTTGCCGTTGAGAAAAAATCCCTGGTCCGCATCGTAACGAATCGTCCGGATGCCGAAGGTCGTCGTCGTCGCATCTACCGGTCGGCCGTCTTTCAAAATCGTGGTGCGAAGCTGATAAAGGTTGGGCTCTGGCAGAGACCAAATTTTCGGGTTCCGAATCAAAGCGGATTGAGTTACCTCGGCGCGGTCGTTGGCGGCCACGGATTGAACGGAGTGAAGCGTCTCGAGGACTTTACCCGCCCGCCCGTCCGGTTGCACTATTTCGGAGACCACTTCACAATTCGCGGGTGTCGAACCGTCATTTTCGACGCTGGTTTGGATCGTCAGATTGGCTTCGGCGTGGGCTCCCTGATCGCCGCCCGGGACTTTTGAAATCACATACGTCCCCCACTGCGCCACATGAACGGGAGCGAGCGCGGTCAAATAAACATGGCGGTAAATGCCGCCGCCCTCATACCACCAGCCTTCCCACTCCTGCGGATCCACGCGCACGGTGATCACATTTTCGCCGCCAGGCTTCGCGAGTTTCGTGACGTCATACGAAAACGGCGTATAACCGCAGGGATGGCGCCCCAGATATTCACCATTCAGCCAAACCTGGCTGTCGCGAAAGACGCCGTCAAAATCGAGCCGTAAAATTTTGCCCTGATCAGATTCGGGAATGAAAAAGTGCTTGCGATACCAAGCGACCGGATAGGGCAAATAGCCGTGGCCTCGAACTGTGCGGTTCGTCGATTCGGCGTAAGTCCCATCCAGAACGTAATCGTGCGGGAGCTGGACCTTTTGCCAGGCAGCGTCATCAAACCCGGCTGAAACGACTTCGTTGCTGTTGGATACATCGTCGCGATGAAACCGCCAGTCGGCGTCCAGTAATGTTCGCGTTCGCGAAGCCGAATCCGCCGGCGAGATTCCGACCGGCCTCGACGAACATGAGCAAAGTCCCGCGATCGCCAGGCACGCAAGGATCGCCTGGGTGCTGTGGAAAAATTCCCGGTTGTTAAACCTGCGATTCGCTTCAAGGTGGGGGGGTGTGTTCATGCGAGGCAAATCATCACGCCTGAGGCTCCAACGCAAGGAAAATGAGCGCGGAGATTTCCGGTGTTTTTGCTGACGCTGTCTTTGGATCGCTCAAGTTTTTACCGTGGCTTGCATTTCCATTGAATTGCGACTGACCTGGAAGGTCGCAAGACAAACTTGTGCCAGGGCGGGATCGTTGAGACAGAGCGCGCCTTCGCGGATTTTTGCCATCGGCTCACCTTCGAAGCGCAACGGGAAACGTTCGCTCAAAGAACGGGCGTAGCTGGAAAAATCGGCAAAACCTTCAGCCTGCAACTGCGCGCGGTTCACGAGGCGAAACAGACCGCGACTGCCCGGGCACGTTTGTTTCATCAATTCGACGGTCAACCGACCCATGGTGTAACGCGGATTGATTTCCACAATCGGTTTGAGGCGGCCATCGCCTTGCGCGGTGCGGTAAACAAAGGCGTCGATTCCAACCGGACCGACAAAGCCGACGGTGCGCAATTCCGTTTCGAGACTCGAAAAAATTTCGGCGTAGAGGCGTTGCAGCTGGGTGGAAATATCCGGCACCTGGCTGAAGAGCGCGGTCACGTTTGCGGGAAGGCGACGGTGGTAATTTGCCTCCGCCCAATTGGCTTGGAACTGCCCTTTGCGATCATTGACCAATCCAGTGTAGCCGCAGAGTTTCAACTGGCGCGGGCCCATTTCGAGTTGGATTGAAAAATCCAACGCGCGTTCGAGCCACGGCTCGATGACGACTTGCCGGCCGCTTTGCAAGGCGCCGGCCAGCCACTGTCGTTGCGCGGCCAACAACTCCGGTTCCCAGAGGCGAATGGCGTTTTGGCCTGCCAAACCGAGAGCTTGTTTCGCGACGATGCGATGATGGCTCCGGTGGCGAATCGTCGCAATTGCTTCAAGAGCCTCTTCGACAGTATTCACGGCGACTCCGACCTCCGGTTCGCTGCAAAGCCACGACGTTTCGTACCGCTGACCATGTTGGGCCAATACTTTTCGGAGAAAATCCGCGCTCCAGGCTTTGGAATACAGGCCGGCGATCCGGTCGTTGAACCGCTCATGGGCCGAGCGTGTCTCACCGGTGACGTTGGGAAGAAGCGGTTGCAGAAGTTCCAGGCTGTCCGGTCCCCAGGCCCATGGGCGCAACCCGCCGAGCTTCCGCTGGTGCAGCGGGCTCGCGGGATCCACGCGGCCGTTTTTTAATTCTACGAATTCCGGCAGCGGAAACCCCGCGTGTTTCACGGCGCTCAAGAACTCGGTCGGGGGCCGTTTCGGCACGAGCACGATATCGTCGGCGCGGCAGAGGAACTGCGGCAGATTGACCAGGTCCTGGGCGAGCAGCACCTGGCGTTTTACCGGCGTGAAGCCGTTGCCGTGCGCGAGGTAACCTTCCGCGAAGGGATTGAACACGTAGACGCTCGGGGTGCGGCCTTTGGAGTGCGAGTAGACGTTCAACTCGGCAACAAAGGCGGCATCGAGCCCGGCGGCGCGCCGGCCTTCGATGTTCAAAGTGAGCCCCTTGGCGCGCTGCGGGGAGAGCGGGAATTTCAGCTGGCGGCAGAACGCGTCCCAATCGCTTTCACCGGGGTTTTTCCAGCGACGAAACCATTTTAATCCATAGGCGACATGGCCGATTTCGTCGCGGTAAATGCGCTCGAGCAAGGCGGCCGTGTCGGTGTCGCCGACTGTCTGAAATCCCCGGGCGAAGTGGCGGCAAAAATCGAGATTAGCCTGCTCGAAAGTGAGGCTGAGTCGGGTGACGTAATCCAGCGGGCTTTCCATGGACGCGACCGTGCGCCAGAAATAACCGCTGACGGGCAGTTCGCCGAATTGGATTCCGCATTGCCGCATGCGCTCCATATAAAGACGCGTGTGCGCCTGTTCGTCCTTGAGCGTCTGGTAAAGACCGCGGCGGAAGGCGGCGGGAGCTTCCGGAAAACGGAGCAGCGCCAGCGCCATCAATTCCGTGGCGAGCAACTCGTGGTTGGCAAAGAAGTGCAGGAGGCGTCCGCGTTCGGGCTCCCGTTCGAGCCGGTGGACGCCGGGAAAATCCGCTTTGCCGGAACCTTGCGGTTTGAAGCGCAACTCGGCCGGCCGGCCGGGAACGTCGATTTTGAGCAACGGGACGCCGGGACGCTCATCGGTGATAAGGTCCGGCGACTGGAGTTTCTCGTCCAAGGTTGTGGCGAATAAAACTCGTTCGGCTAAATCGCGCAATTCCATTGTTCCATTAAAGACTAACGGCTGGCGGGCGCGATTGCTAGTTTGGCGGAAGGGAGCGTCCGTTGGTGGGGCTTAGCTGCCGCCCTGGTCAGTTTTGCGGCGGCCGCCGTTGCTGCGGGAACGCTGGAAGGTGCGGAGCGTTTCGGGATGTTTTTCAAAAAACTGAGCGAGGTCGGCCAACACCTCGACTGTGGCCGGGCTGAGATGATGTTCAATGCCTTCGATGTCCTGCCGCTGGGTTTCGGCGTCCAAGCCAAACAAGGAAAAAAATCGGGAGAGCGTTTTATGCCGGTTTTGGATCTTCCGCGCGACTTCACGGCCTTCATCCGTCAGGACGAGCCCGCGATATTTTTCGTATTCCAAATAGCCGGCCTCCGCCAGCTTTTGGACCATGCTGGTGACCGAGGCCTGTTTTACTTTAAGCGACGAAGCGATGTCGACGACGCGGGCATAGCCCTTTTTCTCGATCAATTCATGGATGCGCTCCAGGTAATCCTCGGCGCTTTGACTGGGCGAAAGCTTCGGCATGTCGCCATCGGATTAAACACGGTTTTGGCAACTTCGCAAGAAATGTAGCGCCGCGCGCAATTGCAAAGTCTTATAACGGACTTTGTCTTCGCACGTCGCTCTAAAAAGTCAGTAGTTGAAGTTTTCCCGATTGGTTGGGCAGCCAAGTTCGGTCTTTTGACAAACCAAAATAATAGCGCCATTATTGCACATCACAATCCGGCGAATTGCGCCATTGCTGTGCCATAATAACCCTATTTAAACTGGTCATAAGTTTGTAAGTGTTTTGTATAAAGCATGTTATGATTAACCAAAAGCGTGGCATGCGTGAAGCTTTAAATAACTTGCAATAACAAATTTAAACTAGAAAGGACATCAACATGAACCTGTTACGATGGCAACGACCGGAATTGGCTGCTTGGCAGAGTTTTGGCGGACTCTCGACCTTGCGTAACGAAATCGACCGCCTCTTTGAAGCTCCCCTCACGGAACTGGCCCGCACATCTCATTTCCTAAGCGGCTCCGCGCCGGTAGTCGACATTTACGAGGACAAGGACAACTTCGTCGTGAAAGCCGAATTGCCCGGCATGAAGAAGGAGGACATCGATGTCTCGCTGCATGATGGCAGCTTGAGCATTTCGGGCGAGCGCAAGTCCGAGCAGAAATGGGAGGACGCGGAAGTTCATCGCGCGGAACGATTCTTCGGACGGTTCCAGCGGACGGTGGCGCTGCCCTCGGCGGTGGACGCGGGCAAAATCAAGGCGCAATACAAGGATGGCGTCCTGACGGTGACCTTGCCCAAGGCCGAAGAGGCCAAACCCAAACAGATCGACGTGCAAGTGAACTAAACCAGGAAAATTTAAAATTAAATTGAAATATGCAAACAACTCTTGAAAAACAAACGACAAATAATCGCGCTGAAAGCGTGGAATACGTGGCGCCGAATGTGAACATCTTCGAAACCGAGGAAGGCTATGTCCTGCAGGCCGAGATGCCGGGCGTCAGCAAAGACGGCTTGGAAATCACGCTGGAAGGCACGGAAATTACGATCACGGGCCGGCGCAGTCCGGAGGCAGTGGCCGGTGAACCGCTTTTCCGCGAACGCAACACGTTCGATTACCGCCGCGTGTTCGAACTGGATCCGGCGATCGATACGGCCAAGGTCTCCGCGAAGATTGAGCAAGGCGTGCTCACGGTGACGTTGCCGAAGTCCGAGCGGGTGAAACCGCGGAAGATCAAGGTGGATTGAGGGCGGAATTATCCGCAAAGGCCCTCACCCCGGCCCTCTCCCATCCGATGGGAGAGGGAGGAGCTTTGGAACGCGGTTGGTGGGGCATCGGTCGATGGCTTAATCCTGTCGTGGATAGTTAGTCCAGTTGTGGATTAGGTGATGCTGATCGTACGCGGTTGGTTGACGATTCCCGCGCTCATTTCTAGGACGCGGGATTTTTGTGTACGGGTACGGCGTTGATAAAACTTGTTCCCGCGCGCCCGGCGCGTTTCAATTCGGGGATTCGGAATGGCAGTTGGCTCGAAAATAGTGCACACATTATGAATATGAATTCCCCGACTGTTTTCTGGAACGTCGTTGGCGGCATCGGACAGGCGATATTTTTTTCCCGCTTCTTCGTGCAATGGTATGCCACGGAAAAAAAGAAACAGGTGGTGGTGCCGGTGTTATTCTGGTGGCTGAGCCTGACGGGGACTTTCCTGCTGCTGCTCTACGCAATTTTTTACGACAAACACAAGATTGTCATTTTTGGCTATGCGTTTGCGTGGATCCCGTATATCCGCAACTTGATCATCCACCGGCGGCACAAGGAAGCGCATCTGGATTGCCCGAGCTGCGGCCAGTCCTGTCCGCCGCAAGCGAAGTTTTGCTCGCAATGCGGAACGCGGTTGCTGGTGGAAAACGTGACGCCGTAAGACTACTTCTTCACCGCGGCGGGTGGCGCGTTGCTGTTGATGCGGTATTTGGCGAAAACCTGCTTCTGGAAATCGGGATGGGTGCGCGCGAAATCCGCCAGCTTCGCAAAAATCGATTGCGCGGACAATTCCTCCTGCTGGGCCACGCGGATGGATTCCACGGCGCGCGGTTTGACCGCCAGCAAATCCATGGAGGAGCGCCGGGCCTGCAAGCCGAGATAGGCGGTCACAGTGAAACTGGTGATGATCAGGCCGCCGAACAGGAGATTGATCTGGCGGCGCAATGTCTCGATTTTTTCCTCGTTGTCGATGGAACGGGGGGCGGGTTGAAGATCTTTTTCGGGTTCGTTCATATTAGCGCGCTCCGGGTTTGGGGGTGGTGGCCGGTGCGGCCGGTTTGGTGGCGGCTGCCGGGGCTGCGGGTTGGGACGACAGAAGGCGCGCCATGTCGGCGTTGGTCCGGCCGTACGCCTGGCATTCCGAAAGCAGCATGGTCATGACTGCGCGATTGTTTTGGATGGCGGACTGGGCGGCGCCGATTTGGGCATTGTATCCGCGGGCCTGGCGCGAGCTGACCCAATACCAGCCAAAGAACCCAACCGACATCAGGACGCTGGTGATCAGCGCCCATTCGAAAAAGGTGCGCAGCAGAGTGCTCTTCATACAGGAGCGAGACTCTAGCGGCTTGCGGGCAATTGTCCAAGGCGTTTTTTGTTGTTCCCCGCCCCTTGCGCTTGCTCTGTCTCGCGGCCCTTGGCAAAGTGAGATGAATGCGAGAAAAGTGGCGTGTCTGGACTGAATCTGTGGAAACGTTCGTCCTCGAAGTGATTTTCGAGGAGCGGCGCGGCACTGTCGCGGAAACGGCCCGGGCTTCACTCTTCCTGCTATCGAAAATTTTCCAGGTCGCCGTCAAAACCCGCCGTTTTCTTTACAATGTTCGCATCCTGCGCGATTCCACCCTCGGCGTGCAGGTCATTGCCATCGGCAATCTGACGGTGGGCGGCACGGGCAAAACGCCGGTGGTCGAGAAATTCGCCCGCGAACTGCGCGACCAGGGCCGCAACGTGGCCATTCTCTCGCGCGGCTACCGCTCGCGCCCGACGCCGCTGCACGAACGCATCCTCAACAAGATTTTGCTCCGCGAAGACACGACGCCGCCACGCGTGGTTTCCGATGGCCGCTCGCTCCTGCTGGATTCCGAGAGCGCCGGCGACGAGCCTTACATGCTGGCCTCGAATCTCAAGGACGTGGTCGTGCTGGTGGATAAAGACCGCGTGAAGGCCGGCCGTTACGCGATTGAAAAATTCGGGTGCGACACGTTGCTGCTCGATGACGGTTTTCAATATTGGAAATTGCGGGGCCGCCGGCAGGATATTGTGCTGGTGGATTGCCAGCAGCCGTTCGGCAACGAGCGCCTGCTGCCGCGCGGCACTTTGCGCGAGCCGCCCTCGCATCTTGCGCGCGCCAGCACGATTTTTATCACCAAAAGCGACGGCAAAACCGCCGAGCTTCGCCAGCGCATCGCGGAGTTGAATCCCACGGCCGGCATCATTGAATGCGTGCACCATCCGCTGTATCTTGAAGACGTGTTCACCGGCCAGCGCTCGGATCTCAGTTTGATCCAGGGCCGCAAGGTCGCGTCGCTCAGCGGCATCGCGCAGCCGGAGAGCTTCGAACACAACCTGGTCAAGATCGGCAGCGAACTGGTCTATTCGAAGCGCTTCGCCGATCACCATCGTTTCACGCAACAGGAAGTCCTGAATGCCATCAATCGCAGCAAAAAGCGCCAGGCCGAAATGATCATCACCACTCAAAAGGACGCGGTGCGTTTCCCGAAAATCGACCGCCGCGATTTACCGATTCTTTTCATGCGCGTCGAAATTAAAATCGTCGCGGGAGCGGATGACTTCCAGGATTGTGTGCGAAAAATTTGTTTCCGTTAATGGGCTCCTAATGCATGGACACGCTGCTGTATATCGTCGCTCGCGCCGTCGTGGGATTTGTGCAGGCGCTGCCGTTGCGGGCCGCGGCCCGTCTGGGCCGCGCCGGTGGCGGGCTTTTCTATTGGATTGACGCGCGGCACCGGCGCGTGGCGCTGCGGCATCTGACGATGTGCTTTGGTCAGGAAAAATCGGCCGGGGAAATTCGCGCCATCGCCCGGGAAAATTTCCGGCGCATCGGCGAAAATTTTGCCTGCGCGGCAAAAACTGCGTCGATGACCTTTGAGGAGTTGCGGCCGTTCGTCGAATTCATCGGTCCGCAAAGCACGCTCGCGCCGGGGTCCGGACCGAGACCAAATATCGTGGTCGCCATCGGGCACTTCGGAAATTTCGAGCTCTACGCGCGCTTCGGCCAGTTTTGTCCCGGTTACCAATGCGCCACCACCTACCGCGGCCTGCGCCAGCCCTCGCTCAATCGCCTGATGCAGGATTTGCGGGAGCGCTCCGGTTGCCTGTATTTCGAGCGCCGCACCGACGGGGCCGCTTTGAAAGCCGCGATGAACCAGTCCGGTTTGATGCTGGGCTTGCTGGCCGATCAACACGCCGGCAACGCGGGCTTGCGGATACCTTTTCTGGGGCACGATTGTTCCACGACGAGCGCGCCGGCGGTTTTCGCGCTACGTTATCATTGCGCGCTGCACACGGGCATTTGTTATCGCGTGGGCCTGGCGCGCTGGCGCATTGAGGCCGGCCCCGAGATTCCCACTCACGAGGGTGGCGTTCCGCGCTCGAGCGAGGCTATCATGCGCGATGTGAACCTCGCGTTTGAAGCAGCCGTGCGGCGCGACCCGGCGAATTGGTTCTGGGTCCACAATCGTTGGAAACCGGAAAAGCCGCGGAGGCGGAAAGTGAAAACCGCGCCGGCCGAATTGGCAAACGTTGAAGACGAAATCTAGAAAATGGAGCACACCGCCCACAGCGAGTCGTCGTCCACTTTCCAGCCGCGACGCATCCTGGTGCGCGGGGTGAATTGGCTCGGCGACGCGGTGATGACCACGCCGGCGCTTCTGCGTTTGCGCGAACAATTCCCCGAGGCGCTCATCGCTTTGGTCACGCCGGAAAAGCTGCGCGGCCTGTGGTTGCATCATCCGGCCGTTGATGAAGTCATCACGTTTAAAAGTGATGAAGGGCCGTTGCGGGTGGCCCGGAAAGTTCAGGTCATGATGTGGCCCGATACGGAAGGAAAGCCCACGGTGGCGGCCTCCGCCAAACGCGCCGCCGACGCCCTGAGTCCCTTGCAGCGCAGCGGTTTTGATCTGGCGGTTATTTTGCCCAATTCCCCCCGTTCCGCCCTGGAAAGCTGGCTCGCCCGCGTTCCGCGCCGCCTCGGCTACGCGCGTCCGTGGCGGAATTTTTTCCTCACAAACGCGGTGCCGTCCCGGCCGGACACCGGGCACATGCGAAAACGTTCCGTTGCCGAAATCAAACAGCTTATTTCCGCGACCGTGCCGGCCGCCAATTCACCTCCCGCATTTCGCGAGTCGGACCATCAGATTTACGATTATCTTCATCTTGTGGCGGCGCTCGGCGCGAATCCCGAGCCGTTGCCGACGCAATTGGTCGTCGCGCCGGGCGAAATCAAAGCCGCGGCGCAGAAATTTAATTTAACCAGCCAGTTCACGAACCATCGCCCGGTGTTCGGTTTGAATCCCGGCGCCGAATACGGTCCGGCTAAGCGGTGGCCCGCCCAACGGTTCATCGCCGCCGCGCGCGAAATCCAAAAGCGTACGAATTGCTGGTGGCTGGTGCTCGGCGGCAAGGGCGACGCGCTGCTTGCCAACGAAATTCAAGCGGCAATTGCCGGCGGCCAAGCGGGCGCGGTGAGCCTGGCCGGCCGGACGTCGTTGCGCGAATTGTGCGCCGTGATCAAACAATGCCGGGTGCTGCTCACCAATGACACCGGACCGATGCATATCGCCGCGGCGCTCGGCACGCCGGTGGTCGTTCCCTTCGGCAGCACGTCGCCGGAATTGACCGGTCCGATTACGTCGGCGGGGGCGCGCCATCAATTGCTTAAATCCGACGCGCCGTGTTCGCCGTGTTTTCTGCGCGAATGCCCGATTGATTTCCGGTGCATGAACGGAATCGCCGTCGAGCGCGTGGTGGAGGCGGTGATGAAGGCGGTTTCTTGAGCTGATGCCAAGGGGTTTTAACAGATCTTCCGGCAGGATGCCGGAAGCACGTTTTTTGTTTCGCACGGGTGGAGCTCCCGTGCCGCTGTTGACGCCAGCTTGCGTTTCCCGCGCTCCTGCTGAATACTGCGACCGTGCAGCCAACAGTGACACAGTTGACCGACCGGCTTATCGCGTCTTACGCCAGCGTCGGCGGCATTAATCATCTCGATGGAAAAAATCTTCCGTCGAAGCGCGCCATTACGATCATCACGATTGATCTTTTGCGCCTTTTGTTCCCCGGTTTTTTTGACGAAAAACTGATCCACTCGTCGGAAATCAAAGTCGAGACGGCGGCGTTGCTCGACACGGTGTTGGGCAGCCTGGAAGACGAGATTAACAAGAGCCTCGAATACAGCCCGCCGGAGGGCGTCGCGAAAAAGGAATTGCGGAACCTCGCGCATTTGCGAACGCTGCAATTCCTCGAAAAACTTCCGGAAATCCGGGACTTGCTTCAAACCGACATCGAAGCCGCCTTCAAAGGCGATCCCGCCGCGCTCAGTCGTGAAGAGGTGATCGTGGCTTATCCGTGCGTCGAGGCGATCGCGGTCCAGCGGCTGGCGCACAAGCTGTATCGCGACGGCGTGCCGCTCATTCCGCGCATGATGACCGAATGGGCTCACGCGCGCACCGGCATGGATTTGCATCCGGGCGCGCAAATCGGTACGCATTTTTTCGTGGACCATTGCACGGGCACGGTAGTCGGCGAGACGAGCATCATCGGCGATCACGTGAAGATGTACCAGGGCGTGGGTCTGGTGGCGAAATCGCTCGCGGCGGGACAGGCCTTGCGCGGACAGAAGCGTCATCCGACGATTGAGGATCACGTCACGATTTACGCCGGGGCGACCATCGTGGGCGGGGATACCATCGTGGGCGAAGGCAGCACCATCGGCGCGAACGTGACGCTGACGCACAGCGTTTCGCCGCATTCATTGGTTGTGCAAAAAGACGCCAACGTGAATGTGATGAGCAAAAAAGGGCGGGCGAAGGGCAGTTCGGCTGAGTTTCAGATCTGATTTGTCCTCGCGCCGCCTCTCTTTATTCTGGACGCTCGTTTCCGCCCAAGAACCGCCGCACCTCAAAACCGCGTCAGCTTTTCCAACTCTTTCACCCGCCGGTCAATCTGCGAGCGCTTGACGCGCGTCGTGCAGGTGAGGCCGAAGCCTTCGCAGCAGAAGGACGCGGTCACGCTGCCGTAGATCATGGCGCGCCGGATGTTATTATCGATCGAACCACGCGAAGTGGCGAGGTAACCCATCATGCCGCCCACGAAGGAATCGCCGGCGCCGGTCGGGTCCACCACGCTGTGCAACGGGTACGCCGGGCAGATGAAAAATCCGCGCGGGCCGGACAGAATCGAGCCGTGCGAACCTTTTTTGATAATCACGTATTTGGGGCCGAGCTGGTGGATCTTTTTCATCGCCTTGAAGACGTTGTCTTCCTTGGTCAATTGATGGGCCTCGCTGTCGTTCAGCACGAAACCGTCGAGGCGCTTAATCAGCTTCAACAAATCCGGCAGCGCGATGTTCAGCCACAAATCCATCGTGTCGGCCACCACAAATTTCGGGCGGCGCATTTGGTTGAGGACGTGATGTTGCAGGGCGGGCGCGATGTTCGCCAGCAACACGAACTCCGATGCCTGATACGACTTCGGCAGCGTGGGGTTGAACGTCTCGAACACGCCGAGCTCGGTGAGCAGCGTGCGGCGATTGTTCATATTGATTTCGTATTCGCCCGACCAATGGAATGTTTTACCGGTTAGGATCTGCAAGCCCTCCAGATCAATTTTGTGGCGGCGATACAAATCGAGGTAGCGCCTGGGGAAATCGTTGCCGACGACGCCGACCATTTTTACGCGGCTGAAAAAGCTGGCGGCGACGGCCGCATGGCTGGCGGAGCCGCCCAGCAGTTTGGGATTTTCCGCTTTGGGAGTTTTGATGGAATCCAGCGCGGTGGAACCGACGATTAAAACGCTCATGCTATGCTAAATGATAAATGACTAATGACGAATGGCGGTGAAATTAGGCAATTGAGAGAGCCTGAGCAAGCTTGTAGCACCCGCGAGGCGCGGGTGCTACCGTAAGCGTTTTCGGAATTCGGCGCAGACTTTCGACACGTCGGGCGCATTCAAGATCGCTGAGACCACGCAAATTCGCGTCGCGCCGGCTGCCAGCACGTCATCCAGGTTTTGCAAATTGATTCCGCCAATCGCAAACCATGGCACGGTCACATTCTGCGCCGCCCAACGCACGTAATCGAGGGTTACTGGCCTGGCGGTCGGCTTGGTGCCGGTGGCGAAGATCGGCCCGATGGCGATGTAATCGGCGCCGGCCGCAAGCGCACGTTGGGCCTGTTCCGGAGCGTGAGTGCTGAGGCCGATGCGGAGTTGAGGGTTGGGAGTGGAGAGTTGAGAGATGCGCGTGTATCCGGCATCAAAAAAATCCTCCTGACCCAGATGGCAGAATTCCGCGTCGACTTCGCGCGCGATTTCCAAGTGATCGTTGATGACCAAACCTACATTGGCAGCGCGCGTAATAGGCAAAATTGCTTCGGCAATTCGGCGGACTTCGTCGACCGTCGAATTTTTCGCGCGCAACTGGATCAAATCCGCGCCGCCGTCGCAAAGCTGTCGCGCAATCGCTTCCGGCGCGCGGCCGTGCAGATAGGCGGCGTCGACGAACGCGTAGAGGCGGCACTCGGAAAGCGGTTTCACTCGATCAAGAAGGGATGCGTTAGGATTCTCAGTCGCGGAAATTCACAAATTGCACCGACACGGGAAAATCCTTCGCGCGCACGGCGGCGATTACCGTCTGCAATTCGTCGCGGCTTTTGCTGGTGACACGGACTTCCTCGCCCTGGATTTGCGTGGTGACTTTGAATTTGCCGTCGCGGATAAAGCCGGTGATTTGCTTCGCGACCGAGCTCTCAATGCCCTGTTTGATCTTGATGCTCTGCCGCGCGTGGCCCAGGGGCGAAATATCCGGCTCGGACTTATCAATACTCTTCATGCTGACGTTGCGCTTGGACAATTTGCCCATCACGATTTCCACCAGCGTATTGATTTTGAACTGGTCCTCCGCCGTGAGCTTGATTTCGTTTTTCTCGAGCGTGATTTCCGCTTTGCTTCCCTTGAAATCGAAGCGATTGGCCAGTTCTTTTTTGGCCTGGTTCACCGCGTTTTCAATTTCCATCGAGTTAACCTGTGAAACTATGTCGAATGAAGGCATGGGCTGAGCGTAAAAAAGTCCCCGCAAAAGAAAAGCTTTTTGCCGCGGGTCCGTTGCCGGGTGCGGCGGGCAAGTGGAAAAAATTTCATCGTCGGCACCTCAACGGGCATTGACGCCGCGTTTGGATAGCTTAAACTCCCGTGAATGCCTGCGAATCTGTTACCACCCGAGGGGACGGCTGTATTGTCTTCGGCGAAACCGCGCACGGGCCATGAACTTATCCTCGCAACGAAACCCTTCGCCAAGGACAACACCGCGGAAAGCTGGTGGTGCATTCTTTCCACGGCATCCCTGTTGATCGCGGCGCTGGTCGGCGCTTTTTGGCATTTTCATCCGATGGTCCGGACCGGGTTCAGTATACTGGCGGGACTTTTGATATTGCGGTTTTTCGTCATTTACCACGATCAACAACACCACGCTATTCTGCCCAAATCCCGTTTGGCGGAAGGTTTGATGCGTGTGTTCGGCGTCCTGGCGCTCAGCCCGAGCAGCATCTGGCGCAGTTCGCACAACCATCATCACAACCACAATTCCAAGTTGCGCGGTTCACAAATCGGCTCCTATCCCATCATGACCAGGGAGCAATTTATCAAGACACCGCCCGGCAAACGCCGCGCGTATCTCTTCGTCCGCCATCCGCTCACGATTTTGTTCGGGTACGTCTTCATGTTTCTTTACGGAATGTGCCTAAACCCATTTTTCAATTATCCGCAGCGCCACGTGGATTGCCTCCTGGCCCTCATCGTTCACGCCCTAATCGCCTCGGCGCTGCTCTGGTTTGGCGGGTGGATGGCGCTCGTGTTTGTGCAAATCATTCCGCATTTCATTGCGTCCGCGATCGGCTCGTATCTGTTCTACGCACAGCACAATTTCCCCGGGGTTTCCTTCAACGACAATGCAGGCTGGACCTACGAGAAGGCGGCGCTGGAATCCTCGAGCTACATGCGGACCGGCCCGGTGATGGCCTGGTTCACGGCCAACATCGGTTATCATCACATTCACCACTTGAACGCCCGGATCCCGTTTTACCGGCTGCCCGAAGTTTTGCGCGAGATTCCGGAGTTGCGCTGTCCCAAGACCACATCGTTGCGTCCGGCGGATATTATCCGTTGTTTGCGGCTGAAAGTCTGGGACGTGCAGGCGCAGCGCATGGTCGGGGTCCACAATCTATGAAGAGCATTCGCGCGAGTGGCGAAGGCTCTATTTAATTACCAACCAAAACACCGTCGGGCTTTAAGGGGCCGGAACTTCCAATTATTCTTATGTCCTTCACAGTTGCTCAAATCGCGGAAAAAATTCGGGGTGAAGTCATCGGCAATGGCGAAATGCCGCTCACGGGCTTCGCTTCCGCCGACAACGCCCGCCCCGGCGACCTCACCTTCGCGGACAAGGAGGAATATTTTCTCGCCGCAGAAGCCAGTCCCGCGACGGCCATCCTGGTCTCCGGCCCGTTCGTTTCCGCGAGCAAGGCGGTCATTCGCGTGCCCAACGCCCGCGTGGCTGTGGCCCGGTTGCTTCCCGTGTTTTTTCCGCCGGATGAGGCCCCGCAAGGCATTCATCCCGGCGCGGAGATCGCGCCTTCGGCGCAAATTGATGCGACGGCGCACGTGGGGCCCGGATGCGTCGTGGGCCCGCGCGTGAAAATCGGGGCGCGTTCCGTGCTCATGGCCGGAAATCACATCGGGCGCGATTGCCAGATTGGCGACGACGTTTGCCTCTATCCGAACGTCGTGGTCTACGCGCGCACGCAAATCGGCCATCGCGTCGCGATTCACGCCGGTACGGTGATTGGGTCCGACGGCTATGGCTACGTTTTTGATGAGGGGAAACATCGCAAGGTTCTCCAGGTCGGCAATGTGGTGATTCACGACGACGTCGAAATCGGCGCGAACAGCGCCATCGATCGCGGCGCGCTGGGTTCGACGGTCATCGGGGCGGGCACGAAGATCGATAACCTCGTCCACGTGGCGCACAACGTCGTGATTGGCCGGAATTGCCTGGTGATGGGCCAGGTCGGTTTTGCCGGAAGCACGAAGCTGGGTGATTATTGCGTCATCGCGTCGCAATCGGGCATCGCCGGCCATCTCAAACTTGGCCATCAGGCGACGGTCGGCGCAAAATCCGGCGTCATGCGCGACGTGCCGGACAAGGGGACCGTGCTGGGGATTCCCGCCGCGCCGGATAAACAGGCCAAGCGCCAATTCATCGCCATTCAGCAGTTGCCCGACCTCATCCGTCGGACGCGCGAGTTGGAAAAACAGGTGGCGGAACTGTTGGCGAAACTCAAGTGACAGTCTTTGCGCGGAAACGGGTGTGTGCGGCCAAACGCACGTTGCCATGACGCGCTGGGCATCGGAAAATGGGGACATGTCGGGCAGCGCCGTTCAAACCTGGCTCGCGTTGAAACAGCGGCAGGCGCTTCGTTCCTCCGGCTTTTATTTCCTGGCGACTGCAACGGCCGGAATTCTCGCTTTGCTTCCCATTGTCGGCTTCGGGTTCGTAATCAGCAAAATCTTACTGCTCATCGCGGTCCCGATGGCCGCACATCACGATATTTGGGCTTTGCTGCTGACGGTGCCCCTCGTGTTTTTGCTTTTCGCCGATTGCCTCCATGCGGAACGGGATGATTGGGCGATCATTCCCCTCTGGCTCGCGCGGGAATTTTTCCATATGGGCCCGCGCCTGATCTTCGATGGCTGGCAGCACATCGCTCGCGCGCGGCAATTCGCCCGGATCGATAACGCCGCTTGCGCCGAGGTGCTGGCGTATTTGATTACCAAGACCACGCCGACGTCGCGCGAGGAACTTCTTCGAGTTGTCCCGAACCTGGCGTGGGATGAACTCGTGTTGCAACTGCGCGCAATTGAGGGCGTTATTTTATTCCGCAATGTTAAGAGCGTCTCGCTGCTCGCGCCGTTGCGCCGGGAATTGCGCCAGTGGCTCGCCAATGTTCCTGAGGCGGAAATTCCTCCCGAAGAACCCGAAGCGATCCCCGTCGCGGCGCCGCCAGAACTCAGCGCGCACGAAATTCTCGGCGTGTCCGAGAATGCGTCGACCGCGGAAATCAAAACCGCCTACCACAATCGGGTCAAGGAATGCCACCCGGACTGCTTTCCGCACCTGGATGCGCAATCCCGCGAATTGGCGGAGGAATGGACCAAGGCCATCAACGCCGCTTACGCGAAATTGCGGGTGGGGCGTCGGACGGGTTAAACGCCGTTTATTTTTTCAAAAAGGCGCTGAACAGGTCGATGGGGAGCGGCAGGAAGGTGGTCGTATTGTGTTCGCTCGCCATCTCGCGCATGGTTTGGAGATAACGCAGCTGAAGGGCAATCGGTTCCTTCGCGATCATGCCGGCGGCCTGGACCATTTTTTCGGCAGCCTGGAATTCGCCTTCGGCATT
>Ga0070714_100001205_pt1 | contig 18661 bp, 20 predicted proteins | sample LARL83metaG_FD_65450 | JGI IMG/M metagenome (GOLD analysis project Ga0070714, IMG submission 65450) | Corn, switchgrass and miscanthus rhizosphere microbial communities from Kellogg Biological Station, Michigan, USA - LAR L8-3 metaG | ecosystem: Host-associated > Plants > Roots > Rhizosphere ... | reverse complement strand
GGTCTGGTCGACGCAACGAACGGCGAGGGCATCTTCGAAGCAGCCATGAGCGGACGCGTCGCGGCGGATTCCGTGGCGAGCGCGCGTCACGGCGGAGCGCCGGCGCACGAACGGTACGAACGTACGGTCAAACAGCGCTTCTACCGGCGCTTGAGCCATCGTTCGAGCTTGATGCGCTACCTGGAGCGTAAGCCCTCGCGCTATGCCCTCCTTTTCGAACAGCTCGCGAAGGCGCCGCGATTTGCCGATATTCTCCAGCGGGAAGATCACGAGCGCACAATGGCGGATCGCCTCTATCTCTACGGACAAGCGCTGCGATTCGCCGCGCGCGCACATTTTAGCGGGTAATAGTTGCTCGTCACAATCAGCGATGCCGAATTCCGGCAGTTGCGCGATCTCATCAGGGACCGCTTCGGCATCTATTACGATGACAGCAAGCAGTTTCTGCTCCAAAGCCGCCTGCAGACGCGGCTGGTCAAGCGCAGCGCCGCCGACTTCACCGCGTACTACCGGTTTCTGACCACCGGTACCGACCGGCAGGACGAGTGGGACGAACTGGCTTCGGTCCTGTCCAACAACGAAACGTACTTCTTTCGGGAGCGCGCGCAGCTCGAGGTGCTTGCCGGCGAAGTCGTCTCCGACGCGATTAGAAGCGGCGGCAGACTGCGGGTCTGGTCGTCGGCGTGCTCGACGGGCGAGGAGCCGTTCTCGCTGGCGATGACGCTTTTGGAGACTAAAAAGCTCGCCCCGAGCCAAATTCAGATCAAAGCCGGCGACCTTTCACCGCGGGCGCTCGAGCGCTGCAAAGTCGGCTTCTATCGCGACCTCAGTTTTCGCGCGACGCCGCCCGAACTTATTCAGAAGTACTTTCGGCCCTTCGAGAACGGCTTTCTTATCGCCGATGAAGTAAAACGATTGGTGGAGTTCTTCCGGATCAACCTCCTGGACGAACGAGCCGTGGGGAGCCAAGGGCCGCTGGATGCCATCTTTTGCCGGAACGTTTTGATCTATTTCGATAAGCCGACGCAGAAGCGCGTCGTCGAGGCGTTCGCCCGCGCGCTGCGTCCGCGTGGATATTTGTTTTTGGGGCACGCGGAATCGATCATCCGGCTGACCGATCTCTACGATCCGGTCGTTACGCCGAAGGCCATCTACTATAGGTTGAAGGCCGATGCCCATTAACGTACTGGTCGTCGACGACTCGGCGTTCATGCGCCGCGCAATCTCCAAGATGCTCGAAGGCGAGGCCGAGATCGTCGTGTGCGCTACGGCGCGCAACGGCGAAGAAGCGGTACTCAAAGCCGCGCAGTTGCAGCCGGACGTCATCACCATGGACGTGGAGATGCCCGGTATGGGCGGTCTGGACGCGGTGCGTGAGATCATGTCGCGCTCGAACATTCCGATCATCATGGTCAGCGCGCTCACGCAGGAAGGGGCCGAGACGACGTTCCACGCGCTCGACCTCGGCGCGGTGGACTTCATCGCCAAACCCGATGCCGCGTACGTGAACATCAGTGACGTCGCCCGCGATTTAATCGCAAAGGTGCGAGTGTTCGCGCGCCGCGGCGCGCCCAAGCGCATGCCGGTACGCCCGAAGGTCGCGATGCCGCCGCTCGCGGAGCCTGCGCCGCACCCTGCAGCCGGTGCCGCGGCTTTTGAATGCGTCGCCATCGGCACGTCGACGGGCGGCCCCGTCGCGCTCTCGCGCATCATTCCGCTGCTGCCCAAGGCGTTTGCTACGCCGATCGTCATCGTGCAGCACATGCCGCCGGGTTTTACGCGGCCGCTGGCCGATCGCTTGAATCAGTCGAGCAACCTGACGGTGATCGAAGGCGCGGACGGCGTGGTACTTCGCGCCGGGCAGGTGGTCATCGCTCCGGCAGGACGTCAACTGACGCTGCGGCGTTCGTACGGCGGCGACGACGTCGAGGTGGTGCTGCGCGACGACGACGGACACTCACTGCACGTTCCGAGCGTCGACGTCATGACGGCGTCGGTCGCGGACCTGTACGGCGGAGCGACGCTGGCGGCGATTCTCACCGGCATGGGCCAAGACGGCGTGGTCGGTTTACGAAAGGTAAAGGATCGCGGCGGATTCGTGATCGGACAAGACGCTGCAACTTCGGTGGTCTATGGTATGCCGCGTGCCGCTGCCCAGGCGGGTTTGGTCGATCGCGTCCTTCCGCTGGATCACATCGCACCCGCGCTCTGCGAGCTTACGAACACTGCCTTCGCGAGGTCTTAACCGAATCCGCGTTGCCGTACGGGCAAGCCGGTAGGAGCACTGCGCCCGAAGGGCAATTAGAACGAGGTAACGGGGCTACGTCGTTACTCGGAGCGTGGATGAGGCTGAAAGGGAGTTCCCACCGTTATATCATCGGCGGTGTCGAACTGTCACGAGAAGAGATCGTTCACAAGTACTTGCATTTGGTCAAGTACGTGGCGGGACGCATCTCCGTGAACTTGCCTCCGAACGTCGAACTCAACGACCTCATCAACGACGGCATTCTCGGGCTCATCGACGCCATCGAGAAGTATGACGACGCACGCGGCGTCAAATTCGAGACGTACGCGATAACCAGAATCAACGGCGCCATCCTCGATGCGCTGCGCTCGCTCGATTGGGTGCCGCGCGCAGTCCGTCAGCGCGCGCGTGAGCTGGAGCGCGCCTACCAGGAGCTCGAGTCGAAGCTGGGCCGCGTGCCGACCGAGGACGAGCTCGCCGGCAAACTCGGCGTCTCTCGTAAGGAACTTGACAATCTCATGCAGCGCGTTCGCGGCACCGCCGTGCTCTCGCTCGAGGAGTTTCTGCCCAACGAAAAGGGCTACGAGATTCCGCTCGTCGACACGCTCAAAGACGGCGACAACGACGTGACTACCGCAGTCGAGCAGCGCGAGATCCGCTCCGCGCTCGTAACCGCGGTCGAAGATTTACCGCCTCAAGAGCGGACCGTCATCTCGCTCTATTACTTCGACGGGCTCACGCTCAAAGAGATCAAGGGCGCGCTCAACGTTTCGGAGTCGCGCGTCTCCCAGATCCACGCGCAAGCGGTCATCCATCTGCGTCAGAAGCTGCGCGAGCTGCGTTCGGACTTAGGGTACCGCGACGGCGACCCCAACGTGAAGCAGAAGTATCTACGCAAGACGCCCCCCGCAGCCGATAATATAGGAAAAGCCGGCTGACCTTCGGTCTCTAGCGCCTCGGCTCGCCGAGGGTATTCCGCCGGCGAATCGGGAACTTTTTTGCCATGGCCATTCGTCCGGTCGATCTCCAGCTTGCCTACATGGCCGCCCCGCAGAACGCGGCGGTGGTCAGCAGCGCGCAAGAGGCCCCCCAGGCGGCACAGCAAGCCGCACAGGCGGCCTTTGCCGCAGAGCTCGTCCAGCGTGAAGAGAGCGTGGACGAACCCTCCAATGTCGAGGGGGCGAAGGTCCGCGCCCGCGGCGACCGCGAGTCCGGCGGAGGTCAAGGCTTCGCCGACGGCCGGCGCCGCCGCAACCCGCACGAAGAATCCGCCGATGCCGGCGGTCCTCTGGGGCTGGCCGGAGAGGGCGAACACTTCATCGACGTAACGGCATAGCGCCGTGGCCGGAATCGATCCGCTTGCTGCGATGAGCGCCCGGGTGGCGGCCGCGGAAGCGGCGATGCTCGAAGCCGCCATCAATCTCGGCGTCTCGGCCGAGGTTCTCCAAACGCAAATCTCGGTTGGCGACATTCTCGCCGCGAAGATTCTGCCGCCGCAAAACGGCCAGGATCTCGTCGAGATGCTGGGCCTGCGCGTCGCCGCGCAGCTGCCCCCGGGCGTTCATCCGGGTGAGACGCTGCTCTTGCAAGTCACCGGTTTCGCCGGAACGCAGATCTACGTGCGCAATTTGGGAGTTCCCGATCCGCGCAATCCTTTGCCGGTGAACGACGCGGTTCTCAAAGCGCCGGAGAGCAGCGAGATCGCACAGCCCGCCGCGCCCGCGTCTCCAACGAAGGAGACGGCCGCGCAAACGCCTCCCGTGTCGCCGCCGCGCGCGGTGTTCGTCGCCGCATCCGTGCGCCAGGCGCCGCAAGCGCAGGCGCCGCAAACGCAGGCACCGGCGCCCGCGCCGGTCGAGCGCGAGTTGCCGCCGGTCCACGGCCTGGAAGCGCGCATCGCGGCCGCGCAAGCTGCGAAACTGCCGCCGATCGCCGCCAAGAACGCTTCCTCTGCGGCAACGCCGCTCATTGCGCCCAGAGCCGCACCGGTGCACGCAGCCGCCAACGCCGCTGCAAACGCAGCGGCAACTGCGGCGCAGCGCATCGTGCGAACCGTCAGCGAATTTTTGCGTGCCGCGCGTCTGCCGGACACCCCGTTCACGCGCATGGCCGCCGCCATTGCTCCGCAGGCTCCCGAGCGCGTGCCTTCGGTGCTGCAGCGTTTGGAGGCGTCGCTGCCGCGTGAAACGCAGGATCCGCGCATTCCCACGCTCCGTACGCTGATCGGCTTCACCGCGCGGCTCAATCCGGCGAATGCGGAGACGCTGCCCGCGCAGATTTCATCCTACGTCTCGAACGTCGTCGAAGGCGTCGAAGCCAAGCTCGCGCAGATGCTGCAGGCGCACACGCAATCCGCGCCGCCGGCGCCGCAAACGCCGCAATCTCAAGCGCCGTCCGATTCTGCCGCGCCGTTGCCGCGCACGCTCGCGCAGGCGCGCGTCGCCGAGCGATCCGCGGCGATCTCGCACGATCTGAAATCCGTCGTGCTCTCGCTGCTGCGCGATCCGCCCGCGCAGCGCACGCCCGCAATGACGCAGGCACTCACCGAAACGCTCGTCACGCTCACCGGCGTGCAAGTCAATACGCTCTCCACGGCGCAGCAAAACCCGGGTACGTTCAATTTGACGCTGCCGCTGTACTACCATGAAGGCGGAAAACCGGCGCAGATTCGGATCTCACGCGACGCGGACTCCCGCGCGGCGAAAATGGACGCGGACAACTTTCACGTTGCCTTCGTGCTCGATACGGCGAACTTGGGCACCGTCGCAATCGATCTGCAGACCAGCGGAAGAAGCGTGAAGATCGACGTGAAGACGGAGAAGACCGCCGCTGCCGTCCATTTTTCGGATACGCTGGCATCGCTGCGCGCGCGATTGGAAGATCTGCGCTATCGCGTCGCATCGGCCGCCGCGAGTGCGCTCGCCAAGGCGCCTTCGTCCGCGAAGCCTGCGGCCGCGCAGAATAATAGCGGAGTGGATTTGCACGCATGAACCGCTTTTACGATTTCCGCAAGAAGGTCGCACCCCGCCCCGCTGCAGCGGCGCTCAAATACGATCCGGTCGGACACGAGGCGCCGCAAGTCGTCGCAGCCGGCCGCGGCATGATTGCCGAGGAGATCGTTCGTGTCGCCAAAGAGCACAACGTTCCGCTGCACGAGGACGCGGATCTCGTCGAAGCGCTCTCGCGCCTTGAAATGACCGAGTCGATCCCGCGCGAACTTTATGCGGTAGTCGCCGAAGTGCTCGCTTACGTATTTCGCGTGGACGCGCAAGCCGCCAAGCGCAGCCACGCCCGGTAGTGAAAAGCGCATTCCCACTGAAGACTGCGTGATGCAACAACGCGAACTCGGCGAACTGACGGTTTCCGCACTCGGCCTGGGCTGCATGGGCATGTCCGATTTTTATGCCGGGCGCGACGACGGCGAATCCATCGCAACCATTCATCGCGCAATCGATCTCGGGTGCACGTTTCTGGATACCGCCGACATGTACGGCGTCGGCGCGAATGAAGAATTGGTGGGACGCGCGATACGCGATCGGCGCGAGGACGTCACGCTCGCCACGAAATTCGGCAACGTGCGCGGCCGCAGCGGCGAATTTCTCGGCGTGAACGGCAAGCCGGACTACGTCAAATCGGCGTGCGAGGCGAGCCTCAAGCGTTTGGGCGTGGACACGATCGATCTGTATTACCAGCATCGCGTCGATCCCGATACGCCGATCGAAGAGACCGTCGGCGCCATGGCGGACCTGGTCCGGGAAGGCAAAGTGCGCTACATCGGATTGTCGGAAGCCGCGCCCAAGACCATACGTCGCGCGCACGCCACGCATCCAATCACGGCACTGCAGACCGAGTACTCGCTCTGGACGCGCGACGCCGAACGCGAGATCCTTCCGTTGGTTCGCGAACTCGGCATAGGATTCGTCGCGTACAGTCCGCTGGGCCGCGGATTCCTCACCGGACGCTTCAAGAAATTCGAAGACCTGCCGCAGGACGATGCCCGGCGCAATCATCCGCGCTTCCAAGGCGAGAATTTCGAACGCAATCTCGACTTGGTGCGCGTCGTCGAAGCGATCGCCGCCGAGAAGGGCGTGACCGCCTCGCAGACGGCCCTGGCATGGCTGCTCGCCCAAGGCGAGGACGTTGTGCCGATTCCCGGCACAAAACGGCGTGAATATCTCGAAGAAAATCTCGGCGCGCTCAGCGTCGAGCTTTCCCCGGACGACCTGCGGCGCATCGAAGATGCGTTCCCGCACGGCGCAGCGTCGGGCCAACGGTACCCCGAAGCCGCCATGGCCGCCGTCAATCGCTAAGCGCTTGAATTGGGCGGGGAATCGAACAGGAGTTCGATTCCCGAGCGGGAAGAGGCTGTACCCGTGAGCTGGATTGCCAAGTTACGGGCATCGTTCGGAAAGGCCCGGGAGACGCTCTCGGGGGTGCAGGCCTTGGGCCGCGCCCGCAGGCCCATCACGCCCGAGCTCTGGGACGAGCTCGAAGAGCTGCTGCTTCTGGCCGATTTCGGGGTGCCGACGACCGAGAAGATTCTCGGCGGTCTGAAGACCGTGGCCAAACAAGAGCTCTGGGCGACCAGCGATCAAATCGTCGCCCGCTTCCGCAAGGACGTCGAGCGTTTCCTCACGCTTCCCAATCCCGAACTCAACCTGCGTGAAAAACCCGCCGTCGTTCTGGTCGCCGGCGTGAACGGCAGCGGCAAAACCACGACGATCGGCAAACTGGCAACGCGTCTGCGCAAGGAAGGCAAACGCGTGATGCTCGTTGCGGCCGATACGTTTCGCGCGGCGGCGGCGGAGCAGCTGCACATCTGGGCCGAGCGCAGCGGCGCGGAGTACGTTCGCGGCAAGGAAGGCGCGGATCCGGCATCGGTCGTCTACGACGGCATGCAGGCCGGCAAGGCGCGCGGCGTGGACGTCATTCTCGTCGACACCGCGGGGCGCTTGCAGACCAAGACCAACCTCATGGAAGAGCTCAAGAAGATGCGCCGGATCATCGAGCGCGAGACCGGCGGTCCTCCGGCGGAAACGCTGCTCGTCCTCGACGGCACGACCGGACAAAACGCGATTTCGCAAGCGAAGCTTTTCCACGAAGCGACCGCGCTCACGGGCGTCGTCGTCACCAAACTCGACTCGACGGCCAAGGGCGGCGTGCTCGTCGCCATCGTCGACACCCTGGAGATTCCCATCAAGTTCGTCGGTCTCGGAGAATCCGCCGATGCTCTACAGCCTTTCGTCCCGGCGGAATTCATCGAGGCGCTTTTCGAGGACTCCGCTTTTTAACGGCCACCCTGTTGGCATCACGCCCGGTTAGCGTGATACTCACAACGTACGCGATTTAGGAGATGAACATGGCAGCGCAAGATGAACGGCAGGTAGCCCTGAGCAACGCCCTCGCGCAGATCGAGCGGCAATTCGGTAAGGGCTCGATTATGCGGATGGGCGAGATTCAGGAGAAGATGTCGTTCGAGGTCGTCCCGAGCGGATCGATCGCCCTCGATCTCGCACTCGGCGTCGGCGGATTCCCGCGCGGACGCGTCGTCGAGATCTACGGACCGGAGTCCAGCGGTAAAACCACGCTCGCGCTGCATGCAATCGCGGAAGCGCAGAAGAACGGCGGCACCGCGGCGTTCATCGACGTCGAGCACGCACTCGATCCGAATTACGCGGCGGCGCTCGGCGTCGATCTCGACAATCTGCTCGTCTCGCAGCCGGACACCGGCGAACAGGCGCTCGACATCGCCGAGATGCTCATCCGCTCGAATGCGGTCGACATCGTCGTCCTCGACTCGGTCGCGGCGCTCGTCACCAAGGCCGAACTCGAAGGCGACATGGGCGACACGCACGTCGGCCTGCAGGCGCGTCTGATGTCGCAGGCCCTGCGTAAACTCACCGCCGCGATCTCCCGCAGCAAGTCCGTGATGATCTTCATCAATCAGCTGCGTGAAAAAGTCGGCGTCATGTTCGGCAGCCCGGAAACGACCTCGGGCGGCCGCGCGCTCAAATTCTACGCGTCGATTCGTCTGGACGTTCGTAAACTCGAACAGATCAAAGTCGGCCAGGACGTCGTGGGCTCGCGCACGCGCGTCAAAGTCGTCAAGAACAAGGTCGCCCCGCCGTTCCGGCAAGCCGAATTCGACATCACCTACGGCCACGGCATCAGCAAGATGGGCTCGATCCTCGACGTCGCGCTGGAGCGCAACATCGTCGGCAAGAGCGGCTCGTGGTACACGTACGGCGACACGCGCATCGGCCAAGGCCGCGAAAACGCGAAGGCCTACCTCGAAGAGCACAGCGATCTCGCCGAAGAAATCTCCGCAAAGATCCGCGAAGAGCTCGCCGGTCAAATGTCCCGCAACGGCCATACGACTGCCGAGACCGTCTGATTTCCGCCAGGCCGTCGTTGCCAAGGACCTCGTGTACCATAGTACACTTCGGCCCTTGGCGCCTAGGCCTGACGAAAATCAGCCAGTCTCCTGGTATTGAACTAACGCAGATTTTAAGCGAGTAGGGACGATTGCCAATGGCTGAGGACGAGGGCCGGGGCTTTGTTGGGGAATCTCTGACTTTTTTTCGCAAAACAGGATGTTTTCTTCAAAACTTGTTTTCGAAAAAAAGCGGAGAAGCCACAAATTTTCCACGGATGGAAAATTTGTGAGCGGTTCCCCAACAAAGCCCCGGCCCTCGGCCTCAGCCTACGTAACCGCCCTGCGAGCGCTCGCGCAGCGGAGACTTACCGAAGCGCAGCTCTGGCAGAAGTTAGAGCGAAAAGGCTACGAAGATCAGGAGATCCGTGACGCGATCGCGCGCTGTAAGCGCGACGGGTACATCGACGATCGGCTCTTCGCGCAGCTTTACGTGGAGCAGAAGCGCAAGGCCGTCGGGAATGCGCGTCTGGTCGGTGAACTGGTTCGCAAGGGGATCGATCGCGATGCTGCTGCAGCCGCGGTCGGCAACGGCTCTTTAGACGAAAGCGAGCGCCTCGATGAGGCGCTCGAGAAACTCTTTCGCACGAAACCGGAACTCAGTTATCCGTCCGCCGCACGCGCGCTCGAACGGCTCGGCTTTCCCGCATCGCTCATTTACAGAAAACTCCGCGACCACGCCGCCGATTTCGGCCCGTTTGCGGATGTGGGGAGCGCTAGCGAGAACGCGCTCTAGTCGCGGACGTTTTTTTCTTCGTTCCTTTGCTCTGGTTGTACTTGATTGCGGCACGAACGAGATTCTTGAACGCGGCGACGTCGAGTTTATCGCCCTGGTAGAGATCGATCGCTCGCCATTGATTGCCGTCCAGGCCCGCGTTGAAGATTTTATCGGGATCGGGCAGATGCGCGCCTTGGTGAAAGGTGACCTTCACCTTGTCCTTGTGGGGGTTCGCCACAGCGATGATCCCGTCGCGCTCCCATACCGGAGTGCCCATCCACTTCCACTGCTCGACGATCTCGGGATCGACCGCAAGAATGCTCTTGCGAACCGCCGCTAACGTCTTGCCGCGCCAGTCGGGAGTCTGTGCGATCAATTGATCGATACGTTCCGATGCGTTCATTCGAACCTGTCTATTATCCGTTGGATTTGGGGAATTGCCGCAAGCCCACGATCGCGCCGTTGGGCTCTTTGACGCTTGCAACGAGCAATCCGTATGCAACGTCGGTAATTTCCTGCACAACCGTGCCCCCGGCTTCGACGAGGCTCTTTACGCTTGCCTCGATGTCGCTGACCGTCCAATACGCAAGCCCGCACGCCTGGCGATTATCGGCGTTCGGAACGAGCCCGATCTCCATGTCACCGCTCTTATAGCCGACGTACTGTGGTGAATCGGCGTAGGGGTCGGCACCCGTGAGTTCCCGAAAGAACCGCTTGGCCTTGGTCATATCTGCAGCGGGATAAACGATAAGGGTAACGTCGCTCAAGATTTCATACTCCTTCCATCTGTATGACGGATCGAGCGCCGCAAAATGTGACGACACCGTGGGAGAGCACGCATTGGAGAACGCAGAGCGGCTTGCGGAACGCTTTGAGGCCGCCCGCCCGCGCTTGCAGCGCATTGCACAACGGATTCTCGGATCCGCAGCGGAAGCCGACGACGCTCTGCAGGAGAGTTGGCTGCGCATCAGCCGCGCCGACGTCGGAGGCGTCGCGAATCTCGATGGGTGGCTCACGACCGTGGTTGCGCGCGTGTGCCTGGATGCGCTGAAACGGCGCGAACGCCGCCGTGAGGATCTCACGCCCGACGATCCGCGTCGAGAGTTCGCATCGATCGCTCCGGGCGAACGGCCCGAAGACGAAGCGATGCTCGCCGATTCGATCGGCGTGGCGCTGCTGATTCTGCTGGACGCGCTGCCGCCCGCCGAGCGCGTCGCATTCGTACTGCACGACACGTTCGAGGTGCCCTTCGACGACATCGCCGAGATCCTCGGAAAGACGCCGGAAGCGGCGAGGCAGCTCGCAAGCCGGGCGCGCCGGCGCGTGCGCGGCGCATCCGCCGATCGCGACGCCCGCACGCAGCGAAACGACGAACTCGTGCGCGCATTTCTCGAAGCCTCGCGTTCCGGAGATCTCGGCGCGCTGGTGGCACTCCTCGATCCGGGCGCGACGCTGCGCGTGGACGCGGCGGTGATGGCCATGGGCGGTGCGCAGTATTGGCAGAGCGACGCGCTGGAGAGCGGCATCAAGGGGCCGGACGCCGTTGCCCGGATGTTCTCCGGACGCGCGCGCGCCGCGCAGCCGGTCCTTATCGACGGCCAACCGGGCGCGGTGTGGATGCACGAAGGACAGCTGCGTGTCGCGTTCCGCTTCACGGTGACGGACGATCGCATCGCCGCAATTGATTTGATCGCCGATCCCGCTGCACTCGCGCGAGCGGTCATCGAGCGCTAGCGAGAATCGTTCTAGTCGCCGCCTTGCTCGGGCACGACCTGGCCATAGTTCAGTATCGCTACAAGTCCGACGCCGCCGATACAGTTGCCGATGAACACCGGCAGGAGAAAGTTCGTCACGTATTGCGTCCAAGGCCAAGCGCCCGCGGCTACGACGTAGAGCGCCTCGACGGAGCCCGCGATAATGTGGCTTAAGCCCGCAGCACCGACCAGCCACGTGATGATGACGATGATCCAAACGCGTTGAGGGTTGGCGGCAGGCAGAAGCCATACGACCAGCGCGATGAGCCAGCCGGCGAGAATTCCGCGCCACAGGATCTCGCCGAACGTCGGATGCAGCGCTTGCAGACCGATCTGCATGAACATCGCTTTGACGTTGGCGTCGAACATCGCGGTCTTGGCGACGACCTCCGCAAAGATCGCCGCGCCAATCAAGTTGGTGACGAGCACGATGCCCCAAAGGCGCAGCATCTGCATCAATTTTTTCGGTTTGTCGGGATCGTCGAGCACCGGAAGAATCGCGGTGAGCGTGTTCTCGGTGAACAGCTGCTGGCGCCCCAGAATGACGATGAGAAAACCGAGCGTATACCCGAGGTTTTCGACGAGCGTGCGCCAGGGCGCGTCGGCAAGATGGGCGCGCAGCACGCCGGTGCCGACCAGCGAAGCCCCCATCGAAAGGCCGGCGGCCAGCCCCGAAAACGCCAGCGCAAGCGCCGGCCGGGAGACTTCCGTCTCGCCTTCGCGGCGCACGGTTTCAAAGACGACGGCGGCGCGCAGTGCAGAGCGCTTACGTACTTCCTGTTCTTCCGACTCGCTGAGCTGGACGATGTTGCCCGGCGCCTCGTCCGGCGGCGGCCCGCCGCCTTTTTGGCCGTCGTTCTGCTCTGACACGCCGCCCATGTACCCGTGTCCCGCGGATGGTAACCTCGGGCACTATCGGCTGCATGCCCTCACGTACGGTCCTCGTGGCGGAAGACGATCCGGCGATTCGCGAGCTGCTTGCTCATCATCTACAGCGCGAAGGCTTCGACGTGCTGGCGGTCGGCGACGGCAACGCCGCGCTGCGCGCCGCGCGAGAACGTGCGGACGCCGTCGTCCTGGACATCGGCCTGCCCGCAATCGACGGGCTCGAGATTGCGCGCACGCTCCGGCGCGAGCGATGCGACGTGCCGATCATCATGCTCACCGCGCGCGTCGACGAGATCGATCGCGTGGTCGGCTTCGAACTGGGCGCCGACGACTACATCTGCAAGCCGTTCTCTCCTCGCGAAGTGGTCGCACGCGTCAAAGCGGTGCTCCGGCGTACCGGCATGCCGGTGGAGCAAAAGACGCCGGTTCTGGATTTCGGCCGTTTGCAAATCGACGAGGCGGCTCGCGAAGTGCGTGTCGACGGCAAGGACGTCAAACTCAAGCCGCGCGAATTCGCGCTGCTCCTCGCCCTGGCAAGCAATCCGGGCGTGGCGCTCTCGCGGCGGACGCTGCTCGAAAAAGTATGGGGTTTCGATTTCGACGGTGACGAGCGGACCGTGGACGTGCACGTGCGGCGCGTGCGGCTCAAGATTGAAGAAGAGCGCGATCTGCCGCCGATGCTGCAGACGGTCCATGGCTTCGGCTATAAGTTCTCGCGTTCGTAAGCCGCCGGTTCCACTGGCGGATCTCGCCGGCGCGCTGGCCGCTGCGGTGGAAGTGCGGCCCGTGCCGCTGCTCGCCCTGCGGCTTCCCGAGTTCGAACGCATTGCCTGGCGCGAGGGTAAACGCGCGGCGCGCCGGCTCGAGCGCCTGACGATCCGCGCCTTCACCGGCTCGGCGCACCGGATGCTGCGCAGCGGCGATCTGAGCGGGCACGATGCGGGGAGCGACATCTTCACGATCGTGATGACGGCGCCGTCGCGGGAAGCGCGGGCTCCGTCTTCCCTCGACATCCGCTCCGTGCTGGAACGCGTATCCGCGGCGATCTCGCTGCAGTGCGGTCTGCGCGCGGAAACCGGGTGGATTCTGCTCGCGCGCTTCGACGGGGATCTGCCGCGAGAAATCTGCGCGGCGCTCGAGCGCGGGGCGCGCGATCGCGAGCGCTACGAATTCTTCTCGGCGATCGGCCACGAGCTGCGCACGCCGCTCTCTTCGATTCGCGGCTACCTCGAGACGCTGCTCGACGGCCAAGTGGATCCCGCAACCGCGCAGCGGTTCTTGGAAACGGCCCGGCGGGAAGCGCTGCGCATGGGGCGGCTGCTCGACGGCATGTTCGAATTCTCGCTGCTCGACCTCTCGACCGATGCGCTCGCGGGGCAGTGGTGCGACCTGGGCGGGCAAATCGCGCAGGCGTGCGACGTGGTGCGTCCCATCGCGCAGAGCCGTTCGATTGGCGTGGAACGCGCGCCGATCGACGCACGGGCCGCCATCGATCCGGATGCGTGCCTGCAGCTGCTCGTGAATCTGCTCGACAACGCCGTCAAGTACGGCCATGAAGGCGGAACCGTTCGAGTCGGCGCGCGAGCGCACAGCGGCGAAGTGGTGGTAAGCGTCGACGACGACGGCCCCGGGATCGCCGTGCACGAACGTGAGTCTATCTTCGGCCTGCGCGTTCGCGGTTCGTCTGCGGCGGCCAGACCGGGCACCGGCATCGGGCTTGCGATCGTGAAGATGATTGCCGAGCGCGCGGGAGGCGGCGTTCGCGTCGGCGCCTCGCCGCTGGGCGGCGCGCGTTTCGAGGTTACGCTTCCTTTAAAGGAAGATTTCCGGTCGCGCGCGTCGTAGATGTACGCCCGTGGCAATGCAACAGCCGCGGTTCGCGCATCAAAGCGAAGCCGAGTTCGCCCGGCTCCTCGACTTCTACGAAGTCGAATGGCTTTACGAGCCCTGCGCCTTTCCTATAGTCCGGGATGCGAACGGCAAAGCCGTCGAATGGTTCGCTCCGGATTTTTATCTTCCGAAGTACGATCTCTACGTCGAGATGACGGTCCAGAGTCCGCGCTTGCAGTCGCGCAAGAACCGCAAGGTGCGTCTGCTGCGCGAAGCGTTTCCCGACGTTGCGCTCAAGTTGTTCACTCGCCGGGACGTCGAGCGCATCTTTTCAAATAGGCTGGCACACGCTTCGTGATCGCCGAGCGCCTTTTCGACGAAGCGACGATCGCGGCACGCGTCCGCGAGATCGGCGCCTCCATCAACGTTGACTACGCGGGAAAGTATCCGATGATCCTCGGCGTGCTTACGAGCGCTTCCGTATTCGTCGCAGATCTCACGCGCCGCATCGACATCCCGTGCGAATTCGATTTCATCGCGCTCACCCGCTACAGCGATGCGGAGGGGATCCGCTTTGCGAAGGACACGTCGGCGTCGGTCGAAGGGCGCCACGTCATCCTGGTCGAGGATACCATCGACACCGGGCTCACGCTGCAGTACGTGACCAAGACGCTGCGCGCCCGCCAGCCTGCTTCACTGGAAGTCTGCACGCTGCTCGACCGTCCGCACCGCCGCATCGCCGGCATCGACGTGAAGTATCGCGGCTTCGAGATTCCCGACGTCTTCGTCGTCGGTTATGGATTGGATTACAAAGGCCGATACCGTGAGTTACCTGAGCTCTACGCCCACGGAAGTTGGCCTCAATAGATGATCAAGCGTACGCTTCTTTGCTTGCTCGCACTCGTGCTTTGCACGCCGGCGATTTCGCCTGCGCTCGAGCTCCAGTCGATTCAGCGTGCCGCCGCCGACTACCAAAGCTCCAACGCGCATCTTGAAGAGATGTTCCGGGCGGCGCTGCTGGACACGACGAAACTCGCGCAGCTCGCGCCCGACGGCACCGCGTACGTAAAAACCGGAGACATTCCCGCCGAGTGGCTGCGCGACTCGAGCGCGCAGGTGCGTCCGTACTTGTACTACGCGGCAAAAGACGCGACGATTCGCGAGCTGCTGCGCGGCATCATCGCGCGGCAAGCCAAGTACATTGCGATCGATCCGTACGCCAACGCGTTCACGCTCGACTACCGCGTGTGGGAAGAAAAATTCGAACTGGATTCGCTCGCCTATCCCATCACGCTTGCATGGAGCTATTGGCACGTGACGGGCGATACGTCGGTATTCACGCCGGACGAAGCCAAAGCGTTTGACGCGATACTGGCGACGATGGAGCGCGAGCAAGACCATCCGCGCAACTCCCGCTATGCGCACAAGGAGCTGGTCGACGGCGGCCGCGGCCGCCCCGTCGGCTATACCGGAATGATTTGGACCGGTTTCCGTCCATCCGACGATGCGTGCTACTACAACTTTCTGATTCCGTCGGAGATGTTTGCGGTCGTCGCCCTCAGCGACATGGCGCAGATAGAGCGCGAGGTCTATCACAACCTGATCAAGGCGCACGAAGCGCAGTCGCTGCGCGACGAAGTGCAGCGCGGCATTCAGCGCTACGGCATGGTGCCGGTCTCCAAGTACGGCTACATCTACGCGTACGAAGTCGATGGCCTTGGCCACGCCATTCTTACCGACGACGCGAACGTGCCCAGCCTGCTCTCGGCTCCGTACATCGGCTACATGCCGGACAACGATCGCTACTATTTGAATACGCGCGCGTTCTTGCTCTCGCAGGACAACCCGTCGTATTACACGGGCAACGTGGCGCGGGGCATCGGCAGCTACCACACGCCCGATCACTGGGTATGGCCGCTCGCGCTCGTCATGGAAGGCCTCACCGCCTCAGCCCAGACGGAGAAACAGGACGTTTTGAACCAACTGCTCGCGAGCGATCCCGGCGATCACTTGCTGCACGAATCGTTCGATCCAAACGATCCCAAGCGGTTCACCCGTCCCGATTTCGGCTGGCCGAACGCGCTCTTCAGCGAGTTCGTCATGACCTCGTTCGGCGGCGTCGCGCAGATCCCGATGGGCGACACCTCCGACGTGGAGTTCGTGAATGAGTAAGGCCGACATCATCGTCGGCATTCAATGGGGCGATGAAGGCAAGGGCCGCATCGTCGATTATTACGCGGGCGGCTACGACGTCGTTGCGCGATTCGGCGGCGGCGACAACGCCGGACATTCGATTCGCGTAGGCGAGCAGAGGCTGGCGCTGCGCATCGTGCCTTCGGGCGTGCTCCAGGAACGCTGCGAACTCTTCATCGGCGGCGGTACCGTCGTGAGCCTGCAAGGCCTGCTCGGCGAACTGGACTCGCTCGAGTCGCTGGGCGTCGACGTTTCCCGCATTCGCATCTCGGATCGCGCACACGTCGTCTTTGCGTATCACGCGGAGGCGGACAAAGCCGGGGAACAGGCGCGCGGCGCGCAAGCCATCGGCACGACGGGGCGCGGCATCGGGCCCGCCTACGTCGATAAGGTCGCGCGCTCCGGCGTCATGTTCGGCGACCTGCTTCGCAAAGAGCTGCTCGCGGACAAGCTGCGCTTCAAGGGCGCAGAAGAGTTGATTGCTCCGACGCTCGAGGCCGCGCAGCGCATCGCGCCGCACATCGTCGACGGCGTGGAGTATCTGCACGGCGCGCTCGAGGGCGGCAAACGGGTGCTCATCGAGGGCGCGCAAGGATCGCTGCTCGACGTCGGCTACGGGACCTACCCGTACGTCACGAGCTCGCATACGATCGCGGGCGGCGCCTGCATTGGGCTGGGCATCGGCCCGACGGCGATCGATCGTGTCGTCGGCGTGGTGAAAGCGTACTGCACGCGGGTGGGCGGCGGACCGTTTCCTTCGGAGCTGCACGACGAGAACGGAGAGCGCTTGCAGAAGGCGGGCGCCGAATTCGGCGTCGTCACGGGACGCCCGCGGCGCTGCGGCTGGTTCGACGCGGTTGCGGCGCGGTATGCCGCCAGACTGAATGGGCTAACCTCAGCCGTGATCACCAAACTCGACGTCTTAACGGGATTTGAACGCATCGGCATCGTGACCGGCTACCGGCTCGCGGGCAAGCCGGCCTGGTTCAGCTCCGCCGGAGCGAGCGGCCTCGAATTGGAGATCGAGTATGTGGAGGGCTGGAGTGAGGACATCGCCGGGGTTCGCCGCATTGCGGACCTGCCGGCAGCCGCACGTGCGTACGTGCGCAGACTCGAAGCGATTCTCGGCGTACCGATCGAGTGCGTCTCCGTGGGGCCGGAGCGCTCGGAGCTCGCGGTATGAGCACGGTTAAGTTTCTTTCAGTACCAAAGCCGGGCGTAAAGCGCTGTGGATAACGTCCGATACTACAGGTTAGTAGTCCGTCTGGGCCTGCACTTTGCCCGGACGAACATGAATGCCGTCGAGCAAGGACGTTCGGCGAGCAGGCCACGGTCGGCCGCGTTTGGGGTTAGGTGACGTTTTGGATCGCGTCTCGGTGATGTGGAACGATCTCGCCGGCCGGTTTAGAGCATTGTGGGATGGCCCAAACCGCAATCTCGCCGTCGGCGCTATTTCCGTTGTCGTGCTCGCGCTCGTGCTGCTCGGTGGACTGTACGCATTCAATCGTCCCCACTACGAGCCGCTGTTCTCCAATCTTTCCGCGAGCGACGCCGCGAACGTCACGCAGCATCTCAAGGACGATAAAGTTCCGTACCAGCTCTCGCCCGACGGCAAGACGGTCTTCGTTCCCTCGCAGAACCTTTCCGACGAGCGCGTCGCCATCGCCGGCGCCGGCCTTATTAAAGGAGGCTCGACCGGTTACGAGCTCTTCGATCGCACGAACTTCGGCATGACCGAGTTCGAGGAGAAGATCGACAAGACGCGCGCGATCGAAGGCGAGCTCGAGCGCACGATCGCCGGACTCGATCCGGTGGACGGCGCACGCGTGCAGATCGCAGCCCCCGACCAGACGCTATACAGCACCACGCAAAATCCGACCACGGCATCCGTGGCGGTTACGACCAAACCCGGCATGCAGCTCACGCCCGAACAGGTGCAGGGCATCACCATGCTGGTTTCGCATGCGGTCGAAGGCCTCAAACCGGAAAACGTCACGATCGTCAATCAAGACGGTCAAGTGCTGCTGCCTCCACAAGGCGCGGACGCCAATGCTCCGGATCCGCTCAATCTCACGCAAGAGCAGCTCGCCGCCAAACAACGCTACGAGGCGGCGGTGCAGTCCAGCGTGCAGTCGATGCTCGATCAGACGCTCGGCGCGCGCCACGCGGTCGCGCGCGTATCGACGAAGATGGACTTCGACGCGACCTCGACCGAGACCAAGACGTACGCACCGCAAGGCACGGTGCTTTCAACACAGTCCAAACGCGAATCGTACAACGGCGCGCAAGCCGCTGCGCGCGCATCCGGCGTTCCGGGCACGACGACCAACATTCCGACCTACCAAGGCCAGCAGCAAACGCCGGGCGGCCGCTACAACAAGTCCGAGAACACCACGAACTACGACATCTCCGAGTCGAACGTCAAGCACATCGACGCGCCGGGCAAGGTGGTATCGACGAGCGTCGCGGTCGTATTGAACAGCGCCATTCCAGCCGCAGCCGGCGGTGCGCCGTCGAAGACGCCCGCACAGCCGTATCAGATTACGCCGGCGATGCGCCAGCAGATTCAGAATCTCGTCGTCGCCGCCGCGGGCTTGAAT
>Ga0070714_100001204_pt1 | contig 18662 bp, 21 predicted proteins | sample LARL83metaG_FD_65450 | JGI IMG/M metagenome (GOLD analysis project Ga0070714, IMG submission 65450) | Corn, switchgrass and miscanthus rhizosphere microbial communities from Kellogg Biological Station, Michigan, USA - LAR L8-3 metaG | ecosystem: Host-associated > Plants > Roots > Rhizosphere ... | reverse complement strand
TAAAGAAACAAAGTGGCAAAGTAAAGGCCCGCTGATGTGGCCAGGGCGGCGAACGCCAGCCATTGCCAGACGGCGGGTGCCTGCTAAGGGAGCCCTGCGGCGCGCGAGTGGCTGCTATCCGGGCAGCTGCGGTGCGGGACCTGCGGATGCCTCGAAAAGGTGGTGCCGTGATGGGCTTGCAGCTGTACCAGCGCATGCATGATCTGCTCGGAGACTGTACCTACGGGAGCTACTGCAGTTCTCGCGGATCCGTACTAGGGTAACCCAGCTCAAGAGATGCCGCTTGCGGCGCGCTCGAAGACCTGGGCTAGTAATCGGGCGATCTGCCCGATTACTAGCAGCGCTCAGCCGCGATGAGGTCGCGGCATATCGACGGCGTCGTCCGGAACTGGATGTTCTGTGTGTGTCGCAGAGCCCTTCGGCAAGATCGATGGTCGCGGCAGAGTCGGCAGGGAGATCTGAAATTGTTCGGGCCAAAGACAATGCGCCAATTGTGACGGTGCGTGACCGTGCGGGCCTGTTCGGCCGTGTGGACCGAGGTCGATGTGACCTGCCGTCTACAAGACGGCAGGTGCGTCTGAGACCATGGCGCTATGAAGCCGTTGAGACGGGACGGGCCGCAGACGTCGCGAAGCCGCGACCGCCGGGCAGGCGGGCCTGTTCCGAGCCTCCCTGATCCCTGGATGCTCCGTCGCTGGGTATCAGGGTCCTTCCTGGTTAGCGGTTCGGGGGCCGGTGCCACGGGAGCGCCCTGAATGTAAGCTCGCCGCGCCGAGGCGGGGACCTTCCCGTGCCGCGCCCTCGGAAAGACGGATTCTGGCGGCAGATGGCTGCACGTTCACCTCGAGCGATCCGGCATGCTGCTTTTGCGCCGTCTGGGCTCCGGCGAGCGGGGAGAGTGGCGGTCAGCCTGATGGCGACTATTCAGCTGGATTGTGTTCGTTGGTGGCGAAGTCACTCTCCTGCTGCCTCGAAAGGCGGTCTCTTCGCTCTGCAGTTGAACGGCTGACCAGGGCCCGAAGATCGCCAACCGTAAAATCCACTCGGCGGGCCATTTCTTGAAACGATTCCAGGTCACCGGGATCGCTGCATATCATGGTGATCACCGAGGTCATCCATTTCCAGCTGTCAGCGAGTGAAGTATATGAGAGGGGAGTGGCCGCGCGGACCCAGATATGAGTTTCATAACTTGAGGTGAAGAAATCTCTCAGCCGACGGGCTGTCTGGTCCTCGGGAATGGAGTCTCTCGTGATCCTGTAGATCATGGTCGCTTCTGCCAGCAACGATAGCGTGTCACGCACTTGACAGATAGCCGCAAAGGAGACGTTGCTGATAGCTTCGATATCTGCCGCAATCGTGCGTTTTTGGACGCCAATATGCTGCCGCCCTGCGAGTTCCCGTTTCGCATTCTCCCTGGCTACGAATCTGGCTAGTTCGTCAGCCTCAGCCTGATATTGTCCGACATCGCCGATGGAGTCGCGGAAGGCCTCGGCGAAACGATCCGATCCAACTGCCTCCTGGCCGAGTAGCCTCGCCAGGGTAAAAACGGCGAAAGCATCAGCTTCCGGCGCGGTCAATCGAAGGCCTTCAATCAGGACCTCACGCCCGAAATCTCTCCTGTCCGAGCGGAAGGCGCGACGATAGTGGCGCTCTGCAATATCCGACGCGACATCCTCCGCCTCATCATCGGCTGATGCAGCGGCAACCGCTCTCTCGATACGCCGATCGACTGAATTAACCCGATTCCGCGTGAACCAGGTAAGCGCCGCACGCACGGCCGGTTCCGGCACGGGAAGCGCCGGGGTCACGAGGAAGACCTTCAAGTCGAACCGGGGATCGGCAGCGAAGACCCGAAGCACCGTTTCATGAAGCGAACGGCCAGGACGCGCGACCCGGGCTAGTGCCTCAGCGATCGTGGCCGACTCGGACGGCGCTACCGATACCGAGCCGGCTCCCCGGCCAAGCCCCCGCCGCTCGTTACGCGGCAAGGCCCCTGCCGTCCGCCATCGTTCGAGCTGGGCTGCGCTTACCTCGACCCCGCGGGTACGCAGGCGGTCGATCAGTTCCCTGTCGGCCTCGCTGACGGCTCCTCTCGGCATAACCCGATTTTAGAACCCCGCGACCTTAGGCCGGTTGTTTAGCGAACGCACTTGAGTTACTGGAACTCGCAACAAGCCGCCTGCCAGCGACGGCAGCGCGGTCGGCCCTCCATCTATCGGAAGGAAGATCCTTGACCAGTACGACACCCGCCAGGCGGACGCGGCGGGAGGAACTGCTCCGGCGCCGGATCCCGCTGATCATCGTGATCCTGGTGCTCGTCATGAGCATTACATGCACTCCGGCGCAGTTGGCTGCCGCTACCTCGCTTCTGGCTGCGGTAGTAGCAGCACTGAAGTCCCGGACGTGCTCCGTTCTGGAATAGAGCGACTGGCTCCCGGTGGCAGCGAGCCTGCCCCGGGAGCCGGACCCGACGGAGAAGATTCCGGTGGACCACGATCTTCGGCTCTGACCGGTGACGTCAGGGCTGGAGTACTGGCGAAGCCAGCACACCGGGCCCAATCGCGGGGAGACCCTGCCGTTCATCTCCGCTGACCATCTGCGCGCAGGCCAGTCAGCGTTCGGCGCGTGCCTCGGTGTTGATGATCGTCACGGTGCCGGTGATGTGGTCTTCCATGGTGCGCCGGGCGGCGTCCTCGTCACGGTCGCGCAGCGCGCGGATGATGAGCTCACGGTCGTCGTGGCGAGCAGGCACGGCCGATTCCAGCGGCCGCGGCATCGTCCCGGTCGCGATCGTGGCCGACGGAGGAGGCGGGGCACAGCACGAAACCGGCGCGGTCACCCGGCCGCCGGTCCCGATAGCCGGCCCGAGGAGACCGCTGCGGAGCGCGGCATCACACCGCAGGACTCAGGGCGCACCGAGGCAGGCGGGGGCTTCGGCGGGCTGGTGCTGCCCTCGGGCGCCTACGTCGTGAAGGGCGGCCAGGTCCGCTGGGTGCCCGCGGTAGACGTGACGATCGCCATGCTGGCCTCACTAACCGTGGTACGGATGCTGACCCGCGCCCGTGCCCGCCAGCGTCGGCGCCGCAGCCGGCCATAACACCCGCCCGACGGAACACGGTCCCGTCACGTCCCGTGTTCAGGACAGGTCTTCAGGCAGGCATGTATCGCCGCCGTTCTGGATGGCGGCGGCCCTGCCGGTCCGGTTCGTCAGTGTCGTGCCCGGACGGATTATCTGCCGCGCCCCCGACGGGAAGAGCTTAAAGGCGACGTAAATGCCGCTATGAGGTATGCACAGTCCGGCAGGGTGCCCGCGGATCAACTACTGTCCTCGGCTGGACTTGCGAGGATGCTGACGTGATGCGTCGGCGGTGTCACTGGCGACTGCGTCGTAGCCGGCGCCGGGCGCCACTTGCCCGGGTCAGGCACCGAGCGGGTGGCCGGTGCCCAGCAGGGTGCCTGCGGCGGTGCGCAGCTTGCCGTTGTCCCACAAAGACGGCTGCTGCCTGCCGTCGGCCGTGATGCCGTAGGCGTGCGGGCAGCCGCCGAGCGTGACCACGATGGGCGGTCTCCCGGCGGCCCGAGGCGCGAACCGCAGGACGTAGACGATGGCCACCGGGGCGCAGTGCATCCCCGCCACCACGGACGAGGGTGCGGGCACGCCTGCGTTGATGACGGCCGCCAGCCCGGCGATGTCCGCCTGGCTGGTGAACGTGCGTGTCATCACGCGGGACTGCCAGGGCTGCGCCGAGATCGTGACGGACCGCAAGCCGGCCGGGTCCAGGTGCTCGGCCGCGGTCCGGGCCGGCAGCCAGGCTGCCTCGGCAGTGACCGCGATCAGGACCGTGCCACGGGAGAGCTCAAGCAGCGTGACGCCGAGCTCGGCCACGTCGAGGGCAGGTTCCGGGGCGGGAAGAACCGTCCCGGCCGACGCCCCGGGAACCAGGCCACCCAGATCGCGGAGCGGGGTACGGGCAAGCATGGCCTCCCACGCGGACTCCGGCCCGGTCGGCGCCTCCAGGGTTTCGGTGACCCGGACCCAGCCGGGCGGCAGCGGAGCCTGCGGCCGGTCCAGCGGCGGCGGCAGCTTCGCGAGGTGAACCGTCTTCGTTCCCGGCGGCGGCCTGAGCTCACCGACGAGCCGCCACGCGAGCGCGAGCGCGCGAGCGCGGAGCGGGACTGCCGGCACCGCGGCCGCGTACGCGTGGGGCGGCCCGGTCACGGGTTTCACCGCCGCCGTGCCGCAAGCCGCGAGCAGCACCGCGGCCGCCATGGCGGCGAGCCACGTCCGCACGGTGTCACCTCTCCTTCCTCTGTCAGACGCGCGGCATGCGGGCTCCGGTTCCGCCGGTCACGTCCAGGCCGGTCCCCGGACCCCGGCCAGGCGCTCAAGCGGCAACTGTCCCGCGTAGCGGGGACCCGTCTGGGCCGAGGTCGATTTGCGCGGGCCGGTCGAGCAGATAGAGCCAGTGCTACAGCAGGGGCAGCCCTACGCCGCGTACAAGGTCCGGTACGTGCACGCCCAGCAGGTCGGCGAACGCGCATGCCGACTCCGGCACCAGTATTTCGGTGCGCTCGGTGATGAGACTCATATTCGCAGCTCCGTCGCACTGGGACAAGGAATTGTCTGCCGATCCGCGATCTGCTGTTTTACGTTTAACCGATGTGGTGCGGCAGTTGAACACGTGGGGCAGATTACCTTACTGCGATGTGTGAGTTTCCGGTGTCGCCCGGCAGTGTGTTTCAATGATTCTGGCTCTGAGCCGTAGGTGCGAACGAAGGAGAATACGTGATGGCGACGAATCCTTTTGAAGACCCTGATGCCAAGTACCTCGTCCTGATCAACGGCGAGGGGCAGCATTCACTGTGGCCTGTCTTCGCGGCTGTACCGGACGGCTGGGAAGTCATCTTCGGTGAAGACGGACGCCAGGAATGCCTCGACTTCATCGAGAAGAACTGGACGGACATGCGGCCGAATAGCCTCATTAAGCAAATGGAGGCGGATGCTGCAGCGGAGCAGGCTAGCGTCTCCCGTAAGGGCGTAGCGAAGAAAAGGCGACTGGAAAGAACAGCTGACTAGGAGCCGCTTGGGTGAGTGGAGGGTCTTCGATGGCTGCGCAGGACATCGAGTATGTCGAGCTGTACACGAGCGACATGCCATCCACCGTCGACTACTTTGTGTCCTCCTTCGGATTTACTCTGATGGCGGAATGCGTGGGTGACGGCAGCCGCTCGTCGTTGCTGCGGCACGGTACTGCGCAGTTGGTCGTGACGGCGGGTCGGGGGACCGAGGAGTTCATCGAGGCGCACGGAGACGGGATCGCAGACATCGCCTTCGGATGTGACGATCCCGCGCTGACCTGTGAACAGGCCGTTGCCGTTGGCGCCACGCCGATCAACTCGGTACCTGGCAAGCGAGTCGTCTCCGGATTCGGTGACACGCGCCACACGCTGGTCCCTCGTTCAGCTGGGGCTAGCCTTCCCCGTGATCGTATATGGAAGCCGGTCAGCGAAACGTCGGTCAGACCGGGACGAATCTGGCTGCTCGATCACGTCGCGATCCTCGTTGAGGGCGGAGAGCTGACGGACTACGCGAACTTCTATACCGAAGCCTTCGGACTTACCCGCTACTCGGGTGAGTACATCGAGATCGGTGAGCAGGCGATCGACTCAATTGTCGTCCGTAGCTCATCCGGAGGTATCACCTTCACCATTCTCGAGCAGGACGAAGCCAAGAAACCAGGACAGGTGAAGGGTTTATCTCGCGCTACGGCGGACCGGGCGTCCAGCACCTCGCCTTCCTCGTCGACGATATTTTTTCCGCGGTTCACGAGTTCCGTGATCAGGGGGTTGAATTCATGTGCAGCCCGGATGCATATTATGACATGCTAGCCGATCGGCTTCCTGGAGTTAAAGCGGAGATAGCAGGTCTGCGCGCTACTAATGCGCTTGTTGATCGCGACGAATGGGGCTATCTTCTCCGGCTGTTTACCCGTTCACCATACAAGCGGAATACCTTGTTCTACGAGCTTGTGCAGCGCCGTGGTGCCCGCGGGTTCGGCACCGCGAACATCAAGGCCCTTTATGAGGCGGTGGAGCGCGACGAATTGAATGCCGGATGAGCGAGCTGGTCGCCATGTCCACGGCTGCTTCCCTCCGGAAAGAGGATCTGCACGCCAGTCTGTCCGACCCAGTCCTGGATACGATGAACTTCCTCAACGAGATCACCTTCCGTTATCCACAGGCAATCTCGTTCGCTCCGGGCCGTCCGTACGATGGCTTCTTCGACACCGAGCAGATCTTCACCCACCTGCGCCGCTACCTTGATCACCTGGCGGACAGCGGGGCCTCACCTGAGCAGGTCCGCGCCGCGATGTTCCAGTACGATCCCACTGCGGGGCGGATCCGCGAGTTGATCGCCTCATCCCTTCGCGAGGACGAGGACATCGACGTCCCCACTGAATCGATCGTGGTCACCGTGGGCTGCCAGGAGGCCATGCTGCTGGCGCTGCGCGCGCTTATCTCCAGCCCTCAAGACGTATTCCTGGTCTCCAGCCCCTGCTATGTGGGGATCACCGGCGCTGCCAGGCTGCTGGACATCGCGGTGGTCGCCGTGGAAGAGCGGGAGGACGGATTCCGCTGCGCCGACCTCGAACTGGCGATTGGTGCCGAGCGCGCGCGGCCGCTGTCCCCGTGCCTTTTACGTGGTGCCCGACCACTCCAATCCAGCCGGGACCACGATGCCGACGGAAACCCGCCGCGAATTGCTGGACTTGGCCGCGCGTCACGACATCCTGATCGTGGAGGACAGCCCGTACCGGATGGTCAGTCCAGGGCCGCACCTTCCGACCCTGAAGTCGCTTGATCGACAGCACCGGGTGATCCATCTGGGCTCTTTCTCCAAGACGGCCTTCCCTGGTGCCCGGGTGGGGTTCGCGGTGGCGGACCAGACCGTGACTGACTCGAGCGGGCAGACCAATCTGCTCGCGGATGAGCTCGCCAAGATCAAGAGCATGGTGACGGTGAATACGCCAGCGTTGAGCCAGGCCGTCATCGCGGGCATGCTCCTCGCCTGTGAAGGCAGGATTTCTGAGCTGAACACGGAGCAGGCCGCGTACTACGCGCATGCGATGCGGTCCACTCTCCGGGAACTCGACCGCCGTTTCCCGGCCGGGAAGCGGGAAGCGCTGAGAGTGCGCTGGAATAAGCCCGACGGTGGATTCTTTCTCGCGATGCATGTCCCGTTCCGGGCAGATAATGCCGCGCTGGCGCGCTCGGCACAGGACTTCGGGGTCATCTGGACGCTCATGTCATATTTCTATCCTGATGGTGGTGGAGATTACAGCCTCCGGCTCTCCGTCAGCTTCTGTCCGAAGAAGAAATTACTATCGGGATCAACCGGCTAGCGAACTTTATAGAAACCGAGGCCAAGGGAAGGTGAGCTGAATTGGTTATAGCAAAGCGATGCGTGCGCAGTCAGCGTCGTCGCTGGGGGTGGACGTACCGATGAGCCTTGCGTTGCCGGATATAGAGACTGCGACAGCGGCAGCCTCAAGGCAATCAGTTCCCGTGCCGAGAATTGCCGGAATCGGGACAGCCGTAGCCGGGGAATCGTATTCTCAAGCAGATCTGCTCGAGATTTTTCGCATAACGGACGCCAGGGTTCGTTCTGTCTTTCTCAATAGCGCCATCGAACGGCGTTACCTCTCGCTGCCCCCGGCGGGCGATGATGGAGTACGTGTCCAGGAGACGCAGGGGGAACTGCTCGCCAAGCACAAGGCCTTGGCACTCGATATGGGGCCGCGCGCGATCGACGCGGCCCTGAAGAGCGCCGGAGCCGGGATCGAGGACATCGGTCACCTGTGCTGCGCCACGACGACTGGCTTTCTCACCCCGGGCCTCAGTGCCCTGCTGATTCGCGAGATGGGAATCGAGCCGCGCTGCAGCAGGGTCGATGTCGTGGGCATGGGCTGCAACGCTGGGCTGAACGCGCTCGGGGTGACGGTTGCCTGGTCCGCGGCCCACCCTCGCCAACTCGCGGTCCTGCTGTGCGCGGAGGCGTGTTCCGCCGCTTATGTATTCGACTCCACCATGCGGACCGCGGTCGTGAACAGCCTTTTCGGCGATGGCGCGGCGGCTATCGTGCTCGCCAGCGATGACACGGACGGCGTGTCCCTTCCCCTCGTGCGGGGACCGCGGATCCTGTCGTTCGCCAGCCACATCGTCACCGATGCGCTCGGTGCCATGCGGTACGACTGGGATGAGTCGCAGGGCAAGTTCAGCTTCTATCTCGATCCGGATGTCCCGTATGTGGTTGGTGCCCACGCGGAGCTGGTGGTCGGTCGCCTGCTGGCGGGAACCGGCCTGCGGCCCAGCGATATCAGCCACTGGATCATGCATTCCGGGGGCAAGAAGGTGATCGACGCGGTCCGGGTCAATCTCGGACTCAACCGGCACGACGTGCGCCATACCGTCGGTGTGCTGCGCGATTACGGCAATCTGTCCAGCGGTTCGTTCTTGTTCTCCTATGAGCGGCTGGTGCGCGAGGGTATGGCCAAGCCTGGTGACTACGGTGTGTTGATGACTATGGGGCCAGGATCAACGATTGAGACGGCGCTGATCCAATGGTGACCGGGCACCAGGCGGATGCCGAGAGCGTGGCCAGGATCCGCGAGCCGGTGCTCCGGATCGACGGCGGTGCGCTGGTGGCGGCATCAGTGGCCGAGCTCGCGGCGCTGTGCGACAGGGTCGAGGACGGTGAGGCGGGCCGGTTCGTAGTCCTCCGGGTGTCCGGCGTGCCCGGGCCGGGCTGGTTCCGTGACCTGCCGGTAGCGCAGGTGAGCAAGTGGGAGCGAGGGCTGCGCCGACTAGAACGGCTCCCCATTCTCATCATCGCGGTCGCGGAGGGCGACTGCGGCGGGGCCGCCCTGGACGCTCTGCTGGCGGCCGACTACCGCATCATGCCAGCGGGAGCGCGGCTGGTTATGCCCATCGTGGCCGGGGCGATCTGGCCAGGTATGGCGTTGTACCGGATCGCGCGGCAGGCGGCGGGGGCCACGCTGGCTCGCAGGGCCGCGCTGTTCGGCACCCCCATCGGAGCTGCGGAGGCTCAGGCGATGGGGATCATCGACGAGGTAGGCGATGTCGAGCTCGCGCTTGAGAAGGCGATGGAGACGGCTGGTGCGGTTCCCGGTGCCGAACTGGCCATCAGGCGGCAGCTCGTGCTGGAGGCGCCGACCACCAGCTTCGAGGACGCGTTGGGCGTTCACCTCGCGGCCTGCGATCGGGCGCTACGGCGAGCAGCCGCCGGTGCGGCGTGACGGCCGTACCGCGGTCGGCACTGTTATCGAGCCGACACTGTTATCGAGACCGACTTAATCCATGAATGCGGCCATTTCCAGCCGAGTTCAGATCAGTATCCTACGGAAGGTTATCCATGAATGAACTAACCGAGAGATTGACTGTCGAGCAGCCGATCATTGTGGGAGGAATTGAGCCCACAGTGCAAGAAATCCGCGACCGGACTGGTGAGATGGGATACGTCCTGGTCAAATTCACGCAGACGCGAGGCGGCACCGAGCTTGGGTTTTCCCTGGATCGCGCTATGACCGATCTCAGCAAGGCGGACTTCGATGAGGGCACTGGTACCGTGCACGTTGAGGGCCACCTGACCCTCAACGGCGACCCTGTACGCTGCATCGCTGACATCGACCTGGCGACGCTTAAGGGGACTGGCCGGCTCGCGCTCGAAGAGGCTGTTGCGGTAGTTGAGTGACGCGACCGCGAGGGCTGTGCCTTTCGGGGCACAGCCCTCGCGGTTTCTTCGTGTCGCTCCTGGCTGGTTTACCAGCGCCATTCGTCCTGGCCGTAGAGGTGGCGGGATTTGATACCGCGGTCGGCGCACCAGGCCATGAACCACTGCCCTTAAGTTCTCGGACTTGTGTCTGCTTTCGGTAGGTTCGACGGGATGATGGTGAGGTCGTAGCCGGCTTCCTCGGTTGGCCATTTTCCGCGTTCGGCGGTGGTTCTTCCGGAGGTTCGTTTCCTGTCTTGCCTGTTCAGCGGCTGGGCGGCGATGGCGGAGGTGAGCCGGGCGCGGGGGTCGCCGCCGCTGGTCGGGCGCTGTCCGCAGTGGCGGCAGCAGGTGTCGGCGGCGACGTGCTCGCGGGCGAGGGACAGCACGGCGGTGAAGGAGACGGCGGCGAGGCTGGTCCCGGCCGTGGCTGCGGCTTCGGCGGCAAGGGCCGCGATCATGTTGTGCACGAGGAGCAGCGCCCAGGCTTCCTGCCTGGCCAGGGCGGCCGACCGGCCGCGCAGCGCGCGGCCGGCGCCGCGGACGGTTTTCTTCAAGTGCAGGAAACCGGTTTCGACCTGCCATCTCGCGGCGTAAAGAGCCGCGATCTCCGCTGCCGGGAAGGCGCCCGGGTCGAGCAGCGTGGTCAGCACGCGGATCACGGCGGTCTTCGTCCTGCCGCGGCGGGTGCGGGTCAGGACGGTGAAGCAGACGAGGCGGGCGACGGTGTCCTCCAGCCTGGGCAGCGTCCTGTCGGCTGCTTCCTTCCGGCGCCTGCCCAGCATGTTGGAGTTTTCGCGGAGCAGGACCAGCTCCGATCCGTCCTTGAGTGTCCTGAGCAGGCGGAACGGGACTGAGCGGGCGGCGTTCTTGACCCGCCACAGGAGATGGGCGCCGGCGGCGGAGAAGCGGAGCCAGCGGTCCATGGAGAAGAAGCCGCGGTCGGCGAGGCTGAGCTGCCCCGGTCCGAGCACTCCCTCGAGCTGGTCGGCCAGCGCGTTCTCGCCGTCGTGGTAGCCGCCGATCGCGGCTGCCTTCCATCGCATCGTCCCTGCCTGCAGCAACGCGACCAGCCGCAGCTTCGGGTGCTTCCCGCCCTCGGGGACGCCGAACTCCGCCGCCAGTTCGGGGCAGTTGAACGGGTCCAGGGTAGTGCCGTCGAAGATGACCAGCTCAAGGCCGAACGCGGTCCCGCCCGCCGCCAGCGGGACATCGTCCCGCGCCGCGTCGAGCTCGAAGGCCCGCCGCGCCGGCTGCTCGCCCAGCCGGGTCCTGGCCTGCGAGAACGCCGGCCCGGTCGGCACCGGGGTGCCCGGCCGGACCCGCGTCCCGGGCATCGAGAACGCCCTGGCCAGGATCAGGTCATAGCCCTGGCCAGGGAAAAGAGCGCCCGCCGCCAGGCACAGCAGGGTCATCTCCGCGGTCAGCGCCCGCTCCAGCCGGTGCTCGTGGCCGCCCTCGGCCGCAGCCTGCCCGATCGTCCCGGAGGCCAGCAGCTCCCCGATCAGCCCGTCCCTGCGCAGCTCGGCGAGCCAGTCCTCGCCGTCCCACATTCCCGGCCCGGCCGCGACCCTGGCCGCCAGCGGATCGTCACCCTGGCCAGCGGAAACATCAGGCGGAACGGGAACCGGCATCTCCGCGCCTCCATCTCGGAGAATCCAGCAGCGGAAACGGCATGAATAAAAATTCGACAGATCTACGTGACGATGTAACTGGACGTAGCAAAGGATCATTCATTTCGTTCCGCGTTTCGCTGATCCTAACCGTATTTCTTTGCGGCGCTAATAGCGTGCGATAAGGTTACCATCAGTGCCTGGATTGCAGAACGGCCCGTTCTGGCCCGTGGTATCGCTTGCGAGCGGGGAGCGTCTCCGTGCCCCGGTGGCCCAGGTGTTTAACTACGGCATTGCATCGGTTGAACGCGGATCGCCGCCGTGCTATACGATGTGGGCAGAACATGTTGATATGGCTTTGCGGATCCATGGTATTTCCTATAACGAAACGTCGATATTCTGGATTCCACGTCGAAGTCTGAATGTGTGGTCACCCGTGAGTTGGAATCTGAACGAGCTGCCAGGTCCGTTCGTGGCTGTTGGCAATACTCCTCTAGTGCCCGTCGATGTAGATGGCGTTCGGATATGGCTCAAGCTGGAAGGGTCCAACCCGAGTGGCAGTGTTAAAGACCGTGCCGCCGCGGCGATGATCAAAGAGAAGATCAAATGCGGAGAGCTGACGCCGGGCCGAGTGCTGCTGGACGCGTCGAGCGGTAATATGGCCAGCGCGCTTTCATCGTATGGCCGGGCGCTCGGACCGGATGCGCACGTTGTGTGTAATTCAACGATCACCGCCGACAAGCGCCGGATGATCGAACACTTCGAAGCCACTCTCATCCAGAACGATTATGGCCCATACACTCACGACGGATACCTCAAGTGCCTTGATTTGGTAAGGCAATCCGATAATTCCTACTGTTTTCTCGACCAGCTCCATAATCCAATGAATCCGTATGCCCATGAGACCGGCACGGGGCCAGAGATCCTGAAGGACTTGCCGTCTGTACGGCTGATTGTCGGCTCGCTCGGCTCCGGGGGGACAATGCTAGGGATTGGCCGTGCGGTCCGGTCCGCTGGGCACCCGGCCATGGTGGCGGCCGTCAGTTCAGCGCCGGGCAACCGGATGGCCGGGGTGGGCGCGTTCGCCGACGGCGACTACCGAACGCCTTTCATGATCGAGGCGGAGACGAACGGGCTGTTTACCGAGGCCGTCCTCGTCACGGTCGCGAGTGCGCAGAAATGGCAGCGCGAAATCACCGCGCGCGGGCTGTTCTGCGGTGCGCAGACCGGGGCAGTGTTGGGAGCCGCGATGGATCTGGCGAAACGCCACGGGCTGCGCGACGGGATCGTGATCGTCTCGGGTGACGCCGGCTGGAAGAGCTGGAGTAGCTGATGCGCGCGCTTTTGTGCATCCCGGATGGGGCCGCCGACGAGCCGGTGCCCGAACTCGGCGGACGTACGCCGCTGACGGCGGGAGCGATGCCCGTACTGAGCAGGCTCGCGCGGCGGGGCATCGTCGGGTCGGCGCGCACCATCCCGATGGGGATGGCGGCCGGGTCTGACGTCGGCATCATGGCGATTCTTGGTGCGGATCCGAGAAAGTACCATCGTGGTCGGGCGCCGGTCGAGGCGGCCGGTCTTGGTATTGACTTGCCCGGTGACCGCGCAGTATTCCGCTGCAATCTCGTCACCGTCCAAGACGGGATCATGGTCGACTTCAAGGGCGGTGACCCCGATCCGGCCCGTGCGGCCGCTGCCATCGCGGCGCTGCAGCGCGACCTGGGCGGCGAGGTCACCTTCCACGAAGGGCTCGGCTACCGCCACCTGATGAGCGCTCCGGCCGACTGGGCCGACGCTACTTTGGTCGCCCCCCACGAGATCGTCGGCCAGCGAACACTGCCCCCCAGTGGGAGAGCGGGCATCAGGCTGGCCCGCCTGATGAGAGAATCCAGATCGGTGCTGGGCGGGGACAATCAAATCTGGCTCTGGGGCCAGGGACAGGCCACGCGTCTACCCCGGCTGCCGTGCCGTGCCGGGACGGACGACTCATCGGTGCCGTAGCAGTCGCCCGCGGCATCGGCGTCCTCCGCGGGCTCGCGGCTGCGCCGGTACCGGGAGCGACCGGCACCAGCAGAACCTCTTACGAGGCGAAACGGGACGCGGCCATCAGCGCTTTCGCGGACGGCGCGGACCTTGTCGTGGTGCACGTCGCGGCGACCGACGAAGCCGGTCACGACGGCGACGTGGACGCGAAGGTCGCCGCACTGGGACAGGCGCCTGCTGGCGGGCCTCGTCGAGTATCTCGAGGCAACCGGACCGTGGCGCCTTCTGTGGGTACCTGATCATGTCACCGCGACGCGCCGCCAAGTTCATACGCCCACGCCCGTACCGTACATGCTCTACGACTCGGCCGCTCCGGGACCGGGTGGCGTGCTGGCGGAGGATGCGGTTGCCGACCTGAGGCCGGAACCGGGGCACATGTTGATGAGCCATCTGCTCGGCCGGGACGCTGAGTCCCACAATCAGTAACCGGTCCTCGGGATACCTGAACGATTGAGGTTAACTGCGGATTCTGCTCAGTTAAACCGGTGCAGAAAAAAGTAATGTCTTTCGATCCCTCGAGATGTCATGTCAGGAAAACGAAAGATCGAGGCTGACCCCTTGACCGTCAGGGCTGCGGACAAAGTCGTTTTAGCTGTTCAGCCGGTGTTCGACGAATCCCTGGCGTTGTCGGCTTGCCGTGCGGTCCTGTGATCGTGCAGGGCGCCACCTCGCCACCCTCCGTAACGCCGAGATGGGACTCATCCGCCAGCACGGCCGCACAGGCATCGCCGCCACCATCCGAGAAGCCGAATACGACAAGCACCTGCTCCACGCCCTGCTACGCCTCGAACCAGCCATCTGAACAGCACTAACGACTTTGTCCGCAGCCCTGCCTTGACCGTAGGCCGGTGGCCTCGCATCATTAATTGTGCGGTATCCCGCCTGGCATATTGCGGTTGTCTACTCATGCCCAGGCAGGTTATTACGCCTGACTCGGCCGCATTATTGTTGGGTCGGCATCGGGCCAGGGCAAAACATATATAGGGCACGCGGAAATAAGAGGGATGAATGGAGATGCTCGCGAACTGTCGGCCTGCATTTCCCGGCTACCTTCTCCCGGAACAATCGACCGGAAACGATCAAGTCAGAGGTGACGCGAGATGATAGCCCAAGAAGTCAGGTTTGGACCTGGACGGCCGCCGACGAAGCGGGCGGGCATCGGGGTGATGTACGGATACGTCAAGCAGTATCGTCTGATGCTGCTGGCTGGTGCTCTCCTAAGCCTTTCGACAAGTGCGGGCGCCCTCGTTCTTCCGCTGCTGGTCCGCGGCCTTATCAGTGACCTGTCCCGGCACCAAGGGGTAGCGGCCCTGATCGTGCTTTTGTGTGTCCTGATGCTGCTCGGCACCGTGCTCGGCGCTGCGGGCAACTACCTGCTGCGGCGCGTCGCTGAATCGATCGCGCTGGATGCGCGGAAACGTGTCCTGGACCGCCTGTTCAGGATCAACGTGGGGGTACTGGACCGCAATGAGCCCGGTGACCTAATAGCGCGCGCCACGGTAGACACGACCCTGCTGCGCGACGCCACTTCCTCGGCCTTCGTCGGACTGGCCAGCGGTATTTTGGCCCTGGTGGCCACACTGACAATCATGGCGCTGATCGATATCGTCCTGCTCGGCGTCACCGTGGCGGCGGTCGGTGTGGTGGCGCTGATGACAGGCATTGTGGTCCCGCGGATCGGCCGTGCGGTTAGCGAGGCACAACAGTCCATCGGCAAAGTGGCCGCGGGGCTAGAACGGTTGCTGGGTGCGCTCCGTACGGTGAAGGCATGCGGTGCCGAACAGCGGGAAGCCGCACGGGTGCACGCGGCCGCCGTCGATTCATGGCAGGCCAACCTGCGCTCCGCCCGGCTGCAGGCCTGGGTGAACAGTGCGTCCCAGTTGTCGATCCAGGCCGCATTCCTGGCCGTGCTCGCCGCCGGGGGCGCTCAGGTCGCCTCCGGGTCGATCAGCGTCGGCACCTTGATCGCTTTCCTGCTGTACGTGTTCTACCTGGGTATGCCGATCCAGCAGCTCTCCTCTTCGGTCAGCCTGTACCAGATCGGATCGGCCGCAGCCACGCGGGTCATGGAAGCGGAGATGCTTCCGGCCGAACCAGTCGAGGCTGAGGACGTCAGCTCCCCTCCAGGCGACGGTCCGGCGTCCGTCTCATTCGAGCAGGTATGGTTCCGTTACCGGCCCGACCTGCCGCAGGTGCACCATGGCGTGAGCTTCACCATCCCGGCCGGCGGGATGACCGCCTTTGTCGGTCCGTCAGGCGCTGGCAAGACGACGGTATTCTCCCTGATCGAGCGGTTTTATGAGCCAGAGTCCGGCGCCGTCGTTGTCGACGGGATCGATATCCGCGACTGGTCGCTCCGGCAGCTGCGCGCGGTAATCGGCTACGTTGAGCAGGATGCTCCCGTACTGTCCAGTACCTTGCGAGAGAATCTGCTGCTCGGTGCGCCCGCGGCGACGGACGAAGAGCTGAATGATGTGCTGCGGATTACCCGGCTTAGTGACATGGTGAACCGGTTGCCCACTGGTCTGGAGACCCACGTCGGGCACCGGGGCATGCGATTGTCTGGTGGCGAGCGGCAGCGCGTGGCTATCGCCCGGGCGCTGCTGAGGCGTCCGCGGCTGCTCCTGCTCGATGAAGCGACCTCGCAACTCGACGCCATCAACGAAGCCGCGCTGCGCGAAACGGTGGCGGACGTGGCCCGGCTTATGACGGTGCTAGTGGTCGCACACCGTCTATCCACCGTTACTATGGCCGACCGGATCATCGTGATGGACGCCGGCCGCGTCCAGGCGACCGGGACGCACCTCGAACTCGTTGACGGTAACCCGCTGTACGCCGAGCTGGCTGCCACCCAGTTCCTGGCTCTCGGAGCATAGCTGTGGGCAGTGAGTTCTCCCGGAAACGCGACTGGGGCCGGGTGAGAGTCACCATTGACGACAGTGATTTCATCTGCCTCCCGGGGTCGGAAGCGCTTGGGCGATGGGTCATGTACCGATTGCTCAGCGAGACAGTTGCCGATCTGGAAGCGCTTAACGAGGTCATGGAGACTTCGGTTCCTGGCTCGGGGCGTCCGTTGATCGGGGAGACATCTTGGGCCGATGCCCCAGCCGCGTACAGCGCCGATGAGCTTTTGATCGCGGGCCAGCAAGTCATGCAGGCTTGGGAAACCCAGCTTATGGCGGCGATGGCCGATGTGGCGGCACGCGATCACGGTGACGTTCTTGAGGTGGGTTTCGGCATGGGAATTTCCGCAAACATGCTTCAGGATCGCGGTGTCTCGTCGCACACGATCATCGAACTCAATGAGGAAGTATTCGCGCGCGCGGAGGAATGGCGTGCCTCGCGGCCCGATGCTGACATCAGGCTTATCCGCGGTAGCTGGCAAGATACGGCAGATTTGGCGGGGAAGTTTGATTCCATCTTTTACGATGTCTATCCAACCTCCGACCTTGAGGTGGCAAGCTTGGTGCAAGTCCCGTTTCCCGATGATTTTTTCGGGACCGCCAAGCGCCTACTGCGGCCAGACGGTGTTCTTACGTACTACACCAATGAGATCGACTCGCTCAGCCGCTGGCATCAGAGGCAATTGCTGAAGCATTTTCGCAGCATTAAAATTGAGGTCGTTCGCGATCTCAATCCTCCGCCTGATTGTCACTACTGGTGGGCTCCGAGCATGGCGGTTGTCGGCGCCTACTTGTAAAACTCTCCCTGCCGTGATTTAGGTTACCTGGATCGATGGATTTCCAAGGCCGTCTTGCCGGTGCGCGAGTGCATCTTTGTTACCGTGCCAGTTCCAAAGTTCTAAATTCGATAAGCAGGGTGCAAAGACATGCATGGATCAGAACAGGAAAACTTTGAGCTGCTCGCCGGCCAGCTTGAAATCTGGCATGCTCAGCAGTTTGATGTCAGTAATCAAGCCTATAATGTCGGCGAGTACCGAGAGATCTGCGGGCAGCTTGATATAGGCCTGTTCGAAGTAGCCCTACGGCATACCGTGGGAGAAGTTGCGGCATATCGCCTTCGTTTCTACGGAGATGACGAGCGGCCGCGACAGTTCATTGATGACGTCGGCGACTGGCAAGTGCCAATCATTGATCTGAGCTCCTCGGCGGCACCCCGGCTCGCTGCTGAGGACTGGATGCGGGCTGACCTGGGCCGACCGATTGACCTGCGGAAAGATCCACTCTTCAAGCATGCCTTGATTAAGGTTGCGCCCGAGCGATTTCTCTGGTATCACCGCGCTCATCACATCGTAATAGATGGATTTAGCTTCGCGATCATCGCTGGCCGTGTGGCTCAGGTCTATACATCGCTGCTGGCTGGCCAATTCACTGCCGACGAGGCTTTTGGTCAGTTTCCCCTACTGCTCGAATCTGATTTGTCTTACCGCGCCTCGGAGGCTCGTGGCCAAGACCGGGAATTCTGGCTGCACGCCTTGTCGGGCTTCTTCGACGGGGGTGATGAGAGTGAGCGATGGCTGCGAGATGCGCCGCCTACGCGTACGCGGATACGGCGTATGGAGAGTATTTCTCCTAGCCGTGCCGAGGGTTTGAGGGCGGCCAGTAGACGACTGAAAACAGGCTTTTCTGGCCTAGTAATTAGCGCTGCGGCGCTCTATCTCCATAGCGGCACAGGCGTGGAAGATATCGTTCTTGGCATACCAGCGCTCGGTCGGACTGGAAAGCGTGACCGCACGATTCCTGGGATGACGTCCAATATCCTACCGATCCGTCTCACGGTACACCGGGGAACCCCCCTTGGAGGGGTGGTTCGCCAGGTCTCTGGTGTGGTTCGAGACGCGCTGCGACACCAGCGGTACCGGTATGAAGACATCCTGAAGGACCTCAGGGAGGTGCGGCAGGTCGATGGCAGATCTTTGATTGCTATGAGCGTCAATGTTATGCCTTTCGGCTCCCCGAGCTTCGGTGATTGTCCTTCTGACTTGCACAATCTTTCTATCGGCCCCGCTACCGACTTGTCTCTTACCATTTACGATAGGCCATTGGACGGCAGTATCGATTTCGTCATCGACGCCAATCCAGATCTCTATAGCGCAGAATTTTTGGAAGTTATCGGTCAACGCTTCAACGACATCTTTGACTGGATGACAGAAGTTTCTCCGCAAGGACGGGTTAGCCGGGCGCCGATGCTGGACCCGGCCGAGCGGTGGCAGGTCCTGGCGGGGTGGAACGACACGGCCCGCGAGGTCCCCCCGG
>Ga0070714_100001203_pt1 | contig 18664 bp, 6 predicted proteins | sample LARL83metaG_FD_65450 | JGI IMG/M metagenome (GOLD analysis project Ga0070714, IMG submission 65450) | Corn, switchgrass and miscanthus rhizosphere microbial communities from Kellogg Biological Station, Michigan, USA - LAR L8-3 metaG | ecosystem: Host-associated > Plants > Roots > Rhizosphere ... | reverse complement strand
GCCGTTCGCCGCGGTGAGGACGTCGTCGACCCGGAAGGCGTTGGTGTCGATCATGTTCTCGGTCGCGCCGACCACGGTGACGAATCGCAGCGGCAGCCCCAGCTCGGCGATGGCGCCGGAGGCCTCGAGCACGGCCGCCGCCCCGGACATGTCGGTCTTCATGCCGATCTGCGCGCTGGGCGGCTTCAGCGAGTAGCCGCCGCTGTCGTACGTCAGGCCCTTGCCGACCATCCCCAGCACCGTGCCGGACGTCGCGCGGGAGGTCCGCTGCGGCGTGTGGCGCAGCACGATCAGGCGCGCCGGCTTGCTCGACGCCTGGGCGACGGCCGCGAAGGCGCCCATCCCGCGCGATGCGATCTTGCGCTCGTCCCAGACCTCGACGCGCATCGTCGGGTGGGCGGCGGCGATCTCGCGGGCGCGCTGGGCGAGCTGCTCGGGGCCGAGCTCGTTGGGCGGCATGTGCTGCAGGTCGCGGGCGCGGTTGACGGCATCGGCCACGAGGCCGGCGCGCCGGGCGGCCGCGCCCGCCGCGCGGTCGGAGGAGATCAGCGTCAGCGCCGACGGCGGCTGCGGCAGGTCGCGCCGGTTCCGAGTCTTGTAGCGGTCGAACCGGTAGCCGCCGATGACGACGCCGTCCACCGCGCAGCGCGCCGCAACGGCGGTCTCGAGCGGCAGGCCGTCGAGCACGAAGCCGATCGTGCGGCCCCGGGCGGCGGTGAGCGCACGCACGGCTGCACCGGCGGCGTTCCGCACCGCCTCGTCATCGGCCTTCTCGGACCTGCCCAGGCCGACCACGGCGATCCGCCGGGCGCGGACGCCGGCTCCGGGCCGGGTGTGGAGCACCGTCACCTGGCCGGCCGTGCCGCGGATCTCGTTGGCCTTGACCAGCCGTGAGATCGCGCCGTCCAGCGCGGCGTCGAGCTCCGCGGCGGCGCCCTCGAGCCTGACCGGCTTCGTCACCGCAACCGCGAGCAGGTCGACGTTGGCCGAGGCGGCGTTGGCCGCCGTCGTGGAGATCTTCATGCATGCCCTCGCATGGTCGGGAGACGGAAACCCGGCAAGGGTATCCTACGGCCCTCATGAGGGACGCGCCGCCCGCCGGATTCGCAGGGTGAACTGCCCCACCTGCGGGGGGCGGCTGCCCGACGGCGCCCGCTTCTGCCCGAGCTGCGGACGCCCGCTGGCGGGCGAGCTGGGCGGAGTGGAGGAGCGGAAGCTGGCCACGGTGCTGTTCGCCGACATGGCCGGGTCGACGGAGCTCGCCATGCGGCTCGACGCGGAGCATCTGCGCGCGCTGCTCGGCGACGTCTACAGCGAGCTCTCGCAGGCCGCCGCGGCGTTCGGCGGCACCGTCGAGAAGTTCATCGGCGACGCGGTGATGGCCGTCTTCGGCGTGCCTCAGGCGCACGAGGACGACCCCGAGCGGGCGGTGCGCGCGGCGCTGACCATGGTCTCGCGAGCGGCCTCCGTCGGGCGCCGCCACGGCGTCGAGTGCGTGCTTCGGGTCGGCATCTACACCGGCGTCGTCGTCACCGGGACGAGCCCGGGCCGCGACTTCCTGGTCACCGGAGAGATCGTCAACCTCGCCGCGCGGCTGCAGCAGGCCGCGGAGCCGGGGGAGGTGCTGATCGGCGAGCCGACGTTCCGGGCGCTGGAGGCGATCGTGCGCACCACCCAGCCCCGGTCGCTGGTGGTGAAGGGCCGCACCGGCCCCGTGCTGGCGCACGCGGTCGAGAGCCTGGCGCCGGCCACGGCGTACCGGATGCGCCGCGCGCGCGGGCCGTTCGTCGGGCGGCGGGGCGAGCTGGAGCTGATCACCTCACTGGTCGCACGGGCGGTCGAGCACCGTCGGCCGCACCTGGTGACGGTGATCGGCGAGGCCGGGATCGGCAAGACGCGGCTGGCCGAGGAGGTGGTGATCGAGCTGCAGCACCACGCCGAGCCGCCCGTCGTCTGGCTGGGGCGGTGCCTGCCCTACGGCGAGCGGGGGCCCTACGCGCCGCTGTCGGAGGTGCTGCTGCGCGCAGCGGACGTGCCCAGCGACACCTCGCGCGACGACGCCCGGCGGATGGCCGAGGGGCACCTGCGCGCCCTGCTCGGCGAGGACGCGGACGGGGAGATCGGGGACGTCCTGCGCACGGCCGGCCTGGGCGACGGCCGCGACCACCCCCAGGACGACGACCTCGAGGGGCTCGGCCGCGGGCGCGATGCCTGGCGCCGGGTGCTGATCGCGCTGGCCGGCCGCCGGCCGACGCTGGTCGTGCTGGAGGACGTGCACTGGGCGGAGCCGGCGCTGCTCGACCTGGTCGAGTCCATGGCGACCGGCGACGCACGCGTCCCGCTCGTGATCCTCTGCCTGGCCCGGGACGACCTGCTGCGGGCGCGGGCGGATTGGGGCTCGGGGCTGCGCAACGCCACCGTGGTCTCGCTCGACGCCATCGACGACGGCGAGATGCGGCGTCTCGCCGAGGCGCTGCCGGCCGGCCGTGACGACGCGGGCCGTGTCGTCGAGCTGGCCGGCGGCAACCCGTTCTTCCTCGAGGAGATGCTGGCGATGGCGGCCGAGGGCGGCCGTTCGATGCCGCCGACGGTGCAGGGGGTGATCGCCGCCCGCCTCGACCTGCTGCCGCTGGAGGAGAAGCGGTTCATCCAGCACGTGGCGGTGATTGGGCGGACCTTCGGCGAGGAGGAGCTCGCGGTGGTGACGCCCGAGGGCGGCAAGCGCCTGGTGGCGAACCTGTCGCGGCGCGACCTGCTCGTCCCGCTCGGCTCGGGGTGGGGGTTCAAGCACGTGCTGATCCGCGACGTCGCGTACGAGACGATGCCGCGCAGCGAGCGCGCCCGCATCCACCTCGAGCTGGCGCGCTGGCTGGAGGGCAAGCGGGACGCCGATTCCCAGGCGATCGCCGGCCACTACGCCTCGGCCGTCGCGCTGGGGACGCAGGCAGCGCGCGGCGATGCGGTGCGCATGCTCCTGCGTGCGGCCGCGGATGCACGCGAGCTGTACGCGCACGGCCTGGCCCTGCGGCAGGCCGGGCTGGCCCAATCGCTGGCGCAGGACGGGCGCGAGCGGGCGCTGGCCGCCGAGGCGGTGGGCGATGCGCACTGGATGGCCGAGAACCTGGACGAGGCGCTCGACGCGTACGGCGCCGCGCTGGAGGCCGCCCACGGCGCCGGGCTCGACGGCGCCGACATGGCGCGGCTGTCGTGGAAGTGGGTCGACCTGCCGACGCGGTGGGGCGGCCTGCAGCTGCGGGCGGCGCCGACGCGGGAGGCGATCGACGCGGAGATCGACGACGGGCTGCGGCACGCCGGGGCGGCCGGCGCCCGCGTCCTGCGCGCGCGGCTGCTGGTCGCCCGTGCGCTCCTGACCTGGCGCTTCGAGACCCGGTTCGAGCCCCAGGAGGAGGCGCTCGGGCTGGCGGACGAGGCGCTCGAGATCGCGGAGGAGCTCGAGAAGCCGCTGGTGGTGTCGGCTGCGCTGGACGCCCGCTCGGCCCTGCTGACGGCGCTTCGGAGGTACCGCGAGGCGGCCGCGGCCGACGAGCGGAGGATGTCGCTGATCGGCCGCATCCCCTCGCGCGAGGAGCAGATGGACATCTGCGCCGCCACGGCGCGGACGCGCACGCTGCTCGGCGACTACGCCGGGGCGGTGGCGGCGGCGGACCTCGCCGATGAGCTGGTCGCGGGCGGGGACCAGCGCTGGGTGGCATGGCCCGCGCGGACGCGCATCGAGGCCTACTACTACTGGGATCGCTGGGACGACGCGATGGCCGCCCACGAGCAGTTCCTCGAGGTGTTCCGTCGGGGGCAGCGCACCCGGTACGTGAACGTGCCGGCGCTCGTCGCCGGCGTGGCCACGGCGATCCACCTGCTCCGCGGCGACCGCGAGCGTGCGGACGTGATGGAGCAGCGGGTGGGCCGGGTTCCGCCGCAGTTCGAGCTGATCGTCGGACATGCGATGCTCGGCTCGGGCGAGCCCGAGCTGGCCATCGAGCGGGTGCAGCGCGTCCACATCGCCCGCCACTGGGTGCTCGCGATCACGGCGGAGGCGCAGGCGGCCCTCGGCCGCTGGGACGATCTCGACGCCACGCTGGCCGGCCTGGACGCGATGGAGGGGATCGACCAGCTTCCCCGCCTGGTTGCGCAGGTCGACCGCGCCCGCGCGATCTCCGGGGACGAGCCGGCGCTCGATCGGGCGCTGGCCGGCTTCGACCGGCTCGGCTGCCGGTTCGAGCATGCCCGCTGCCTCGAGCTCGCCGGGCGGACGGAGGAGGCCCGCCGCGTCTACGAGCTGTTCGGCGCCGAGCCCGCGCTCGGCCGCTGCATCGCCCGCGGGCGGGCCGACGGCGACGTGGGCCGCTCAACGAGTCCACGCGTCTGACGCGAGCTAGGAGATGCAGGCGGTGTTTGCGGCTCCCGGCGCGCCCGGGCCCCACGCGCTCGCCAGCCCGACGGCGTCGATCGCCCGGAACTGGACGACGTACGTCCCCTGCGTGCCGAGCTGCACGCTCGCCCCCGGCTGCCCGGCGCCGTACGTCGATCCGCCGTCGACCGAGATCCGGTACTCGTAGTGCGCCACGCCCGAGCCGCCGGCGTCCGAGGCGCCGGACGCGCTCAGCGTGCGCGTCCCGGTCGTGCAGGTGAGCGATCCGCCCGTGACGTTGGGCGCGGTGGGCGCCGTCCGGTCGATCCGCACCGTCGCCGAGGCGGCGGTCGGCGCGGGCGTCCACGCGGAGGAGTTGCCCGCGTTGTCGACGTTCCGGAACTGCACCAGCGTCTGGCCCTCCGCGGTGACGTCGATGCTCGCCGCCGTGGCCGGCGCCGACCATGAGGTGCCCCCGTTGGCCGAGGTGCGCACCTGCGGGGTGCCGAGCGCCGAGCCGCCGGCGTCGCTGCCGCCGCTCGCCGAGACCGTCACCGCCGGGACATCCTGCCAGGACAGGGAGCCGCCGGTGACCGTGGGCGCGGTCGGCGCCGTGCGGTCGATGGTGACGGTGCTGCCCGTCGTCGGCGACGCCGGCGCCCACTGCGACCGCAGCCCGGAGACGTCGATCGAGCGGAACTGCACGAGCGTCGTCCCGGCCGCCGTGATCGAGACCGTCGTGCCGGTGGCCGCCGTCGACCACGTCGCCCCGCCGTCTGCGGATGTCCGGTACTGGTACGACGCGACGCCGCTGCCCGGGGAATCGGTCGCGCCCGAGCCGGTCACGGTGACCGACGCGGTGTTCGTCCAGCCGGCGCCGCCGCTGACGGTGGGAGCGGTGGGGGCGGTGCGGTCGATCCGCACGGTGTTGGTCGAGCCGCCCGTGCCCGGGTTCCACGCGGAGGTGTTGCCGGCGTTGTCGACGCTGCGGAACTGCGTGAGCGTCTGGCCCTCGGCGGTGACCGTGTTGGCGGACCCCGGCGCCGGCGCGGACCACGTCGCGCCGCCGTCGGTCGAGGTGCGGTACTCGTAGCGCGCCAGCCCAGAGAGGGCGTCGCTCGCGCCCGCGGCCGAGATCGTCGCGGAGGCCGTGTTCTGCCACGACAGCGACCCGCCGGACACGACCGGGACGACGGGGGCCGTGCGGTCGATGCGCACGGTGCTGCCCGACGTGGCCGACGACGGCGCCCACACCCCGTTCAGCCCGCTGACGTCGGTCGCGCGGAACTGCACCAGCGTCTGGCCGGGGGCGCTGACCGTGACGCTGGCGCCGGCGGCCGGGGCCGACCACGTGCTGCCGCCGTCGGTCGACGTCCGGTACGCGTACGATGCGACGCCGGACCCGGGGCTGTCGGCAGACCCGGACGCGGTCACGGTGACCGACGCCGCGTTCGTCCAGCTCAGCGACCCGCCGGTCACCGACGGCGCCGTCGGGATGGTGCGGTCGATCCGGGCCGTGCTCGCCGCCGTCGGCGACGCGGGCGCCCATGGGGAGGTGTTCCCCGCCGCATCGATGCTCCGGAGCTGGACGAGCGTCTCGCCCTCGGCCGTGACGACGTCTTGCGCGCCCGCCGACGGTGCCGACCACGAGCCGCCCGAGTCGGTGCTCGTGCGGTACTGGTAGCCCGCCACCCCGGCCAGCGCGTCGCTCGACCCGGATGCCCCGATCTGTACGGACCCCACGTTCTGCCAGGAGAGCGAGCCGCCCGTGACCGTGGGCTGGGCCGGCGCCGTCCGGTCGATGCGCACGGTGCTGCCCGGGCCGGGGCTCGCGGGCGACCATGCCGACGCGTTGCCGAGCGTGTCGAGCGAGCGGAACTGGACGAGGGTCTGGCCCTCGCTCGGCACCGTCACCGACGATCCCGCCGCCGGTGCGGACCACGTCTGTCCGGCGTCGGTCGACTGCCGGTACTCGTACCCGGCGAGCCCGGTGAGGGCGTCGGCCGAGCCGCCGGCGCTGACGGTCACGGATGGGACGCTCTGCCAGCCCAGCGAGCCGCCGGACACCGTCGGTGCGCTCGGCGGGGTCGCGTCGATGCGGACGGTCGAACCGGCCGTCGCCGATGCGGGAGCCCAGGGTGAGCGGTTGCCTGACGCATCGACCGAGCGGAACTGCACGAGCGTCTCCCCGTCGGCGCTCACCGCTGCGGCGGCCCCCGCCACCGGCGCCAGCCAGGTCGCACCGCCGTCGGTCGACGTCCGGTACTCGTATCCGGCCACGCCCGAGCCCGAGTCGGTGCCCCCGGAGGCGCTGACCGTGACCGGGGCGGCGCTTCCCCACGCCAGCGAGCCGCCGGACACGGCGGGCGCGGTCGGCAGCCCGCGGTCGAGCCGCACGGTGCTCCCTGCAACCGGGATCCCCGGCGCCCAGGCCGAGGTGTTGCCGGCCGCGTCGACGGTGCGCATCTGGACGAGCGTCTCGCCCTCCGCGGTCACGGCGACGTTCGCGCCCGGCTGCGACGCGCTCCAGGTCGTCCCACCGTCCGTGGACGTGCGGTACTCGTACGAGGCCACGCCGGCCAGCGCATCGGTGCCGCCGGCGCCGGCGATCGCCACGGAGGCGGCGTTCTGCCATGCGAGGGAGCCGCCCGTCACCGTCGGCGCCGTCGGCGCGGTGCGGTCGAGCCGGACCGTGGCGCCCGGCGTGGCGGCCGACGGGCCCCAGGCCGAGACGTTGCCCAGCGTGTCGACGCTTCGGAACTGCACCAGCGTCTGGCCCTCGGCGGTCACCGTGACGGATGACGACGCCGACGGAAGCGTCCAGCTGGCGCCGCCGTCGGTCGACGTTCGCGCCTCGTAGCCGGCGAAGCCCGCCGCCGCGTCCGACGAGCCCGACGCGGCGACGGTCACCGACGCGGCGCCCTGCCAGGCGAGCGACCCGCCCGACACCGAGGGCACGGAGGGGCCGGTGCGGTCGAGCATCACCGTGCTGCCGGCATCGGGAACGGTGGGCGACCACGCCGACACGTTGCCGGCCCCGTCGATGCTGCGGTACTGCACGATGGTCACGCCCTCTCCGGTCACCGACGCCGGGTTGGATGCCACCGGGGCCGTCCAGTTCACTCCGTTGTCGACCGACAGCCTGAACTCGTATCCCGCGAGGCCCGACCCGCCGCTGTCGGTCGACCCGGCGGCGGACACGGCCACCGACGAGGCGGCCTGCCAGGAGAGCGAGCCGCCGGTGACCGCGGGCGCGCTCGGCACCGTGCGGTCGAGCCGCACCGTCCCGCCGGGGTTGAGGGCGGCCGGCGCCCATGCGGACGTGTTGCCCGCCTGGTCGATCGCCTGGAACTGCACCAGCGTCTCGCCCTCCGCGGTCACGGTCAGCGAGCCGCCGCTCACCGGCGGGCTCCAGGTGGAGCCTCCGTCCGTCGACGTCCGGTAGCTGTAGCCGGCGACGCCCGACCCGCCGACGTCCGTGGCGCCGCTGCCGGTCACGGCGGTCGACGCCTGGGAGAGCCAGGAGAGCGATCCGCCGGCGGCTCCGGGGGCGGTCGGGGACGTCCGGTCGATCCGCACCGTGTTGCCTGCGCCGTTCGACGCCGGGCCCCACGCACCGGCGGTGCCGAGCGCGTCGACCGCGCGGAACTCGACGAGCGTCTCGCCCTCGGCGCTGACCGTGAGCGACGCGGCCGACGACGGCGCCGACCAGTTGACCCCGCCGTTGGTGGACGTGCGCACCTGGTAGCCGGCGACGCCGGACCCCGCATCGGTCGAGCCGGACGGCGAGATGGTCACCGACGCGACGCTCTGCCAGGCCAGCGATCCGCCGGTGACCGCGGGAGCCGACGGGCCGGTTCGGTCGAGCTTGACGGTGTTGGCCGCCCCCGGTGACGCGGGCGACCACGCGGACGTGTTGCCCGACGTGTCGGTGCTCCGGAACTGGACGATGGTGGTGCCCTCGGCGCTCACCGTCGTGCTGGAGCCGGTTCCGACCGCCGACCAGGTGACGCCGCCGTCGGCCGACGTGCGGTACTGGTAGCTGCCCAGGCCGGAGCCACCCGTGTCCGTGCTGCCGGATGCCGTCACCGCCACCGACGCCACCGACAGCCAGGAGGCACTGCCCCCGGCCACCGCCGGCGGTGCCGGCGCTGTGTGGTCGAGCTTGACCGTGCTCGCCGCCGTCGCGGTCGTCGGCGCCCAGGAGGAGACGAAGCCCATGCCGTCGACGGCGCGGAACTGCACCAGCGTCACGCCCTCCGCGCTGACCGTGGCCGTGCCTCCCGAGCTGGGAGCGGACCAGGTGGCGCCGTTGTCGGTCGACGTGCGGTACTCGTAGGAGGCGACGCCGCTGCCGGCGTCCGACCCGCCGGACGCCGTGACCGCGACCGAGCCGACGCTCTGCCAGCTGCCCGACCCGCCGGACACCGACGGCGCCAGCGGCGGCAGGCGGTCGAGCCGGACGGTGTTCGCCGCGCCCGCGGAGGCCGGCGACCAGGCCGACGTGTTGCCGGCGCCGTCGGTGCTGCGGAACTGCACCAGCGTCTCGCCCTCCGCGGTGACCGTGACCGACGAGCCGGAGATGGGGCCGCCCCAGGTGGCCCCACCGTTGGTCGACGTGCGGTACTGGTAGGAGCCCAGCCCCGACCCGCCGCTGTCCGTCGAGCCGGACGCCGAGATCGTTGCGGACGGCTGGTTGAGCCATGTCAGCGAGCCGCCGGAGACCGCCGGCGCAGCGGGAACGGTGCGGTCGAGCCGCACGGTGCCGCCCGCGACGGTGCCGGTGGCCGGATACCAGGGCGACCTGTTGCCCGCATTGTCGACGGAGCGGAAGCGGAGCACCGTCTCGCCCTGGGCGCTGACGACGTCGGAGGCGCCCGATACCGGCGAGCCCCACGTGGCGCCGCCGTCGGTCGACGTCTCGTACTCGTAGCCGGCCACGCCGCTGCCGGAGGTGTCGGTCGCTCCCGATGCCGTCACGGTCAGCGATGCGGCGGTCGACCACGTCAGCGACCCGCCTGTGAGCGCCGTCGGCGCCGCCGGCGCCGTGCGGTCGAGCTTCGCGGTGTTCGCCGCACCCGCGGTGCCGGGCGTCCAGGCCGAGGCGTTGCCCGCCAGGTCGACGGCGCGCACCTGGACGAGGGTGGTGCCCTCGGCGGTCACCGTCGTGCCGTTCCCGACGGCGCCGGTGGTCCACGAGGCGCCGTTCGTGGTCGAGCTGCGCCACTCGTAGTGATCGAGGCCGGAGCCGCCGGCGTCGCTCGATCCGCCACCGGTGATCGTCGCCGACGCGGCGCTCTGCCACGAGCTGGAGCCGCCGGTCACGGCTGGCGCGGTCGGCACCGTGCGGTCCTGGCGCACCGTGGACCCCGCCGTCGGGGTCGTCGGCACCCAGTTGGACGGCGTGCCGCTGGCATCGACCGCGCGGAACTGCAGCAGCGTCTCGCCCTGGGCGGCGATCGTGGCCGAGCTGCCCGTGGCCGGGGCGCTCCACGTGGTGCCGCCGTCCGTCGACGTCCGGTACTGATAGGAGCCGATGCCGCTCCCGGGGATGTCCGTCGCGCCGGATGCCGAGACGATCGTGGAGGCCGTCGTCTTCCATGTCAACGACCCACCGGTCACGCTGGTCGGGTCGGTGGGGGCCGTCCTGTCGATCTTGACCGTGCTGACGGCCGTCGGCGTCGAGGGGGCCCACGCGGAGGGGTTCCCGGCCGCGTCCATGCTGCGGAACTGCACGATGGTGGTGCCCTCGGCCGTGATGCTCGCCACGGCGCCCGCGGACGCCGCCGTCCAGCTCGCGCCGCCGTTCACGGACGTGCGGTACTGGTAGCCGGCCAGCCCGGAGTTGGCGTCCGTCGAGCCGCTGGCCGACACGTCGACGGACGCGACGTTCTGCCACGAGAGCGATCCGCCGTTGAGCGTGGGGGCGGTCGGAGCGGTGCGGTCGAGCCGGACGGTGGTGGCCGCCGTCGGTGCCGCGGGTGCCCAGCTCGAGGTGTAGCCCGCCGCGTCGGTCGCCCGGAACTGCACGACGGTCTCGCCCTGGGCCGAGATCGTCGCGGTCGCGCCGGACTGCACGGCGCCCCACGTCGTACCGCCGTCGGTCGACGTGCGGTACTGATAGCTCGCGATGCCGCTGCCCGGGGAGTCGGTGGCCCCTGACGCGGTCACCGGCACCGAGGCGGAGGTCTGCCAGGCCAGCGATCCGCCCGTGAACGACACCGGGTCGGTCGGCACGGTGCGGTCGATCCTGATGGTGTTCGTCGCGCCCGAGCTCGCCGGCGTCCAGGCCGAGGTGTTGCCGGCGTTGTCCGTGGTCCGGAACTGCACGAGCGTCTGCCCCTCGCCGCCGACGGTGATGCTCGACCCGGCGCTCGGGGCCGACCAGGTCAGCCCGTTGTCGAGCGACGTCCGCTGCTCGATGCCCGCGAAACCCGATCCCCCGGTATCGGTGCTCCCGCTCGCGCTGACCGTGATCGAGGCGACGTTCTGCCAGGTCGTCGACCCGCCCGAGACCGTGGGCGCGGCCGGTGCGGTGCGGTCGAGGCGCACGGTGCTGGCGGCGGCCGGCACCGCGGGCGCCCAGCTGGAGGTGAACCCGGCGGCGTCGACGGCGCGGAACTGGACCACCGTCTCGCCCTGCGCGCTGATCAGCGCCGGGTTGCCGGTCGCGGGCGCTCCCCACGTCACTCCGCCGTCGGTCGAGGTGCGGTACTGGTAGGACGCGACGCCGCTGCCCGGCGAGTCGGTCGCGCCGGAGGCGGTGACGGCGACGCTCGCCGCGCTCTGCCAGGAGAGCGAGCCGCCCGAGACGGTGGGTGCGCCGGGAGCCGTGCGGTCGATGCGGATCGTCGCCGCAGCTGACAACGCGGACGGCGTCCACGCCGAGGTGTTGCCGGCACCATCGACGCTGCGGAGCTCGACCAGCGTCTCGCCCTCCGCCGAGGTCGTGTACGAGGATCCCGCCGCCGCGGCCGCCCAGGTGGCGCCGCCGTCCGTCGACGTGCGCTGCTCGTAGCCGACCAGGCCGGAGCCGCCGGAATCCGACGACCCGGCGGCGGAGACCGTCACGGAGGCCACGTTCTGCCACGAGAGGGATCCTCCGGTCACGGTCGGCGCCGTCGGCAGGGTGCGGTCGATGCGGACGGTGTCGCCGGAGTCCGGCACCGACGGCGCCCAGGCGGACGTGTAGCCCGCCCCGTCCACCGCGCGGAACTGCACCAGCGTCTCGCCCTGGGCGGTGATCACGGCCGGGTTCCCGGTCAGCGGCGGGCCCCAGGTGGCCCCGCCGTCGGTCGACGTCCGGTACTGGTAGGACGCGACGCCGCTGCCCGGGGAGTCGGTCGCGCCCGCCGCGGTCAGGGTCACAGACGCGACGCTCTGCCACGACAGCGATCCGCCCGACACGGTCGGGGCGCCGGGCGGCGTCCGGTCGATCCGCGCCGTGCCTCCCGCCGAGCCCGCCGGCGGCCCCCAGGAGGAGACGTTCCCGGCCGTGTCGGTCGCCCGGAACTGCACCAGCGTCTCCCCCTCAGCCGTCGCGGAGACGAATGACCCCGCAGCGGCCGTCGACCAGGTGCCGCCGCCGTCGACGGACGTGCGGTACTCGTAGGCGGCGATCCCGCTCAGCGGGTCGGCGGCCCCGGCGGCAGACACGGTCACCTGTGCGACGTTCTGCCACGCGAGCGACCCGCCGGTGGCGGACGGTGCCGGCGGCGGGGTGCGGTCGATGCGGATCGTCGAGCCGGCGTCGGGCACGGCCGGGGCCCACGCCGAGGCGTTCCCGGCGGCATCCACGGTGCGGAACTGCAGCACCGTCTGGCCCTCCGCGGTGACGACGTCGGTGGCTCCGGCGGCGGGCAGCCCCCAGGAGGCGCCGCCGTCGGATGAGACCCGGTACTCGTAGTGGTCGACGCCCGACAGCGAGTCCGTGCCGCCGCCCGCCGACGCCTGCGCCGAGCCCGTGCTCTGCCACGCGAGCGAGCCGCCCCCGACCACCGGACCGGTGGGCGCCGAGCGGTCGATGCGCACGGTGCTGCCCGCGGTGGGGGCGGCCGGCGCCCACCCGGAGGTGTTGCCCGCCGCATCGACCGCCTGGAACTGGACGAGCGTCTCGCCCTCGGCCGCGATGGTGGCCACCGCACCGGCGGACGGCGCGCTCCAGCTGACGCCGCCGTCGGTCGACGTCCTGTAGCTGTACGCCGCCACGCCGCTGCCGGCGTCGGCGCCGCCGGTGGCCGAGACCGTCACCGATGCGACGCTCTGCCAGCCCAGGGAGCCTCCGGCCACGACCGGATCGCCCGGCGCGGTGCGGTCGAGCCGCACGGTGCCGCCGTAGCCGGCGGAGGGCGCCCACGTGGAGCTGTTGCCGGCCGCGTCCACCGTCCGGAACTGGACGAGCGTCTCTCCCTCCGCGGTCACGTTGACCAGCGCGCCCGGGAGCGGCGTCGACCAGGTGAGGCCGCCGTCGGTCGACGTGCGGTACTCGTCGTGGTCGAGGCCCGAGAGCGCATCGCTGCCGCCGAGCGCCGACACCGCCACGGATGCGCCGGTCTGCCAGCCCGACGAGCCGCCGACCACCGTGGGGGCGGCCGGCGCCGTGTGATCGATGTTGACCGTGTTGGAGGGGCCGGCCGCCGACGGGGCCCAGGACGAGAGGTTGCCCGCGGCGTCCACGGCCCGGAACTGCACGACCGTGGAGCCCTCCTGCGACACCCATCCGGTGGCGCCGTCGACGGGTGCCGTCCAGGTCGACCCGCCGTCAGCCGAGGAGCGGAACTGGTAGTGGTCGACGCCGGACAGGGCGTCGGTCGAGCCGCCCGCGAACACCCCGATGCTGGGGGCGTTCTGCCAGCCGGCCGGCGTGATCCCGACCGTCGGGTCGGCCGGGGCCGTGCGGTCGATCCGGACGATGCCCGAGGCATCCCCGGCGGCCGGCGACCACGCGGACGGGTTGCCGGCCGTGTCGAGCGCCCGGAACTGCACGAACGTCTGGCCCTCGGCCGAGACGGTGACCGCGGTGCCCAGGGCGGGCGCGCTCCAGGTGCTCCCGCCGTCGTCCGAGGTGCGGTACTCGTAGTGGTCGACGCCGAATCCGTTGTCGACCGACCCAGATGCCGTGAGCGTGACGGAGGCCGCCGACCGCCAGCCGGACGATCCCCCTGCCACGACCGGGTCGCTCGGGCCCGACCGGTCGATGCGGGCGGTGTTCTCGGGGCCGGGCGTCGCGGGCGTCCAGGCGCCGGCGTTGCCGGCCGCGTCGACGGCCCGGAACTGCACCACGGTCGCTCCCTCGCGGGTGACGACGTCCGCGCTTCCCGGCGCCGCGGACGACCACGGCCCGCCGTCGACCGACTCGCGGTACTCGTAGTGGTCGACCCCGGACCTGGCGTCGGTCGACGCCGCGCCCTCGATGGTCACCGACGCGGTGTCCTGCCACGACAGCGATCCGCCGATCACGGTGGGCGCCGTGGGCGGCGTGCGGTCGAGGCGCACCATGGCGTCGACGGGATGGCCGGACGGGGCCCAGCCCGACACGTTGCCGGCCCGGTCGACGCTGCGGAACTGGACGTTGCTGACCCCCTGCGCCCGCACCGTGGCCGTCGCCCCGGAGGACGGGGCGCTCCACCCGGAGCCGTCGGTGGAGACGCGCCACTGGTATCCATCGAGGCCGCTGAGCGCATCGGTCGCCCCGCCCCCGGCGACCGTGGCCGAGGCGGCGTTGCTCCACGTCGCCGATCCGCCCGACACGTCGGGCGGCGTCGGCGCCGCCGTGTCGATCAGCCAGGTGAAGGTCGCGGTGGCGCTGACCCGGTAGCCGTTTCGCACCCGCACCGTGAAGGTGTGCCGGCCGTCCGCGAGGCCGCCGTACACGCTCGGGTTCCCGCGGCAGTAGGTGTAGGGCGTGCCGTCGAGCCGGCAGCGCGTCTCACCGACGATGCCGGTCGTGCGCCAGGCGAACTCCGCACGGGCCGTGCCGCTCACGGCGTCGGGGTGGTGGGTCAGGGCGATGGTGATGCTGCCGATCGCCGATGCCCGCAGCGGCATCGCGGACGCCGCACCGGGAGCCGCCACAGCCGCCAGGCATGCCGCCGCCGCGGCGAGGAGCGCACGCAGGGCGAGCGGAGTCCGAATTCTGTTGGTCAACATCCCTTTCGACCGTTTCGTTTTGCACATCCGTGTGCGTAATCGGAGTAGTCGCCAGCGGCCGTGGCGAGTTGAGAGCCACGGGTGGGCTACCGTGCGGCCGATTTCTCACACCAAGGAGCCCCCATGGCGAACCAGACGGCCACCATCGAGACCAACCACGGCACCATCGAGATCGAGCTCTACACCGACGACGCCCCCGAGACGGTGGCGAACTTCGCGAAGCTGGCGCAGGACGGCTTCTACGACGGGCTCGTGTTCCACCGCGTGATCCCGGACTTCATGATCCAGGGCGGCTGCCCGCAGGGGACGGGCACCGGCGGGCCCGGCTACACCTTCGCCGACGAGATCAACCACCACAAGATCGTGCGCGGCACGCTGGCGATGGCCAACGCCGGGCCGAACACCAACGGCAGCCAGTTCTTCATCGTCACGGCCGACGCGACGCCCTGGCTGGACGGCAAGCACACCGCATTCGGCCGCGTCACCGGCGGTATGGACGTCGTCGACCGGATCCAGTCGACCGCGACCGATGCCCGCGACCGTCCCGTCGAAGACGTGCGGATGGAGAAGGTGACCGTCAGCTGATCCGGCCGCGGACGTAGGCGACGGCCTCGGCCAGCGCCGCCTCGTCCACCCCGGTGCGGAAGCCGTCCGCGTGCAGCCCGGCGACCAGCGTCTCGGTGGCGAGGTTGCCCGGCGCGCCGGGCGCGAACGGGCATCCCCCCAGGCCGGCGGCGGAGCTGTCGAACGTCCGCACCCCCAGGCCCAGGCCGGCCCGGACGTTGGCCAGCGCGCGCCCGCGGGTGTCGTGCAGGTGCAGGGCCAGGCGGTCGACGGGCAGGCGCCCGATCAGCTCGGCGACCACCCGCTCGACGTCGGCCGGCTCCGCGACGCCGATGGTGTCGCCGATCGAGACCTCGTCGCAGCCGAGCTCGATCAGGTCGGCCGCGACGCGGACGACGTCCTGCGGCGCCACCGCGCCCTGGTACGGGCAGCCGAAGGCGGTGGAGACGTATCCCCGGGCCCACATGCCGCGGTCGCGCGCCGCCGCCACGACCGGCCGGAACGCGTCGATCGACTCGGCGATCGTCATGCGGATGTTCGCCTGCGCGAACGCCTCCGATGCTGCCGTGAACACGGCGACCGCGTCGGCGCCGGCTTCGAGCGCGCGCTCGAAGCCGCGCATGTTCGGCACGAGCACCGGATAGCGCACCCCGGGGCGCCGGCGGACGCGGGCCAGCACCTCGGCGGCATCGGCCAGCTGGGGCACGGTGTCCGGGCGGACGAAGGAGGTGACCTCGACGACCGGCAGCCCGGCGTCGGCGAGCAGCTCGACGAAGCGCACCTTGGACTCGGGCGGGAGGATGCGCTGCTCGTTCTGCAGCCCGTCCCGCGGGCCCACCTCGACGACGGTGACCCGGTCGGCGCTCACTCGATCTCCGCCAGCGCGGCCCCGCCCTGCACGAGCTGCCCGGGCTCCACGTGCACGGCGGCGACCGTGCCGTCGCCGGGGGCGGCAACGGCCAGCTCCATCTTCATCGCCTCGAGCAGGACCAGCGTCTGGCCGGCGGCCACCCGGTCGCCGGGGGCAACCAGGACGCGCAGCACCGTCCCCGGCATGGGCGCAGCCAGCGAGCCGCCGGCCGGCGGCGCGATCGCCTGCTCCTCGTCGTCCCCTCCGAGCCGGAAGGCCCAGCCGAGGTACAACGCGTGGTCGCCGTCGACGAGCACGTCCGCGGGCTGCCGTGGGTGCCCGAAGGCGTGCCAGACGTCGCCCTCCCCCGGTGCCACGCCCGGGGGGAGCTCCGGGACGAGCGCCGCAGACCATTCCTCCTCGACGAACGCGGTCGTCGCCAGGCCGGAGCGGAACCGCGGGTGGTCGACGGCCCAGCGCAGGAAGCCGAGGTTCGTTGTCACCCCGAGCACCGACGTGGCGGCCAGCGCCGCGGCCAGGCGCTCGACGCACGCGTCGCGATCCTCCGCGTGGACGATCAGCTTGGCCAGCAGCGGGTCGTAGCGGACACCGACGCGGTCGCCGGCCCGCACGCCCGCGTCGCACCGGACGCCGGGCCACTGGGGCAGGTCGAACCGCCGGAGCAGGCCGGTGGCCGGGAGGAACCCGGCGGCGGGATCCTCGGCGTAGAGCCGGCATTCGATCGCGTGGCCGCGGAGCGCGATGTCCCGCTGCTCGAGCTCGAGCGGCCGGCCGGCCGCCACCGCGAGCTGGGCGCGGACGAGGTCGATGCCGCACACGGCCTCCGTCACCGGGTGCTCGACCTGCAGGCGGGCGTTCAGCTCGAGGAAGCTCCACCGGCCCTGATCGTCGAGCAGAAACTCGGCCGTGCCCGCGCCGGCATAGCCGGCGGCAGCGGCGATGGCGAGCGCTGCGGCGCCGAGATCCCCACGCAGCTCCGCGTCGACGGCGGGCGACGGCGACTCCTCGATGATCTTCTGGTGGCGCCGCTGGATCGAGCAGTCGCGCTCGCCCAGGTGGACGCCGCTGCCCCGGCCATCGCACAGCACCTGCACCTCGACGTGCCGGGCGGCGGGGACGCGACGCTCCAGGAAGACCCGGTCGTCGCCGAATGCCGCCTGCGCCTCCCGGCGTGCGGCCGCGATCGCGTCCGGGAGGCCGGCCACGTCGTCCACCGCGCGCATGCCCCTCCCGCCGCCGCCGGCCGCCGCCTTGACCAGCAGCGGTGCGCCCAGGCGCTCGCCCTCGCGCACCAGCGTCTCGTCGTCCAGCAGCACGCCGGCGTAGCCGGGGACCACAGCCACCCCGGCCGCCTCGGCCAGCCGGCGCGCCTCGATCTTGTCGCCGAGGGCGCGCATCGCCGAGGGCGGTGGGCCGACCCATCCCAGGCCGCTGCGGATCACCGCCTCGGCGAAGCCGGCGTTCTCCGCGAGGTATCCGTAGCCGGGATGGACGGCGTCGCAGCCGGCGGCCGCGCTCACGACCGCGGCGACATCGAGGTAGCTCGGCACCTCGTGGGCCTCGTCCGCGAGCTCGACGTGCAGCGCGCCGCGGTCGTCCGGCTCGAAGACGACGACCGGCGCGATGCCGAGCTCACGGCACGCGCGGATCACGCGGACGGCGATCTCGCCGCGGTTTGCGATCAGGAGCCGTTCGATGTCCAATACGGGTCCCGCTTCTCGAGGAAGGCGGACAGCCCCTCCTGCGCCTCGGGGCGCGCGCGCAGGTCGGCGAGCCGCTCCGCGAGATCGGGGAGCGCCAGCGACGCCGTCGCGTCGCGGATCAGGCGCTTCGATGCGGCCACCGCGTGCGGAGCCGAGCGAAGCAGCTCCCCGCAGGCGGCCGCCACGGCGTCGTCCAGCTGCGCGGCCGGCACGACCTCGTGCACCAGGCCGAGGCGCTGCGCCTCGGACGCGCCGAAGCGCCGGCCGCTGGTGAAGAGCGCCCTCGCGTGGCCCGGGCCGATCGAGCGCAGCACGTACGGCGAGATCATGGCCGGGATCACGCCGAGCCGCACCTCGCTGAAGCCGAATACGGCATCGTCGGCGGCGATTGCGATGTCGGAGCAGGCAACGAGGCCGACGCCGCCGCCGAGTGCAGGTCCGTTGACTCGAGCGACAACGGGCTTGAGGCACGAGTCCACGGTCTCGAACATGGTGCGGGCGGCCGCGGCGTCGGCGATGTTCTGCTCCATCGTCAGGTCGCGGCTGGCGCGCATCCAGTCGATGTCGGCGCCCGCGGAGAAGGCCGTGCCGGCGCCGGTCAGCACGACGACGCGGGTGTCGTCGACGGACAGCACCTGGAAGAGCTGCGTCAGCTGCGCGATCACCGACGGGCCGATCGCGTTTCGCATCTCCGGCCGGTTGATGGTGATCGTGGCCACCGTCCCCTCGCGTGTCAGCAGCACCTCGCTCACATCCGGAACACCCCGTAGGTGGTGGGCGGGGTCTCGGCGCCGGCGGCGGCCGCGAGGCCGAGGGCGAGCACGCGGCGCGTGTCGCGGGGGTCGATGACCCCGTCGTCCCAGAGGCGGGCGGTGGAGTGCCAGGGCGACCCCTCGCGCTCGTAGGTCTCGACGATCGGGGCCTCGAAGCGCTCGCGCTCCTCCTCTTCCATGTCGCCGCGGACGGTGGAGAGGACGCGGGCCGCCTGGCGCCCGCCCATCACCGAGATGC
>Ga0070714_100001202_pt1 | contig 18671 bp, 15 predicted proteins | sample LARL83metaG_FD_65450 | JGI IMG/M metagenome (GOLD analysis project Ga0070714, IMG submission 65450) | Corn, switchgrass and miscanthus rhizosphere microbial communities from Kellogg Biological Station, Michigan, USA - LAR L8-3 metaG | ecosystem: Host-associated > Plants > Roots > Rhizosphere ... | reverse complement strand
AAGTCCCACAAGGCCACCTTCGACGAGATCCACCAGAACCGCCACAACCTGCTGACCGAGCAGGACTTCGAGGGCTTCTACGTGAAGGCCTTCGGCGTCGATCCGAAGCAGTTCGAGAGCCTGTGGAATTCGCCGGACACCGACGCCAAGATCGCCCGCGCCGACATCATGGCCGACCGCTATGGGCTGGGGGTATTCGGCGTGCCCACCCTGGTGGTGAACGGCAAATGGATCACCGGCGGCGAGCTCGGCATCCCCTATCCGCAGATGATGTCGGTGGTCGCCTACCTGGTGTCGCAGGAACAGAACGCCCTGCCCGCCGCGGTCAGGTGAGCTGCCGCATCTCCACGAGGCATCCATGAAGAAGACCTGGCTTCTGTTCCCCCTGCTGCTCTCGCTGGCCGCCCCGGCCCTGGCGGACAAGGACTACTTCTTCGAAGGCATCAACTACGAGCCCGTGGCTGCCCAGGCCACCGACGTGAAGCCGGGCCAGGTGGAGGTCATCGAGTTCTATTGGTACGGCTGCCCGGTCTGCTTCGCCCTGGAACCCTACGTCGAAGGCTGGGAGAAGCAGCTCCCCAAGAACGTGATATTCAAGCGCATCCCCGGCGCGATGCCGGATTCCGAGTTCTACGTGGATGCGCAGGCCACCGCCGTGGCCGAGGTGTTGGGCATCGGCGAGAAGATCCGCGAGCCGCTGTTCAACGCCATCCACAGCGACGGCAACCTGGCCTTGCGCACCGATAAATCCGCGCTGCGCGACTTCTTCGGCAAGTTCGGCGTTAAAGCCGCGGACTTCGACGCGACCTGGGACTCCGCGGCGGTTAAGGCCAAGCTCGCCGAATATCAGCAGATCGCCGGCCGTTACGGCATCGACCGGGTGCCTACCTTGATCGTGGCCGGCAAGTGGAAGACCGGCGCCGGCTACCAGATGAAGCCCGCCGATGTCATGCGCTGCGTCCAGTACCTGGTCGACAAGGAATCGGCTCCCGCCAAGTGAGAGCCGCCGTTCAACAGAGGTGTGATATGAAGAAGAGCTGGTTGTTGCTGTCATTGCTGCTCATCGCCGGCGCCGCATCTGCCGACGGCTTCACCGAGGGCGTGAACTACGTGGCCGTGACCCCGGCCCAGCAGACCGACGTGAAGCCCGGCCAGATCGAGGTCATCGAGTTCTACTGGTACGGCTGCCCGCACTGCTTCGCCCTGGAGCCCTACGTGGAAGCCTGGGAGAAGACCAAGCCGGCCAACGTGGTGTTCAAGCGCATCCCGGCCGCCATGAAGGATTCGGAGTTCTACACGGATGCCCAGGCCACGGTGGTGGCGGACATCCTCGGCGTGGGTGAGAAGATCCGGGAGCCCTTCTTCAACGCCATCCACGTGGACGACAACGAAGCGCTGCGCGACGACAAGGGCGCGATCCGCGAATTCTTCGGCAAGTACGGGGTGAAACCCGCCGATTTCGACGCCACCTGGGATTCCTTCGGCGTGCAGTCGCGCCTGGCCCAGGACCAGCAGCTCGAGGCCCGCTACGGCCTGGAGGGCGTGCCGACCGTCATCGTCAACGGCAAGTGGAAGACCGGCGCCGGCTACCAGATGGCGCCGGCCGACATCATGAAGTGCGTGGAGTTCCTGATCGCGAAGGAGCAGGCCGCCTCGCCGATGCCGGTACCCAAGAAGAAACACAAGTGACGGTGCGGCGGATCGCGGATACGGACGGGGCCGCCTAGGCCCCGTTTTTTTTACCAGGCCTTTTCTATGCCCACGAAGTATTCGCGGCCGTCGCCGGGGAAGTAGCGGTAGTTGCCGAAGGAGTAATCGGCCCGTTCCGCATAGGCCGTGTCCGCCGCGTTCAGCACCTTGAAGCTCAGGGTATAGCCGTCTCCCAGGCCTTGGCGGGCGTAGAGGTTCACCAGGTCATGGCCGCCGTAGCGGTGCTGATCCGACTCGTCCAGGAAGTAACCTCCCACGTGCTGGTAGGCCGCTTCTATCTGCGTCGAGGGCACGGGTTCCCAGCGCAACCTGAGCTCGCCCAGGGTGCGCGGTGCGTATTTCATGTCGTTGCCATAGACGATGCTGTCGGTGGGCGAGAGTTCGGCCGAGAAGGCGTAGCTATGGATCGCGTAGCTGCCATCGGCGAGCAGCGTCCACTGCGGCAGGAAGGCCCAGGCACCCTGGATCTCGAGTCCCCGGTGACGGGTGCGGCCATCGCTGACGTTGAAGCCATCCTGGTCGCGGAAGATGAAGTGTTCCTTGAGCATGTAATAGACGTCCGTATCCCAGCTGAGCGTGCCGCTGTGGCCGCGCCAACCCAGCTCGTAGTCGTCCAGGGTCTCGGAGTGCAGGTCTGCCACCTCCTGGCCGGACTGCAGGGAATACAGCTCGGCCGCTTCCGGCGCACGGGCGCCGCGGCCGACCTTGGCATAGGCAGTCTCCGCGTCTGTGATCAGCCAGGTGAGCCCTGCCTTGGGCATGATGTTGATGAATTGATCGCTGCGGTCCGCCGGCCTGTTGAACAGGCAGGGGTTGGGCGTGCAGGGACTGCCGTCCGCCTGGCTGTCACCCGCCGGAAGGAAGTTCACGTAGCTGTAGCGGGTGCCTTCCACCCGCAGGCCGGCATCGGCGATCCAGCGGCTGCCGAGGTCCTGGCTCACCCGGGCGTAGATGGCCGCGGTGCGGCTGTCCGCCGCATAGTCGTAGTGCAGGCCCTGCTGGCGGATAGGCAGCGCAGGATTGCTGGCGCTGAAAGGCAGCGGCTGGGATTCCAGGATGCTGCCGTGCACGAACTCCCCGTCCAGTCCGTAGATCACCTGGGTGCCGCTGCGCGGCTGGGTACGCAGCACCAACTGCGAGCCGATGCTGTTGTCGGCGTCGTCTTCCACCGGCTCACCCGGGATGAAGTGCTGCACGAAGGCCATGGTGTTGCGCCGCGCATAGGGCGTGAAGTCCAGCTCGGCGCCGTCCGCGAGAGCCTTGCGCCAGCGCTGCGCCAAGAGCCAGCTCTGGGCATCACGATAGGCACCCGCCACCGGATTGGAGTCGCGCGTGGCCTCGTCCTGGTAGGCGCTGATGCCGTAGATATAGCCGGCGGTCTTCTGGTCCAGGTTCGTGAAGGCCAGCAGGGTCTCGCTGTCCAGGCCGCCTTCGCTCCGGTCGTAACGCAGGTCCAGCTTCTGCTGGTCGTAACCCGAGTCGAAACGGAAGCCGCCGTCATGGGCGGCGTTGGCGCTCAGGCGGAACCCGGAAGCACCGTCCCAACTGCCGATGCTGGTCTCGACCCGGGAGTAGTCATGGCTACCGTGTTCCAGGCTCACGCTGTCCGAAGGCAACGCATCCGGTGCGCGCGTGAGCACGTTGATGATGCCGTGCAAGGCATTGCCGCCGTACAGCACCGAGCCGGGGCCGCGGATCACCTCGATGGCCGCCGCCTGCTCGGTGTCGATCTCCAGCAGCGCATTGACGTTGCAGAAGCCTGCCGGCTGCACCGGGACGCCGTCTTCCAGCAGCAGGAAGGCGCCGCAGGCGCCCTGGCCCGTGAACAGGGGCGAGCGCAGCGCCGTAAGGCTTTCCTGACCGCCGCCCTGGGTGACCCAGGCGCCGGGCACCTGGGCGAACACCTGGGCCGGGTGGGTCTCGCTCACCAGCGAGAGATCCTCGGCATCCACCTTGCTGGTGTTATCGGCGAGCCTCTGCAGTGACACCGGCGCGCCGGTGTCCGTCACCGTGACGGTGCCGAGCTCAGTGGTGTCGTCATCCGCGTGTGCCGCGATGGAGAGCAGTGCGGCCAGCAGCAATAGGTTCCGGGTCGGTCTCATGGGGCTTTGTTCTTATCTAGGTAGAGCATACGCGACCAGGTAATCGCCGCGGGTCGAATCGCTTTTGTAACCTCCCGCGGCGATGACGACATATTGCCGGCCGCCGATGGAGTAGGTCATGGGCGTGGCCTGGCCGCCGGCGGGCAACTTCGCTTCCCAGAGCAGCTTGCCGCTGTCGGTGGCGAAGGCGCGGAAGCGGTCGTCGGTGAGGGTGGCGCCGATGAAGATCAAGCCGGACCCGGTGACGATGGGACCGCCGAGCACCGGCACACCGACGTTCATGTGGAAGAGGGGCGTATCCCCCAATGGGATCTGCCACTTTATGGTGCCATGCTGCATGTCCACACCGGTGAGCGTGCCCCAAGGCGGCTTCACGCAGGGGATGCCGAGTCCCGAGACGAAGGAATGGCGTGCCATGCCGTAGGGCGTGCCACGCTGGCGCGCGAACTCGAAGTCCTTGTAACGGGGGTCGTCGAAGGACTTCTCCAACTGCTCCCGCGGGATCAGCGTCACCACGAAAGGCAGGTTCATGGTGTCGGCCACCGCGATCTGGCGCTGCGGGTCGAAGGCCACGCCGCCCCAGTTGGAACCGCCGGCGTTGCCGGGCTGCATGAGCGAATCCCGCGTGGAAGGCGGCTGGAAAATGCCCTCGGACCGGTAGCTCTCGATGCGCTTCCTGCAGGCGCGGGTATCGAAGAAGGCCACGCCCCAGGCGTCTTCCGGCGTCACCGGCGCTTGGCGCACCAGCGCGGGCGGCGCTGCCGGGATAGGCTGGGTGGGCGACGGCACCTCGCCCGGCACCGCGTCCTGCGGCACCGGCTTCTCGGTGATGGGGAACAGGGGCTGGCCGGTGGCGCGGTCGAAGGTGTACAGGAAACCGGTCTTGGTGGCCTGGATCACCGCATCCACGTGCTTCCCGTCGTGGATGAGGTCGACCAGCGAAGGCTGGGAGGCCACGTCATAGTCCCAGAGGTCGTGGTGCACCAGTTGGTAGCCCCAGACCAGCTTGCCGGTGGCGCCGTCCAGCGCCACCACGGAGTTGGCCCAGCGGTTGCTGCCGGGGCGCTCGCCGCCGAAGAAGTCAGGACTTGCGGAACCGGTGGGCACGAACACCAGGTGCCGCTGGACGTCCACCGAGAGCGGCGCCCAGGCGTTGGCGGCGCTGGCGGTCTTCACGCTCTCGGGGCTCCACTCCTTGTACACGGGGTTGGAGGCATCTCGCGGAATCGGGTCCCAGCTCCACAGGAGCTTGCCGCTCCTGGCGTCGAAGGCGCGCACGATGCCTAGTTCTTCCTTCACGGCGCGGTTGTCGCCGATGGACGAGCCCACGATCACCTTGCCGTCCAGGATGGCCGGCGGCGAGGTGACGAGATAGTTGCGCCATTCATCCCCCTCGTCGAACGTGGAGTGCACGTCCTTCAGGAGATCCACTGCGCCCTGATGGCCGAAGTCGGCGCAGAGCTTGCCGGTGGCAGCATCCAGGGCCAACAGGCGTCCATCCAGGGTCGGCGCATAGATGCGCGCGTGACATACCGCATTGTCTGGACTGGCTCCATCCACCCACAGGGACACGCCGCGGGACACGCCGTCGGAATAGTGCAGGTCCTTGCGCGAGTCGCTGGCATGCTTCCAGCGCAGCGTGCCGGTGGCGGCGTCCACCGCCACCACGTCGGTGCTGGGGGTGGTGAGGTAGAGGGTGCCGTCGTAGAGGATGGGCGTGGCCTCGAAGGCGGAACGTCCCCAATCCTTCACCCCTGCACCCAGTTCGCCGGTGCGGAAGATCCAGGCCACCCGCAGCTCGTCCACGTTGGCGGGGCTGATCTGGGTCAGGGGCGAATAGCGGGTGCCGCCGGCGTCGCCGCCGTAGGCGGGCCAACCCACGTCGGGGGCCGCCGCTCCCACGCTGCCGGAGACCAGCAGGCCCAGGAACATATAGGTCAGGCTACGCATGCACGAGACTCCCAGCGAAGATGGCCTCACTCTAGCGGGGAGGCCGCCATTTTCCATGGGCCTTGGGACGAGCGGCGCTTCTTGGATTCAAGCGGCGCCGGCTGGGATATGAATCCGGCTAGTGGAACAGGTGAGTGAGGCGGCTGCGGTAACGGCGGCTGAAGTTCACTAAACTGCCATCCTTGAGCACGATGCGGTAATCGCCGTGATCCCAGGGCTGGATCTCGCGGATGCGGTCGATGTTCACGATGTGGCCGCGGTGCACCCGGGCGAAATGCTTCTGGTCCAGGCGCTTCTCCAGGGCCACCAGCGACTCCCGCAGCGGATAGGCGTCACCCTTCACGTACACCGTCACGTAGTTGCCGTCCGCCTCGATGCGGTCGACGTCGCCGATGCTGAGGATGAACTCGCGATTGAGTTTGCGCACCACCAGCCGTTCCAGCTTCGGCGCGCCGCCCGGCCCGGGGGCGGCCGGTGCCACGTCGCTGCGTGAATCCAGCCATAGACCGTAGATGCGGAACGCCACGAGGCCGGCGACGATGATGCCGTAGCCCACCAGGTCCTTGCGATATTCGTAGATCCAGTTCGGCCACCAAGCGCCGAAGTCGTAGCTCTCGCCCATGACGGCATAGACGAGCTTGCGCAGGCCCACCATGGCGCCGACATGCAGCAACGAGTAGGGGAAGGTGAACAACAGATGCGCCGGCAGGCTGCGCCACCAGTCGCTGCGGTTGATGGGGAAGCGCTTCAGCCACCAGGCCACGCCGAAGATCAGGCACCAGACCACGCTGACGCTGGAGAACTCCCAGGTGGCGGGCTTCCACCATGGCAGGACGTTGCCGCCACGGGCGTTGTCGGCGAGCGTGGTGAAGGCGTTGCTCACCGCGATGACGGTGAGCAACGCGGCGAAGAACGCCATCTGCCAGACGGCTATCCTGCGGGCGGTGGCGGGTGTGAGTTCGGTGTCGTCCACGCGCCCGATGATACCCGTCCCTTATTTGCCGCCCAACACCGGCAGGCCTGCGGCCTTCAGCTGCTCGTCGAGTCCAGGCTCGCGCGCCGCCTTGAGTTTCTGCCAGGCAGCGGCTGCCTCGTCGGCATTGGCCCGCTGCAGCGCGAAGCCCTTGAAGGCATCCGGGGTGGGAGCGCCGTCGGCGTTCTCCACCGCCGGTTGCAGGGCGCCCATGGCACCTTCCACGTAGGAGAGGCTGCCGAGCTTCTCAGGTGCGCCACCCGGCTGACCGAAGCCGGGCGGCACGGCATGCAGCTCGGTCTGGGCCGAGAGCTCGTCCTCGTAGGCCTTGAGCTTGGCGGCCAGATCCGGCGCGGCCTTGGCCTGGAGCTCCACTAGCTGCTTCAGGGTGCCGCGCACCGCTTCGGCAGTGGCGCTCACCTTGGCCAGCTCCTCCTCCACCTGACGCGCGAAGATCTGCTGCTTGGCAAGGTCCGCCTGCGTCGCCTTCACCCGCGGGTCGTTCACCACCGTGAGCTTTTGGCTGTAGGTCTTGCCGTCCACCGTGAGCTTCACGGTGTAGCTGCCGGGCAGGACCCAGACGCCCTCGCCGCCTAAGGCTTCTGGGCCGGCATAACGCAGGTCCCAGACGAAGCGGTGCATACCTTCAGTAGCTGACACAGCTGTCGGGAGGGGGAACCACTCCGGCGTGGCGTCGATCTTGGAGAGGTCGGGCGGCGTCTGCTTGTCGGCGCTGGAGAAATGGCGCACCGGCTTGCCCTGGGCATCGCTGATGTCGAGGGTCACCGGCTGCTGTGCGTCCGCCTGCAACCAGTAATCCAGCACCGCGCCGAGCGGCGGGTTCAGCGCCTTGGGTTCGTCCTTGTGCATGGGCGTACCGGTGAAGGGCACCAGGTGCATGCGCACCGCCGTGTCCGGCGCGAACAGCGTGGTGGCGGTGACATCCCCGGACTGGCGCAGCGCCGCGATGTCGTCCAGCACCCAGAAGGCGCGGCCATGGGTGGCGATGACGAGATCGTCGCTCCACTTGTCATGGTGCACGTCGATGTCACGGATGGAGGTGACAGGCAGGTTCATCTGCAGGGGCTGCCAGTGGCCGCCGTCGTCGAAGGACACGTACATGCCTAGTTCGGTGCCGGCATAGAGCAGTCCCTTCTTGAGGGGGTCCTCGCGCACCACGTTCACGAAGCTGCCATCCGGGATGCCGCTGACGATGGCATCCCAGGTCTTGCCACCGTCGTGGGTGCGATAGATGTAGGGTTTGTAGTCATCCACCCGGTGCCGGTCGATGGCGGCATAGGCCGTGTCCGCGGAGAAATGCCCCGCTTCCAGGATGCCGACCTTGGACCAGGGCGTGAGACTCTTGGGCGTCACGTCGGCCCAGCGCTTGCCGTCGTCCTTGCTGCGCCAGATGAGGCCGTCGTCGGTGCCGACCCAGATGTCGGAGGCCGAGAAGCGCGAAGGGGCGATGGCGTAGATGACGCCGCGCCGCTCGCCCACCATGGCGGTGTTGGCGGCGGAGGTGGTGTCCAGGTTCGGCGGCACCGTGAGGCTCTTCTGCGTCAGGTCCGGGCTCAGGAGCGCCCAGTGCTTGCCGCCGTCGCGGGTGCGGAACAGGTGCTGGTTGCCGTAGTACAGCGCCTTGTGGTCCTTGGGCGAGAAGGTCAGCGGCAGGGTCCACTCGCTGCGGTAGATGTCCGGATAGGCGAGCGTGGGATCCACGTCCGCGGACTGCTCGCTCTTCTGGTCGAGACGGTCGACGTTTCCGCCGTAGACCACGTCCGGGTCGTCCGGGTCCGGCGCGATGTTGCCGCTCTCCCCGCCGGCGATGATCTCGTGGAACTGGCGCAGGTTGATGCCGTCGTAAGGATCGCTGGTGCGGCTCGGCAGCATCGCCGCGCCGGAATCCTGCTGCGCGCCATACACCCAGTAGGGGAAACGGCTGTCAGTGACCACATGGTAGAACTGGCCGGTGGGCTGGTTGTACCAGGTGGTCCAGGTGTCGCCGCCGTTGACCGAGAGGATGGCGCCCTGGTCCACGCCCGCGATCATGCGCCGGCCGTCGTCCGGGTCGACCCACAGGGTGTGAAAGTCGTCGCCGGTGGGATCGCCGAGGAAGGGCGTGAAGTCCTTGCCGCCGTCGGTGGACTTGAACATGGCGGTATCGGAGATGTACACCACGTCCGGCTGCTTGGGGTCGAGGGCGATGCCGCAGAAGTACCAGCCACGGGCCCAGATGCGCTTATCGCCCGTCACCTTGGTGAAGTGCGCGCCGGCGTCGTCGGAGCGGTACAGGCCGCCCTGCTTGGCATCCGCTAGTACGTAGACGATGTTGGGATCGGAGAGCGAGACGGCGATACCCATGCGGCCGAGGCCTTCCGCCTGGATGCCGTGACCGGTGATCTCTTCCCAGGTGTCGCCGCCGTCGGTTGACTTGTAAAGACCTGAGCCGGGACCGTTGGAGGGCGGGTAGACGTTCCAGGGCGGACGGCGCGTCTGCCACATCGCGGCATAGATCGTCTTGCCATCGGCGCCGAAGGCCAGGTCGATGGCGCCGGTGGCGGCGTCCTTATAGAGCACCTTCTTCCAGGTGCTTCCGCCGTCCGTGGAGCGGAACACGCCGCGGGTCTCGTTGGCGCCGTATGCGTGGCCCAAGGCCGCCACGAACACCACGTTGGGGTTGGAGGGATCTACCAGCACCTTGCCGATCTGGTGGCTGTCCTCGAGCCCGATATGGGTCCAGGTCTTGCCGGCATCCGTGGACTTGTACATACCGTTGCCGTAGGCGATGTCGGAGCGCATGTCCGCCTCGCCGCTGCCGACATAGATGATGTTCGGATCGGAGGGCGCCACCGCCAGGGCGCCGATGGAACCCACGTGCTGCGAGTCGAAGATGGGACGCCAGGTGCGGCCCGCGTCGTCCGTCTCCCACACGCCGCCGTCCACGGATCCGAAGTAGAAATGCTGAGGCTGGCCACGCACCCCGGACACCGCCAGCACCCGCCCCCCGCGGAACGGGCCGATGAGCCGCCATCTCATCCCCTGGAAGGGCATGTCCGAGGCAAGCGCCTGGGCAGCGAGCAGGGAAAGCAGGAAGGCGAGCGCGGCGAGACGGGACTTCATGGGCTGCTCCGGAGGATGTGGATAGCCATAGGACAAGGCGAGGCCGGATTTTACGCCCGCTGCATGCCCCAGACTGTCGGATTTTTGCCCTGGCCGAGGCGGATAATCAGGGCATGGACGTGCTGTTCCTGTGTACCGGCAACTCGGCCCGCAGCATCCTGGCGGAGGCGCTGCTGAACCAGCGCGCGGGGGGACGGCTGCGGGCCCATAGCGCCGGCAGCCATCCCAAGGGGCAGGTGCACCCTCTGGCGCTTGAGGTATTGAAGACCTGTGAGGTGGAAAGCACCGGCCTGCGCAGCAAGAGCTGGGATGAGTTCGCGGCCGAAGGCGCACCGCACCTGGACGTGGTGATCACCGTCTGCAACCAGGCTGCCGCCGAGGCCTGCCCGTTGTGGGCCGGCGCCCCGGTGACCGCGCATTGGGGCCTGCCGGACCCGGCGGCGGTCGAAGGCAGCGAAGCGGAACGCCTGGCGGCCTTCGCCAACACGTTCACTGCCTTGGAGCAGCGGATCGACCGCCTGCTCAGCTTGCCGCTGGAACTGCTGAGTGCGGAAGAACTGCAGGGCCAATTGCGGGCTCTGGCCTGATGCAGGCCGCGGCGATCAGTGGCTCCCGTCCCAGCCGAGCCAGGTCCACAGTGTCTTGGTGAACGGGGGCAAGCCGCGCGCACGACGCAGGTCCTTCAGGAGGCACACCCCATAGCCCAGGATCGTGACGACCACTGCCGCGTACAGGGCGCCGTTCACGACCTGCTCCACCTGGGCCAGCTCACGCGGTGTGACCCCCTCGATGGTGAACGTGAACCACGGCCACACCCGCAACAACAGCACCGCCAGCACGATCGCGTACACGTCCATCAACACACGTACCGCTGCCCGCTTGCGCGTCCACCAAGGGAGCAACAGGCTCACGGCGTGGACCACCATCTCAGCGACGAACAGCGCCAGCACCGGCCAGAAGAAGCTATCCGGGATGGCATTCAGGAACACCAGTTTCGAAGTCTGGGGGATGTGCAGTAGACCGGTCCACCACGCCAGGAACCCGGCACAACCCAGGAAAGCGCCGAAGGAGTCCGCACGCGGGATCAGCCTCTCGTCCGGGATCGCCGGCAGCTTGGGCAGATCGCCGGGTTTCCAATCATCCAGGAACGTGAGTTTTGTCTGCAGACGCTCCAGCACCACAGCTGCGATGGTCAAGACACCGACGGCATAGATGGCACCGGTGATGGCGTCGCCCACGGCCTGGCCCATGGCGAAGAAGGGGTGGGCGCGGAACACTGCGATGGCCACACCCACCACCAGCAACAGGGGAAACAGCACCCATTGCACCAGCTTCAGACCGAACACATAGAGCGGATAGAGAGATTGGCCGATGAGCTGCTGCTGCGCCTGGTAGCGGGCCGCTACCAGCAGTGGGTGCCCGCACTGCTTCAGGATCGTCTCCAGCTCCGCCTCCTTGAGCGGCCGGCCCAGTTCCGCTTCCTTGTCGGCGATCTGTGCCTGCAGGTCTGCGGAGAGTTCGGTGATGATGTCCTGCTGCTTGCCACGCGGCAGCAGCATGCGGATGAAGTTCAGGTAGCGGTCGAGCAGTTCCATGGTCGGTCCCTTTATAAGAGCTGTTGGAGGGAGCCGTTGATGGCGCGCCACTCGGCGCCCAACTGCTCCAGGATGCGGACCCCTTCCGGGGAGAGCTGGTAGAAGCGTTTGTTGCGCCGGTCCTCTTCCCGCCACTGGCTGGTGAGCAGACCCTGGGCCTCCAGGCGCCGCAGCAGGGGGTAGAGGGTGCCCTCGTCGATGGCCAGGCCATGACCGGACAGGGCCTTGCGCAGGGTGTAGCCGTACTGCTCTTTCCGGAGCTCGGCCAGTACCGCCAGGATCAGGGAGCCCCGGCGCAGCTCCAGGCGAAGGTTCTCGAAGGCTTCAGTTCCCATGACTTACCCATGCGCCAAATGGTATGTGGCATATAGTGTGTGCCACACAGTACTAGATGTCAAGGGTAGGACAGGACCGGACGCGCACTTTAGCGACCCAAGGGCATTTGGCCTGGGCAAAGCCTGGGCCAAACGGCCGCACAGGGGCCGAAGCCAGGCTTCGGCGGACATACAGGGACGTATGTCTTGGTCCGCAAGCGGAGCTGGATGCGTAGCGCCGCGGTGCCGCCCGGACGAAAGCGGAGCAGGAAGCGCGGCTTTCGGGAGCCCGAAGGGTTGGAATCCCGTTTCTGACCTGCCAAACAAAAAGACCCCCTGCTCCTCGCAGGGGGTCCTTTTATTGGCGCGCCCGAAGGGGCGAGGCGGCGTTAGCCGCCGAGCGGGAGCACATGGATGTTCTCCCTAGACCGGGGGCGGAGCTTGGAATGCGCAGCCCTCGGCGAACCCGTAGGGTTCGAATCCCCCTGATTTATGGCGCGCCTTCGGAACTGTTCAGCTACTGCAAGGGCCCGAAGGGGTGAGGCGTGATCTAAGCCCCACTGGGGCTTAGACCCGCCGAACGGCCGCACAAGGATGTGCGGCCCGGGCCGAAAGCGGCGCAGGAAGCGCAGCTTTCGGGAACCCGAAGGGTTCGAATCCCCTTTTCTTGCCTCGCCAAATAAAGACCCCCTGCTTTCTTCAAGCAGGGGGCCTTTATTTGGCGCGCCCGAAGGGATTCGAACCCCTGACCTTGTGCGCCGGAGGCACACGCTCTATCCAGCTGAGCTACGGGCGCTGTTTAACTTTTCCATCTCCGATCCGATTCTCGTCCATCCATGGCGCCAATCCAGCTCGGCTTCCTGCCTCGCGCGAGCCGCATACGGCTCGCCCAGCTGAGCTACCGGGCGCCGAAAGAGACGGCGATTATACCCGGCAAAGACATGCTCCCGAATCAGGGCTGCATCGGTATGCCAGTCTCGTCTGCCACGTCCCGGATACGCTCTACCAAAGCTTCCACCATGGCCTGGTAACGCGATCCGATCACCTGTTGCCGAGGATCATAACGCAGGCCGGCACTGGCCTTGTAATGCACACTGAAGTCTGCGGCAGTGTAGAGGATGTCCACGCTGGCGTAGACCTTGCCGGGGTCGAGGATACGGGTCGCCACATAATGGCCCGGGGCGACCTGCTCCAGCTGATCCCATTGCTCCTTGGTGACCGCGTAACGGATGGCATGTTCCATCTCCGGCAAGGTCAGCACCTGACCGTCGATCCGCGCTACGGCTACGTGATCTGCATCGCGGGGCGCATGCAGGCAGCCGGCGAGCGACAGGAGCCCGCACAGGGCGACCATCGACATCACGCCGGATAGCTTGCGGCTCTGCATATGATCGCTTCCTTGCTTCACCCGCCGGGCGTGATCTCCTGCAGTGCATCGCGGATGCGGTCGCGCAGATCGTCGGTCATGCTGAGATAGTGGTGGTCGATGCGCCGCACTGAGGGATCGTAGTGGTAGCCCGTGCTGGTCTTGTACTTGATGCTGAACTGGCTGGTCGTGAAGAGCACGTCCACCGTCATAGAGCGCTTGCCGTCCTCATCCACCTTGGTGACCACCATGTCACCCGGGGCTGCGAGGTCGACTTTCTCCCACTCTTCCTGGAACGCCGCCAGTCGGATGGCATGTTCCATATCGGTCATGTTGATGGGTTTGGAGTCGAAACGCTCCACCGGCACGTCCTGGATGTTGCGCATGGTGTTCGGCACGCAGCCGGCCAGCGCCGTGATTACCGACAGCGACAGCAGAAGCGAGATCGCGCGATGCGTCCTGATATTCATCTGTATACCCCTTCTTTATGGTCCGAAGTTTATGCCAAAGTCTCGTCGCCTTTTAAGATGACAGCAGATCAGTCTTTGGGCGCGTAGGGCTTGTTGCCCACCACGACATCTATGCGCTCCGCCAAGTCAGCGACCATATCCTGATAATGCTTGGCGATAACTCCCGCGTGGGCGTTCAACCTTTCTGTACGAAACTTCGCCCCCCCACAGGGCGCGAAAGGATACCTGAAGCACCTGCTGGCGACGAGCTTCAGGGGCTGGCCGTTGCCGGGGGCTTGGCCAAGGTGGCCGCGAACAGGTTGAGGTCATTGCCGATCAGGGTGAGTTCGGCATGGCCGCGATCCGGCATGGGCACGAGATCCGTGGGTTCCTGGGTGTTATTGGTCACGGTCACCAGAGCGCTGGTGTAGGCCTGGCTCTGCGGGGTGCCTGAGCCCGGTGCGTAGCTGATGTCCACATCCAGGGCGCGGGCGGTGCGCCGTCCCTCCGGAGTGAACTCGGCCTGGCCGATGAGCAGATGTCCCAGCAAGGCGCTGAAAGCGGCGAACAGCGAGCTGTGCTTGGTGGTGGCGTTGTCTTCCACCGCCACCGTCAGCGTCCCGGCCGAGCCGGACTGCACCGGCTGGAAGCTCTGGCCCGCGGCCAGCAGATCGTGAAGCTGACCGGTCAGTTCCTGCTCGCGCTTGGCGTCGCGCTTGCCGTCCCGGGCATAGGTGACGGCAAGGGTCACGGGCAACGGCGGACTGAGGACGACTGATGGGGCGCTCGTATAAGGTGGCGTGTACAAGGGCTGCTGGGCGCAGGCCGCAAGCACGCATGCGGCGACCAGACAGGCCAACCGTAACATCGGCTTCATGGGACACCCCCGCTATGTCTGGCACATTACCGAATTTAGGCTAACATAATCTTAGACCAGTGCTGTTTGGGGAGCGGCCATGGGTAATCCCGCGATGCGATTCTTCGCCCTGCTATGCCTGGGTGCAACCCTCTGTGCCTGGGGGGCGCAGGCCCAGGCGGCTCCGGACAATGGCTTCGGCCTCTACGCCGGAGCCTTGAGCAGCCGCGATTCGGCGCTCTATGGCAACAGCAACGGCGGCTTCGTCCAGGTGGATGTGCAGTTCATGGTGGACCAGAGTTGGTCCCTGAATCCTTATCTCTTGCTCGGCACCGAGAGCACCAACCGGACATTCGACATCGAGACCGGCGAAGGCGGCCTGCAGGCGCGCTACTGGACCGGCGGTCCGTGGTACTTCGGCGGGCAGTTCCTGTTCCATGATTCCCTGCTGAAACAGGGCAGCACGGTGGGCTCCAGCCTGTACGGACCCGGCATCGGACTCGGCGCTGGCTGGGAGAGCGACAGCCACTGGTCGGTATCGCTGGCGACCAACGTGTACCGCATGTGGTCCGCCTACGGGCAACCTGCCACTACCCGCAGCGAAGTGTTGCTGCTCGTCGGCTACCACTGGTACTAGGGGGCGGCCATGAAACGATACGCCTGCGCGATCCTGCTGCTCTGCCTCTTGCCGCTTACGGCATGGGCGGACGACAGCCAAGCTGCTCCGGACTCCAGCGCCAGTTCCAACGATCCGGTCGCCGAGTTCCTCAAGGGCCAGTCGATCCAGCTCGGCCTGAGCTATGAGCAGGGCACCTTCAAGTTAAACAAGCCAGGCAGCAGCGCGCAGCTCACCGATAACGGGCGCACCGCGCTGCTGATCAACTACACCACCGGCGAGCATATCCTGGGCACGATGCCCATGAAGTACGGCGATGCCGCCCTGGCCTGGTCGGTGGTGGGCAGCTTCGGTCAGCAGGACACCCACGACCAGATCAATCCGTACAGCAGCGCCATCATCGGCCAGGACAAGGGATCTCGGGTGACGGGCGATTTCCTCTCTGCCGCGCCTTTCCTCTACATGCGCCTTGGGCCGGTGTATCCGGGCAGCGACAGTTTCTGGTTGTTCGGTTACGGGTTGGGTGTGGCCATGTATCACTTCGGCGGCAACCCCTTCGTCTACACCCCGCAGGCGGACGGCTCGATACTTCAAACCTCGATGCCGATCACCCAGCACGCTGTCCCGTTCCTCTACCAGACCTGGCGCTGGCAGTTCCATTATGGGAACTGGGACGTGCTGTTCACCGGCAAGTCCCTGAGTGGCCACCGGATAAATGGTTATAACGCCAGCTATGAGGACTACGGCCTCGGCCTGGCCTACACCCTGCGGTTTTGACCGACGCCGGGACGGGTGAAGCTCCCGCCTGAACCTTATATAATCGCAGCCCTCACGCGGGCCGAGCCCCGCCTAAAGCACCGGTAGCAAGCCATGGCCGCCAAGAAGAAACCCGCCAAGTCCGAGTCCCCGGAAGCCAAGCACGACCGCCACTTCTATGACACCTTCATGCTGGTGCTGGGCATTCTCGTGGCCTTCGCCTTCGGCATGTACTGGCTGGCGAACGGCATCGCCGAGGCCAACCCCAACGTCTCCGGCCGCGACGCGCAGGCCGAGGAGCAGCTCGTCGACAAGCGCCTCTCGCCGGTGGGCGACGTGCAGATCTCCGGCGACGCCAAGAGCCAGATGGCGCAGGCAAACACGCCCGCCGCGGGCGGCGGCGGCTCTTCCGGCAAGTCGGGCAAGGAGATCTGGCAGGGCACCTGCTCGGCCTGCCATCAGAGCGGCCTCCTGGGTGCCCCCAAGATCGGCGACAAGTCGGCCTGGGCGCCGCGCATCGCCAAGGGCATGGACACCCTGAAGCAGCACGCCTTAAAGGGCTTCAACCAGATGCCGGCCCATGGCGGCAACCCGTCGCTCTCGGACGACGATGTGGTGAAGGCGATGGAGTATATGGTCGGCCAGAGTGGCGGACCGGCAGCCAAGTAAGCACTCTACTGCTTGGAATAAAAAACCCTCCTTACGGAGGGTTTTTTATTTGTGAAGTTCACTCGCTACGCATCCCGCTCCGCTCACAGGCGCCCGCGCGCCGCTTGCGGCGCGCCCTGCCTCGGCGGGGTTTTTCTTTTTCAGTTCTCGTTCAGCATCCCACGCAAGAGGTAAACGTCAAGGTCATTCGCTACGCATCCGGCTCCGCTCATGTTCCCGGGGCGCACATCCCTGGGCGCCCGCGTGCCTATCCTGCAGGCTCTATTAAGGCTTTTCAGTCGCGGATTCGGAAAGCAGTCCTCGTAGTGAATCCAAGTAGGCACGCCCCCGCGCCACGCGCTCCTCGGCCGTGGCCGGCTCCTGCGGCTGGCCTTCGTGGAACAGGTCTTCCTGGGGCAGCTCCTTCAGGAAGCGGCTGGGTTCACAGCTGATCTCCTCGCCGTACTTCTTGCGCTTGTCGGCGTAGCTCAGGGTGAGCGTCTGGCGTGCGCGGGTGATGCCCACGTAGCAGAGCCTGCGCTCCTCCTCGAGCGCGTCGCCTTCCAGGCTGTTGCGGTGGGGGAGGATCTCCTCCTCCATTCCCACCAGGAACACATGGGGGAACTCCAGACCCTTGGCGGCATGCAGGGTCATGAGCTGCACCGCGTCCTGGTTCTTGTCGTCGGCGTTGCGGTCCAGCATGTCCATGAGCGCGAGCTTGCCCAGGGTGTCGGCCAGGGTGCCGCCTTCCTGCCCGTAGGGCTTCTCCAGCCACTCCACGAACTCCTGGACGTTCTCCCATTTGCGCTCGGCGGTGGGCAGATCCTTGGCGCTCTCCTCCAGCCAGCCGCGGTAGCGGATGTCTTCCAGCATCTGCTTCACGACCGCGGCGGCGGGTTCGCTCTCCGCCTGCTCCGCAGTCCGGGACACCCAGGTGGCGAACTCGTGGAGCTTCTGGGCGGCGCGTTCCTGGACGTGCTCCTTCAGGCCCAGCTCGAAGCAGGCGCCGAACAGGCTGATGTGGCGGGAACCGGCGTAGGCGCCCAGTTTCTCCAGGGTCACGGGACCCAACTCCCGGCGCGGCAGGTTCACGATGCGCAGGAAGGCTGAATCGTCCTCCGGGTTCACCAGCAGCCGCAGGTAGGCCACCAGGTCGCGCACTTCGCCCCGGTCGAAGAAGGAAGTACCACCGGAGATGTCGTAGTTGAGCTTCTGTTCCCGCAAGGCCTTCTCGAACAGCCGCGACTGGTGGTTACTGCGGTAGAGGATGGCGAAGTCGCCGTTCCTGCTCTTGTACTTGAGCTTGTGGGCGGTGATCTCAGTGGCCACCCGCTCGGCCTCGGCGGCCGCATCCGGGCAGGGCACCAGGCGGATGGGCTCGCCTTCGCCCAGGTCGCTCCACAACGCCTTCTCGAACAGGTGCGGATTGTTGCCGATGAGCTTGTTGGCGACCCGCAGGATGCGGCGGGTGGAGCGGTAATTCTGCTCCAGCTTCACCACCTTGAGCCGCGGGAAGTCCTCCTTCAGGAGCGAAAGGTTCTTGGGTTCGGCGCCGCGCCAGGAGTAGATGGATTGGTCGTCGTCGCCCACCGCCGTGAAGGCGCCGTGCACGCCGGCCAAGAGCTTCAGCAACCGGTACTGGGCGGCATTGGTGTCCTGGTATTCGTCCACCAGCAGGTAACGCAAGCGATCCTGCCACTTGTCGCGGGCCTCGGCGTCGCCCTCCAGCAGATGCACCGGCTTCGAGATCAGGTCGTCGAAATCCATGGCGTTGTAAGCCTGGAGGTTGCGCTGGTAATCGAGGTACAGCCGCGCATGACGGATCTCATGGTCGTTGCCGGCCTTCTTCACCGCCTCCTCCGGCGTGAGCAGGCCGCTCTTCCAGGCGGAGATCTGCCACTGCGCCCGCTCCAGCACCTCAGCCTTCTCGGCCCGCTCTACCTTCAGCAGCTCCCGCAGCAGGGTGAGGCTGTCCTCCGCGTCGAACAGGGTGAAGCCACGCCGGTAGCCGATGCGAGCGTGCTCTTCCCGCAGGATGCGCATGCCCAGGGTATGGAAGGTGGAGACCGTGAGGCCCTGGGCGCGCTCCTCCGGGAGCAGCTCGCCGACGCGCGCCTTCATCTCCCTGGCCGCCTTGTTGGTGAAGGTGACGGCAGCAATGTTGGAGGGCTGGATGCCACGCTCGCCCACCATGTGGGCGATCTTGCGGGTGA
>Ga0070714_100001200_pt1 | contig 18683 bp, 19 predicted proteins | sample LARL83metaG_FD_65450 | JGI IMG/M metagenome (GOLD analysis project Ga0070714, IMG submission 65450) | Corn, switchgrass and miscanthus rhizosphere microbial communities from Kellogg Biological Station, Michigan, USA - LAR L8-3 metaG | ecosystem: Host-associated > Plants > Roots > Rhizosphere ... | reverse complement strand
TGCCACGACGGCGAGAAGACGACGTACTGCACGGCTTGCTACACCGGCGTTTATCCAACGAACCTGGTCGATGTGGAAGAGATTCAACCGGTGGCTGTTGAGAAGCGGTGAGCCCCGCCACTAGCGGACCTGGTGCTCTGGAGCGAACCAAGCCGCACGTCCTCGTCCCACATCGTGCGCACGACCAGGAAGAATGATTGACGATCCTGTTGACGCATACGACCGTCTGGCCCCCTATTACTCTCAATTCAGCAAACGACGGGCCGCGTATCTGCTGAGTGTCGAGGAGCAGATCGCAGCGCGAATTCCAGCGAGAGCGAGGTCCTTGCTCGACGTCGGAGCAGGCGATGGGAGCCGCGCTGTGCGCATTGCGGGAGCGGCTGAGATCTCCAGCGTAGTTCTAGTGGAACCCAGCGCGAAGATGTTAGGGGAAGCACCCCCGGGCTGCGAGGTTTGGCGAATGCGCGCCCAAGAGTTGGATCCCACAGCGATTTCGGAACGCTTCGATGTGGTCACCTGTTTGTGGAACGTGCTTGGGCACATTTCGACATTTGACACGCGCGTTCGCGCGCTCAGCGCTGTTGCGCAACTCCTTTCACCCGACGGCATGGTGTTCGTCGATGTAATACACCGCTACAACGTGCGTTCATATAGCGCCACAATGACAGCCGCTCGTTGGGTGTGGGATCTCATTGTTCCCGGCAATAGCAATGGCGATGTCAGCGCGCGTTGGCAAACTGCTGCCGGCGAAATCAGCACGTACGGGCACGTTTTTACCGACCGTGAGATGCGGCGGCTGGCGGATCCAGCCGGCCTAGAATGCGTGGAGCGGATCGTGATCGATTACGAAACAGGTCGAATTCGGCGGGCGAGTTGCATGGGAAATTTGCTCTACGTGTTTCGGCGGGTTTCCTGAAGCACCTGTCTCAATGCGCCGCAAACGTCGTGGATTTCGCGTTCTGTGAGTTCATTGAAAAATGGGAGTTGGATCACGCGATCCGCGGCAAGCTCTGTGTTGGTGAGGCTTTGAGCTTCGGGACTCTCGTGCCGTCCGCTTACGCGGACTCGGTCCATCTTTGCGCTCTCCCGGCACTCACGTGCCGGGCTATTTATATTTCGTGTCTGCGGGGCTGAGTCGTCGTTTTGTCCACTGTTCACTCCCTCGCCTGCGAGTGCGTCCTTGTTGACATAGTTCTGCTGCGCAGCTGGCCTGTCGCTTTGCAGCACGGGCTGACGATGCAGGGGCGCAAAATACCTTCCTGTCGCGATTCCCTTTTGCAGCAGTGCGTCACAGATCCGGTCGCGCTCGGCTCCACTGAAATTTCCAGCGAGCTGAATTGGATAGACGAACCAGCTGATGCGGCCTACTGCGGAGTTGAGCGGTGGGCAAACAATCTTCGGGATATTCGCTAGCTCACGATCGTAGGTTTCGGCGAGTTTTTGACGCCGGGCGATTACGTTTTCAATTCGGCTCAGCTGAGAAATCCCCAACGCGCAATTGATGTCGGAGATGCGATAGCTGAATCCGACCTCCGCGTGCGAGTTCCTGCGGAGCGCGCGATCGCGCCCTTGATTGCGCAACTGAGCGGCTTTGCGCACGACCTTCTCGTGCGAGGTGACCAGCATTCCGCCTTCGCCCGTGGTGATCTGCTTGTTGGGATAGAAGGCAAACAGGCCGGCGTCGGCCAGGGTCCCGGCTTTGCGTCCGTGTACATCGGCGCCCAAGGCTTCGCAAGCGTCCTCGATGACGAGAACTCTGTTCTTCCCGGATCGTCTGCTCAGTCCTTCAACGATAGCGGAAACGTCGACCGGAAATCCGAACGTATGAACGGCGATGATGAGACTTGTGTCTCTGGTGACGGCTGCGAGCATCGCTTCGGCGGTGCAGTTGTAAGTGGGGGGATCGATGTCCACGAACCTTGGTCGAAGGCCTTCCAGCAGAATGACATTCAACACGGCGGAAAAGGTGAACGAAGGCAGAACGACTTCTGAGCCGGGCTCAATCGCAAGCGCCCGGATTGCAAGCTGCAACGCAGAGGTCCCGGAATTCACCGCCACCGCATGCACGGCCCCGGTGTACTCGCAGATCGCGCGTTCAAATTCATCGACCTTGGGGCCAGTGCTGAGATAAGGGCTGCGCAGAACCTCCATCACGGCCTCGCGATCGGCGTCAGTAATTTCAGGTTTGGCCAGTGGAATCCGTGGACTCATAGCAATTCGGCGTGCTTGAACAGGAGTTTCTGGCCGAGTGGCGCGCTGGCCAATACCCGGCTGATGATTTGCGCGGCCTTGCCTTCGCCGTAGGGGTTTTTGAGGCGCTGAATGGATTTACGGAACTTTGGCGAGAGCGCTTTGTGTAGCGCCGCCTGGATGGCGTTCCGCTTGGCGGGAACATCGATTACATTGGCGGCATGCTCGCGTCCCAACTGGCGGATTCCGATGTTCGCGGCAGGGACCCCGACAGTGGTCGACTCGATGATTCCGCTGCTGGAGTTGCCGATCAGCGCGCCTGAGCGCTTGAGAAGACTCAAATACGTGAGGTGGTCGAGGTTCACAAGCACGCGCGCTCGCGAATGCGCCTGGGCGAAGGACTCTGCTCGGCGGATCAATTCCCGGCTGCCCGCATCCGCGTTGGGATAGATGAACACGATTTGATTGGGTAGGTGTTCTAGCGCGGCGAACACCTCGTCCGCTTCCTCGATCGTGTTCCCGAGCATCGTCACGGGATGGTAGAGGCACACGACGGTCTCGCGGTCCACTACGAATCCAAGCTGCTTTTGAAGCTGGAATGCTGAGAGCAGCCGTTCACGTCGCAGCGCGTCGAGTGACAGGCTGCCGCTGAACGTAATTCGCCATGCCTCTTCGCCCATCCCGCGAATTCTTCGCGCCGCGTTACGCGTGCACGCGAAATGCAGCTGCGACATCTTCGTGAGCGCGTTGCGGACGGCATCGTCAATCGCGCCGACAGTGATTTCTCCACCTTCGACATGGGCGAGGGGAATGCGCAACGCCAACGCTGCGGCGGCTGGCGCCAGCATTTCATAGCGATCGGCGATCAGCACAAGAATGTCAGGACGTAGCCGGGCCAGCGCGTCGGCAAAGCCCAGAGTCGCCACGCCAATGGTTTTCGCCATGCCGACGTCGGTGTCGGAGTCGAGCAGGCATTCGATCTGCTCGACTCTGACGCGATCCGATGTCCTCGGAACCTGTTTTCCCGTGTCCCCGAACAGCGGAGAGAGATGCGGGCCCAAGGCGATGACTTGCAGTTCGATTTTCGGATTGCGGCTGAGTTCGTGCAGCAGCCAGCGCACATGCGCGTAGTCGGCGCGGGACGAAGTTACGACTGCGATCTTTCTGCGGGAAACGGTCACGGTAAGAGAAGACTGATTCTAGTTCCGACGACTCTCAGATGCACATGCCAGGGGATTCACACAGGAGAACTCTCACCACCCGGTGCACTTGATGTCAGTTGCCTTAACGGTGCCAACCAAATGCACGTCCGCGGTGGGGAAGTGCAACGTGTCGTCAGTCAGCGAATAGGTCGGAAACCAATACTTGCCGTTGATCAGTTCGCGCCAGGTGGTGAACTTGGGAAACAAATTCGGCTGCTGCTTCTTTTTCTTCGGCAGGATGTCGGGCACGGACTTGCCCGTGATCTTCACGATCTGGAAATCATGATCCTCAACCCAGATGGTGCCCTGAAAATAGCGTTGCTTTTCTTTGATTTCCTTTGGCTCGACGTCGAACACGTAAGTGTGGAGGTCGTCCTCCTGCTGCTGGCCCTTGTACGCGACCTTGTACTGCGGAAACTCGTCTACGCTCAGGGTCCAATGCAGACGGCTTTCAATGTCCATTTCATCTTCTGGGCTGAGTGGCATTGAGGCCTGGGGCGAGAGCACAATGCTCTTGACCTTGTTTCCATTTCCATCGATCTTCACGTCGGCAACCTGCCGGTATTCGCTGGTGGATTGCGTCCCATCCATGGTTTGAAATCTGACCGACTGCCTGTATGTACAGGTTTTGCGCGCGTTCTTGAATTCCTTCTCCTTCGCCGTAAATTTCTGGATCACCTGCTCCGGAGTGATTCCCTTGGGAGGATCGGTGACGAGCGGGCCTTCCTGGGCCCAAAGGCAGGGCGCAATGGCGATAAGCGTCAGCACAGCGATGCACGCGTTTTTCATAGATCGATAGCCGCCGTCCAGACTACTGGAAATCTCGCAACGGGAAAAGACTGGCTTCCGTCAATCACTCGTAACTCACGAACAAAATCAAGTTCTGCTGATTGCAGCCACTTTGGTTGTAATATGGCGAAGAATCATGAGTCCGGCCTCGCGCGCCACGCCCAGCGATATTTCCGGCCTGCAGCAGAAGATCGCTGAGCTGGCCGCACTGCCGGCAGTGTCCGCAGCTACGGCCTGGTTTCGCGAGCACGAAGCGCAAATCGGAGCTTGGCAAATGGAGTTGGCGGCGATCCCTGCACCTCCGTTCGGGGAAGCTGCTCGTTCGCAGTGGCTGGCGGCGCAATTTCGAGAGCTCGGCCTAGTTACGGCGGTGGACGCGCTCGGCAATGCGACCGGCCACATGCCCGGCACAAGTCCCAGCATGATTTCGATCAGCGCGCACATCGACACCGTTTTTCCTTCAGGAACGCCACTCAGGATCCGCCAGGAGGGGCGCCAGTTGCTGGGCGCCGGCATCTCCGATAACGCCGCCGGTGTTGCCGCACTTCTCGCCATCGCTGCAGGGATCAAAGAACTGGGGCTTCCGCATACTTCATCGCTCCTCTTCATCGGCAATGTTGGGGAGGAGGGAGAAGGTGATCTGCGCGGCATGCGCCACATCTTCTCCGAGTCGGAGTGGAGGGATTCTATTGCCGCTAGCGTGGTAATCGACGGCGCGGGTTGCGACACGATCATTGCTGAGGCGCTTGGCAGCCGCCGTTTCGAGATCAGCGTTACTGGGCCGGGCGGACATTCGTGGAGCGATTTCGGCGTGCCGAATCCGATCATGGCCCTGGGACACGCGCTGCATCTTTTCGCGGAGACCCGAGTCTCGCCGCAGCCGAAGACGACTTTCAATGTCGGGGTGATCAGCGGTGGAACTTCGGTGAACTCCATCCCCGAATCCGCCAGCATGCGCGTTGACATCCGCTCGACCTCGCCATTTGAAATTGAGCGCCTGGAGATGGAGCTACGCCGTGCAGTGGAGCAGGCCACAATCGCTGAAAACCGGGCCGCCGCTGCTCGCAACCCGAGCCGCCGCCCTACGGAACTCACGGCTGACATGCGCATCATCGGCAACCGCCCTGCCGGGGAGCTGCGCCCGGATGCTCGCATCCTCCGCATCGCTCGCGCCGTCGATGCTCACATCGGCAACACCGCCCAGGTCCAGCGCGCCTCGACTGACGCGAACATTCCGCTGTCTCTCGGCCGTGAAGCTATCGCTCTTGGTGCAGGCGGTAGAGGCGGTGGAGCTCATACGCTGCAAGAGTGGTTCGATCCATCGGGACGAGAATTTGGTTTGCAGCGCATTTTGCTGGTGGTTCTGGCGCTGGCGGCAGCGTTGCGGGAGGCAGAGGAATGAAGCTTGGGGCGGCTATGGTCCTGTTTGCAGTGGTACTCTCAACCGGCGCGATCGCACAGACCGAACCAGCCTTGCCTAAAGCCGATTCCATCTTTCTTCACGGCAATATCTACACCGGTATCACCGGAACCTCGTCGTTCCATGTGGTGCAGCGCGCCGAAGCCTTGGCGATTAAAGGCGACCGCATTCTGGCGGTGGGCAAGAACGACGATATCGCCAAGTACAAAGGCCCTCAGACAGTCGTCGTCGATCTTCAAGGCCACTTCGTCCTTCCCGGTTTCAATGACGCGCACATGCACCTTACCGACGCGGGATTTAAGCGCCTGACCGTCGATCTCACGGGCGTGAAATCGATGGAAGAGTTGCGCGCGCGCGTGGCCAAGCGCGTGGAAACGGCGGTGGCGCAAGAGTGGATCGTTGGCTCAGGATGGGACGAGACACTCTGGCAAGGTAAGCAACTGCCGACGCGATGGGATGTTGATGAAGTCACAACCGATCATCCTGTTTACCTTGAGCGCATTGATGGCCATGTCGCGGTCGCAAATACGCTTGCCTTGAAGCTTGGCCATGTAACGCTCGCTAGCAAAGATCCAGAAGGTGGCGACATTGGACGGGACATCAGCGGTCAGCCGAATGGCATTCTGCGCGAAAGCGCGCGCGACCTGGTTTCCTCAGTGATTCCTCAGCCCACGGTTGAGAAACAGCGCCAGGCAATCGAAGCTGCGTTGCAAGACATTGCGCGGTCGGGCATAACCTCGGTTCAGGATTACTCGCACTGGCACGATCCTGATGCAGGTTGGCAGGACTTCAAGATCTTTGAGCAATTGGAGAAAGAAGGAAAGCTCACGGCTCGGCTCTCCGAGTGGCTGCCATTCGATTTGCCGGTGGAAGTGCTGGTTGCGCGCCGCGAGTCGCATGACCGTTCCGATCCGATGCTGCACACCGGAATGCTGAAAGCGTACATGGATGGCGCTCTCGGCTCGCACACCGCTGCGATGCTGCAGCCGTACGCGGACGATGCTAAGAACTCGGGAATTCCACAGTACGACCAGGCCAGGCTGAACGACATGGCGGCGGAGCGGCTGAATGCGGGTTTCCAACTCGGATTCCATGCTATCGGAGATAAGGGTGCCCAGATGGCGCTGGATGCGTTCGACTCGGCGGAGAAATCCGCGCATGCGAAGCAAGTGAAAGCGCAGGACGGCAGCGAGAACTACCGTTTGCGGATTGAACATGCGCAGGTAACAAACCCGATCCAGGTGGCGCGATTTCGAGAACTGAACGTCATTGCCTCCATGCAGCCATGCCATCTTCTGACCGACATGCGATGGGCCGAAGCCCGCTTGGGGCCCGCACGCGCGGCGCATTCGTACGCTTGGGCGGAGTTCGCCAGGCGTGGAGTGCCGCTTGCGTTCGGGACCGACTATCCGGTTGAGCCGGTCACGCCGTTTCGCGGCCTCTATGCGGCTGTGACTCGCAAAAGTGAAGACGGCAAGCAGGAGTACTACCCACAACAAAGGCTGACGATTGAGCAGGCGATTGCCGCGTACACAACCGGCGCTGCTTACGCCGAATTCGCGGAGAAAGACAAAGGCAAGCTCGCTCCCGGCATGCTGGCAGATTTTGCTGTCCTCGACCGCGACCTCACCGCCGTGCCTCCGGAAAAGATTCTCGGAACTCAAGTGCTGCGAACCGTGGTCGGAGGGAGAACGGTGTACGAGGGCAAGTAGCGCATCTTACCCGCTAGCGATTTTGAGTGTCGATCATCTGCGGTGAGGATGACCTACCCAGTATTTTGTATCGCCGTCCATCCGCGTTCATTCGCGGCAGCCGCGGCGCTAGAAGGACTACGAGATGCGGAAAGGGTTTACGAGAAAACCGCAAGCGGACGATCCCGCAACGCGAGGCAAGAACTACATAACGCCAGGCGGGCTGCAGCGCCTCAAAGATGAACACTGGTTTCTGGTCACCAGGGAACGCCCAGCCGTGACAGAGGTGGTGGCGTGGGCTGCCGGCAACGGCGATCGCAGCGATAATGCCGACTACCGCTACGGCAAGCGGCGACTGCGGCAGATCGATGGGCGGATACGCTTTCTCACGAAGCGAATCGAAGCCGCGGAAGTGGTGGACCCGGAAGCTCCGAGATCGGGGCAGGCAAAGGCGAGGGCATTCTTCGGGGCGACGGTGCGCTACGCCAATACCGCGGGAGCGGAGCGGGTGGTGAACATCGTGGGCACTGACGAGGTCGATCTCAATCGCAACCACATCAGTTGGGTGTCACCGCTGGGGCGCGCGTTGATGAAGTCGGAAGCGGGCGACAGCGTAGTCCTGCAAGCGCCCGGCGGTACCGAAGAGCTAACGGTTCTGGAAGTGCGTTACGAGCGCATTTCTGTGGAACCGTTCCGTGAGCCACCTGGATCAGAGGCCGCGACCAAGGCGCTCGCCAATGCTAATCCACGTGATAAGGAGAAGCTAAAACGAGCATAGAAATTGATTGCGGGGCATGGTGGCACAGCTTTGGTTTGGCGCTCTGACGTTTGCGACGTGCCGGGCAAATGAGCCATGGGAACCTGCAATCTGGATCGAGCAGGAGTGCTTGGATTTGACCCCCTGGGCGACGGTTCTAAGTGCGATCGCCATCTGAATGCGTGAACAGAGGCTGATAACATTCAAGGAACTCAAATGCAATCTGAAATTAAGGTGGGGCAGCGCTTCAAGTTCAACATAGTGTCCGACTCTCCTTCGCGAGAGCGGGAGGCGGTAGTAACTCGCGTACTCTCTAATAGTGAGGAAGGGCTCGGGCCGGAAGTGGACTACTATATGGCATATTGGGTAGAGGCTAACGAACTGCCAGAAACAGAGGCTCCGACAACGTTGGTCTTTGAGCGTGGAATTGATGGAAACGCGTACCTCGACGGACGAGTGGTCAGCATAACTTTGCTGAAGTGATCTGCCGCTTACGCATAGTCGCCCTCCCGTCCGGGCTCTGCACCAATCGCCACCTCAATATTCGAGAGGTGAGGAACTACCTTGATTCACCCTCCGTATAGCCTGCAATCGTGATTCTCCTGACTGTAAGCTTGGCAGAGTAACGTTTTGTGATCGCTGAACCGCCATCGAAGACAGATCCCTTTGACGTGCTGTTCCAGCGCGCCTGGATCCGGCTCATCTACGTGCTGTTCTGGGCCACGTATATAACTGTGTTCTGGTTCATCCTCGGACCGGCGTCCAAACTTGCGGGGGCAACCACTCCGTGGTATGCGGTGAGTGTGGCCTGGGCAACATCCGCCCTCGTTGTGGTAGTGCCTGCCCCCGGGGTTATGCGACACATGCCTCGCCAATGGTTCCACGTGCCCACCGGCGAGCGCGTTATCCATCGTGTGCTGGGCGTTGGCGTGTTCGGCCGGTTATTGGATCTCACCGGATGGAATCGCCGTGTCCTCAAACCTCTGCGGGGTTTCTCCGGCAAAAAGACCGGCTTATTGCACCTGGAACAGGGTGTGCAGGCCAGTGCCGTCTCTCACGGAATTTGCTTTGGCATTCACGTCGTATTGGCCGTCCTGGCACTTTTCAGCAGGCACCCGTGGAAGGGCGCAGCATGGATGCTATTGCCGGGTGTACCCATTCATCTGTACCCGGTGCTGCTACAGCGTTCCACCATGCTTCGACTCCAGCCTCTGCTGGAGAAGATGGGCCCTGCTGATCGTCTCGAATACTGAGGGCCAACGCTGAGATTGGTGGCGAATCGCCATTTCACTCCTGGGAGGCGGGTGCGCTATTCGATCACTACGTGGACGTGAAATCTGGGCCTGAGCGCGTTGTCGGCAGGTGTCGCGAGATAATAGAAATGTCCCGCCGGGGCCGGAGGGTTAAACCGCCATATCACTCATTGAGAATTTCACATTGAGCATCTTGCCTAATTCCTCAACATGTCCCGCCACAGGCGCACGAATCTAGGAATCACGACGAACCACTGCACATAGCCAGCTATTACGAAAAGGAACCACAAAATCACCATTTCGGGTCTGCTAGACGACGGAAGCGTGAGGCTAAAGTGTTCGAGACCCGCCCTCAAAAGGATTCCCGCGAAAGCTACCAACATGGACGCGGGAAAAGACAGGACAAACATCTCCCAAGCTAGCCCTTCTTCCACCTTCCAGTCGGGGCTACCACCGTAGCCTTTGAGAGCGAACGCAAGTGCCACAACACAGATCCCTACCCAAACGACTCGAATGAGAATTCCGAGTTTTTTCATCCGTGTTTACAGATCGCCGCAACACCGAATCCTTGCGAAAATACTTTGGCCATGCCGTGGATGGCGGTGAATCGCCATATCACCCGTTGACCGACTGTGCGGTCACAATCATAGCCATCGCTCCGTTTTTCCGTTCGCCAGCATCAGTACCAGCCATTTCACTCATTCACGGTCAAACCTGAATCCCTGGACAGATATCCCTTCCTGCGGAACCAGTCCTCCATGGCGGCTTTCAGCTCAACCAGCGGAACGCGCTCACCGATTTCCATTTGGCCATCGGCGGTGGGGAGGGTGTCGTCGAAGATGCTGGCGTTGGTGAAGTTGCGCATGGAGAAGTTGTCCAGCCACTTCAGCGGGCAGGGATGGAGCGCGCCGTCCTGCTCGTACTCGACGCGAATTCTTCGAGAGAACATGAAAAGCTCTTAACCGCAAAGGACGCAAAGTTCGCGAAGGAAAACAATATCAAACGAACTTTGTTCACGGCAGATCTGACTGGCTAAAGGCAATTCCGCAAAGTTGAAGCGAGGCGTCGCTTCCAGGAGAAGAGCTTGGGCGGGATTCGCCTGAATTGCTTTGCGCCCTTGGCGAGTTTTGCGGTTGAAGCTCTTCTACTGTGCTGGGGGGGCGACCGGAGCCGCAGGAGTCCCCGCCGCAGCGGCCTCGCCGTTCACCAGGTCCTTCAACTCTTTGCTGGGCTTAAAGAAAGGAATTTTCTTGGCGGGCACTTCGACGCGGTCGCCGGTCTTGGGATTGCGTCCGATGCGGGGCTTGCGCTGGCGCGTGCGGAAGCTGCCGAAGCCGCGGATCTCGATCTTGTCGCCGGCACGCAGCGAACGAACGACGCTGTCGAATATTGTCTCGACAATCACTTCGCTGTCTTTGCGGGTCACTTCCGCCAGCCGCGAGATTTCATCGATCAAGTCCGCTTTTGTCATAGCCTCTTTCGCTCCCTAAGCTTTTTCTGACTGGAATTTGTACGTCCAGCTTGCCCCGTGTATGGTTAACCTTCTCAAATCTCAGGGGTTATTGCAAGGCCCGGGTTTCAACCAATAAACCCGTTAACCGCAAAGATCGCAAAGTTCGCAAAGAAAACGTCCGCAGATAACGCAGAGAAGGACATTCGCCTGGTCGACGAACGATCTGAAGCTTCTCTGATAGCGACGGACTGACGGCTCTGGAAATTCTTTGCGTGCTTTGCGATCTTCGCGGTTGAATCAAAGCCCTTCCGCCTACTTCCACAGATAGTAAAAGCCAATCTGCTGGTCGAGCAGTTTTTCTTTCGTGGGTAGCCAGGGGGTAACGTCGCCGAAGATGAGGTCGAGCAAGGACTTACGTTCCCGCTCGGCATGAACCAGGCTGGGCTCGCCGCTGATGTTCACGGCTTTAGCGGTTTCCAGCACAGTTGTGCGGAAGTCGCCGATGCCATCGATCAGGTGCATGCCCAATGCCTGCTCGCCGGTCCATACCCGGCCATCGGCAATTGGCTTGATGTCGTCTACTTTGGCGTGGCGGCCGTCCGCCACTGCCTGGACAAACTGACCGTACATGTTGTCGATTAGCCCCTGCATGTAGGCACGTTCTTCGGGAGTAAGCTCGCGAGTGGGGTCGCCGGTATCCTTAAACTTGCCGACCTTGAGCAGTTCGGGCTTCAGCTTGGCCCAGCGCATCAGGTCGCCGTAGTTCACCCACTCGGCAATTACGCCGATGGAGCCTACCACGCTGCCGCTGTCGGCATATATTTTGTTAGTGCCGGAAGAGACGTAGTATGCGCCGCTCGCGCCAACTGTCTCAATCGACGAGACAATATATTTCTTCTTCTGATCGCGGATGCGTTTGACTTCGCGATAGATCTCCTCAGACGCCGCGACTCCACCGCCGGGTGAATTCACGTGGATGATGATGGCCTTAACAGAGTCGTCGTCGGCCAACTTGCGCAGCTGATCCACGGTTTCGGTCGGGCTCATAATGACGCCGTCGAGGTCGACGACCCCAATCTTGTCACCGAAGAGGCTCGCTTGCTCACCTCCACTCACGTGGAACGCGAGAAACACCAGCGTGAACACGGCCAGGACAAAGAGGAAGAAAGCACCTCCACCAATCAGGATCCAGAGCCAAACGCGCGAACGTCCGTTGTCGCTCATAAATTCTCAGTAGTTTAGCACCGGCGAGTCGGGCGCGTGCGGCTCGGGTGACAACTCCGCTCCGGCCAGCTGACGATTTGCGAGTTATGAATCAGGAACACTAGAACCAGAAGTTTGGCCAACAATAGAAGCGCACACGTACCATCAATGAGATTTCGTGGTGACGAGAAATGTCGGCGCAAACTATACCAAGACGCGACCTCCTATTTACAGCGTTCATACTCCTGGTTCTGCTCGCGGGGCTGTGCACGATTTTCGCCTCGGTGGTGACCGTGGCTGAAGCCTGGCAGGAGCATGCGCAGGCGCGATGGCCTGAGGTCACAGCTAACATCGATCGCTGCGGCATGGACCGAACTAGCACCGGGCGGCGAAACGGGTACTACGTGGATTGCCGCTTGAGCTATACGGTGGGTGCCGAGCAAAATGCGACCAGGATTTATTCCAGAACTGTTCCTGGGCCGGAGGTTGCGCAGTATCCGCCCAATCAGATTGCGCCGTTCCAGGAATGGGTAGAGGCGCATCCGCCGGGGACACCGATCCTCGTGCGTTATGATCCCGCCAACCACACAAAGGTAGTGCTGGTGAATAGTGACATGCCCGGCGCCGGACCAAGGACCCCCGGCAACATCAAGCAGGTCGAATTCTGGGGAGGAAGCTTTTTCGTCTTGGCGGTAATTGTGTGGGTTAGGAAGAAGCAATCCATGGCGAAGGGTTCCGTGAGCGCCACATAAGCGGCCTCAGCGGAAAGGGCTTGCGGCGGAGGTTAGACACCTAACGCCGTCTTGATGGCAGAAGCGATGGAATCGGTCAGGGCGTTCATCTTGTCCTGCGACTCCGCTTCGACCATCACTCGCGCAAGCGCCTCGGTTCCTGAGTAGCGGACGACCACGCGCCCGTTGCCGTCCAGTTCTCGCTGGGCGACAGCGATCGCTTCGGAGATCGCCGGAACTTTTTCGAAGGGAACTTTGTCGCGCACGCGGACGTTTTGAATGCGCTGCGGAAAAACTTTGAGATCGCCGATGAGATCGGCAAGAGGGCGCCCACTGCGTGCCATGACTTCCATGACGCGCAGCGCCGTGAGCAATCCGTCGCCGGTCGTAGCCTCGCCGTCGCGGAAGATGATGTGTCCGGACTGTTCGCCGCCGAGAGTGGCGCCAGTCTTCATCATTTCCTCGAGCACGTACTTATCGCCAACGTTGGCGCGCAACATGCGAATGCCGGAGTTGCGGAGCGCGATTTCCAGCCCCATGTTCGACATGGTGGTGGCTACGACGGTGTCACCGGCGAGCACACCGCGCGATTTCATGTCGCGAGCGCATAGCAACAGCACGGCGTCGCCATTCATAACTCGGCCTTGGGCGTCGCTGAAGAGAGCGCGATCGGCATCGCCGTCGAAGGTCACGCCGAGATCGTAGGCGCCTTTGCTGGTTGCAATATGGCGTGCAACATTATCGGGATGAAGAGCACCACAACCTTCATTGATGTTCTTGCCGTCGGGCGACGCGTGCAGAAAGCTGGCCTGCACGCCGCAAGCGCGAAATAGTTCTGGAGCCTCGGCGGTTGCGGCACCGTTGGCGCAATCCACCAGCACTCGGAGATTTCGGAGTTCGTTGTGCGCGTCCGAGGCAAGCCACCGAATGTAAGCTGCGCGAAGGCTGTGCTCTCCCGGCAAGCTGGGCGCAGGTTGGGTCGCAGGTTCCGGATGTGAACTGGGATTTTCCAGCAAAGAAAAAATCTCGCGCTCGATGGCGAGCTCGCGCGAGTCGGGCAGCTTAAAGCCATCGCGGGAGAAAACCTTGATGCCGTTGTCGGTCCAGGGATTGTGCGAAGCCGAGATCACAACTCCTGCGTCGAACTTCCGCGAGCGTGCCAGGTATGCAACGCCCGGTGTCGTGATCACGCCGGCGCTATGAACTTCAACGCCGACGGAATGCAATCCCAGGGCAATACGGTCGGCAATCCAGGCACTGGAATGGCGGGTGTCCTGGCCGATGATGACGCGCGGCTTGGCGGTCGAGGTGAGCAGATTGTGGCCGAGCGCGCGTCCGATGAGAAACACGCTTTCGCGGGTGAGCGGGAAATCTCCCGCGACGCCACGGATACCGTCGGTGCCGAAGAGTTGGCGGGAGGTCATTTGGGCTGGGTTTGCGATGGCGAATTCTCCCGTTCCATAGTAACCGTCACATGGACGGAACGCGGACTCGAAACCTGGATGAGGGGATCAGAAACGTAAGCATTGCGCGCCACAGAAATCTGGTCGACTACGCCAGCGAGGTCGATAGGATCGGTGGTGGCGGAAGCGATCGAAGAAAGTTGCTTCTCTGGACCAGTGATTTCGACGGTCGCGGGGTCGGACACGATCTTGGCGATCTTGTAGCCGCTCACGATGTCAGGGGAGACCCGCGGCTTTACTGGAACGGAACGCGTGGCGCGAGTGTCGAAGGCAACGTGGATTTCACTGGGGACGACCTGAGAAACGGTGAGGCGATCGGGCACACGAACCTGGTGAGTCAAATCGAATGTACGCTCGCCAGGCTTAGCGTCACTCAAGTCGATTTCGGCGCGAATATCAGAGGCTTGCAGGCGGCGGACGATCGCCTCGGGTCCGCGAACGCGAATCTGCACGCTCGGAATATTTTCGGAACTGATCTCCAGGTCGGCGGGCATATTGCGAAAGATGATGGCGACATTCAGCGCGACTTCCGAGGGTGGGCTGCTGGAAACGGCCAGCCAAAGCCCCACGGCGAGCAGCAGCGAAGTGAGTTTCAAGCTGAGGTTGTGAACCACATGGCGGCGGAAGAAGTCGCGAGTGCTCATAAGCCGCCTCCGGGATTCGAACGCGAGTCGGAGCGAAGGGAGATTTCGCTTTCTTCATCGAGAATGCTGGGCGTGCTCACCGGAGTCGGCAGCGGTGTCGGTGGAACGTAGCGGCGGAGCAGGGTTCCCATGCGATCGCGAAGCTGGTCGACGGTGAGATCGCGCTCAATTGCTCCGCCGACCGCGAGCGAAATGCTGCCAGTTTCTTCGGAGACGATGATGGCGATGGCGTCGGTCTCCTCGGTTATGCCGATCCCGGCGCGGTGTCGCGTGCCGAGTTGGGTGGACAGCACAGGGTTCATTGATAACGGCAGGAAGCAGGCGGCCGCGGAAACGCGATCGCCGCGAATGATGACGGCGCCATCGTGAAGAGGGGCGCTGGGGCGGAAGATGGTTGCGAGCAGATCGTAAGAAAGGTGGGCGTCGAGGGCGACGCCGCTTTCCACGTAGGTGCGAAGACCGATCTCGCGCTCGATCACCATCAGCGCGCCGGTCTGGTTCTGCGAAAAGAGATTCGCGGCCATGACGATGTCATCGTAAGCATCGGCTTCCGAACCGGTGCTGTGGGTCAGGGTGAGGCGGCGGCCAAGACGAGCCAGCGCCTGGCGAATCTCCGGCGCAAAAATCACGATGAGAGCAAAAACTGCGTAGGGCAATAAGCGGGAGATGAGCCAGTAGAGCGTGACTAGCTGCCCCAGGCGCGAGAAATAAAACGCCAGAATGACTACCGAAACGCCAACCAGGATGAGGGCCGCGCGCGTGCCGCGAATCAGCGCGAGAAATTCGTAAATGACAAACGCCACCAGCAGGATATCGAGCAGCGATACCAGCGTCAGATGAGGCCAATTGGCGGCGTAGGAAATCAACTAAGCTCCTGGAACTCCTCTCCTGCAATCACACACGGCTTGGCGACTATTTTAGTGCAGGACTGGGGTTTGACGCGCTTTGCAACAGGCTACTTTTGATGGCTCGCTGTGTAATGCTGCTTCAGCAGATCCTGGCCGAAATCGCCTTCGAAATCGCGCCACACCGAATGGATATGGTTGGCATTGTCTTGCGTGTCGTCCATTTCGATCAGAAATGCGGATGTTTGCACGCGATAGTAGTGCGGATCCCCGGGCTTGGTGCCTCCGGCCCAGGCGAAGAAGATGGTCCTGCCCGCCTGATTCAGTTGTTGCATGCGGTACTTGGCCAGGCCATCAGGGACGTTGTGGGCGTACTCCTCAACTAGCGCAACCAGCGCGTCAAACTGATGGCTGGTCATCTTTGCTGCGGAAAGCCCCGATGGCTGGCCTTTGAGCGCGGCTTTGCGGCTGGCGGCGGTCAGGATTTCCGGATACGCCGTTGGGTCGACGATCGCAACCTTCTGCAATGGCTCGTCCAGGGCGCGAATGACTTCGAAGCCGAGGTCGTCTTCCGCTGCCAGAACCCGGAGCCCCTTGCGTGGGCCCTGGCGCACTTCAGCGGGATTGGCCCCGAAGAAGTTCGGCCCGCCGAGAACTTTGCCGTTGACCACGGTGTAGTTCTGGCTCACGTGATGCCCTTCGACGCGGTAACCCCAAATGCCCGAATCCGAAGGCGTGCCGAAAATCGAGAAGTAATACTTCTCCGGATTGCGGTGCTCCCCCGCATCGCCCTCCATGGCCCGAAGAACCTCTTCGAGGCTCATGATTGTAACTGCTTTGATGAAACCGGTCTGGCTTAATCCCGCAGCCAGCAGGGCGCCTGCAAGATGCCTCTGGTAAGGACTCATGTCACGCAGCGTGAGACCTTTGCGAACGCCAAGGGTGTCAATCGCCAGCTTGGTGTTGTCCGGGATGAAATGCCAGTTCAGGCGCTCGTCGCTGTCGAAGAGAAATGCCGCTCGACCGCGCTGGTTGTCATCCAGTGCGGCGAGCAGTCGACTGGCGCACTCGGTCATGAGCGATGCGGCGGGGCGATGGTGATCGTGGTGGTGATGATCTTGCGCAGATAACGGCGCCAAAGTGGTAGCTCCTAAAACGGCAGCGGAAGAAGTCAGAAACGAGCGGCGTTTCATGCGTGCTCCTCGCAATTGCAGCGACTCATGAGACAACAGGAGGGGCCGCGTGTCAATCCAGGACCCGATGAATGTTCGGTTCCCCCGCGCCAGCGTATCAAAAGAAAAAGGGGGGGCCACTTCTCGCGGTTTCCGAGAAGTGGGATAAGGGAGTCCAGAACTCCCACAGATGCGCTACTCCTTCCTTTCTACGCGAGCCACGATTTGCCCCTTTGCTAATTTCGCGAAGATTTCGTCTCCCGTACTCACCTGCCCCGAATCCTTCACCAGCTTTCCCGAGGAATCGAAGACCAGCGCATACCCGCGTTCCAGGATTGCCACGGGCGATAGCGCTTTGAGCTGATGTTCCATCTGCTCCAGGCGGGAGCGGTTCCGCAGCAGCGCCGTCTTCATTGCGGCACCCAGAGTCGCGGTGTGCGACGTAAGGTCTCGTTTAATTCCCGACAGTACTCGCCGTGCGTCGTAATGGCGCACGGCGGCGGAGGCGCGCTCCCAGCGCCGCCGGTGCTGCTCGATCAGGCGGCGCTCGGATTTTTCCAGCCGGAACGTCAGATCATCGAGGCGCTGCTGGCGCTGGTTGATGCCATCCATCATGCGGGCGAAGGCCCCATGCTGTGTGGCCTCGGTCAGCACCTGTCGAGCCATCAGTAGCCGGTAGCGCATGGCACGTGCTAACCGCTCGTGCAATGCGATGGTCTGCTCTTCCAAATCTTGTCGCGAGCGAATCACGAGTTCGGCGGCGGCGGATGGCGTCGGTGCGCGCAGGTCGGCAACAAAGTCAATGATCGTGAAATCAGTCTCGTGGCCTATCGCAGAAATGACCGGGATCTCCGAGGCCGCGACAGCTCGCGCCAGCGCTTCATCGTTGAATGCGGCCAGATCCTCCGCTGAGCCGCCGCCCCGCGCCACGATGATTACGTCCACGCTACGGGCACGGTTGAAGAATTTGACTCCGGTGATGATTTCCTTCGCCGCAGCCTCGCCCTGCACTTGGGCGGGGAAGATGAGCACATTTGCCGAGTGGTGCCGGCGGTGAAGTATGTTCAGAATGTCGCGCAGTGCTGCGGCCTGAGGCGAAGTGACTACCCCAATCCGGCCCGGCAAAGCCGGAATCGTTTTTTTGCGAGATGGCTCGAAAAGCCCTTCCGCCTGCAGCTTCGCTTTCAACTGCTCGAAAGCGATCTGTAGCGCCCCGGCACCTTTCGGTTCAAGATATTCGGCCAAGAGCTGGAGATCCCCGGCTTTCTCGTAAACCGTGACGCGCCCTCGCAGAACCAGCTGCATTCCGTTCTCCGGGCGGAAACGCAGCAGGCGGGCTTGTGACCGGAACATCACGGCTTTGATCTGGCAATCTTCGTCTTTCAAGGTGAAGTAAAGATGACCGGAAGCAGCCTGGGCGCGGAAGTTGGAGATTTCCCCCTCGACCCAGATGTCGGCGTACTCGCGCTCCACGTGGGTGCGGACGGCTGCGACCAGGTCGCGCACTACCCAGGTGCGGCGCTCGGGGAGCTTGAAGGTGAAGTCGAGTTGGTCGGCGAAGGACACTCAGGGGAGTTTAAATGATCGCCTGATCGCTGTTGGCCCTTGGCTTTGGGGCGTAGCTCTCGGTCTAGGCTCTCGGCTCTAGGCCCCAAGAACCCGGCCCTCGGTTCCGGTAAAAGAATCACAACTGGAAACTGGCAGCGTGCCACCAATGATTGGGGTAATTGGAAACCACGTACTCGCTAGCGCAGGTCACGCTGAATACCGCGGCGCAGGGAACACCTTTCAGGTTTACCAACCAGCTAGTCCCGGAAAGTTCATCCAACCTCATTTCGACAGCCCGCTCAGCTCGACAGGCACATGCGTT
>Ga0070714_100001199_pt1 | contig 18685 bp, 13 predicted proteins | sample LARL83metaG_FD_65450 | JGI IMG/M metagenome (GOLD analysis project Ga0070714, IMG submission 65450) | Corn, switchgrass and miscanthus rhizosphere microbial communities from Kellogg Biological Station, Michigan, USA - LAR L8-3 metaG | ecosystem: Host-associated > Plants > Roots > Rhizosphere ... | reverse complement strand
CGTTCCGTATCGCGCACGTATTTGCGGTTCCTTTGAACGAGGTGTTTTCATGGAGTCCCTCGAGCGAACGCTGACCTCTCACAACATTTCGGCGACCTGCTTGAGGTCTTCAAGAAACTTGCCCATCTCGCGCCGGCGCGTTTGCGCGTCGGGCGCTCGCAAAATCGACGAGGGGTGAACGGTCGCCAGAACGCGCGGCGCAAGCGGCGAAGAAAGCACCTCTCCGCGATGCTTCGTCAAACGGAACGTGCCGCCGAGCAGCGCTTGCGCCGCCGTTGCGCCGAGCGCGACGACGATCTGCGGATGAACGATTCGCAGCTCGGATTCTAGCCAAGGCTCGCACGCCCGAATCTCGATGGTCTTGGGCTTCTGGTGAATGCGCTTCTTGCCGCGTTCGATGAACTTGAAGTGTTTGACTGCGTTGGTGATGTAGGCGGCTTTCGGATCGATCCCCGCCTGCGTCATCGCCTTACGAAGCAGCGTTCCGGCCGGCCCGACGAACGGATGCCCTTCGCGGTCTTCCACATCGCCCGGCTGTTCGCCGATGAACATCACTTTCGATCGCACGCCGCCTTCGCCAAAAACCGTTTGCGTCGCGTGCTTATACAGATCGCATCCGCGGCAATGCGCCGCCGCCTCCCGCAGGCTTTTCATCGAGACGCGTTGGGGCAGATACTCCGCGGCGGAGCGCTCCATACGCGAACTATTCCCTCAATTGAACGCTACGGCAGCGTCGGAAGCGGCAGCGATGGTTTGCTGCCCAAATCCGGATACGGTTCCTCGTGCTGCTGCGTGGCTTGCAGCGCCAGACGAATTGCGAACTCCATCTGCGGGTCCTTGCCGTCGCGATAGTCGTGCGGCGCGATGTCGACGTCGTAGTCCGGATCGGTTCCGTAGTTTTCGACTTTCCAGCCGACGTCTTTGAACCAGAACGAGAACTCGGGCTGCGTGGTGATCGTGCCGTCGACCAGATGGTGATACGGGTTGATGCCGATGACGCCGCCCCACGTACGTTTGCCGACCAGCGGTCCGAGCTTGTAGAGCTTGAAGCAGTGGCTGAAGATGTCGCCGTCCGAGCCGGCGAATTGATTCGTCATTGCAACGATCGGGCCGGGCACCGACTCCGGCGGATACGGCATCGGTTTGTTGCTGTAGCGCGAGACGTCGTAGCCGACGCGTTTGCGATTCAGCTTCTCGAGCAGCAGCGGCGAGACGTGGCCGCCGCGGTTGTAGCGCACGTCCACGATGAGACCGTCGCGATCGAATTCCGAGAGATAGCCGCGGTGAAACTCGGAGAATCCCCACGGCCCCATGTCGGGAATGTGCACGTAGCCGATCTTGCCGTCGGTGGCATCGTGCACGTAACGCCTATTCCCCTCGACCCACGCGCGATAGCGCAGCTGCTGCTCGCTAGCGAGCGTCTTCACCGCAACGCGGCGCTGCGCCGTCATCGTCTTGGCGACGATTGCGACCTCGCGCCCCGCGGTGTTCACCAAGGCTTTGTTCGGCGAGAGTTCGCGCGAGAGCGCCTTGCCGCCGATTGCAAGCAGGATGTCGCCTTCGGAGATGCCCAGCCCGGGTTCGCCGAGCGGTGAATCGACGTCGCGATTCCAAGAGTCGCCGCGATAGATGCGAATGATTCGCCAGCCGCCGGCACCCTCGTCCCAGGCGTAATCGGCGCCGAGAAATCCGCGCTGATACTCGGGCGGGCGCCGCAAGTCGCCGCCGATCTCGTACGCGTGCGAGGTGCCCAGTTCGCCGTGCATCTCCCATATGACGTCGGAGAGTTCGGATCGCGTGCGCACGCGCGGCAGCAGCATCTCGTATCTGTCGTAGACGCGATCCCAATCGATGTCCGACATGTCCTCGACCCAGAACTGCTCGGTCTGCAGCCGCCAGGCCTCGCGGTACATCTGCTTCCATTCCGCGTGCGGATCCAGCTCGACGTGGATGCGATCCAGGTCGATCCAACCGCTCTTGCGCCCGGCTTCGGCCGGCGGTTTTTCTTCGGCTTCTTCCGGCAGATCCGCGAGCGCGTCGATGACGCGCAGCCGATCGTGCGAGCGGTACACGAGCGTATGGCGGTCGTTTCCGAGCGCGATCTCGGAGACTTCCGTGGCGACGGTGGCGCTGCGCTGCTGTTCGAAGTCGTACGCAATCAGCGTGCCGCCCGCGTCGTCCTCGTCCCACGCGCGATCCGCCGGCTTGATCCCGCGCACCTCGAATTTCGTGAAGAGCACGCGGTTGCGAACCGCAACGATTCCGCCGTACTGCCCTTCGTCGACCGGAAAGGCGAGAATGCGCCCTTCGATGCCCTCGAAATCGATGTCGATGCGCGGCGGTTTTTCGGACTTTTTCTTCTCGTCGCCGGGCGCTTCGTGCTCGTGCTCGTGCTCGTGCTCGCGATGCACCGGCTTGGGCTTGGGCGTGAACGGATTGGGCACGTCGCGCCGCAGCGTGACGAGAAACGGGCGCTGTGCCTGCGGAAAACTCAGGTTGAATTGCAGTGCGTCGTACACCGGATCGAAGTCGCGCGTGGAGATGAAGTACAGGTACTTGCCTTCCGGATCCCACGCCGGGCTCTCGTCGACGCGCATGCGCGGCGTGACGTCGCAGATCTTGCCCGATTTGCACTTGACGATGCGGACGATCGCCGCGTTGTCGCCGCCGGGCCACCACACGTACGCGAGCCAGCGGCCGTCGGGGGAAAACGCGAGATCGGTGACGCGATTGCCCAAGCTCTTGTCGAGCACGCGCAGCGTTCCGTCGTTATCGATGAGGCACAACTCGTACCGGTGATTGGCAAACGCGATGCGATCGCTCACCGGCGAGCAGACGAGTTCCGTGACGCGGCCGATGTCGCTCTTCGTGAGCATCTGCACGGGAGCCGAGCCGTCCGCCGCATGCAATGCGATCTGCTCGTAACCGTTCTCGTCGGTTGCGGTGACGAATCGTTTGCCGTCGTGCGTCCACGCGACGCAGCGTTCGCGCACGGCACTGCCTTTGCCGTGATGCACGGGCGCTTCTTCCCAAAACGGCATCGTGAACGGCTGCCCGCGCGCGATGATTGCCAGGCTCGTGCCGTCCGGCGAGGGCGCGAACTCTTCGAACTCCTCGGAGCCTTCGAGAAAACGGCGCGACGTTTGCGGGGCGGCGGACGGCGCAGTGACGGCGATTTCATGCGACTCGTCGCTCTGCACGTCGTAGCAATAGATCGCGCCGCCGCACGTGTAGGCGATGCGTTTGCCGTCGGTCGAGGGGAAGCGAACGTAGTAGTCGTTGTGGTGCGTGTGCCGCCGAACGTCGCTGCCGTCGAGTGCGCACGAATAGATGTTGCCGATGCCCTCGTGATCCGCCAGAAAATAGATGCGCTCGCCGATCCACATCGGCCAAACGGGGTTGCCGGCGGGCAGATGCAGGAGGTCGAATTCGCCCTGATGCTGCGCGTCGATCCAAATCTCGCCGGCGGTGCCGCCGCGGTACCGCTTCCAGCGTGCCGGGTCGCTCTCGTTGCGGCCGATGACCGTGCGGCCGCCGGGTCCGGGATAGAACGACTTCATATGGCCCAAACCGATCTCGCGCGGCGCTTCGCCGTCTGGGGAGATCGCAAAGCCTCGCGTCTCGCGTTCGTACCACGCGCTCGGATTGCTGACGAAGTAGATCTCCTTGCCGTCAGCGCTCCACGTGCACGTCGAAGCGGCGGTGCCGCCCAAGAAGGTCAGCCGGCGGGGACGGCCGCCCGCGGACGGCATGACGTACAGCTCGGGATTGCCCTCGTCGTTTGCGATGAACGCGATCTGCGAGCCGTCCGGTGAGAGGCGCGGCAGCGTGCAGGCGCCCGGGGTCGCGGTTAGCCGTACCGCTGCGCCGCCCGCAAGCGGGGCGCTCCAAAGATCATCCTCGCAGGCGAAGACGACGCGGTCGCCGGCAAGCGTGGCGTAGCGATAGTAGCCCTGTTCCATGAGGCGCAGTAGGTTGGCCGCGAAGGCCGCGCGTCCCGCTTGCGCGCCGGGTTACTTTGTGTTACAAAGTTGTACATGGCGCACGTCGCGATAATCATGGACGGCAACCGCCGCTGGGCGCTCGCTTCGGGGCTGCCCCTGGCGGAGGGCTATCGCCGCGGCATCGCGGCACTGCGCGAAGCGGTTCGCGCGGCAATCGACAATGGCATTGCGACGCTCACGGTCTACGGGTTCTCAACCGAGAACTGGCGGCGCGACGGCTCGGAGATCGGCATGCTCATGCAGCTCTGTGCGGCGTTCGCGGCGACGGAGAAGCCCTCGCTGATGCGGCAGGGCGTGCGCGTGCGCGTCGTCGGCGACATCGAGCCGTTCTTGCTTCCCGCGCGCGCGGGACTGCGCGAACTGGTTCGCGCGACGGAAAAGAACCGGCGCCTCACGCTCAATCTCGCGCTTAACTACAGCGGCCGCGCGGAGATCGTGCGCGCCGCGCAGCTCGTTGCCCGCGACGTGAGCAGCGGACGGCTCTCACCCGATGAGGTCGACGAATCCGCGGTGCGCTCGCGCCTGTACGCGCCGGATATGCCGGATCCGGATCTGCTGATTCGCACGGGCGGCGACATGCGCGTTTCGAATTTTCTGCTGTACCAAATAGCGTATACAGAATTGCTGACGCTGCCGATCATGTGGCCCGAGTTCACCGCCGAGCATTTCACGCAGGCTGTCCAAGCTCTGGCCGAACGCGAACGCCGCTTCGGCGCGTAGGAACTAAAGCGAGGGGCTGCGCCGAAGACGCTCGCAAAATGACATCCTGTCATTTTGCTACTTCTCCGCTTTTTCGCGAAAACAAAGTTTTGAAAATCACATCCTGTGATGCGCGAAAAAGTCGTAGACTTCGGCGAAGCCCCTCGCTTTAGTTCCTACTAATGCGGATCTTGGACTTCGTGGAAGGCGGGGCCGTCGGGGTTGGCGGTGCTTTGCATGTACTGCTCGATATTCGGAATGATCGTATGCCCGTTCGCGCGCGCAAGCAGATCGCCCAGCGCTTGATACAGCAAACCGGTATCCCGGATCTGCACGAGCTTCGACGTGAGCACCGGAGTGCTCGAAAGCGTCTCGCGCGCAAGTACCGGCATTCCGTACGCGGTGAAGTCCGTGCCGGGAAAACCGGCAACGCTGCGAAAAAGCAGCTCGGCATATAAAGCATTCGCCCAGCCGAAGTAGGCGCGCGTGAAGAGCCAATATCCGTCCGGCCAGAAGCTCTCGTGAATCAACCCGTCGTTGGAGTCGGTTTCCGCCAGCGTCGTGATGCTTGCGGCCGTCTCGGCGGCCGAGGTCGCGGTTAGGGCCCGTGCAATGATGCCGAGCGGCCACACGAACCCGCCCGGCGTGTGCGGACTGCCGAGTCCTTGCGCGTACGTTCCGCTAAAATAATACGGATTGCGCGTTGAGAGCGTATACGCGCGCGTGTTCAAATACGCGCTGTCGTACGCGGAAGACCAGCCGAGGTACGGCGCGGAAGTCAGATTCGGCACGTTGGCGTCGTCCATGTAGAGATCGTGGCCCAGGCCGTCGGTCTCGTATACGTACACCCAGCCGCCGTACGACGGATTCCAAACGCGTCCGTACCGCATGATCCCGAGCGCTGCTTGCGTAGCGATGGAGTTCGCTTCGTTCGCCAGATCGCGATCTCCATATCCGTCGACCGCCAGGCGCGCAGCATCCTGCAGCGCGACCACGACGAGCATCTGCTGGGGAATGTTGAACGGATATTTTACACGATCGTCCGACGGGCGGAACGCCGACCAAATCATGCCCGTGTTGTTGTTGTACGGCACGTTGAGGTCGACGCCCGGAAACAGATAGCGGCTGCACTGCGCGTGCAATTGCTCGCAGCGCCACGTGTCTACCGCCTTGCGCAGCGCTCGATGCAACGCGGGCGTGTAGAGCATGCGCTGCTGCGTCTGTTGCCGGTAGACCCATGCGAGCACGATGGGCCACGCAAGGGAACCCGCTTCCCATTTGCGCTCCCAGACGCCGTAGTCGGGGCGAAATGCGTTGGCATACGGATCGACCGCAATATTTTTCGCGTTTCGTTCGATGACGCCGGCGAAGCGCACGGTCAGAATGGGGTACGCGTTTGCAAAGCGCACGTACGGAAGCGTCTGCGCCGACGAATCGCGCAGCCACATCGCCGGAATGTCGCCGGTCTGAACGTACGTCGTGTGGTCGTTCTCGCTGTAGAAGTCTGAGAAGAGCGTGTGAAACAGCGTTTCCGACTGAATGGGACGAATGCGGTGTCCGGTCAACGGAACGATCAACGGTTGCGCCTGCGCGGGTAGCGCCAGCGAGCATGCGAGAAGCGCGCACACGAACGCGCGCAAGAACTGAATCACAATGGCGTTATGGAAATCTCACCGAGCGAGCCGCCCGCAGCGAGTGGTGCGCGGAGCAGCAAGCGGGATCCATCCGAGAGCGTCACACGATATATAACGTTTGTTACCTGTTCTTTGGTTTCACGGCCGAGAAACTCCAGCAGAGCAATCTGCAGCGGCGCGAATAGGTCGGCGGCGCGCGCTCGCACGCGCGCGGTGATCGCGGGATTTTCATTTTGCGCCGGCCCGAAGCCGCTTTGCTCGCCGCGCGGGCGCATCGCCGCGAGTACGTCCAGTGCAAGCGGAGCGAGATCCACTCTGTCGGCGTTGCACAAGATCACCGCCTCATCGTGCGTCTGCGGAGCGACGAACGCAAAAGCGCTGTAGCCGTTGACGTTGCCGCCGGCGTACCAGACGCTGCTGCCGAACTGTTCGCTCTGCATCAAGCCGTAGTACGGCGGCCGCACGGTCTGGAGAAACCGCAGCAGATCCGGAACGTTGGAACTCATGGCCGCCGCCGCAAACGCATATGCCGGCGAAGAAGGGGTCGCGCGCAAATACTCCCGGCCGTCCCAGGTGTAGCCGAGTGCTTCGCCCGGCTGATCGCCGTAGCGCGTGCGGAGCAAGCGCAGCGGCGCGGCGACGTGCGCGTTGACGTAGTCCTCGAACGGCACGTGCGCGATGCGCTGCGCGAGCATGCCGAGCAGAACGTAATTCGTGTTGCTGTACGCGAATTGCGCGCCCGGCGCAAATTGCAGCGGCTCGCGCGCAACCGCACCGACGAGCTGCGCGGGCGCGTACCACGCATACGGATTGAGCGCGTCGTCGTCGGTGTACGACGGAATGCCGCTGCGCTGCTCGAGCAGATCGCGCACCGTTACGCCGCCGCCCCACGGGAAGCCGGGAAGATACCGGGCAGCCGGACGCTCCATGCCGAGCTTGCCTCGAGAGGCGAGCGTTTCGATCGCACGCGCGGTGAACATTTTGGTGAGCGAGCCGATACGATAGACGGTTTGCGAATCGGCTTGCAGGTGGCGCAGCGTGTCGCGTTCGCCGTAGCCCCGGGCGTACACGACGTGCCCGTCGTGCGCGATGCCCACCGACAGCCCCGCGACATGCTGCGAGCGCATGACGATTTGAACGGCATTATCTACGGGGCCCTGTAAGAACAGAGCCAGGAGCAGCGCGTGCATGAAGCGCACTTCCACCAGCAATGGATTTGCTCCGTCAATTCGAGGCCGGAACTCCCCGCGCGCTGGCGCGCGCCATCTCTCGCGCCGAGTCGGGGCACGGCGCCGAGCTGATACGCCATTTATACGGAAAGACCGGACGCGCGATGACGATCGGCCTGACCGGGCCGCCCGGCGTCGGCAAATCGACGCTCAGCTCGGCCCTCGTGCGCAAGGCGCGGTCGCTCGGCAAGACGGTCGGCGTCGTTTCCGTGGATCCCAGCTCGCCGTTCTCGCACGGCGCGCTGCTCGGCGATCGCATCCGCCTCACCGAGCATTTTACGGATAGCGGCGTCTTTATTCGATCGATGGCCAGCCGCGGCCACCTCGGCGGGCTCGCGGGCGCAACCGCGGACGCGGTGCTCCTGATGGATGCTTTCGGCTTGGACGTAATCCTCATTGAAACGGTAGGCGTCGGGCAGTCCGAAATCGAGATCGCCGAGCTGGCGCAGACGACGATCGTCGCATTGCAGCCCGGCAGCGGCGATTCGATCCAAGTGCTCAAAGCCGGCATCATGGAAGTCGCCGACATTTTCGTGGTCAACAAGAAAGACCACCCGATGGCCAACCAGCTCAAACGCGAGATCCGCTCGATGATGGAGATGCTCGACTTCACCGGCTGGGTGCCCGAGCTCGTGATGACGCAGGCCACGAGCGGCGAGGGCATCGACGATCTCTGGGCGGCTATCGAAAAGCACGTTGCGTACTTGCAGCAGTCCGGCGAGATGGACGAGAAGCGGCGCGAGGCATTCACGCATCAAGTGCGCCAGCTCGCGCTCGGGCATCTGCAGCGCAAGCTCGAACGGGAACTGCAGAGCGAGATCGCGGCCGGCGTGGACCCGTATGCCGCCGCGGAACGCGTCCTGCAGAGCTTCAGCGTCACACCGGAGCGCGGCGACGAACCGATTCGTCCTCCGCACGTGCGCGCGTCGGTGAAGGGCTTGATGTAACCGGCGCCATGGAGCCGGTGCTCTTAGTCGGCGGCCTTGCCGTTGCTTTGGCTCTGGCGATTCTCGCTCGGCGCTTCGATCTTCCGTATCCGATTCTGTTCGTGGTCGGCGGGACGGCGCTCGCCTTCGTGCCCGGTATTCCGCCGGTGCACATTTCTCCGGACTGGATCTTTCTCGCGGTGCTTCCGCCGCTGCTGTTCTCCGCTGCTTGGAGCACCGATTGGGCGCTCTTCCGCGAGAATCTCCCGGTGGTTTTGCAACTTGCGATTGGCCTGGTGGTCGTCACGACGATCGTCATCGCGCTCGTCGCGCATGCGATCGTGCCCGGCATGGCATTTGCCGCCGCGTTCGCGCTGGGTGCGATCGTCTCGCCGCCCGATGCCGTCGCGGCTGCTGCGAGCTTCGAGCGCTTTGCGGTGCCGCGGCGCATTCGCGGCATCATCGAGGGCGAGGCGCTCGTCAACGACGCGACGGCGCTCGTGATTTACGGATACGCGGTCGCAGCGGTGATTGCCGGAGCGGCGTTCTCGATTCGCGGCGCGGTCTGGTCGTTCGTTCTGGTTGCAGCAGGCGGCGTGCTGATCGGCTACGTCGTCGCTCGAGTCGTCGAGCTGCTCTCGCGAACGCTCGCGCGTTACGATTTGAGCGATTCCCTGATCGACAATCTGCTGCTCATCGGCGCGCCGTACTTGGCATATCTGAGCGGACAGGCGCTTCACGTCTCCGGCGTGCTCGCCGTCGTCGTGGCGGGCGTCTCGCTCTCGCGGCGCTCGTCCGTCGTGTATGGTCCGCAGACGCGGCTCATCGCCTACAACGTTTGGACGCTCTGGATCTACTTGCTGAACGCGTACGTCTTCTTGGCCATCGGCTTGCAGCTGCGCGCGTTCGTCGCCCAAGGTTCGCGCTTGTTCGATGCGCTGCCGGCGGCGCTGCTCATCAGTGCCGTCGTGATCGCCGTGCGGTTTGCCTGGATCTATCCGGCGTCGTGGGCGACGCACTACGTGCGATCGCTGCGCGCGTCCGATCCCGGCGTGCCTCGGGCATGGCTGACGGTGATCGGTTGGAGCGGCATGCGCGGAATCGTCTCGCTCGCTGCAGCGCTTGCGCTTCCGTCCGATTTCCCGGCGCGGGAGATCATCGTCTTCATCACGTTCGTCGTAATCTTCGTGACGCTGGTGGGCCAGGGACTCACGCTCAATCCGCTGCTGCGCGCGCTGCACGTCGAAGAGGCAAGCGACGACGAGCGGCACGAGATCGAGATCCGCACCCGCGCTCTCGAGGCGGGCGTGGCGCGCATCGATGAACTGGCCGCTCATGCGACGGACCCGCACGAGCGCGAGGATCTCGCGCAGCTTCGCCACGAGTACGAGAGCCGCATCGCGCACCTGCGCGCCGGCGGCGAGGGCGATCACCGCCCCATGCTGGCCGACGTCACACACGATTACGCCGAGAAGGAAGCGCTGCGTGCCGAGCGCTTTGCGATCATGCGTCTGCGCGACGGCGGAGAGATTCCCGACGACATTTTCCGGCGCATCCAGTACGATTTGGACTTGGCGGAGTCGCGGCTGTCCTGAATTTGCGTCTCACCCGGGCGCACGGGCATCCAATCGCACGCCTCCCGCGCGCCCCCTCCGACCTTAAAGCTTGCCTGGCGGCCCCTTTATTGGGAAAATACCTCGGGCACGAGGAAAAGAAGGCTCGCCCCTAAACTGGGGGCCCCGCCGCGATAGTTGGGCGGGGGGCGCCGGAGCGCCGAGCAATGCGCTTCGTGCATTGCTGTTCAAAGGGAAGGCAAGCTTGGCCAAGATGATCCAGCGGCCCAGTGGCCTGGGCGCGCAACCGACCAACGAATTCGTCCACGAGAAGGAGCAGTGGGAAGCGGCCTCCGCCAAGGGCAAGGGGCGCAAGGGCCCCGGCTCCGGCGCGGTCGATCGCACGATCTCCGACCTTCCTTTGAAGACGCTCTACGGTCCCGAGGACGTCGCCCATCTGGACTTGGGCAGCGACCTGAGCTATCCGGGCCAGTACCCCTACACGCGCGGCATCCACCCGAACATGTACCGCGACCGTCTCTGGACGATGCGCCAGTTCGCGGGCTTCGGCAACGCCAAACAGACGAACGAGCGTTACCACTTCCTGCTCTCGCAAGGGCAGCACGGGCTCTCGGTCGCGTTCGACATGCCGACGCTCATGGGTTACGACTCGGATGCGCCGCAGTCGCGCGGCGAGGTCGGCAAGTGCGGCGTAGCCATCGACTCGCTGGCCGATATGGAATCGCTCTTCGAGGGCATCGACATGGGCGACATCACCACGTCGATGACGATCAACGGCCCGGCGTGCATCGCGCTCGCGCAATACGTCGCTGCGGCGGAGAAGAAGGGCATTCCGCGCGCGAAACTCGGCGGAACGATCCAAGCGGACATTTTAAAAGAGTACATCGCGCAGAAAGAGTGGATCTTTCCGCCGCGTCCGCACATGCGCGTCATCGTCGACATGATGCGCTTCTGCCGTGACGAGATGCCCAAGTGGAACACGATCTCGATCAGCGGCTACCACATTCGCGAAGCGGGTTCGACCGCAGTTCAGGAACTCGCGTTCACGCTCGCGGACGGCTTCGCATACGTCGAAGCCGGCATCAAGGCCGGCATGGACGTCGACTCGTTCGCGCCGCGGCTCTCGTTCTTTTTCAACGCGCACATCGACTTTTTCGAAGAGATTTGCAAATACCGCGCCGCGCGCCGCATCTGGGCGCGGCACATGCGCGAGAAGTACGGCGCCAAGGACCCCAGATCGTGGCAGCTGCGCTTCCACACGCAGACGGCGGGCTGCAGCGCCACGGCGCAGCAGCCCGAGAACAACATCGTGCGCGTCGCCTACGAGGCGCTCGCCGCGGTGCTCGGCGGAACGCAGTCGCTGCACACCAACTCCATGGACGAAGTGCTCGCGCTGCCGACCGAGAAGTCCGTCGAGATAGCGCTGCGCACGCAGCAGGTTCTCGCGTACGAAACGAACGCGACGAACGTTGTCGATCCGCTCGGCGGTTCGTACTACGTTGAAGCGCTCACGGACGAAATGGAAAAACAAGCCGAAGAGTACTTCCGTCAGATCGAAGAGTACGGGGGCGTCATCGAAGCGATTGAGGCGGGGTTCTTCCAGCGCGAGATCGCCGATGCGAGCTACCGCTACCAGCGTTCTCTGGAAACCAAAGAACGCATCATCGTCGGCGTCAACGCCTTCGAGAAACCGGAAGACAACACCGGCATCGAGCTGCTCAAGATTACCGAAGAGATCGAGCGCGGGCAGGCCCGCGCGGTGCAGGACGTGCGCTCGAACCGCGACGCGAATGCGGTGCAGAGCTCGCTCGAACGCCTCAAGGCGGCCTGCAAGGATCCGGGCGACAACCTCATGCCTCATTTGATCGACGCTGTCAACGCGTATGCGACCGAGGGCGAGATCGTCGAAGCGATGGTCGAGGTCTACGGCCGCTATACGGAAAGAGCTGCATTTTGATTATGCGCACGCAAACCGAAGGCGAGCGGCAAGCCGCCGCCGCGACACTCAAAGAGGTTATGGCAAAATTGGAAGAGGCGCTGCGCCTCTCGCGGGAACTCGAGGAGCAAGCACAACAGCGCAGGGAACGCGCCGGAGCGGGAACGCATGGCTAGACCGCTCCGCATCGTCATCGCAAAAGCCGGACTCGACGGGCACGACCGCGGGGCGAAAGTGATCGCCCGCGCGCTTCGCGATGCCGGCATGGAAGTGATCTACACCGGCCTATTTCAAACGCCGGAGCAGATCGTGCAAACCGCGATTCAGGAAGACGCCGACGGCATTGGGCTCTCGATTCTCTCGGGCGCGCACATGACGCTCTTTCCGCTCATCGTCGAGCAGCTCAAGACGCAAGGCGCCGAAGACATCGTGTTTTTCGGCGGCGGCACGATCCCGCCGGAAGACGCCGAGGAACTGCGGCGCAAGGGCGTGCAGGCGATCTTCACGCCGGGCGCACCGCTCTCCGAGATCATTTCGTTCGTTCAGGCGGAGTGCGGGAAGCGCCGAGAGCTCGTCGGCTAGCCTTTCGCCTTTCCGTTCCCGTCGAAGGGGCCTCATGCGGCGGACCGCGCTGCGATCGACATCCTGTCGAGCGCAGCGCTCAGGACGGCCGAATTTTCGCGAAAACAAAGTTTTGAAACAGACATCCTGTCTGGCGCGAAAATTCGGAACGTCCGCCGCACGAGGCCCCTTCAACGGGAACTCCAAGTCGAAAGACTAACCTCCTCCACGAATTGATATGATCGAAACGCAGACAGTACGTACTCGAGTCGCGCCCTCGCCGACCGGCGACCCGCACGTAGGCACCGCTTATGTTGCGCTGGTGAATCTTTGCCTCGCTAAGAAACACGGCGGGGAATTTGTACTGCGGATTGAGGATACGGATCGGGTTCGGAGTACGCGTGAGTCCGAGCAGGCGATTTTGAATTCGCTGAATTGGCTTGGGCTGCATTGGACCGGCGATCCGCAGCGGCAGAGCGAGCGTTCGGAGATCTATCGCGAGCACGTACAGTATCTGCTCGATCGCGAGCATGCGTTCCGGTGTTTTTGTACGCCGGAGCGGCTCGAGGAGATGCGCGAGACGCAGCGGCTCTCGAAGCAGCCGCCGCATTATGACGGGCACTGCCTGCATTTGAGTGCGCAAGAGGTTCAGAAGAACCTCGAGGCGGGCGTGCCGTTTACGATTCGGATGAAGGTGCCCTCACAAGGCGCTTGCGTTTTTGAGGATACGCTGCGCGGGCGCATCGAGATCGAGTGGAAGACCGTGGACATGCAAGTGCTCATGAAGTCCGACGGATTTCCGACGTATCACCTCGCGAACGTCGTCGACGATCATTTGATGGGCATCACGCACGTCATTCGCGGCGAAGAGTGGATCAGTTCGGCGCCAAAGCATATCTTGCTGTACGAGTACTTCGGCTGGACGCCGCCGCAGCTCTGTCATCTGCCGCTGCTGCGCAATCCGGACAAGAGCAAGCTCAGCAAGCGCAAGAATCCGACGAGCATCCTGTACTATCGCGAGCGCGGCTACTTGGCGGAAGCGCTCTTGAATTTCCTGGGCGTGCTCATCGACACGCGCAACGACAATCCGGAATTGCTGCGGTGCGACTCGCCCGAGGCGCTGGTCGATGCCATGGCGCGTGATTTCGATCTCGAGCGCATCGCGCTGGGCGGCCCCGTCTTCGACATGGCCAAGCTCAATTGGCTCAACGGCCAGTGGATTCGCCGGTATTCGCCGGAGCAGTTCATGAAGATCGTCGCAGATTTTGGCTTTACGTGGCCGGCGAAGATTCCGCAAGAGCAGCGCTTGCATATTGCGGCCGTCGCCGCGCCGCGGATCGAGACGCTGGCCGACTTCGGTCCGCTCATCGAGTTTTTCGTGGAAGCGCCGGAGGTCACACGGCGCGATCTCGCGCTGCCGAAAGTCACCGAAGACGAGGCCAAAGCCGCGCTCAACACGGCGATCGAAGAACTGCTGGCGCTGGATGAGGCGCAGTGGAATCAGGCTTCCATCGGCGAGCGCCTGAAGAACGCGGCGAGCGCCAACGGCCGCAAGTTCAAGGACGTCGCGCGTCTGTTCTATATCGCGATCACCGGAACTCCGACGTCCCTGCCGCTCTTCGACGGAATGGAGATTCTCGGTAAGATCGAGTCGGTGCGCAGGCTGCGCGCCGCATTGGAGGCATTGCATTAGATGAGAGTGCGCGCGATCGTATTAGCCGCGGGCAAAGGCACGCGCATGAAGAGCGCAACGCCGAAGGTGCTGCACGAGCTCTGCGGACGCCCGATGCTGTGGTACGTCCTGCGCGCGCTGCGCGATGCGGGCGTCGACGAAATGGTGGTCGTCACCAACGACGACCTGCAGTTGCGCATCGAAGAATTCGGCGTTCGAGGCATCGTCCAGCGCGAGCAGCTGGGCACCGGCCACGCGGTGCAAGTCGCTCTACGCGAGCTGCCGCACGAACCGGGCAGCCGCATCGTCATCGCGTACGGCGACATGCCGCTGGTGCACGACGAGATCTTCTGCGGCATCGTCGGCTCGCTGCAATCGCAGAATGGCAGCCCCGCGCTCGCAATGGTGACCGTGAAGATGCCGCTGCCTTCCAACTTCGGACGCGTGATTCGCAAGGGACACGACGTCGAACGTATCGTCGAGGCGCGCGACGCCACGCCGGCGCAGCTCGAAGTCGACGAAATGAACGCCGGCATCTACGCATACGATGAAACCGCGTTGCGCGAAGCGGTGGGCCGTTTGACCAACGACAACGCGCAGGGCGAATACTACCTGACGGATACGATCGCCGATTTCGTGCAATCCGGAAAGCGCGTCGTGCCGGTGATGGCCGGCGACCACCTGCACGTGCTCGGCATCAACGATCGCGTCGAGCTGGCGATCGCGCGCAAAGAGATGAATAAGCGCCTGTGCGCGCAGTACATGCGCGAGGGCGTGACGATTATCGATCCGGACACGACGTACGTGGAGCCGGAGCTGGAGATCGGCCGCGACACGGTGATCTATCCGAACAGCACGATCGGCCGTCTTTCGCGCATCGGCGAGCGGTGCGTGATCGGCCCGAACGCCCGGCTTTCCAACGCGACGCTGGCGGACCGCGTCACCGTACGCGAAAGCGTCATAAGCGACAGCAGCGTCGGCAGCGACGTGCACATCGGTCCGTTCGCGCATCTGCGCAGCGAAACGGTTCTGGCGGAGAAGGTCCACATCGGCAACTTCGTGGAGGTCAAGAACTCCAAGCTCGCCGAGCACGTGAAGGCCGGCCATCTCACGTACTTGGGCGATGCCGAGATCGGCCCCAATGCGAACATCGGCGCCGGAACGATCACGTGCAACTATGACGGCATTCGCAAGAACAAAACAAAGATCGGGCGTAACGCCTTCATCGGCTCGAACACCTCGCTCATCGCTCCGGTCACCGTGGGCGACGACGCGCTCACCGGCGCCTCAGCCGTCGTAACGAAGGACGTGCCGGCGGGCGAGCGCGTCGCGGGCAATCCCGCGCGGGCGCTCCCTAAAAAATGAACAAATCGCTCCGTCGTAACGGAGCGATTTGCTTTCCGCACACGCACTCAACGGGGCCCCATCCGTGATGGGGGGCGCGGAGGCTCGGCCGAAGCGCCTTTAAAACAAAAGGCGGGGCGCATGCGCTCGCCCCGCCTTTCCTCCACGAACTGTGAGGAGGACTTTTTGCGCTACTTACTGCGCAATTGTTCGATCGAGCGCCGATATGTCGAACGTTCCGAGTCCCGTGGTGTAGTCGTAACCCGGAAGCGCCGAATATGCGCCGTTGACGCCCGTGATGACGTCGTGGAACCCGCCGTAGGTTTCATACGGCGGCGGTCCTTGCACGAGCGTCTCGTTCGGCTCGTACTGCTGGTAGTTCGCGTACAGGTGCGGTCCGGCAAAACCCAGGCCGGGGTTTATCGTCAGCATGCGCGCCCACACGCCCATTGCGAGCGGTGAAGATTCGCTCGTTCCGCCGACGCCGCATGGCTCGCCGCACGGTCCGCTCGCGGTCTGCAGGGGAACCGCCGTGTAGAGCAGATATCCGCCGGCATTTGGGTCGCCCGCCATTGCGATGTCGGGAAGGCCGCGCAGGTTGCCCGCGGCGAGAATGCCGGTCGTAATCTGCACCGGCTGCATCCAGCTCGCTGCATTCTCGAACTGGCTGATGCCGCCGCCGCCCGCATTCCAGGCGACTTCACCGTCGTAGGTTTCGTCGTTGTTGGAGGTTGCGGTCGTGCCGCCCACCGCAATCACCCACGGCGACGCGGCTGGATAGGAAACGAACGGCGGACCCGATCCCGGAACGCCGTTGGTGCCGACGAGCGGGCAGGACGATCCCGTGTCGCCGGTTGATGCGAACATCGTTTGACCGTGCGCCGCCGCGAAGAGCAGAACGTTGTCGTCCGCTTTCATCGAGCCGTCGAGATATGGCGCAAATTCGCACTCGCCGAACGAGGAATTGCCGGTCTGCGCGAGGTTGTCCGACTCCCAGTGGCTGTATTCGTTCGCGACATCGGAATCGGTAAGCGAGGTCGTATCGTAGAGATACAGCGCCTTCGCGGTTCCGGCGATGCCGGTCGACGATTGCGAGTCGAGGTCCCATTCGTCCAAGCCGGCCGTATCCGGACTCGACAGACCAACTTTCACGACGGTTACCGGAACCTGCGGCAAACCTTGCACCTGTTCGGCATACGCGAGGTCTGCAACCGTTTGCGAAACGTCACCCTCGGTCATGATGGCCATCGTCGTATTGGATGCAGCCGGCGTTGTGCCCGCATTGTAATACGTTTGCACCGCATGCGCGTCGAAATCGCGAACGCACGGCGTGCCGGACGGCGCGGGATTGGCCGGGAAGCAGTCCGTCGGGCTCGACGCGAAGTGCGCGGCGTCGTTCAAACCGAGCACCGCGACCACGATGCCCGCCAGCGAGCTCGGAACGTATGCGGGCGTGATGTTCGCATACAGATTCTTGCCGCTCAGCGAGAACGCGTGCAGCGTCGTGTTGAACGCCGTTTGCGCCTTCGCCGCCGTGCCGTCGGCGCTCACGAGCAAGTGGTTCGGCGCAACGGTGATATTGGTGAAGCCTTGCGATTGGAGATAGCTCGTGACCGCGCCGACCGCAGCAGAGGTCGGTGCATAGTTTGCCATCAGCTGCGCATCCGAGAGCTTCTGGCCCGATGCGACCGCGCTAGCCAGCGCGGCTTCGTTGTTGATCGCGAGCGCGACGCGCACGGTGAGCGGTGTGCTCGAAGAGAGCGCGCCCAAATCGGTCGCATTCGCAACCGCGGCACCTTGCGTAGCAGTCGACGACCATCCAGCCGGGGCGGCGAGCAGCGCGTTCGAGTGCGCGCCGCCCGAACCGGGTGTGCCGGCGGAGGGCAGCAGCGCCTGCCCTCCGTGCCCCGCGCACGCGGAGGTGAGCAATCCGGCCGCCAACGCGACTGCAGACAATTTCTTCATTTCGTTCTCCTTATTGTCCGATGACTGCGTTGGTCTTGACGACGTCGAAGCTGCCAAGGCCGGTGGTGTAGTCGTAGCGCGGCAGCGCCGTATATGCTCCATTGCTGCCGGAGAGTAGGTCGTGGAATCCGCCGACGAGCGAGGTGGGCGGCGGACCCGCGCTCATCTGACTCGAGTTCGGATTGGCCGCATAGATGTGATAGAAACCGATGGCCGCGAATCCGAGCGAATTGCCGTGCGCCGATTGCATGCGCGAGTACGCGCCGGCCGCCAGCGGCGATGCAAGGCTCGTCCCGGCCTCGATGCACGGCGTGCACGATCCGTTGGTCGCCTGCGCGGACGAGTAGACGAGATATCCGGTCTCGAGCGACGCGTCCATCGCGACGTCCGGAAGGCCGCGCATCGTTACGACGCCCGCCGAATTCACGGGTTGCGCCGAGGTCTCCCAATACGGACCGTATTCGAATTGACTGAGTCCGCCGCCGCCGGCTTCCCATGCGGTCTCACCGAGATACGTTCCGTCCGCATTGCTGAACAGATCCGTTCCGCCCACTGCGACGACATAGGGCGATGCTGCCGGATACTCGACCATCGGCACGCCGCCCGGCGCACCGTTCGTATCGACGACGGCCATGCAGTACGCGCCGTTATCGCCCGTCGACACGAACATCGTCTGACCCTGAGACGCCGCTTCGACCAGAACCTCATCAGCAGCGAGCATCGAGCCGTCTTGATACGGAAAGGCTTCGCATCCGCCGAACGACGAGTTGCCGACCGGATCCGTATCGTCGACGACCCACTTGTTGTACGAGACGACCATATCCGAGAAGCTCATCGACGGCATGTCGTAGAGATCGATCCGCTTGACGTTCGCGGCCATTCCCTGCACCGCGGTCATGTCGAGCGTCCACTCGCCGTTGCCCGACGTGTCGCTGTTCGGTGCGCCGATCTGTATGACGTTCACCGGCACTTGCGGCATGCCGTAGACTTGCTCGTTCCAGCGGAAATCGCTGACCGCTTGCGACGGATCGCCCTCGGTGAAGATTGCGACGGAGGTGTTGGCGCCCGTCGGTGCGTTTGCCGCATCGTATGCGAGCTGTATCGTCGCCGGATCGTAGAAGCGCGGACAGATGCCTTCGGC
>Ga0070714_100001198_pt1 | contig 18689 bp, 16 predicted proteins | sample LARL83metaG_FD_65450 | JGI IMG/M metagenome (GOLD analysis project Ga0070714, IMG submission 65450) | Corn, switchgrass and miscanthus rhizosphere microbial communities from Kellogg Biological Station, Michigan, USA - LAR L8-3 metaG | ecosystem: Host-associated > Plants > Roots > Rhizosphere ... | reverse complement strand
TGCAGGAAACCGCTGCGGTCATGCGGTGCAGCGAGGGCACCGTGAAGAGCCAGGCCGCCCGGGCGCTGAACACGCTCGGAGACTGCCTGAATTACAAGGAGCTGCCAACATGAATTCCCCCAACGAACAGCACCTGGGCGCCGCGTTCCGCGACCTGGTTGCGGAACAGCCTTTCACCCCGGACGTGCCGGCCATCGAGAGGCTCGCCCTGCGGGCCCGCCGGCGCGATCGGATCACCCGGGGCGGCATCGGCTTCGGCGTCGTCGCGATCGCGGCGGGGACAGCCGTCGGCGTGACCAGCGCCCTTCCGTCCACGCCGGCCAAAACGGCCCAGGCCAGCGGCGCGCACCCGGCACATGCCAGCGCGCCGGCCGCGCCGGCCGGATCGACCGATACCCAGCAGCCACTGGTGACGCTGGCCACCTATCTGGCCGCCGAGCCGAAGCCGGCCGGCGACGCCACGCTGGTGGAACGCGAGACGGGCGCACCGGGCCGGGCGAGCATCAACGTCTGGGACCTGTACACCGACGACGGCCGGTACTTCTTCTCGCAGACCGAGGCCGGCCTGCCGGCCCAGGTCAAGGAGAACAACAACCAGGGCGCCGGCCAGTTCGGACGGGAGGTCGCCGCGGCGACGTACGCGGCGACCGGCGACCTGGACACCGCCGCGCTGAAGATGGCCTGGGCCCCTGACACGACCCCGGTCCCCGCCTGGCTCTCCGCGCAGGTCAAGAACATGTCGGCCGGCGGGCTGCAGATCGACAACTACGTCTGGGAGAACTGCGAGGACGCGCTGGTCGCGGGTTCCGGCAACCCCCAGGTGCGGGCCGGCGTGCTGCGCCTGGTGTCCGCGCTGCCCGGCATCACCGTCACCCATGGCACCGTTGACGGCCAGCCCACGCTCACCCTCACCGCCGGCGCGGGGGAGCTGGGGTACGCGGGGGTCGGCAAGCCCACCAAGGCCAACCCCAAGGGTGCTCCCACGGGGCCGGCTTACCAGGAGGCGATCATCATCAACGCCGACACCGGCATCCCGCTAGGGTTCGCCGGCGGCCCGGCCGGCAAGGCCGCCGTCACCGTCACCTACGTGGTGACCCGGGTCAACCTGGCCGACGTCGCCGCCGGCAAGTTCTGACCTGCCGCATCGGCAAGGCGATCCCCGGCCAGACCGCACCCTGGCCGGGGATCGTCCTTGCCAGCGGCACTGAGGCCCGGTCCCTGTCCCCGAGCGGACGGAACCCCACCACGTGGCGCGCTACGGGGTCCGATACCCCGGGGACGATCACAGGAGCGCGGATGGCTGCCTGTCCGGTCATCAGGCTATCGCCACGCCAGCACGGCCGGCCCGCCCGTACCCCCAGTTCTCCCGGCCGGGCATGGCGGCCGGGATTAACGGCACACTCGGCAAGCCGTGGCCGGCGCCCCTCACCTTGCAAGCACCAGGCGCCGAATGCCAGTTATGCGCGGGCAGCGCATTCGCTGCGCTTCCCCGGCAAAGAGTCCAGGTCGGCGGTTCCCGCACGCATTACCTCGCCTTACCTCGCCGGCTCGGGCAGGCTAGGAGGCATGACGACCGCAGCCGAACGACTCCTCGTGCCCGGCCCGGAGGAGCAACACCTCGCCGGGCGGACCGGGACATGGACCGTGATAGCGACCATGTGGCCAGCCCCCGGCGCCGAGCCGATCGTGAGCGACGGCCTCGTCGCCGAGCGGACCATGATCGGCCTCTACCTGCAAGAGACCATGCACCCCGCCCCCGGCGGCGCCGGACCGGACTTCCGGCGCATCGACTACCTGCACTATGACCGCGTAGAGGGCCGCTGGAAGTACGTGTCCATGGACACCCGGCTGCCGGTGTCCATCATGCCCGCCCGCAGCTTCGGGCCGGCCGAAAACGGCACCCTGCGCCTGCAGTTCGAGCCGCTGGGCTTCGTCGGCTTCGGCGACGAGGTGGGCGGCACGCTGATGCAGTCGGACATGCGGATCACCAGCCAGTCACCCGGCCGCGAGCTCAAGCAGCAGCACTTCATCGTCGCCGACGGAACGGCCCGCGAGTGGCTGGCGGTCCAGTACGAGTACCGCCGCTAGCAAAGGACCAGCGCGGTGCGGGCTGTGCGGCGCGGCAGTCAGGACTGAGCCTCCCCCGCGCCCTTCTCGTGCGCATGGCGGCGACCGGGCCGGATCGCCTCCTCGGGGAACGGAGCAGATTCACGGACTGCTGTACCTGCGGTACGCGTTTCGGCACCAGGGGCGAAGGGGGTGTCCCGAATCCTTGATTTGCACAGGCTGCAGCGCAGATCAGTTGATTCTGCGTCCCTTTGCTGACCATCGTGAAGGCTGCGGCATGGTGCAGAACGGCGGTTCTCGAACTACTGGCTTGCCTGCGCTGTTGACGGAATGTGGCTGTCTTGTCCGCGTTGGGTTCGGGTCGCTGCTGGGCGGGACTGCGGGCAAGTCCGGGAAAGGGCCCGGAATGAGGGTTGCTGCGCCGCCGGTCATCCCGCACGCTCGGTGCATGGACGCGACCCCTGCTCCACTGGCCGGTACCGGGGCCGCGCTAATCGGCCTGGCAGTGTCCGCCGTCGTGATGAATCCGTTCTTGTGGCCGCTGGTCGAGGATTTCAACGTGATGGCCCACGAGGCAGGACACGCCGTGACCGGCATCCTGCTTGGCTTTCCGCCCGCGGACGTGGAGCTGAACCCGGATGCGACGGGCGCCACGTCGTTCCCCCGTTCCCTGTGCGGCCTGCGAGGTGTCATGATCGCGGCAAGCGGCTACCTGGGGCCGAGCATGTCCGGGCTCGGCGCGGCCAAGCTGATCGAGACCGGGCACGTCATCTCCGTGCTATGGGTCGCGACCATCTTCTTGGCGCTGCTGCTCCTGCTGATCCGCAGATCCTTCGGCCTGGTCTCCGTGCCATTCGCCATCGTCCTGCTGGGCGTCATCATGCGCTACACGCACGACGGGCTCGAGGAGGCCGTCAGCTACGCCATCACCTGGCTGCTCCTGCTCTCTGGCGTCCGGGTCGCCATCGCAGATGGCGCAAACGCGGCGGACGCCGCCAATCTCAGCACGATGACCCACCTTCCTCGCCAGCTCTGGGCACTGCTGTGGCTGGCCGGCACACTCCTGGCCGTCATCATCGGCGGGAAGTGGATGGTCCTGCGGACCTGAGCTATTCGAGCCAGCCGAGCCGTGCCGCTCCATCGCAACCTGGTGACGCCGGGTCACCTCCCACCGGAACAAATATCGGGCCCGGGATGCTTCAGATCGCCGACTAGGCATGCGGGCTGCTGGTCGCGTGCCTGCGCGCCACGCCCCGGCCGGTCTACCCGGTGAACCCGATGCCGGTGGCCCGGTACCGGGACCGGCACTCGGTCGCCGGGCGCAAGTCCGGCCACGGCGACTCGCTCGTCCTGGCCGGCGTGCTGCGCACCGACATGCACGCGCACCGGCCGCTGCCGGCCGGCAGCGAGCTCGCCCAGGCCATCGCGGTGCTGGCCCGCGCCCAGCAGGACGCGGTCTGGGACCGCACCACCGCGCACAACAAGCTCCGCTCCCGCCTGCGCGAGTACTTCCCCGGCTTCCTCGCCGCGTTCGCCGGCCTCGACGGCGGCATCCTGCGGCCCGAGGCCCGCGTCATCCTCGCTGCCGCCCCCACCTCCGCTGCCGCGGCCGGCGCTCTCATGCCTGTCATAGCCCAGGTGCGCGGCCAGCCCGGCCTGCAGCGCCCGCCCGAGCACGGCCGCGACCAGCTCACCCAGCATGGACCCGGCCCCGGTCAGCCGCAGCCCCCGGCCGCGTCCTTCGACCGCTCCAGCAGCGCATCCAGCAGCCGGCCATCCATCAGCTCCCGCAGCGGGACCCGCGCCGCCTCCGTCTCGCCCGCGGCTCCTTCGTCCCGGAGGGGGTTCATCCCACCATGGAAGGGGGCGGCATCCCTCCGATCCGGCTCGCTGCCATCACCCGGCATTGCGGTATCTGCCCCGGTAAAATCCCCGGTAACCGTCGTGTCCACTGTTATCCCCCGTCCCGGCGGATGTCCTCCGCCATCATTTGATTACCCTCTGTAATAGGATTACACACCTGAGGGAATACCCCCCCGAGGTTCATCCGGGGAGCCTGGGGCGCGATGAGCAGCACTCCCGTGCCGGCCGCAGTGAACACCGCGTCGAATGCAGCGGTGAACCTGGCACCCCGGTCGCGGATCAGATGGGTGAAGCGGTGTCCTGCTTCTGCGAAGTTGGCGGTGAGGTCCCGGGCCAGCTGCGTGAGCCACGCACCGTCCGGATATCGCGTGGGCGGGCTTTTGGGTTGGTTCAGGGACTTGTACCGCTTCAAATGTCGTTACCAGGCTTGACCTGCGGGTTCGGTGGCTGGCTACGCAGCCTGGTCTGCTCGTCGATCACGCCGCCGAGTATCTTGCGGCGTTTGGCCGGCCTGTCCAGCGGGACGACGAGCTGATCGTCATGATCGGATGGCCGCTGCTGCCGGGACTGGTGGGGACGGTGGCCGCTGGCTCGAGCCACCGACAGCGCCGGCCTTGCCGCTGCCCCGATCTGCGCCACTTTGGCACGCGGTTCCGTGGGCGACTAAGCTCTCTGACCTGCGGTGAGGATTGGGAGGGCCCGGCGATGGCGGTACGAGCGGCGCAACCCGACGGGCCCTTCATGGACTGGGCGTTCACGCAGTCGCCGTTCGCTGTGGCGATCCATGACCGGGACCTGGTTTGCCTGCGCATCAACGATCGCATGTGCCAGATGTTCGGGATCACCGAGGATGAGCTGCGCGGACGGCACCTCACGGATGTTCTGCCCGGCCCTCAGTATGACGCGATGGAGCGCTACATGCGCCAGGTGCTCGACACCGGCGAGCAGGTGCACCGCGAGACGTACCGCAGGGTGCCGGGTGAGAGCCGCGAACGCGCGTGGTCGGTTTCCGTCACCCCGCTGAAGGATGAGGCCGGCCGAACCCAGGCGGTTTGGATCGGGGTACTCAACATCACCGAGCAGTATGGGGCCCGCCAGCGTCTGACCGTGCTGAACGAGGGCGGCGCTCACATCGGCACCACACTGGATCTCACCAGGACCGCGCAGGAGCTGGCCGACATGGTGGTACCGAGGCTGGCCGACATGGCCATCGTTGACCTGCTCGATGCCGTGCTCAGCGGCGACGAGCCAAGTCCGGGTCCGCCCGCCGGCACCGTCGCGCTGCGCCGGGTCGCCCACCAGTCCATTTTCGAGGGGGTCCCGGAGGCTGTGGTCGAGCCCGGGGACATTGACATCCATCCGGAATCCTTCCCGTCAGCCCGTTGCCTGGCCACGGGCGAAGCGGTATTGACGGGCGTGGACGACCCGGCGTTCTTCTCGTCCACCGGCCACAACCCGGCCCGGGCGGCCGCGATCCGCAAGTTCGGCATCCACTCGGTCCTGTCGGTGCCGATACGCGCCCGCGGAGTCACTCTCGGCGCCGCGGTCTTCCTCCGTGGCAAGCGCCCGGAGCCTTTCGAGCAAGACGACGTGCTGCTCGCCGAGGAGCTCACCGCCAGGGCCGCTCTTTCTCTTGACAACGCCCGCCGCTACACCCGCGAGCGGACCACCGCTCTGGCCCTGCAGCGCAGCCTGCTGCCGCAACGGCTCCCCAGGCAATCGGCGGTAGAGGTTGCCACTCGCTACCTGCCCGCCAGTGCCCATGCCGGCGTGGGCGGGGACTGGTTCGACGTGATCCCGCTCTCCGGAGCCCGTGTTGCCCTGGTGGTCGGCGATGTCGTTGGCCACGGTATCCACGCCTCCGCCACCATGGGTCGGCTGCGAAGCGCGGTACGGACGCTCGCCGACGTCGACGTGCCTCCGGACGAACTCCTCACCCGTCTTGATGACGTGGTCAGCCGGCTGTCTGCCGACGGGGATGACGGCGACGACGGGGAAAATGATGTCGGCGCCACATGCCTGTACGCGGTATACGACCCGGTCTCCCGCCGGTGCAGCGTGGCCAGCGCCGGCCATCCGCTGCCCGCGCTTGTCGCCCCAGACGGTGCCGTCAGCTTCCTCGATGTGCCTGTCGGCCCGCCGCTCGGCCTTGGCGGGCTGCCCTTCGAGAGCACCGAGATCGGACTGGCCGCTGGAAGCATCCTCGCTCTTTACACCGACGGCCTTGTCGAGTCTCGCTACGACGACATTGATCTCGGGTTTGAGCGCCTACGCTGCGCATTGACCCATCAGGAACCGTCGCTGCAGACCACGTGCGACAACGTTCTCAAGGCCGTGCTCCTCGACCGGCCAGCGGACGATGTCGCCCTGCTCATCGCCCGCACTCATGCCCTGGACAGCGACCGCGTCGCAACCTGGGATCTGCCCGCCGACCCAGCCGTCGTCGCCGACGTCCGAAAACGGGTGGCCACCAGGCTTACCGGCTGGAGCCTGGACGATGCGGCGTTCACCACTGGCCTTGTGGTCAGCGAACTCGTAACCAACGCCATCCGGCATGCCAAGAGCCCGATCCAGCTCCGTCTCATCCGGGACCGTACGCTCATCTGCGAGGTCTCCGACGGCAGCAGCACCGCCCCGCACCTGCGCCGGGCAGGCGCCTTCGACGAGGGCGGACGTGGCTTGCTCCTGGTCTCCCAGCTCACCCAGCGCTGGGGGACTCGCCAGACCCTGCACGGCAAGACCATCTGGGCCGAGCAGGCCCTCCTCGTTCGGTGAAAATCAAGATCTAATCCCGAACGGGCATCAGCTGCTTGTGATGCTGTCGCTGAACGTAGGTGCTGAGAGCAGGATCAGGTTCCAGTGCCCGGGCAAAACCGGCGGTCCGCAACGCTCGCTCCGCTGCCACCAGCCGTACCCCTTGAACGGCACCCGGGTGCCGGTGATGCCGAGCTGGCGGATGAATATTCGCACCTACACCGCTTGCCCGGCCAGGAAGCCGCTGATGCTGGCGCGGATCTGAGCCGCGAACCCGGCTCGGTCCACGTCCTTGCTCGGGACGGTGACCAGCCGGGATCGGGGCATGGCGGAGGCGTAGGCCTGGGAGATCGAGTAGGGATGGAACGGGTCGTCGTGATGCCCGATCACCAGCACGGGGACGGTGACTTCGGCCCACGCCGCGGCCGAATTCGTGGGGCGGTCCGCGGGAAAGCCGCGCAGGACAGCGGTGTTGGCAGCCGCGCCAGGCCGGGTGATCTGGTGGCGCAGCGACTCCGCCGCAGCGGGAGCGGCCGCGAGCACCTGCCGGTAGAGAGATGTGGCGGTGAACGCCTCCAGCGCCGCGTCAGCCGAGCCGGCGGATTCGAGCAGTTCGGCGATGGTCTCGTAGGTCTGCCGGGTTTCCGGCGGCTGCGGCTGGTCGAGCCACGCCGGCCGGCACAGGACGAGCGCGGACACCCGCTCGGGATAGCGCACCGCGATGTTGAGGGCGACTCCGGCCCCGAGGGAGATGCCACCGACCGCGAAGCGCGACAGGTGCAGGCGGTCGGCGACGGCGACGACATCGTCGGCTGCCACATCGAAGCGGCAATCGTCGGCCCGCGCAGCACGGCTGTTTCCGTGGCCGCGAGAGTTGACCGCCACCACCGGAACTGGGGCCTGGTCGCCGAGGTAGCCCAGGGGCTGCCCGGCCTCGCCGCCCATCCCGTGCTGGAAGATAAAGGCGTCTCCGGCGGGCAGTCGGGATCCCGGTCTCTCCTCGACGCCGAGCTCCGTCTGGTCCGGCAGCTGGATGATCCTCACGCGCCCGACTCGTTCCCGAGCACGCCCCGCAGGGTGTGCACAGCAGTCGGGACGTCCGGCTCGGCCAGTCCGTGAATGACGACGGTGCCATCGAAGCCGGCCCCACCGAGCGTCTCGATGATGAAGTCCCAGGGCAGCATCCCGGCGCCTGCAGGCACGGGACGGCGACCTGGGGCGAGTTCCTTCGCGTGAGCGAGCACGATGTCGGGTCCAAGCAGGCCGACCGCCTCGGTGATGACCGATCGCATGCCGTCCGGCGTGGCGAAGCCTGGATCGATTAGGTTGGCGGCGTCGAAGACGATGCGCAATTCCGGTGCACCGATCTCGTCGAGCATGCGGCGGGCGAGCGCCGCGGTCGCGAGGACGTTGGCGTGCTCGGGCTCGACGGCCACGACGACGCCGTATTCCGCGGCGATCGTGCTGAGGGCGGCAAGGCTGTCGCGGGAGTCGGACCAGGCGTCGGCGGCGGCGTTCCCGGGATGGTAGCCCCACATATCCCGCGGGTGACGGCTTCCGCTGCTGAGCGTGATCACGGGGATTTCGAGACCGCGGGCGGCCTCGCACAGCACGGGGAACCGGGCGACGCCAGCCCTGCGGACGGCGGGATCTGGGTGCGCGGTATTGAACGTGCCGGAAATCGCGGCCAGTCGCACGCCGGAGCAAGCGACGGCGTCCCGGGTCGCCGTGAGCGCCGCGGCGGGCACACTGTCGGGCACGGTCGGCAGACCGAGCACGGAGAAGTTGAATTGCACAGCGGAGAGACCGGCATCGACGACTGCGTGCAGGGTACCGGCGACCGTGGGCCGGAGAAGTTCCTTGGCGAAGATACCGAGGCGCATCATAGGCCTCCGGAGACATCGGCAAGGCGGACCCAGCCGCCCGACTCGACCGATCGGGCGATGGCCACCATGCCCCGGACGCTGGCGAGGCCGTCGTCGGCGGTCGCGCCGCGCGGCGCGGACCCGGTGATGGCCGCCCGTGCCAGATCCTCGACCTGAAGCCGGAAAACGTCGGCGTCGGCCCCGATGGGCTGGTGAAACTGCTCGTCGCTGACCGAGAACGCCTGCACGTCCGCGGGCTTGAGGTACCAGGGGTTGTGCAGTTTCCCCACGACGCTGCCCGCGCTGCCGTAGACCTGGAAGCCCTCCCACCAGTCCATGCGCACGGCGATCGTCAGGTCGAGCTGTCCCAAGGTGCCGTCCTCGAAGTTCACCTCGATGAACCAGCAGTACGTGCCCGCCTTGGTGGAAAGCCGGGCGCGGACCGCGGTCATCGGGCCGCCGAGGTAGCGGGCGGTGTCTAGCAGGTGGCTGCCATGGCTAAGCAGCAGATAACGCTGGCGGTCGGCCTTGGGATCGCCGGTGGGGCGGCGGGCGGCGGCGCTGGTCTCTATGATCGGCTGGAGTGTGTCGGTGACCTGGTAGCGGTACGTTGAGTCGCAGTACCAGTGCTTGAGCGCGATGACCTCGCCCATCTGGTGCCTGATGAAGTCCCTGGCGAAGGCCACGCCCGGATCGTAACGCTTCTCGTGGCCGACGATCACCACGCGCTGGTTGCGCTCGGCCGCGGCCACGAGTCTCTCGGCGTCTTCGACGGTTGTACTCATGGGTTTCTCCACGAGGACGTGTTTGCCCGCGTCCAGGGCACGGATGGCCAGCGGTACATGGAACTGATCGGCGACGGCGACGATTACGGCGTCGATATTGCCGTCCGAGAGCATCTTGTCGTAATCGGTGTAAGAGGCCCGCGGCCTGTGAACCACCGTCATCCGCTCCAGCAGGTCCTCCGCGCTGTCGCAGATGGCGTAGAGCTCGGCGGTTTTCGCCTTCCGGCAGGCCACGAGGTGCGCGGCTTGGGCGATCTGACCCGCGCCGAGCACGCAGACGTTGAATGAGGGGCTTCCGCCGACCGCGGCAGCAATGCCAGGGTCTTTTATGTTGGAAATCATAACTAATACGTTCCTTTTGCTGACTAATACCCCGACATCACAGCAAATCCAACAACGACAATTCGCATGAAACCGGACGAGCATGACGATTGCGACACCGCTTCGTTGAACTCGGGATCATGGAAGTGTATTCGGCGCGGGAAGATAGCTGACGCGCGGCAGCCCTGCCTGGCGCCGAGCCACTCCCGAGGCCCCGAGGTCCGACGCCCCGAGGCCCCGAGGTCCCGAGGTCCCGAGGTCCCGAAGTCTGGCCACTATCCTGGAGGCGACAAAAGCCTTACCTGCCGCACGAAGGGTGGACAAGGCCTGCTCTCATGAGATAATCGGACCTTCCGGGTATTATTTCAGTTTGTCCGGCCATGGGGGGCCTGCGTGGACAAAGCGAGGTTTCAAGAACTTCAATTTCTTACGCTACGCAAAGAAATCGAGGACAGCCTTAACCGCTCGTTCCAGATAATGGTCGGCGGCGCCACCCTCGTGCCGATACTCGTCGGCATCCTGGGTCACTACACCGCCACGCCCATCCTGCTGACGCTGCCGATGATGGTCGTGGTCATCGCCCTGCTGTATCTTAACCAGTGGAATAGCATCATGCGCTGCGGACGCTACATCAGAACGAGGCTAGAACCCGAGATGCTAGGCGAGGAGGGCTGGGAAGCGTGGCTGGAGTCCCACCCCGACATCCAGATGGGAGCGGTGCACAACCGCCTTGTCGACACCTACCTGGTTTACGCGTTCTACCTGCTGACAGCGGCCTATTACTTCGCCTGCAGCTTTATCGCCATCAGTTACGCGCATACGACATACGGTCCTGCCGCCGCATGGCTTGCCCTGGCTGTTTATATCATTATCGGATTCACGATGGGCTATATCATTCTGGAGCGAGTTCCGACTCATACCGCCACCAAAAAGGAACGGCACCTGCTTGGCGAGGCACATGCCGCCGCTCAGATCGCGTCGACTGCGAGCCTGTCCGTTACCCTGGAAGTACCGGCGGGTAACGGGACCTCCCCGGCCAGCGTCGCAGCCAGCGGCAAAACCACGCCCAGGAGCAAACCAGGACCCGCGGACAAGGTGTCAAACGCGCGGGCGGGCTCCGCTAAAGTGAGGGCAGTCGCCACTCCAGACCCGGCGGCCTCCACTGCCACCCCGGCACCCGGCCCGCCGGCCCGGTGAACGAGGCGAATCTGACTTCGAGGTCTTGCCGCTCAAAGGATCATTCAGCAGTAGTTCTACACGACCGCGAAATTAGCCGCAGCACAGCTGACTGGCACGACTCTTGCCGTCAGGGCGCCAGCCGGTCTGGGCTTATGCCACGCGAGGTGCACCATGACGAGCTTCGACTCAGGCCAGGGCCTGAATATCACGGCCGACCGCTCCCCGCGGCTGTTTACCCAGACAAGCGGCATGTCGCTTATTCCCGCGCAAATCGCACGCTTTACCCGGACGTCGCTCCGTGCGGTCAAGACCCGCGATTTCGACCCGCGGGCCACATTGCAGACCCTGAACGCAGCCGCCGAAGCACACGTAATTGCGGTCGACATCGGCGGCGACAAGCTGATTGCGAGCCGGTACGCCATCACTAAGGGAGTCCTCCGCCGCGTGGGAGCAGGCAAGATCCGGGAGCGAACTGCGGGAGCGGGGTACCTCGATGCCCTCGAAGAGGCGGCAGCGCAGGCACGTGCCGATGGGCTGCCGGTCGGCGTGTCCTATGCCGGCCCGATCGAGGGGACCAAGGTCCTGGCCGGAATGAATGTGCCGGTGTTCATGCGGGACCTGCAGTCGCGCTACGGCGGAGACTTCGCGAAGGTTTACTCCCCGATAACCTTGGCAAACGACGCGGAAGCGGGCACCATCGCCGCGTCCGTCGAAGCCGTACGGCGCTATCCGGCGAGCAGGAACGTCATCTACGTTATAAACGGCAGCGGAATCGGCGGCGCTGTACTCAAGGACAACGTGCTCTATGCGACGGAGACCGGGCATGTCCAGATCCAAGATAGCCTGAACCGCTTCAGACAGCGCACTCCGTGCGGGATGTTCGGCGCCGAGTACGTGTGCTTGGAACGGGTCGCGGCCAGCAAGTCCGGCATCGAGGACATGTGGCGGCAGCGACGGGGACAGCAGCTTACCGGCAAGGAAATCGCCGCCGCCTACCTTGCGGGCGATGAATTCGCCTGCGGGCTCTACGAGACCTCGGTCCTGGTGGTGGTGCACATCGTCATGGGCATCGCCTCGGCCTTCGGCCTCCTCAATGAGTGGGATGAGACTGTCGTGGTCGGTCACGGGGGCACCTTCAACGTCCCCGGCTACAGCGAGAGCGTGCGGTTGATGCTGGCACGCGAGGTCTCGGCCCGCACGCGCATGCTGTTTACCAAGGACTTCAGCTTGAACACCTGCCTGGACGGCGCCGCGATAGCGGCGGCCCGCAGCATTCCGTAAGCGTTCCCCCAGGATGGCGGCAGAGCGGCCGCCTAGCGTGCCCGTCGGCCGGCTGCGGTCCGTCGAGAACAGCACCTCGCCGGAACCGTACAGGTCGACGGGAGCGTCGCCGAGGTTGAGGTTCACGGTCGCATTCCCGCGCCGGAACACTAGCCTGTGGTCGTCCGCGCGGAGCACCTCGACTGTCCCGCGGAGAAGCCGTCGGTTGCCGATGAGCAGCCGGTACGTCTCGAGCAGGGAACCAGGGTCACCCTTCTGCGCGGATACGTTGCGATCGTTGTCGGCGGTCATCGGTAGCCACGAGGTTCCCGTCGTGAAGCCGCCGCCCACTGTCCACTGCATGGGCCGTCGAACCGAGTCACGCCCGCTACGGTCGAATTGAACCGCGTTGGCGGCGCTGTTAGTCATGCCGATCTCGTCGCCCTGGTAGATGAAGGAGCAGCCGGGCAGCGAGAGGAGCAGCGTGGCCGCCACCCCGGCTAGATCCTCTCCCCACCGGCTCGCCACCCGAGGCTGGTCGTGATTTGACAGCGCCCATGACAGCGGTCCAGTAGCACCCGCGCCGTCGATGATGCCCGCCAGGACCCGGCCGTTGGCCGGGGAACGGAGGAGATCGAAGGCGAACGCACTCGCCCCGGTGGCAATGTACGGAACCAGCTGCTCGGCGGGCAGATCGGCCTCGACGAAAAAAGAGGTCCGTGGATACGTCTTGGTGAGGAGCGACAATTCGTTTACTACTTGCGGAAGATTACTCGTGTAGACGTGCTTGAGAGACCAGAACTCCGCCCACGTGTCGTTCTCCCGGCCTTCCAGGTCTGCGACCGTGCACGACGGCTCGTCTCTTAGTTCTTCGTCGATGACCAAGCCGTCAAGCGAATCGAGCCGGAAACCGTCGACACCAATGTCGATCCAGAACTCCAGAATTTCGTGCATGGCCGCCCGCACCTCGGCGCTGTTCCAATTGAGGTTAGGCTGCTCCTTGTAGAACCGATGGTAATAGAATTGCTCCGTGACATCGTCGAGCGTCCAGGCGGATCCTCCGAAGACCGAAAGCCAGTTGTTGGGCACTGACTTCGCCCAAATATACCGGTCCGGATGCTCGCGGAACCAGGGGTGCTCGATGGAAGTGTGGCCCAGGATAACATCCAACACTACCGAGATTCTTCTCGCGTGCGCTTCGTGGACGAGTTTCTTGAAGTCAGACAGCGTGCCGTACTCGCTATGCAGATCAAAGTAATCCGACACGTCGTAGCCAAAGTCGAACTGAGGCGACTTGAAGACCGGAGTGAGCCATATGCCGTCAATCCCAAGCTCGGCCAGGTAATCCAGCTTTTGCACTATGCCTAGAATGTCCCCCACTCCGTCGCCATTCGAGTCGAAGAACGACCGTACATAGATCTCGTAGAGTACGGGATCCGGAGGCAGCGGAACGTGATGCGCCCGCATATGTCCTTTGCTAGAATTTATCAACGTAGACCTGCGTCAATCGTCCAGTCCGGATAGAGTCCTCCATGGCGAACAGTATGCGCGAGCAGGCTGCGGCGTCCGCTACCGTGGCACCGGGATTTACGCTGCCTTCTAGCGACCGGCAGAAATCCTCGACCTCCGCACGGTAAAGGTTGGCGGTTTCATAAGTCAGCTCTTCGCTCCCAAAGCTTCCCACGATCTCGACGGACCGGACGGCCTTCTCGCTGAAAATCGCGTTCGCTCGCAGAACACAATCCGGAAAAGTGATTTTCAGGTCATTCCCGGCGGGGCTCCCCGATTGCGAGGCAGTGACTGTAACAGCAAACTTCGGGTACTGCAACACGGCGGCGACCGCGTCGTGTGTGTCGACGCTTCGCCGGTGCTGCCCTGTGGCGGTCACGTCCGTAGGCACCCCGAAAAGCCGAACCGCTATGTCGATGGCGTGAACTCCGCAGTCGAACATGGCATTTGAGCCGCCCAGCCGCGGGTCGAGTTTCCAGCGCGCGCTCGGGGCGTCATGATTCATCATGAAACACCACTGCAGGCTGGCTGCCACGGGCTCGCCGAAGCGCCTGCTCGCGATGATCTCCGCGATATCGGCGACGGCGGCCTGGTGCCGGACGTGATGGGCCAGCATGAACGGCAGACCAGAGCCGGCAATCTCCGCCAGGACTGGCTCCAGCGGCTCACGTCGAGCGACCAGCGGCTTCTCGCAGATGGCCGGCATTCCGAGCTGTACCGCCAGCTCGATGTGAGCCGGATGCAGAAACGGCGGTGAGCCTATGAACACGACGTCGTAGTGCTCGCGCAGCTCGGCGAACTCTTGCTCGCTGGCCGCAAGCCGGATGCCTGGGTCCATGTCGGCCGCGCGGCGAAGCCCATCCTGGCTCCGTCCGTGGACGACAGTGACCCGGCAGACGTGGGAGTCGAGCAGCGCGGGGATCGTCCGCTTACGCGCCGTGCCAGTGCCCGAGAGAACTCCGATACGCCACACGTCACACTCCGTCAGTGGTTGCACCAAGCCCGGGTACCAGTTTGCGTCATCCCGAGTGCTCGGCTGCTATCCGGCCGTCGCCGCGTCCGAAGTCGTCCGCGAGCCGCACGACGTCATCGAGCTCCGGAGTCGATACCTCGACGATCAGCAGGTCGGTGATCGCCTCGATCCGGTGAATCAAGCCGGGATATATGTGAGCGATCTGGCCCGGCCCGAGGGCTGACTCGGCCAGTGGTTCGCCGCGGCGATCGGCGCGGTAAAGCCGCCCTTCGCCGCTGAGAATGAGGTTGGCCTCCTCCTTGCGATTGTGATACTGCAGGCTGGTGCGTTTCCCCCCGAGCACCAGTATCACCTTGAAGCCGAACGGGCTGCCCTCGGGAACCAGCCACCGTTCTTCTCCCCAGTGCTTCGTGACCACCTTCGCCGACGCCAGGTCAGACTGTCCGGCCGCGAGCAGCGATTCAATGCCGTCCACTAATACTCCTCGTTCGCAGAATTCCAGACTTCCGCCGCGTGGCGTTCCATCACGCTGTCCAGGGCGGCTCCGAGCACGGCATCGACCGACTGCCCACGGCAGGCCGCATCAGCCCGCCGTTTGATGTCACGGAAGGCATCGGTCGCGAAGACGTAGTGGCCCGCCGCGATAGACCTTTGCAGGTCCGTCCCGTCCCTCCCTTCGAACCACTTGCGCCAAGAGCCAGAGTTGTAGGCGAGTGACAGGAACTCGTCGCGAAGGCTGGAGAGTCCAAGTTTTTCCAGCAACGCGAGAAAAGCCGTGGTCTCGGTCACGCCATACTCGGGCGCGATATTGACGGCGTCGACTCCGCTGAGCATTAAATACCGCATAGTGCTACTGGAAAGGTAGTCCCCATTATGGGCCTTCAGAGCGAGTCCATGCTCCCAGCAGATCTGGGCCAGCCGATATATCTCCGGACTCACCGCGGAAGGATCGGACACCAGCTGTCCCCGGTTCTCCAGTCCGACAACCTTGGTTCCCGTCTGACCGACGACAAAGGTCGGCGGGCTCAGCGACTCGCGCGAAAGCCCGTCCAGGATGTGCGTCAGTTTAGCGCGGAACTCCTTGGGATCGTCGATGGCATCGCTCTGCCGCTCAAGTCCGACCTCGAACTGCACCTTTTTGCTGTGCGCACGGGCGAACTCCTCGCACTCTCCGTAAAGCTTCACCAGTCGTTTGATCGCCTGCTCGAACGACGCCTCACCATCGGCCTGGCGTGAAGTGTCAATATGGATGATGTTAGCACCGTGCCGAATATCATGCAGGAACGACTTGAGGCTCCGGCGCATGACCTGCGGTTCATCGAGATCTTCATTCATCTCGGCGGTATGCTGCCACGGGCCGCCGTGATCACGGCAGATTTGCAGGAGGCCCTCAGGATCCCTGGCCCTCACGTAGCCGATGAACTCCTCGGTGGACCACCCTTCGACGTATCCGCCGCCAAAATCCTCGCACTCCACCTGGCCGCGGCTGGCGATGATCATTACGGCGCGCCGGTGCCGGTAGGCGAGCCTGATAGCCGCGTCGACGACATTGCGCGACACGGGCCCTATCCCGAGCCGTGAAGGAACGGCTGGCCTTGTCCACTGTGAATCCATCGGGCTCCCCAGCTTGCTGGTCGCTAGCAGTACGCGCGCTGCAGGTCATTTCACCGCTGCTTCTCGATGATGGCCCGCAGCCACTTCGCCGGCGTCTCACTCCGCATCGCCGCGAGACAGGCCTCGGTGTCACCTGGCGGGCTGATCGCCCGTTCCGCCGACATCACCTGCGCGAGGGCCGCCGCAGTACCAGTCACGTCGAACGGCTGAACAGGGATGGCGCAGGCCGCGAGCTGCGGGTAAACCCCCGTGTTAACCGATAGCAGCAGGGGTCCCCGCGAGTTGAGGATCAAGGATTCTTTCGCGACCATATTGAGACCGTCGTAGGTGGGGTTAACCAGCGTCGCCGCACCCATCGAAAGGGCGGCTGCCGCACGATTTCGCTGACTTCCACGGCCATCCCAGTAGATAAGGCTGATGGCCTCGCCCGCACCGGGATACTCTTCATTGATTCTTCTTACCGTTTCCTCGCACAAGGCCTGATAGCGCTTGTGCCGGTCAGTGACCAAACGCGGTGGTGTCACGATGGCGCAGAACCAGAAGTCAGCGGCGAGGGACGGATTTCGTCGCAGCAGGATCTCGTAGGCGGAGAAGCCCCGAACGAGGTTCTTCCACAGGTCGATCCGGTCCACTCGCGTGATGACCTGACGGCCGGACGCGCGTCTCTCGAGGATGTTCCGCCATCGGTCCGTCTCCGGGTGGCCGCGAAGTTCGCAGAGCACCTGCGCGTCGATGGGCCCCGGAGCGGTCGTGACTACCGTCTGGTGATCACGGTAGCTGACGGTGCGGCCGGTAATGTCGGCGTCGGGAAGAAAGCGCACGCAGCAAGCGAGAAACGCGTCGCCCCACCGATCGCAGTGGAAGGCGACGAAGTCAGACCACAGCAGGCTGCGGAGAATCTCGTCCCGCATCCATTCGGGCAGAATCCCAAAGTAATCTGGCTCGCACCACGGCACGTGATGGAAGTATGCCAGGGTACTTTTTCTTGTCGATGGTCTCTCCGCGAACATCTGTGGCACGAGCATCAGGTGAAAGTCGTTGACCAGGACTACTTCGTCGCTATCGTTCTCGCGAAGGCTCGCCAGAGCATCCGCAAAGTGCCTATTCACCTGTCGATACGCTTGCCAAGCCGGTTCCATACTCGGACCAAAGGACGGCTGAACCGAAGTGTCGTGCAGATAGTGGAAAAGCCACAGCAAGGTCTTGATGGAGACGGATTCCCGCTGTCGTTCGATGAGTGCCTCGTCAAGCGGAAGGGGATGCCAGGGAGTGTCGTGGTGAATGGGCGATCCGCTCATATCGGCTTCGCCAGTCCGCTGCGGCGCGGTGAACACCCAATGGCCGCCCGCATCCTGAAGCAGTGCGGAGATGATCGGAACAAGGCCGCCGGCGGCATCCGGCGCGGGCCTGAGGACGCCGCCGTCTGATATCAAGCGCGGAGCACTGTTGCTGCAGGTGAGAAGTCGCAATACGAGCCAACCCCCGATCCGACGGAAGCCAGAGCCTACGCGGCGAAGTGCCGGAAAGAGGCTGTCCAAGCTGGCAGGTCAATGATTGGTCACCTAAGGCTTCGCAAATTGAAGCACTCAAACTTAGCCCGTACATGAGGCGTCATTAGTACTTAAGCTAGTCAGGCCGCCAGGTTTCTGCAAGAGGAGAATGCGCCGTGTCGTCAAGATCGCGGAAAGTATCTCTCATCGACAGCCGCACTCTTATCCCTAAACCTTAGCTGACTCAAGAGCTTGGTTCAGCTTCATGCATCTCGGCAGTCACGCCGACAAGGCGGAGAACGGCGGATAGGCCCCTTGGAAGATCATCGCGGGGAGGCGCCAAGAGATAGCCAGATAGTCCGGCCTTCACACAGCCACCGTCTGTTCCGGGGTTATCCCCGACCATCAGCGTGACACGCGGGTCAGCGCCCAGGGTGGCGCACGCGTGCCGGAAGATCGCAATATCCGGCTTCCTGAGCCCCATCTCGCAGGAGAGCGTGAATTCATTCACGTACTTTGCCAGCCCATGGCGGGCGAAGCTGTCACGCAGGTCCCACCCGGTGTTGCTCAGGACACCGACCGCGACGTCGGCGCGGTGTAGCGCGCGCAGGACCGGCGCCGTGTCGGCGAATGGCTGCCAGGACGCCGGGGCTGTCAGCTCCTCATATAGCGCATCGGCGAGCGCGCCGGGGACACCGGCCATTCGCAGCCAGCGGGCCGTAGCCCGGCGATGTGCTTGAGGTGACAGGTCCTGTTCGCGCCCCATAGCCATCACCTCGGGCCGCCGCCGGGCGCTGTCGATGTCAACCGCCAGCCTTTCCGCCTGCGATCCGGTCAATGGCATCCCGCACGCGTGTGCACCCGCCCGCAGCCAGGCGGCGTCGCCGAGAAAGTGAAATAGCGTGTTGTGAAAGTCGAAAATAACGGCCTGAAATCCCGCGCCGCGAGGACTCGCCATGCGTGATATGCTAGTTGCTAGCCCGCGAATTTGGCACCATTTCCCCTTTAG
>Ga0070714_100001197_pt1 | contig 18713 bp, 17 predicted proteins | sample LARL83metaG_FD_65450 | JGI IMG/M metagenome (GOLD analysis project Ga0070714, IMG submission 65450) | Corn, switchgrass and miscanthus rhizosphere microbial communities from Kellogg Biological Station, Michigan, USA - LAR L8-3 metaG | ecosystem: Host-associated > Plants > Roots > Rhizosphere ... | reverse complement strand
TGACGCCGGTCGGCTACGGCTATCGATCCATCGAATATTTGTTCCGCTGTTGTTTGAGGGTGGAGAATGCGGCCGATCGCCCGCAGGCCATCCATGAAATCGACCGTGAGGGAATAGCAGCAACGCCTGCCAACAGCCGCTACAACGAACAAGTTATCGACGCGGCGCGGCGGTCGATTTTGAACGGCGGCATCACCGTCTCAATTGGCAGCTGAAGAGAACTTCCAGAATGAAAAACCCGACCCGGGGGGTCCGGATCGGGTGTTAACTACCCAAAGTTCAGCGCACCAGATGTCAGGCGACGTTCTGCGCCCGATTACGGCTAATAATGGCGTTCATCTGGTCTTTCAGACGAAGTTTCAACTTCTTCAGCCGATGCTCTTCCATCTCCTCTTCGGGAGTGAGTCGCGGCTTGGCCTCGAGAGCCTCAAGCTGCTTATGATACTGCGCATGCTGCTCGGCCAGACGGCGGAATTCTTCATCCGTTTTCATCAGGTGCGCTTTGAGTTCATCCTGCGTGTTCTCCATCAGGTTGTTTTCTCCTTTGTGAGGTTGCCACGCCGAGTCGATAGGGTTGACTTGCTCGGTGGGGTAAGTGGTAAGTTCAAACATTCTTCAACAGGGAGTCACCGACGGCTCCCCGCAATTGAACAGTATCATGAAAAAATCCTCATGACAATCCCCGTCTCGTTCGGGTTCTCATAGTACTCGGGCCGTGTGCCGACTACTTGAAAGCCGAGCCGCTCGTATAATTGGCGCGCCGCGGCGTTTGACTCACGGACCTCCAGAAAATGCGTCCCGGCATAGCGCGTGATTTCGGCTTGGAGCAGTTCCGACGCAATCCGCATCCGCCGAAACTCGGGATGGACAGCGACGTTGAGAATCTCCCGTTCTTGATCAGCTACCCGGCGGGAAACGACGAATCCGGCGATTCGGCCTTTCAGCAACGCTACACGGCAATCGAAGGCCAGGTAGTCCTGCGCCTGCCATTGCGACGCTTCAGAAGCAGAAGCCTGGATGGCTGAGATCTCTGCCAGATCGCTGGCGTGGGCAGATCGAATCTGTATCCGCGAAGGCAATAATTGCCCGATAAGCGCCCGCTGTCGCGCTCCGATTTCCCTCCAGCCGAAGTTGCGTTCTACATATGCACGGCCGGCCGCGGCAAGTTGCTGTCGCAGTTCCTGGTCCCGTAACAGCGTCCGGATGGCGTTCGCAAAATCCTCCGGCTGATCGGCTATCCAGACGTTCACGCCGTGTTCCAGCCCGAGCCCAGCGCACCCGGAATCGGTCGACACCACAGCCCGTTCCATGGCCATCGCCTCCAGGACTTTGAGGTTCGTACCTGCCGAAACCAGAGTGGGAACTAAGACAAGATTCGCTTCCAGATACAGCGGCCGGACATCGCTCACGAATTCGAGCACAGAGATGCGGTCGTCCGCTCGAAGCTCAGCAAGGCCAGTGTACTGGCGCCAGTAGATCAAGGGATCCTGCCCGGCCACCATCGTCACCGTGATGTCAGATGACTGCGCTCGGAGACTGGGCCAGACCTGTTCCGTGAAGAACCGATAAGCCACGATATTCGGAAAGTGCCGGAATGATCCGATGAACAGCAGCCGCTGGCCTGGCCGTTCGATCTCAGGAGTGAACCGCGTCAGATCGACGCCGTTCGGGATAACGGCGGCATTGGGACGGTCCACCGCAAGGCGGTCTTGCTCCGACATGACCACCACGTGCTTATAACGCTTCAGCCATTTCATCTCGAAGCGGCGCCAGCGCCAGTAGTCCCATTGCCGGGAGAACTGAGCCGCGCGCGTAAGCAAGCGGTCTCTCACTTGCCGGTACAGGTCAAACGTGACGTCATGCTCCACCAAAATGTCTCCGGCATACTGGGCGAGCATTGTATATTCCACCTGCACAGCTTCGATCTTGTAATCTCGCCGGATGCGCTCGATCGCGCGGCGCATTGCTGCTGAACGAAATTCGTGCACCTCGGGCGGCAATAGCGATGCCCAGCGTGGCTCGCGATAGCGTGACTTCCCAACCAGGATGACCCGCGCGCATTGCTCCAGCAAGGGGGCGATGTCGTCCGCCGTCTCCTGGTCACGGAAAGCGAGCAGGAAAATATCGAACTCCTCGGCCATCTCGCGCAGCAGATTGAAAATCCGGACGGCTCCGCCATGTGACAACGGATACGGAAAGTAAGGCGTCAGAACGGCAATCCGCCGCCGGCGCGACGACATCGGCCGTCCCTCGATCTCATCCACTTCAGAAGGATAAACGGACCGATCCTTTCTGCAGGGAACCAGCCACTTGGGGCGCAGGAAGATCCGGTCCAACGGCACTCCGTAGAGAAACAGCAGCGACGCAATCACCGTCCGCAAACGCAGATGGTGTCGCTCCAGTCTCTGGTTGTAGGCAAGAATCTTTGTGGGCGCGAGAAGAAATGCGATCCGCCGCAGTCTGCGATACCGTTCATCCCCATCGAACAGCACCGGCGCCAGGCCGATCCGGTATCCGCGCAACAGGCGTCGCACCGATCGGTAACTGCCGGCTTCCTCGGGCTGTATCAAAATGTGGCGCCGCCCGGGCTCCAAAGCCTGGATTTCGTCGAACATCCGCCGAGTAAGCTCGGGATCGCCAGTGGCAAACGAGACGATGACCGCTTCCGGGTTCTTGCCGAGAATCCGGAAGATGACCTTCTTGAGCGCGGCCCTCAACGGAATTCGATGGAGACAGCTTCGCCGGCAACCCGCTGTTTCGCATCCGGCTTCGCGATGTATTCGACCAGTACTTTCTGTGGAGGTTTTTGAGCGCCGCAGCCGAATGCCTTCTCCGCGCCGCCCACGATGACGATCTGAGATGGGTCACGCACCAGAAGCTGCATGGTCTTTCCGTCGCCGCCTTGTATTACCAGCCGGGCCTGCTTTCCGAGGCAATCCAGGCGCTCAAACATGCCTTCGATTTTGGCATTCCCGTGCAGATCTTCGTACCATCCAATGGGTGCAGGTGGCGCCGCACCATCTGCATTCAGTTTTTTGTGGGCGTCCGCCTCGGCCGCGCGAATAGCCGCCTCACTCTGGCCTTTCACACGCTGGATGTCCGCCTCGCGCTCCTCGGCAATTCGTTTACGCTCGGCCGCCTCGTAATCAGCCCGCTCCTGTTCCACTTGCAGCCGCACTTGATGAATACGGGCGCGCTCTTCGTCATTAGCAGCGGCACGTTCCGCACCGGCCCAGGCTTTTTGCGCCTCCGGATAATTTTTCGCCGCGATCTCCGTGCGGGCCAGCGCCTGCCAATAGTCGATATTTCGCGGTTCAAAAGTGGCGGCCTTCTTGAGCATCGCAGCTCGCTGCTCGAGATTCTCCTTGTCGACGTCGGCCATCCGGAAGTATGGTTCCGACCAATTGGGATTCAGATCGGCGGCTTTTTTCAAATCCGCGCGAGCCTTGGTCCCATCGGCTTCCAGGCGCCCCGCTTCGAGCCAGGCCCGAGCGTTCTCGCTTTGCGATTGAATCGCGCTCTGAAACAGCCGCCGAGCTTCACCCTCCTTATGATCTTTCAACGCGAGCAGGCCGAACCCTTCGGCAGAGGGAGCGCCATGCAAGGTTTGGTAAGCCGACGCGGCCTGCGGGGAACCAGACGCCAGCAGTAGATCCGCCATCGCAATCTGGCCCGAGTCCGCGTCCAATTGCACCGGCTTGAAATCGCGCGTCGGGCTGAGCGCGCGCGCTGACACGGATGTGGTGGCGAAGTCGCCCGCTTTCAGATAAGCATTGGCCTGTTGATTCAGCTGTGCCAGGCTCTTTTCGAATGCGTTCCGGCAGGCGGCTTCGAAATCGCCGCTCTGCTCGAGATTCGAAATCATCACGCGGCTGCGCCCGCTATAATCGGGATTCACAGTCACCATTTGCATGAAGGCCCAGCCGTGCGACCGTTCGGCTTCCGGCACAGCCGCACCTAGCGTCACATGCGTCAAGTTCACTTCCAGGGTCGAGAGCAGTTCGATCAGTCCGTCTTCGATAGGCTGTGGAAGCCGGTTCGTATTTTCATAGAGCAGGATGCGCGCCAGTTCCTTCAAGCTCTCCCGAGAAAATGGCGCATTCTCGGCGACGGCCAGCATTCGCGCATCACGACCCAATGCAAACGGTGCCGAAGCCGCCGGCATCTGCTTCGCATTTTTAAAGACCAGCACCCGCACCGGCCAAACCGACCGTATCTCGGGCTTGCCGGTGATCACCCGCAGCGTTTCCCGAAACTGCTCCAGGTAATTCAGCTTTTCCCGGGCAATTTTGTCGCTGCCGGTAGTGTAAACCTCGAACGGCCCCGATTTCACTGCCTCCCAGCGGTCCTCGGCCGCCAGAACAAGGGGCAGGCACGTAAGCAGAAACAGCCGGGGAAGCACGATTTCATGGTAACTAAAATGTAGTGATATCACCACGCTCAAACCTCAACGGCTCGACGGGATATTTCACCGAACTGAGCGTTCTTTCGGAAGCTGAGTGCCAAACTCTCATCGCCAACCTTTCCGGCACGAGACGAGGCCGCGCTGGAACCCGTCATCTGATGGGGAATCCTGCGGTTGCGGCGTTAGCGAGGGACCACCGGTTGTTGAAGATAGCGCGACAAGAACTCGGCTCGCAAGCAGAACCTTTCCGGGCAACCTTATTCGAGAAGTCAGGCGATGCGAACTGGCTGGTGGCTTGGCATCAAGACACCGCATTGCCCTTAGCATCATCTTTCAACGCTGCCGGATGGGGTCCCTGGTCTGAGAAATCAAATGTACTTTATGCACATGCGCCGGCCTCGGCTCTTTCAAGAATTCTTGCCCTTCGGATACACCTCGACGCTTCGACTTCCGAGAACGGACCGCTCCGCGTGATCCCTGGCTCACACATTGCCGGACTTCTCACCGACAACCAGGTCTCCGAATACGTGAAAGCGCATACTCCGATCGAGTGTATGGCGCCGAGGGGCAGTGTGCTTGCCATGCGGCCACTACTCATTCATTCTTCGTCCAAGGCACGGATGGGAGATCCGCGGCGGGTGCTCCACATCGAATACGCAGAGTCACTGGATTTGGAACCGGGCATCCGGCTAGCGGTGGCCTGACAATGTACAGGGGGGCTTGTTCTACGACAACCGCGCCCGCACCTTCTCGCTCAGCGCCTTACCATCCACCCGCTTGCCCGCCAATTTCACCTGCGCCGCCTTCATCACCACCCCCATCTGCTTGAGCGATGTCACTCCTGTCTCCGCCATCGCAGCCCCAATCGCGGCGTCGACCTCAGCATCGCTCGGCGCGGCCGGCATATACGATTCGATCAGCTTCAACTCGGCTTCTTCCTTGTCCGCCAATTCCGCCCGGCCCCCTTTGCGAAACATATCGGCCGCTTCACGCCGCTGCTTGATCAGCGTGGTGAGAATCTGCAGCTCGCTGTTTTCATCCAGCGGCTTCATCGAATCCACTTCGTGTTTCTTCAGCGCTGTTTTGATCAGGCGGATCGCGTTCAACCGCGCTTCATCTTTGGCCTTCATCGAGGCCACCATATCGCTCTGAATCCGGTCGAGTAAAGGCATCGTTTGCTATCCTAAGTGATAATCCCTCTCATGTATATCAAGAAACAACGTCTATTGACACCGGGTCCCACACCGCTCCTCCCCAAGGCGTTGCACGCGATGATGGGATCGGACATACACCATCGCACCGAAGACTTCCGCAGCTTGTACCGCACCGTGCTCGCCGACCTTAAGGAAGTGATGGGCACGTCCAACGACGTACTCATACTGGTCGCCTCCGGCACGGGCGCGATGGAAGCGTCGGTCTCCAATTTGTTCTCGCCGGGCGACCGCGTCATTGTTTGCGTGGCTGGAAAATTCGGCGAACGCTGGGCCGAGATCGCCAAAGCCTATGGCCTCGACGCCATCGTTTTGCAGGAAGAATATGGCGGCGCGGTCAGCGCTCAGCGCGTGGCCGACACCCTCAAGTCCCAACCGAAAGTCCGCGGTGTTTTCGTGCAAGCTTCCGAGACGTCTACGGGCGCTGCACACGACGTACGCGCCATGGGCGAGGCCATCCAAAACACTGATGCGATCTTCGTGGTCGACGCCATCACGGGCCTCGGCACTATGCCGCTCGATATCGATCGCTGGGGCTTGGACGTGGTGATCGGCGGTTCACAAAAAGCCTTCATGATTCCACCCGGCCTGGCGTTTCTGTCCATTAGTCCCAAGGCCTGGGCCTTCGCCGAAACCGCCAAGCTTCCGCGCTACTATTTCAATCTCAAACGCGAGAAGAAGAGCGCGGCTGGCGGCGAGTCCAGCTGGACGCCCAACACTTCGCTCCTGCTCGCACTGGCCGAAGCCTTGAAGTATGTCAAATCCGTTGGCATGGACAAGCTGGTGGAAAACGCTCAGATGCTCGCCAAAGCGACGCGCGCTGCCGTAACCGCCCTCGGCCTGGAGTTGTTCGCTCCCAGCTCGCCCGGCTCTTCCGTCACATCGGTGAAAGCACCGAAGGGAATGGATTCGGGCGTGATCGTGAAAGAATTCCGCAGCCGCTTCGGCTCCATCATTACCAACGGCCAAGGATCGATGAAAGGGCAGATCTTCCGCCTCGCCCACCTTGGATATTTCGATTTTCCCGATCTTTTCGCGGTTATCGCCGAGCTCGAAATCATTCTCGCCGCCGAGGGAGTTCCAGTGAAATTCGGGACCGGAGTCGCGGCCGTCCAGAACGTGTACGCCGATGTCGCTCTTGCAAAGGAAACGGTCAGCGCCTAGGGCGCTCTCGACATGAACATTTTGATTGCCGAGCCGTTGGCCGCCCCGGCACTAAAACTCCTGAACAGCCAGCCGGGATGGAATGTGGTTGTTTCGAGTCCAAAAGATTTCGCGCGGCATCTCGCTAGCACTGAAGCCCTGATCGTCCGCAGCGCCGTGGCAGTGGATGCCACCGTGCTCTCCGCCGCGCCAAAGTTGCGAGTGATCGGCCGCGCAGGTGTGGGCGTCGACAATATCGATCTCCTGGCTGCTACGGCCGCCGGCATCCTGGTGCTAAACACGCCCGGTGGCAACTCCGTCTCTGTCGCCGAGCACACCCTGGCCCTGATGCTCTCTCTCGCCCGATCGATTCCTACTGCCAGCGCCTCCACCAAGTCCGGCAAGTGGGAAAAGCGGAAGTTTGTCGGAACGGAGTTGCGGGGAAAGACCCTCGGTATCGTCGGACTCGGAAGCATCGGTCGCGAAGTAGTGAAGCGCGCCGCCGCCTTCGAGATGCAGATCATCGCGCATGATCCTTACGTTCACTCGGCGACCGCGAAAGACGTGGGCGTTGAATTGGTCGACCTGGCGAGGCTCTACGAGGAAAGCGACTACATCACCCTGCATACGGCCCTGACACCGGAATCGCACCACCTGCTCTCCGCCGACGCCTTCGCCAAAATGAAGCCCGGAGTGCGCATTATCAATTGCGCGCGCGGCGAGCTGATCGACCAGGATGCTCTGCGCGAAGCATTGGCCTCCGGAAAAGTGGGCGGCGCGGCCCTCGATGTTTTCGAAAAGGAACCGCCCGCCGGCGACGATCCCATGCTGAAGATGGATAATTTCGTCGCTACCCCGCACATCGGCGGATCCACGGAAGAGGCGCAGGAAATCGTCGGCGTACGCATCGCCGAGCAGATCGTGGAATATCTACAGAACGGCGTAGCGCTGCACGCAGTGAATATGCCCGCTCTCACGCCCGAGCAGTATAAGACGCTAGGGCCGTACAGCCAGTTGGCGGAACGGCTCGGCAACTTCGCATCTTTCATTTCGAGCGGCAATCCCAAGGCGGTCCGTTTGCTCTATTTCGGCAAGATCGCCGAGCTCAACACCCACCTGGTGCGCAATGCTGGCTTGGCCGGCGTGCTGCAGCGATCGCTCGCTGGAAAGGCGAACTCCATCAACGCCATGCAAATCGCCGGAGACCGGGGCCTGACTGTCGCCGAGCGTCACGACAAACGCACGTCCCATACCGACTCCGTTCGTCTGGAACTCGAGACCGACACCGGAATCACCTCGGTGGAAGGAGCGGTTGTGCTCGACCAGCCGCGCCTCCTGCAGGTAGATGGCATTTACTGTGAAGCGCTGCTAGACGGCCATTTGACGTTCCTGAAGAACCAGGATGTCCCCGGTGTGATCGGCTACGTCGGCGGCGTGCTCGGCAAGAACGGCATCAACATCGCAACGTTTTCGCTGGGCCGCAGAAGCGCCGGAGCTGATGCCGTTTCGGTAATCGAAACCGATCAGCCGATGCCGGAGCCGGTGCTCGCTCAGTTGCTCGAGAATCCGGCTGTGAAGGTTGCCCGTTCGGTTAAGTTCACCAGCTGAGCAGTCACGTCGTTACCGGGCATTCTTTCCTCCTCTTTTCAACGCGTTGTTCGCCCCGATGTGTCGCGGCGTTCTTCGCCACTGATACCTTGCGGGCATGGATATTCAACAACAAGAATTCGATCAGGCCTATTGGGCCTCTCAGCCGCCTGAGGTGCGCGCGCTCCCTTCGATAGAGGATCAGGGCAGTCGAGGCACCCGCGCCGCCGACCTCGCCGCCAAGGGTTTCGTCATCGACGTGCCCATCATGGTCTGGTCATGGGATGCGTATCTGGTCATGAAGCTGCGGTCCGACTTCGGCTACACCTGGGTGCCTTCGGCGCTGCAGACTCCGGTCACGATTGCTCCAGGCTTGTCGGCGCCCGGCGCAGTTCCTTATGACGCGGCACACCCACCGTCCGGTTCGATACGGGTCACTGTGAACCCCGGGGACTATCCGCCATTCAATCCCCCTGCTCCGGCTCCTTCGCCCACGGCAACCAACGAGCCGGTGGGCCAGCAATCGCTCGGCGTTTTGTATTATTCGGTTCCCGGCGAAAATTTTCCCGATGGAGCCAAGTTCACCGACGCTCGCGGAACATTTCTGAAGCACGTTGTAATTACTCCCTTCGGCCGCATGAACTACTGGGAAAAGATCGGGTAGCCAACTCCGGTAAACGCGCTAAAATGGCCGGTATGCGCAGCGAATGGATTTCTCCCCGGCTAAAAGATTCGATTCGAACCCAGATGCACTATGGCCGCAAGGGCATCGTCACCGAAGAGATGGAGCATGTGGCCGGGCGAGAGCGCGTCACGCCGGAGTTGATCCGTTCGGAAGTGGCGCGCGGCCGGATGATTATCCCGGCCAACATCCATCACACCAACCTGGAGCCGATGTGTATCGGCGTCGCGTCCACCTGCAAGATCAACGCCAATATCGGCAATTCGGCCACTACCTCGAACATCGACGAAGAGGTCGCCAAGCTTCACTACGCCGTCAAATATGGCGCCGATACGCTGATGGACCTCTCCACCGGCGGCGACATTCCGCGCATCCGCCAAGCGATCATCGCCGAATCGCCGATTCCAATCGGAACAGTTCCGATCTACGAAGCCCTCAGCCGAGTCCGCCGCGTCGAAGATTTGAACATTAACGTAATGCTGGAGGTAATCGAAGAACAGGCCGAGCAGGGCGTCGACTACATGACCATTCACGCCGGCGTGCTCGTGCAGTACGTCCCGCTCACCACCAAGCGCATCACAGGCATCGTCAGCCGCGGTGGGGCCATCCTGGCCGAATGGATGGTCAAAAACCACAAGCAGAATCTGTTGTACGAAAATTTCGACGCCATCTGCAAGATCTTCCAGAAACACGACGTCAGCTTCTCGCTGGGCGACGGGTTACGGCCCGGCTGTCTGGCCGACGCGAGCGATCAGGCGCAGTTCGCCGAACTGAAGACCCTCGGTGAACTGACCAGGAAGGCTTGGGAATACGACGTGCAGGTTATGATCGAAGGCCCCGGCCACATCCCCATGGACCAGATCCAGCTTCAGGTGGAGAAGGAGCTAGAGCTGTGTCACGAAGCGCCCTTCTACACGCTGGGGCCGCTGGTCACCGACTTCGCGCCAGGTTACGACCACATCACTTCAGCGATCGGCGCCGCGATGATCGGCTGGTACGGCGCGTCAATGCTCTGTTACGTTACGCCCAAAGAGCACCTGGGCCTGCCGAATCGCGAAGACGTCAAGCAGGGCATCATTGCGTATAAAATCGCGGCTCATGCGGCTGACATTGCCCGGCACCGGCCTGGTGCGCGCGATCGCGACGATCAGCTTTCTCACGCTCGCTACAGGTTCGACTGGCGCAAACAGTTCGAACTGTCGCTCGACCCCGAGACTGCCGAGGCGATGCACGACGAGACGCTCCCCGAGGAAGGCTTTAAAGATGCGGCCTTCTGTTCGATGTGCGGACCCAAGTTCTGCTCTATGAACCACTCTGCCAAAACCGAGACGTTTACGGCCGAAGAAGCCGAGGCGGTTCTGGCGGCATCCCCGATGGTGACCATCAAGCAGTAGTTCAGTGGACGACTGGCTACTTGAGCTCCAGACCGGCCAGCGTGTGTTGGATCTATGTTCGGGCGCAGGCAGCTTCAGTCCTGAAGGACTTCGTTGCGCGGTGGTCGCCCTGGATGAAGATGTCGCAGCATTTTCGACCGCCAAACCCTTGCTGCCTTATCGGCATTATCGCGCTTTCGGGAAGAGTGACCAGATCCCGTTTTCCGACGCAAGCTTCGACTTGGTGATTCTTCACCACGGCTTGGAACATATCCCGGCCGTCGAGGAAACATTAAGCGAGGTTGGTCGCGTGCTAAAGCCCGATGGCCGGCTGGTGGTCTCCATCCCCAACGGTTACGGCCTCTGCGACGGCATTTATCGATTCGTCTTCGAGGGAGGCGGCCATGTGAATCGCTTCACCTGGCAGCGTGCCGTCGAGTTGGTGGAGCGATGCGCCGGAGTTCGACTGGAGAGCTGGCACAAGCTCTATTCGTCCTTCGCCTATTTGTATCGTTTGGCCGAAGCACTCGACACCCGCCCCATGAGCCTTCCGAAACGCGCTCGTGCGTTCGACAAACTGCCGCGCGCCGCCGTATACAAAGTGCAAAGAGCGCTTTACCGGACCACACGTCTCTGGGACCGGCTGTTTCACTCCAACCTGGCAGTGTATGGCTGGGCATTCTACTTCGATCATTCGAGCAAACCCGCGCGCGAGCAACCCGCCTACCTGAATGTCTGCGTTTACTGCGGGTGCGGGCATCCCGCCGCGGATCTGGATCGCGGTTCCCGGCCCTTCTGGCGCTGCACTGCTTGCGGCACCATGAACCCCTTCGTGAACCCCTTCCGCAACGCGATCTAACGCAATGCCGTTTTCTGAGCCGCAACCTTAGGGAGCGGGCCTTCGAGTTGCCTCACGGTTGCTCCGACACCGCCCCTGGTACCAGCTCCACCCGGTCCATCGCCAAAAACTCCCGAATGTGCGGATGCTCCGACTTCTCCAGATCCCGCACCGGTCCGAAGTAAATCGCCTGCCCTTTATAGAGCACGACGACCTTGTCCGCCACCCGGCGCATCAGATCCAGATCGTGCGTCACCACCACGCCCGTCAGCCGCAGCTCGCGCTTCAGCTTCAGCATCAGGTTAATCAACGTGTCTGACATCAGCGGGTCCACCATAGTGGTTGGCTCATCGTAAAGGATGCACTCCGGCTGCGCGGCCAGCGCCCGCGCAATTGCGACCGCCCGCTTATAGCCGGTGGACAGATCGGCCGGGTAGGCGTCGCGAAACTGCAGCATGTCCACCAGCGACAGTAGCCCATCCACCACGTCTTCCTTGTTCTTCTCGTCGTAGTCACTGCGCAGCTCGAGTGAAAACAGGATATTCTCGCCCACCGTCAGCGAATCGAACAGCGCGCCCGATTGAAACACCATCGTGACCTTCTTGCGGATCTCGCGCATCTGGGCTTCGTCAAAGTCAGTGATGTCCTGGTAAGCCACGAAAACCCGGCCTTCATCCGGCTTCAGAAAGCCCATGATGTGCCCTAGGCTCACGGACTTACCGACACCGCTCCGGCCGATGATGGCCAACGTCTCGCCTATATCGACCGAGAAGTTGACGTCAACTAAAATGGGCCGGTCGAACGTCTTATAGACATGCTGGAACTCGATGTAGTGGAGCTTTTCACTCATCGTGTGCGTTCTTCCTGGAACTCGGCCCACTCGCCGGGAGTGTTCACGTTCGCCAGTGCAGCCCCCTCGAGCGGCCTGAGTTCGGTCTGGAGTTCCACGACTAAGTCTCTCATTTTAAATCTCTTCTCTCGAATTGCCCGATCCAGCACGGGCAGGCAGTGCCGATGGTAGACGGCGCACAGCGGTTCCGGGTCGCCGTCCGGTCCAACGGCCATCACCGAATCGCGGCCAAGTTGCGCCTCCGGTTCGATCAATCCCCGCAGCGCAGATGCGGAAATTCCCGGCATGTCGCACGCTACCACCAGATTCCAGTCGGTTGGCGCGACGCTCAGGGCCGTATAGATTCCGCCCAGCGGTCCGCAATTGAGCACGAGATCCCGGCAAACGGGGTGCCCCAACCCACCGTAGCGATCCGGATCCCCGATGAGGGTCACCGAACCGGCTGCCTCTCGCACCGCCCTTGCTACATGCTCCACCAGTGTCGTTTCGCCAAAAGCCAGCAATGCTTTGTCGCGGCCCATCCTGGAACTGGCCCCGCCCGCCAGCACAAATCCGGACCGCCGCATGAGAGAATAATAGCATTGCGGTCTTGGGCATCCCTTAGAAACAAAGATTTGCGGAGAGGAGAATTCCGGGTATAATCGGATAAAACAAGAGGATGCGCTTTTGTTCGGAAGTTGTTCTGGGGATGATGGTTTTTGGATCGATGACCATGACCGGTCTCCGCGCGGAGAGTACGCCTCCGCCCTCGCTCGATGCTACCGTCGCCTTACCAAGCGCGGTTTCAGTGGTGCGCGTGGATGTGCGCACCGGCCGCCTGATTCGAAGTGTCGTGATGAAGGCGCCCTCCGGATCGCCATCGCCGTCCAGCATGAATCCTCAGGTTCGCGCTATGGTTGAGGAGACCGCGAAGAATTTAGATGTCAGCCCACTATTGGTGGATTCCGTGATCCAGGTGGAGAGCAACTATAATCCCTACGCAATTTCTCCCAAGGGAGCGCAGGGATTGATGCAACTGATGCCCGCCACCGCGCGCCGCTTCGGTGTAAAGAACAGTTTCGACCCTCAGCAGAATATCGAAGGCGGCGTCCGCTACCTCAAGTTTCTCCAGGAAACCTTCCAGGACGACCGGCTCGCGGTTGCGGCCTACAACGCCGGCGAAAAAGCCGTGACAAAATATGGAAACGTGCCGCCTTACCGCGAAACCGTCGACTATGTTGCCAAAGTTGGCCAGAAGTACAGCCAGGCTAAACATGCGGCGTCGAAAAGCGCACCACCAGCCAAGATCGCGGAAAAATCGCAACCCTCCGAAGCGGAAACTCGTCACGTGGTCGGATACGTCGATCAGGAGGGCCGGCTGCACATCTCCACGCGCTAACTCAGAATTATGCCGCACCTCCCCCCTAAGCTTGCTGTCAACCAAGTCCGGCTCTCGATCGGGCTGCTCGCGTTTTTAATCGCGTGCGGGCTGCAGGCAGCGGAGCCGAAGGAAACGCATCACGTAAAGGCGGTGCGCTTCTGGACGCTAGGTGACGTGACTCGTATTGCGGTCGAAACCGATGGCGCATTTCAAGTCCGCTCCGACCGTTTGGAGAATCCCGACCGCCTCTTCTTCGACCTGGTCGGAACCCAGCCCAGCCTGGGAGAGAAGAATGTGACCGTTATTCCGGTGTCCGATCACCTGGTCCGGCAGATTCGCGTCGCAGAGACCCAGCGCAGCGTGACCCGAATTGTCCTCGATATGGAAGGCCCGGCAGTTGCAACCACGTCGCGACTGGATAACCCGAATCGCCTGATCATTGAGTTGCGCGCTCCCTCGCAGGCCGTTGCCGCTAAACCTGCCGTTGAGACGCCGGTCGAAATCGTACCGGTTGTAGCGCTGAAAGAGGCCGCGCCAAAGGAGATCGTAGCGCCAAAAACAATCGAGCGGCGCGAGTTCACTCCTCCGCCACCGGCGCACGCCGAATCAACCAGGCCTGTACCAGTAGCCCTGCTTGAACCGCCTCGTGTTGCGGCACGCCCATCGAATTCGGCAATATCATCTAACTTCGCCTCCAAGCTTTCGCCGGCGATCACGACTAGTTCGCTCGCCGCGCCGCCTCCCGCTCCGATTGTTTCCGCGCCGCCTTCCACTACGCTGAACTCGGCGACATCGCCCCTGCCGGCCCCAACGGCTGTCCCGGTGTCAGCGCCAGAAACCGCGCTGCCCGCAAAACGAAATTCTGTCGGTGGCCGATCGATGATCCGCGTATTGGGCCTCAAGGTCGGCCGAATTGTGCTCGATCCTGGACACGGCGGTCACGACACCGGCACCATCGGGCCGGAAGGCTTGCGCGAGAAGGATCTGGTTCTGGATGTCGCCAAGCGGCTCGGCGCATTGATCGAGGAGCGCCTGGGCAGCGAAGTGATCTACACCCGCAACGATGACGTCTTCGTTCCGCTCGAGCGCCGCACCGAGATCGCCAACGAGGCCAAGGCCGATCTGTTCCTTTCGATTCACGCCAATTCTTCCACGCTGCACTCGGTGGCGGGAGTAGAAACGTACTATTTGAATTTCACCACCTCGAAGGCCGCCCTCGAAGTCGCCGCCCGCGAGAATTCCGGCTCGCAGAAGACCGTCTACGAGCTCCAGGATCTGCTCGAGAAAATCGCGCTCAAGGATAAGGTGGAAGAGTCGCGCGAGTTTGCGACGCGAATCCAGTCAGCGCTCTTTAGCGCGACTGCGAAGGGCGATCCCCGTGCAAGAGACCGAGGTATAAGAAAAGCTCCTTTCGTTGTTCTGATCGGCGCTACCATGCCCTCGGTGCTGTCGGAAATCGGTTTTATCAGCAACGCTCACGATGAGAGCATCATGAAGCGTTCCGAATATCGCGAGCGGCTGGCTGAGGCGCTGTACAAAGGTTTAGCCGGCTACGCCAACACCTTGAGCCATTTTCAAGTGGCGCAGCGGCATTAGCCCGGCCGAATAGATCTTTTAGCTACCGCGCGATGGGTTCCGTCTTCGGGTTGTCGACCAACATCATCGGCTCAGAATCGTACGACAGAAACTCCACCCGATTGCGGCCCAGCTTCTTGGCCAGGTACAAGGCTTCATCAGCCTTCCGGATCAGGCCCTCTTGAGTCCACGACTGGCCCGCAAGAGCGGAGGTCGCACCGAAGCTGGCCGTGACAGAGATCGAAGACCCGTTCAGCGACATGCCGGGCTGGGCGAGTTGCTTGCGCATTCGCTCGGCTTGGCTGAAGCTGGTCTGTTCATCGCAACCCGGTAGCAGGATCAGAAACTCCTCGCCGCCATAACGGCCGATGGAGTCGTACGGACGCATGGCGTTCTGCATGCGCCGGGCAGCCTCACACAGGACAGCATCGCCCGCCAGGTGTCCGTAAGTGTCATTGACGGACTTGAAATGATCGAGATCCACCATGACGACGCCGACCGGGCCTTTCTCGCGCACCGCTCGCGATAACTCTCGCGCCAGATGCTCCAGAATCGAACTCCGATTCCAAAGGTGGGTCATCGAATCCTTGGTGGCCTGCTCGCGCAAGGCCTCTCGCGCCGAAAGCAGCTCGGCCTGCAAATCAACGAGCCTGGTACCAGCGCGCAGCCGAACCTGGAGCTCATGCTGATCGAAAGGCTTGGTAATGTAGTCGTCGGCGCCCGCTTCCATCCCTTCGATCAAATCTTCCTTTTGACTTTTGGATGTCAACAGCAGGATGTAAGTGTATGGCTCCCGAGACCGCTGGCGGAGCCGCCGGCAAACTTCCAAACCCGTCATGCCGGGCATCATCCAGTCCAGAATGGCCAGCGCTGGAGCATGTTCCTGCTGAAGGATTTCCAGAGCTTCGACGCCGTCGCACGCCACCGTAACATCGTAGCCCCACTTCCGGAGGGTCGCCTCCAGGAGATGCCGCGAAACGATGCTGTCGTCTGCAATTAAGATCTGCACACTATTCTCGTGAACAAGCCTAGGCCTACATCTTCTTTATCGGCAAACAATCGGGTTAACCTTAACACCCTGTTGTCAACAACATAACATCTTTGCCTTGCGTAGCTTTGCGGCCCTATCCTCTGCATGCCAGGCGGTCCAATCTCTCCAGCGTCGCCTCTATATCTGCTTCCGTGGTCCGTGGATTGATGGTGCATGTTCGAAGCACGGTTCTGCCGTGCAAGACAGTGGAAGTGATGAGCGCGAACCCATCTTTAAGGATGCTCTGCACCAAGCGAAAATGGGCCCCGTCATCCGCCCCGCCATAGCGGAAACAGACCATCCCCATCTGCGCCGGTGTTACGATCTCCCAACCCGGCATTTTGCGAAGCCGCGCTTCGGTGAACTCCGCCAGCGCGAAGCCGCGTTCGACAGCCGCTCGAAAAGCCGCCATTCCGAATACCTTGATGGACATCCATAATTTCAGCGCCCGAAAGCCGCGCGTTAGCTGCAATCCGTGATCGGTGAAATTGAATTCAGCCGAATACTGGTGCGTGTCCTTCAGATATTCCGGCAGAATCAGGAAAGTGTCGCGCAGTTGAACTACATCGCGAACCAGGACGCAGCCGATCTCGAACGGCTGGAACAGCCACTTGTGCGGATCAAGCGAGAGCGAGTCCGCCAGTTCCAGACCAGCCAGAAGTTCGCGGCCCCGATCGCAGATCACCGCGGCTGCTCCGTAGGCGCCGTCGACGTGCAGCCAGAGACCCTCGTCCTTACACAGGCGCGATAATTCAGGCAGCGGATCGATAGCTCCGGTGTTGGTCGTGCCGGCGCTGGCGATTACGCAGAACGGGCGCTTCCCGGCTACACGATCTTTCTCGATGGCGCGTTCCAGTTCGCGAACGGGCAGCCGGTACTCCGCATCGCAGGCGCTCTTGCGCACGTTCTCAGAAGGCACGCCGAGGACACGCAGAGCTTTCTCGAGCGAAGAGTGAGCCTGATCGGAGAAGTAGACCGTCGCGCCATCCATCCGATCTCCCAGTGCAACATGCCGCGCCACAGCCAGGGCCGTCAGATTGGCCATCGTGCCGCCGCTCACAAATAGCCCACCGGCGCCTTGGGGAAATCCGCAGGCCGTTCGCAGCCACTCGATCACCGCGAGTTCCACTGCGGCGGGACCGGATCCGCTGATCCAGGTTCCGGCAAATACGTTATAGCCGGAGATGAGCGCATCCGCCATTACGCTCACGAAGTTGCTCGGCCCCGGAACATAGGCGAAGAACCTCGGATGGTTCACGTGCATCGTATTCCGAAGGACGTCGCACTCCAGTTGCTCGAGCACCGCTTCAAACTCCGTGCCGTGCTCGGGCGCCGGCTCGCTCAGCGCCGCCAGCAACGCCGCCGGGTCTCCCTTAGCGCCTACCGGCTGACTGGGGAGAGTGCTGATGTGTTCCACCAGCCGGTCCACCACCCGATATCCGATCTCGCGCATTCGCTCCGGAGAAAACTCCAGTCGTGGATTCATGCGGCCGACTCCAGAGCCTTCATAATGGCCCGCTCCAGCTCATCCTTAGATAGACCGGTGCTGATGAACAGTTCCTGGCGCGCGCCCGCGCTTAGTGCAATCGCCTTCCAGCCGTTCGTGATTGGTACCGTCACTCGTATCCTCACATCGCCCTTCGCGTCGCGAACCGGACGGATTACGCCGGGGATCACCGATCGAATGTCGGAATTCGCATTCAACAGCCGCTCCAAAACATCGCGCAGGCCGCCGATGATGCTGTGCTCGACCTTCAGTCTATCCTGCACCTTCCGCAATCGCATGACAGTCTACCTGAATCGCCTTCGGTACTGAAAATCGATACTGAATGCCCCATTCTCATCCCGCAACGCGACTATCGACCATTGCTTGCTGACGTCCCACTGCACCCTGACGATCTGCTGGTTAGTAACTGACAGATTGGTGATATACGTGACCGTGACGACGGTGGAGATCTGTTGCTCCAGCGTCAGCCGGGCTTGCGGGACCGACGTGATATCGGTGAGCTGCGGATCGATCTTGATGTGGCTTACTCCAAAGAATCGCTGCAATCGTCCCGTAGCCGGCGCGATGGCTTGGCCGAGGAGCGCGTTGCTGCCGGTGCCCACGTAGCTGGTGCTTACTGTCTGCCCCGAGGCTAGCGGTCCCGCGGCGGACGGCGCGCGTCCCACCGCCAGCAGCGCGATGATGTCGTTGGTTTCGAGCGGCGGATCGGAGCGATAGGAGAAACTCAGCTTATCGAGCGGGCCTTCGAAACTGATGTCGACCACGATGCCGCGCACGTGCGTTTCCAGGTCCATGTCGATAATCGGTTCCACCTTGGCCGGATTGTAGAAGTTCACTTCGCCGCGATTGATGGTGTACTTGTTTCCAAAGAATTCGATCTCACCGGAGTTCACCGTCACGTTGCCCAGCACCACCGGCCGCTGGGGGGTTCCGCGCACACGCACGTTAGCGTCCGCCTGAATATTCCGTGTCAGCGAAGTCTGCACCTCCAGGCTGCGTGAACTTAATATGTTGACGTCGAATTGGAGGCCTCGCAAATACTCGCTCGGCTCCGCCGCCAGCGAGACAGGTTTAGCCGTGGTGGCGAGCAGCGAACCGACATCCGTCCGAGGATTAAAACTGGCGCGATCCACGGTGAGAGTCCCCGATAGC
>Ga0070714_100001196_pt1 | contig 18714 bp, 13 predicted proteins | sample LARL83metaG_FD_65450 | JGI IMG/M metagenome (GOLD analysis project Ga0070714, IMG submission 65450) | Corn, switchgrass and miscanthus rhizosphere microbial communities from Kellogg Biological Station, Michigan, USA - LAR L8-3 metaG | ecosystem: Host-associated > Plants > Roots > Rhizosphere ... | reverse complement strand
TTGCGGTCCGTGCGGCCCGCTCTTTCTCCTCGGCGTCGTTTCGTGCCTGTGTGGCATGCCGGATCTCGTCGGCAACTCGCGTGGCGTCGTTCGCTACCGTGCTGAGTTCGGTCGCCAGTTCGGTATCCCTGTTCCGCGTCCATTCGAGTAGTGAGCGCCATCCGGACCGCAGGTCGGTGTCGTCGACAACGGGGGCGCCCAGTCCGGCAAGCCGGTCCCGTGCTTCGCGCAAACCGGCTCGGGCCGATTCGATGGTCTGCTGGGCCTCGTTGAGAGCACGTCCGGCCTCGGCGACGACCCGCCGTGCCTTGACGACATCAGCGGTGGCCGCGGTGGCCCGCGCGTCCAGATCCGTGCGACGCCGGATTGCCTCGGTGAGCCATTTCGCTGCCTGTACCGCCGCTGCCGCGAGGCTTTCGGTGTTGGTCGCGGCAAGCGCCGCGACCAGGGTATCGCCGAGAGGTGCTGCTGAGAGGATCTGCCGGCAGACCTCGGTCCGGTCCGCGATCGTCGACTGCTTGTCGAGAACCCGGTCGCGGGCACGTTCCGCCGCCCGCACCGCCTTCTCAGCCTTGTCGTGTGCCAGTTCGGCCAGCCTCAGCCCGTCTCGTGCGGCGGTGATATCGGCGGGCGCGGCCTGGTCGGGCAGCTTGTGCACGGTCTCGTCACAGACCGGGCAGGCCGTGCCGATCTTCAGGCCGATGCGCAGTGTGGCAGCGCGGTCGGCACGATCGGCCTGCTCCACGGCCTGCTTCGCCTCGTCGCGGTCAGTTAGAGCCGCGGCGAGACCTGCGCGGGCGCGTTCCAGTCGTGCCTCGTGACGTCCGAGTTCGGCGGCAGTCGTCGTTGCCTGCGTGGTGAGTTCCTGAAGTTCGCGGGCGGTCGTCACGGCCGCCGACAGCGTGCCATGATCCGGCTCGTCGGCTTGCTCACGGCGTGCGGAGTTGTCCGCATCTTCGGCCTGTTCCAGTCGTGTGGTGGCGTCGGACAGTGCTGACTCGGCCGTCGCGATCGCGGCTGCCGTACCGGTCAGACCAGGCGGCTGCCGCAACGTGGCGAGTTGCTCGCGGTCATCGCGGAGGCGATCCGCCGTGGCGGCGAGATCATCGGCGGCCTGGACCAACGTGTCGTGTCGATCACGGGCCTGCTCGGCAGCCGTCTTGGCCAGCGATTCGGCGGTCTCGGTCTCGCTTTCCGTAAGAATGGCGGCCTGGACACGTTCGGCAAGTCCCGGCAGTTCCGCCGTGACCTCGGCGAGTTCCCGCCATCGCGCCCCAACCTGTTCCAGTTCGGCGCGGGCCGGGACAGCACGCACAGCAGCACGGGCTTCGCGATCGGTTTGTTCGGCGACCTCGACCGCCGCGGCGGCGCGTTCCCCGGCCGCAACGGCAGTGCGGCGGCGCTGGTCCAGGACGGCCACGTCATCAGGCACCCGCACACCGACAAAAAGAGTCCTCTCGTCGCCCAGCGTCGCCGCCTTCGTGCGGGCGTCCTCGGCCAAACGCATCGTGTCGCGCAGCTTCGGTACGGCCACCTCGACCCGTTCACGCAGACCGATGAGCTCGGACACTCGTGCGGCCGACTCCGCGACCTTCTGTTCGGTCGCGTCGGCGTACTGTTCCACCTGCTCGCCGAGCAGCTGTTCACGGGCTGCGTGGTCCCGCGCCAACTCGCCTGCCCGGCCGGCGATCTGGTCGTAGATCTCCAGTCCGAGCAACTTGATCAGGATTTGCTGCCGACTCGATGCCTTCGCATGCAGGAACTCAGCGAATTCGCCCTGCGGTAGTGCCACGCAGACGCAGAACTGCCGGAAGTCCAGGCCGAGCATTCCCACCACGGCGGGCGTGACCTGGCTGTCCGATGCGATGACCTCCGTGGTGTCCCCTGGCATTCCGGTGGCTGTCGGCTCGTGGAAACGTTCCAGTCGGACGCTACGCACCACTACCTGTGGGTTCTTTCCACCGATACGCCGTAGTTCGCGGACAACGCTGTAGCGGGCGCCGGACACGTCGAACACCAACCGAACGACACCTCGGTTCGCCGTGGGCGACAATGCGGGTGACACCATGCCCTCGCGGCCCCAGCGCGCCACCGATCCGTAGAGCGCGAAGCCGATGGCGTCGATGACGGTACTCTTCCCCGCCCCGGTCGGCCCCACCAGCGCGAAGTAGTCCACGTCGTCGAAGTTCACCTGGCTTTGCTCGCGGAACGAGGCGAAGCCTGTCATCTCCAACAACACAGGGCGCATCGGGCGCTCCTCCCCCGCTGGTCAGGCCGGCGCCTGGCCGACGCTCGTCGCTTCGTCGTGGAGTCGGTCGAACAGAGCCCGTACCCGTGTGTCGTCGACGTTCTGTTCGCCGCAGTAGTCGGCGAACAGTTGACTCGGCGTACGGTCAGGTGGGGTCGTCTGCGGACGGGATGTCGTGGTATGGCTAGCGAAGTCGGGATCGATCCGGATCTGTACGGCGTTGGGCAGCGCTTCCTGGATCTCCTCGTGCAACCCCGCCCGCGCTGCCTCCCGCACGTAGACACGCACGTAGTCATCGCCGAACATGTGGCTCTGGGCCACGATTTCGGCTGCGCTTCCCAGTACCGTTCGCAGGCGCCGGGCGGCGGTCAGTGGGATGTCGGTGATCTTGGCTGGCGTGTTCGGTGTGACCTCGACGGCGAGCACGACGCTGGTGTTGTCCTGCTCGCCGAAGTCCACCGCGATCGGTGAACCGCTGTAGTGCACCGGGCACGCCGCCGGCACAGACTGGCGACGGTGCAGGTGCCCGAGGGCGACATAGTGCGGATCGGCGCCGAACGCGGTTGCCGGTACGTGGTAGTCGAAGATCGACTGCGCGGACCGCTCCCCACCGCCGAGTTGGCCACCGGTCACCGTCAGGTGTGCCATGAAGATGTTGACCGCGTCCGAGGAGAACCCCTTGCGGAGACCAGCGATCATGTTTCGGACCTGCTGGTCGTACTTGCCCGAGTTCTCCGCCGGCGTCCCGGTCAGTAACTCGGTGGCGCGAACCGCGTACCGCTGCGAAACGAACGGCAGCACCGCGACGTTAACTCGTTCTCCGGTACTGCGTGCGGTGAACGTGACCACGCCGCCGCGATCGGCCGGCCGCGGCGTTCCGAACTGCCGGATACCGACGCCCGCCATCAACGGCCGGTACGCGTCGAATGTGGCCGCGTGGTCGTGATTGCCGGCGATCACCACCACTTCGGCGCCAGTGTTGCGCAACTCCATCAGCCCATGTATCACCAGCTTTTGGGCTGCGGCTGACGGCGCGGACGTCTCGTACAGGTCACCGGCCACGAGGACGGCATCGAAGCGTTCGGACCGCGCGATCTCGACGATCTCACCCAGTACCGCCTGTTGCTCCGCACTGCGGTCCCGCCCGTTGATCGTCCGACCGGTATGCCAGTCCGAGGTATGCAAGAACTTCACTGGTTTCCTTACCGAGGTCTCGGAATAACGCTCGCGGTGATTGCGACCCGCTAATATGGTGGCTTATCGCCGAACGGATCATGATCTATTGGCAGGCCGGCGAATGGGTCGTCACCGCCTGCCGCGACCAGTTCCGTTTCGGATTGTCGCGTTGACCAGGCGGGGAACGGGAACTCGATCGCGAGCGGCACCGGGATCTCCGGCTGGCTGACGAACATGGCGCCCGGTTTCGCCAGGATCGCACGGTCACGCTGGCCAGCAGGCAGGAAGCGATACTCGGGTCGAGCCGCTTCGGCCGCGTCCAGGCGGCCGACCACTTTGATCGAACTGTTGCTGACAACGCGCCGCTCGACCTCGCTGGCGGTCTGCTGGGCGCCGATGAGGATCACGCCGAGGGACCGGCCGCGCTCCGCGATGTCGAGGATCACGTCCTTGATCGGGCTCGATCCGTCCCGGGGAGCGTACTTGTTGAGCTCGTCGAGCATGGTGAACAGCAGGCCATCGGGACCGGAGGCCTCCTTGCGAGCCGTCTCGGCGGCCAGAGTGACCCCTACCACGAAACGCTGCGCTCGCTCCACCAGATTGTGGAGGTCGACGACGGTGATCTGGTGGTCCTTCGTGGACAGTCGCCGGCCGGCGGACTCCGGCAGGTCACCGCGGATCAGGCCGCTCAATGCTCGATGACTGGATCGCAACCTGCGTACGAATGCGTTGACGGTGCCCAGTCCGGTTACCGGCCCGGCCCAGGCCGCCCGTGTACTGTCGGCCGTGACACGATCACAGACAAGATCGACCAGGTCCTGATACGTGCGGCAGATCTGGCCGTCGATGCTGGCAGCACCGTCATTCCCGAACGGGGTGGTGCCCAGACGTAGCCGGTTGGCGACCTGGTGCACAACGATGGTGTACTGGTTGCGCTCGTCCTCGGCATCCGCGAACACGTATGGCAGCAGTTCGTCAGAACAGAACTCAACGATGGTCCACCAGAACGCGCCGACACCGGAGGTCCGCCCCGATACGTGCGCCCGGCCACTCTGGTCGCCCGGCAAGGGGGGCGCGAAGAAGCCCACCGAGGCGAAGGGCTCGGCCGGCAGCCCGAGCCTCGTGTACTGAGCGCGGACTGCCTCGTCGAGCTGGTTGTTGACGCAGTCGAGGAACAGCAGGTCCTCACCTTTGACCGAGAACACGAGCGCTTTCGCATTGTGCGCATTACGCAGGACACCACCACGAAAGATCGAGTGCAGCAGGAACAACGCGAACGATGTCTTGGTGGCCACCCCGCTGACACCGCTGATGCTCACATGCGCACCACGGGTACCGTCGACAAAGTCCATGTTGAGATAGACCGGTTCGCCGTCTCGCCCCAGTCCGATCGCCAACCGCCGCTTCATCTGGTCGAAATAGAGTGCCTGATCACGATCCGTGCCAACCGCCCGAAAGACCCAGGAACCGGGGATGGGCGGCACGTACCGCTCCGGCAGCACCCGCGTCGTCGCGATCTCCGCGACCTCCTGCACCTGCGCCGGGAGTATGCCGTCGGAGATCAAGAACACGTCACTGTCGAAACTGGCGCCTTCGTGCCGCGCACTGACCTGGGTGACTACACCACAGGTCACGACCTGCTCCGTGCCCGACAGGTCACGAGACGTGACCACAACGTCGTCGAGTTGAAGATAGGCGCCGGGTTCGATCACGACGTGGAACGCCAGCGGGGTCGAATCCTCCACGCCGGACACTCGACCCACCCCAGCTTTTCGCACGTCCACGACCACTCCTGTTCTACGTCGTAGGTGGGCACGCTAAACCATCCGACATCCACCGTCGCCATCGTTTATGGACAGTTCCTGGACAACACGACACGCGCCGGCCAGTGTCTGCTTTGACTGGTGACGATCCGATTACGACGGTTAATACGCCATCGCCCGTCAGCGATGGAGACAAAGTCCGTACTCGGGAGAGCATTGCGGCGGGGCGATCGAGGAGGGCATCCCCACGATGACGGTCCTGATCATTCTGGCGCTCGTGGTGGGGCTGCTTCTGATGGCGGCCCGCCGCCACCGCGGTCCGAGTGTCCGACGGACGGCCACGGCCACGGCCACGGCCACGGCCACGGCCACGGCCACGGCCACGGCCACGGCCACGGCCACGGCCACGGCCACGATCACGCCGACACCGTCGCCACCGCAAGCGCGGGCACCGTTTCGATCGGCGACCGGTCCTGCCGCACCGGTTCGTGCACCCAACCCCCGGCCCCGTGTCCCGGCACGGCGCGTGCCGGAACGCGCTGCCGTCCTTCGCACGGACTGCTGGCTACCCGACGGCGTGCGGACCGACGTCGCCGGACTGTCGATCTCCGGCGGCATGCTCTACGTGGGCGCGCACCTACCCGCGGCGAACGGCCGTGAGACCGATCCCGCGCTGATCGTGCCCCGGCTACCTGTCAACCTGCGGCAGCCGGACCGCCATGGCGTCTCGATGGGTTACTGGCCGTCGTACTCGCGGATCTCTCCCGAGGCACGGGGTGCCTACCTGCAATGGCTGGCCGGCGGACGCAGCGACCCCGACGCCTACATCGGGTACGTCTTCCTCTACTTCTACGGATTGGAACGCAGGCTGCTGGCGGACAGCGAGCGGTCGCCCCAGGCGATGGCCGAACGCGGCTCGCTGGTCGCCGAGGTGCGCAGACTCCTGTCGATCTACCACCACAACGGCTCCTTCCGCGGTTACGCGCAGTCCTTGCTCGATGCCATGACGATCGTCGACCCACCTGCCCGACCACAGTGCCCGCCAACCAGCGGCGAGGAGTGGTCCGCAGAAGTTCCGCTCGAACTGCGCATCGGCCTGGCCCAACTGTGCGCCGAAGGCCGACCGGTGCCCGAGGACTGGGCGCTGGCCTGGATCACCCAGCTACCCGACATTTACCTCCGCACTCCGGCCACCCGCTGCCCGGACTTGTTCGGACAACTGTTCGCGAAGCACTATCGAGACCACTACGGCACCGGTGTGATCCTGCATCCGGGCACGCGTCGCCTGTCTACCTCCTATCGCCCGGCCAGCAGCGGCATCACCGCGCCACCGCCGTTCGAGAACCCGCGCCTGCGTGAAGTCAGCGACCGAGCCGGTGTCATTGCCGCGCTACGCGGGTTCGTCGAGCGCGCGACAGTAGAACTCGAACCCTACAGCCGCTATCTGGGCCGGCACCCCGACGGCGCGACCCGTGCCGCCGCTGTGGCGCTGCTGCCCACCGCGCTGGCCGTCGAGCCACCCAGCACGGTGCGTGCACTGTGGTCATGGGCAACGGACGAACTCAACGACGCCGATCACGTGGTGACGTCGACCGGCGAGCTGCTCGCGCACTGGCCGGACGCCGCTGACAGCAACAAGCTGAACAAGAACGATCTCGTGGCCATCGCGCAACTACTGGACCGCGAAGGCATCGGTATCGAGCCGGACACACGATTCGGTGGCAGCACGCCGACCGCCGGGAAGCCGATCGTATTGTTCCGGCGAGCCGATCAGCAGGTGAACGCTCCCACCCCGCATTATGCGACCGGTGTCGCTGCGGTCAACCTCGGTATACTCGTCGCCGCGGCGGATGGCATCGTCAGCGACCGGGAAACGGCCACCCTGTGGGCAACGGCGATCGAACCGCTGGACCTGTCGGCCGACGAACGACTCCGACTCGCGGCGCACGCCACACTCGTTTCGGCGAATCCACCGACTCCCGCCGTGCTCAAGCGACGTATCAGCGTCCTGTCCGAAGAACGCAAGGCCGAGGCCGGCCGATTCCTGATCACCATAGCCGCCGCGGATGGCACGATCACCGCGGACGAGGTCCGTCAACTGGAATCGTTGTTCCGCAGCCTCGGCTTGGAGGCCACGCAGATCTATGCGAGCCTGCACACCACCGCGACGATGTCGCCCGAGGTGAACAGTGCCGCAGACACGCCCGTGGCGATACGAACCGCTGGTTCCGCGGCGCCCCGGGTCGCACTGCCTCGGCCAGCGGCGAAGCCGAGAATGGGACTGACACTCGATCCGGCACTGCTCGCGGCCAAACGAGCGGAATCAGTCCGCGCGGCAGCACAACTGGCCGAGATCTTCGCGGACGACGAACCGGACACCGCTCCCCTCACGATACCGCCGGCCCCCGACGATGCCTCGATCGTAGCGGGCCTGGACGAACCCCACTCGCGTCTGTTCCGGCAACTCGTCGCGCGGGATTCGTGGCGCCGGGCCGATGTGGAGCAGGTGGCCGCAGGTCTCGGCCTGCTACCGGACGGGGCGCTCGACATGCTCAACGAGGCGGCTCTCGACCGCACTGACGGCCCTCTGTGGGAGGGCGGCGACCCGATCGTCATCGACCGCGACACCGCGAAGGACATGCAGGAATGAACCCACCCACACCGAAGCCCGCCAAGCTTCGCACCCGGGACCGCGACACGATCATCAACGCCCTGCGTTCCGGCGTCGTGCCGAGGGTCGGCTTCCAACACATCCAGGTCGGTCGGGCCGCCGAGATCGCCGCGATCACCGAGGACATCCGGCGCATCGCCGACGGCGGCTCGGCGGTCCGATTCATCATCGGCGAGTACGGGGCCGGCAAGACGTTCTTCCTGAACCTGATGCGTTCGGTCGCGGCCGAGCACAAGTTGGTCACGACGACCGCCGATCTGACACCGGACCGGCGCCTACAGAGCAGCGGTGGTCAGGCGCGTGCCCTCTACAGCGAACTGATGCGCAACATCGCGACCAGAGCAACGCCGGACGGCGGCGCACTCGCGAGCGTGGTGGAACGGTTCGTCACCTCCGCCGTCCAGGAAGCCTCCGCAAACGGAACGGTGCCGGACGAGGTGATCGCGCGCAGGATGGACGCGCTGTCGGAGAACGTCGGCGGGTACGACTTCGCCCAGGTGATCAGCGCGTACTGGCGCGGCCATGACACCGGCAACGAGCAGCTCACATCGGACGCGGTTCGATGGTTGCGCGGTGAGTTCGCCACCCGCACAGACGCACGAGCGGCGCTTGGCGTGCGTACGATCGTGGACGACGCCAACGTCTACGACCAACTCAAGCTGATGGCGCGGTTCGTGCGACTGGCCGGCTTCAGCGGACTGCTGGTGTGCCTGGACGAGATGGTCAATCTCTACAAACTCGGACACTCGGGCGCGCGCAAGTCCAACTACGAACAAGTGCTGCGCATCGTCAACGACTGCCTCCAGGGCACGGTGACGGGTCTCGGCGTCTACTTCGGTGGGACACCCGAGTTGTTGATGGACACCCGACGTGGCCTTTACAGTTACGAGGCTCTCCGCAGCCGACTGGCGGAGAACACCTTCGCCGTCGGTGGCCTGGTCGACTACACAGGACCAGTGGTACGACTGGCCGGCCTCACGCCCGAGGACATGTATCTGTTGCTGGAGAAACTGCGGTACGTGTTCGCGACCGGCGACCCGGAGCGCTACCTCGTACCGGATGAGGCGCTCGCCGGCTTTATGAGCCACTGTGGACAGCAGATCGGTGACGCCTACTTCCGCACGCCGCGCAACACCATCAAGGAATTCGTCAACCTGCTCGCGGTGCTGGCGCAGAATCCCGGCGTCCGATGGCCGGACGTCCTGGCCGGGGTGACGATCGAACGGGAGGGCAATCCCGACCTCGTGCCGTTCGACGACCACACAGACAGTGTCACAACGGTCGACGGATCGGGAGCCGATGAGCTCAGCTCACTTCGGATCTGAACGGACGGCCCATTCAGGCGGGTTCGACATGCTGCACCGATCCATCCAGCGGTGGGTGTGGCAGCGTCAGTGGTCCGATCTGCATGACGTGCAGGACCGGGCGATCGCACCCATCCTGGCCAGGGAGCAGGACGTGCTGATCGGCGCCGCGACCGCAGCGGGAAAGACAGAGGCGGCCTTCCTGCCGATCTGTTCCGACCTCGTGTCGGCCGGATCGACCGGCGCCGGGATCAAGGTGCTCTACCTCGGCCCGCTCAAGGCACTGATCAACGACCAGTTCCGCCGGATCGACGAACTGTGCGACGACCTGGGCATCCCCACCCACCGTTGGCATGGCGACGTCGCACAGTCGAAGAAGGCGGCGCTGGCCAGAGACCCCAGCGGAATCCTGCTCACAACACCCGAGTCGCTCGAAGCCATGTTCGTCCGCCGAGGCACCCACCTGAGGTCGCTGTTCGGCGGGCTCCGTTATGTCGTCGTCGACGAACTCCACTCCTTCCTCGGCGTCGAACGGGGAACTCAACTGATCTCGCTGCTACACCGCCTGGAGCTGGTGCTGCGCGCCCGTGTGCCCCGGGTGGGCCTGTCCGCCACGCTGGGCGACATGTCGATGGCGGCAGAACAATTGCGGCCTGGTTCGGGTTCCGAGGTGGCCGTGATCGACTCGGCGTCCGGCGGTCAGGAACTGCGCGTGCAGATTCGAGCCTATGTCTGCCGTAAACCGCGCGAGGCCGACCTGGCGGAGCCGGCTACCAGCAAGGCGGAGCGCGCAATAGCGGAGCACCTGTATCAGGTTCTGCGCGGCACCACGAACCTGGTCTTCGCCAACTCCAGGAACACCGTGGAAGCCCTGGCCAGCCATCTGGCCGAGTTGTCCGAGCAGACAAACGTGCGGAACGAGTTCCTTCCGCATCATGGCAACCTGGCCAAGGAGCTCCGCGAAGACACCGAGGCACGGTTGCGGGACAGGACGACGCCGTGCACCGCTGTGTGCACCAGCACCTTGGAGATGGGCATCGACATCGGCGATATCGCCCAGGTCGCGCAGATCGGCCCACCGCCGTCCGTGGCCTCGCTACGCCAGCGGATCGGCCGATCGGGCCGGCGCGGCCAACCTGCTGTCCTGCGCGGATACGTGACGACCCAGGAGCCGGACGCGCGCGGCTCGATACTCGACCGTCTCCAACCCGACCTGGTCCAGATGATCGCTGACGTGGAACTGCTTCGTGAACATTGGTGCGAGCCGACGAGACCGTTCCGGCTGGACCTGTCCACACTCATCCAACAGTTGCTCTCGCTCATCGCCCAGCACGGCGGTGCCCGGCCGGAGGAGGCATACCGCGCGCTGTGCGGAAAAGGTGGTCCGTTCACCGAGGTAACCAGACAGCAATTCGGCTCACTGGTGCGCGAACTCGCGACACGCGACGTGCTGATGCAGTCCAACGACCGTACACTGCTCGCCGGACCACGAGGTGACCGCGAGATCAATCACTACTCATTCTATTCGGCGTTCCCGACCGCCGAAGAGTACCGACTTGTCCACGGCGACGTCACGCTCGGCACGATGCCGGTCGACAACCCCATTCAGGAAGACCAACTGATCATATTTGCCGGCCGGCGGTGGCGAATTCTGGCGCTACGCGAGGAAGACAAGGTCATCCAGCTCACGCCGGCGCTGGGCGGCAGGCCTATCATCGCCGGTCCATCGTCCGGCCGCGCGCACAACGTGGTTCGCCGCCGGATGCAACAGGTCCTGGCCGATGACTCACAATTCCCTTATCTGGACACGACAGCACAACATGCGCTCGAACAGGCACGCCGCGCCTACGCCGAACTCCGACTGGACGAGCAGCACCTCATACGGGACGGCCAGGACGTCCTGGTATTGCCGTGGACCGGCGACCTCGAACTCGGCACACTCGCTCAACTCATGATCCGACAAGGATTGATGGCTGCATCGCAGAATCTGGCACTGGTGGTCCGAGCACCTGTCGATGAGGTGCGCGCCAGCCTACAAGCAATCATCGATGCGTCACCGCCCAACGAACTCGAGCTCGCCCGCGACGTCCTCAACAAAAGGACAGCCAAATACGACCACTGGCTGGGCGACGACCTACTCGCCGCCCAGTACGCGACAACCCATCTCGATTGCGCGGCTGCGCTGGACGCGATCCGATCCATCAACACCGAGGAACTCCGAACAACGCGCGCCGTCTCCGGGTGCGACGGAATCCTGCCCGACTCGGCCATCGCCACTCGCCTTACACGGAGGTGACCGACTCGATATAGAGGGTCACCGCCCGCGCGACGCGGCTACGGTACTGGGAACGCAGGCTGCGGACCGCTTCGGCCCACAGGTTCGCGGCGGGCAGCAGCCGGCCCGACGGTGGGATCATGGTCGCCCATTTCAGTTCGCCTGTGACGTGGGCCGCACTGCGGACACTGACCGCCCGCCATCGGGCGAGCACCGCGACGGTGCTGCTGGCCGGATACGCCGTGGCGCTGGCAGGCGTGACCGGCCGGATTCCCAGCGACGTGCAAGTGCTGGTGAGCAACCGGTTCCGGCCCGGACTGACCGAGTCTGCGAGCACGTTGAGCCAGGCCGGGGTGTGCCTGGTCGGCGTCGCCGGTGTGGGATTCGGCGAGGTGATCAAGCGGGCGTGGCAGGCCTCGACCAACGCCTACAAATACGCGTACTACGACTCGGCCCGCCGTGACGAACTGATCGAGTCGCTCGGCCGCAAGCGTGCGAGCAGTTCGACCTGTCGTGCATTTCAATGACCTGCGGGCGCCCGATCCCGAGACGATGCACGGGGACGGGGACGGTTCGGACCTGCTGGCGCTGGTGTCGGACAGCAGGCTGGACTGGCTGGATCTCCCGTACGCGCCGCACGAGCGCATGTTCGTCAGTGTCACCGACGCGCAGTATCCCGGCCTCGCGGCGGCACTCGACAGTGTGTGCGTCATGGCGCACGCCTACACCCGGTTCATCAGAACATCCGACGTCGAGTCGTGCTTGCGTGGCATCGAAACCGCTGTCGTCGGTGCGGCACTGGCCGGATAGTCAGCCGGCGGTGGAGTCGCAGTGTGCGAATCGGCCCGTAAACCGGCCAATTCATTGACATATGTGAGACCTTGCCGCGCAGGCAGGTCAGGTCGGGATTCGTAGGATCGGCACAGATCCGGGATCTGAGTGTGGCGATCGGTCCGATTTGCCCATGACGGGCGCTCGGCGGACTAAAGGTTGTCCCGCAATGGCGGGAACCGCTGATCGTTGATCATGGTGTGGAGCAGGTGATCAGGTCCGACCGGCCGGAGTGGGTGCCGGTGTTCACGGGGTTGTCGGTCGGGCAGCCTCAGGAGTTGGTGCGCATCGTGGCCGGTCAGGGTGGTGAGCAGACCGGTGTTGGCCGGCGCTGGGGCTTGTCGCTGGCTGAGCGGGTGTTGTTGACCACGGTGTACTACCGCACCAATCTGACCTTCCGGCAGATCGCGTTGCTGTTCGGGATCTCCAAGTCCGCCGCGAACCGGGTCGTGGAGCACCTCGCGCCGCTGCTGGTGCTGCCCGACGAGACCGTGCCATCCGACCCGGACACCGTGGTGATCGTGGACGGCACGGTGCGCCACGAGGCGCTGGATGACCGAGCGGGGGTGAGAGGACCCCGCCGCCGGGCTGTCGCAGCAGCCTGGTCGAAGCCGAGGGCAGCCTGATCCGGGGGACGCCGAGGAGGGTGGGAAGCAGCCCTGACAACGCCGGGACGTGCTGGTACTGCCAGACGGTGCGGGTTCGGCAAGCGAGACGAGAAGGTGTACGCGAGAAACCAGTGGTAAAGCTTCGTAAGCGACGAACCGGCTCAAATCTGGTGGATAGGGGCCGGGATGCAGTGCGTGACCACCTGGTGGGGTGGTCAACTCCGAAGCCACGCAGTGCCGTTGGTGGGGAGGTCACGATGAACGACTGCGGCGTAGTCGTGGCGATGCTGCCGGAGCAAGAGCTGGGCACCTCCCTTGTCGATCGGTCATGCAGTGAACGTGGGAACCATTCCCGGTCGCCCTGCGGGCCAGACAGCCGGTCTGGTCCTGGGCAGGTCCGTCGCCGACTGAGGACCGTGGGTGGGGCGGAGGTCTCGTAGTAGTCCGAGCGCGCGAGAGGCGCGTACATGGCGAAGGGGACCAGCAAGTCAGCAGGGAGGATGCTGGAATGCCAGGAGGATGTCGCCGGTGAATACCGACGAACTGGAATCGGTCCTGTATGGGGACGAACGCCGGGTACTGGGCATCCAGACCAAGCTGCACCGGTGGGCCAGCGGTGATTCTCATCGCCGGTTCGACGATCTGTTCAACCTCGTGACCGACCCTGCGTTCCTTCTGGTGGCGTGGGTTCGGGTGCGGGGTAACAAGGGTGCCCGCACAGCCGGTGTGGACGGGCGCACCGCCCACTACATCGAGGCGGTGCGCGGCGTTGGGGAGTTTCTCGATCAACTGCGGTTGTCCTTGAGGGACCGTAGTTTCCGCCCGCTGCCGGTTCGGGAGCGATTGATTCCCAAGGCGAATGGCAAGCTCCGTCGTCTCGGGATCGCGACCGTCACGGATCGCGTGGTCCAGGCATCCTTGAAACTGGTGTTGGAGCCGATCTTCGAGGCGGACTTTCACCCGCAGAGTTATGGGTTCCGCCCGAAACGCCGGGCTCAGGACGCGGTGGCAGACGTTCGTCACCTCACTTCCCGCTCGTTTGAGTGGATCGTGGAGGGCGACATTACCGCCTGCTTCGACGAAATTTCGCACCCCGCTCTCCTGGAAAGGGTGCGGAAACGTATCGGAGATAAACGTGTCCTGGCGTTGGTGAAGGCGTTCCTCAAAGCCGGAATTCTCGGAGAGGACCGGGCTGTGAGGAGAACTGATACCGGCACCCCGCAGGGATCGATCCTCTCGCCGTTGCTTTCCAACGTGGCCCTGTCGGTGCTGGACGACTACATCGCCCAAGCACCGGGCGGGCCGCAGGCCAGTCAGTACCAGCAGGCCAAACGCCGCAAGCACGGTCTGCCCAACTACCGACTGATCCGCTACGCGGACGACTGGTGCCTGGCCTTGTCGGGCACCCACGCCCACGCGGAAGTCCTGCGCGAGGAGATCGCAGTCGTCTTGGCCACGATGGGGTTGCGCCTGTCGCAGGAAAAGACGTTGATCACCCACATCGAGAATGGCCTCGATTTTCTCGGATGGCGTATCCAACGCCACCGGAAACGGGGCACCAGCAAACACTTCGTCTACCTCTACCCGGCCAAGAAAGCGCTGCGTGCGATCACGGCCAAGATGAAGGCGTTGTGCTGGCAGGACGTGAACCTGCCGCTCGGAGCCCTGTTGCACCAGCTCAACCAGGTGCTGCGGGGCTGGACCGCCTACTTCAAGCACGGCTCGTCGAAGGCGACCTTCAACTACCTGCGGGCTTATGTCTGGGAGCAGGTCTTTGGATGGCTGCGCCGGAAACATCGGCGAACCAACTGGAAGAAACTCCGCCGCACGAACACCAGCGATGGATGGTGGCCCGCCACCGACACGGTGAGCCTCTTCAACCCAGGTTCGGTGAAGATCAGCTACTATGCCTATCGGGGAGCGAAGATTCCGGCACCGTGGCCGAGCACAGCATGAGGACAGCCAGGAAAGCCACCGGGGCTTGTGGAGCGCCCGTTGCGTGGAGACGCGCACGGCGGGTGCGGGAGGCGGCTCGGGGAAACCCACCGATGGAAACATCGACAGGGCGCCCCGGGTCGACCTCACTTGATTCCCACCTATGACCGCAGTGTGTCCGCGTCCAGCAAGAACTACCGCTACTCGGTGAACCTGCAGGTCGTCATCGACGCCGACACCCGCTTGGGGGTCGCGGTCGGGAACACGGTACCGGGCAACCGCCACGACAGCCGGGCCTACCGGGACTCGGGTGTGAACCAGCGGTGCGCGGGCGTGCAGGTGATGGGCGATGGCGGCTACCTGGGCAATCCGGAGGTGATCATCCCCTATCGCAAGCCGGGCAAGAGCAAGGAGCTTCCCGGGTGGAAGGAGGAGTTGAACGCGGTGCACAAGAGCGTCCGCGCTCGGGTCGAGCATGCGTTGGCGCATCTGAAGTCCTGGAACATTCTGCGGAACTGCCGACGCAAGGGCGAGGGTGTCTGGTATGCCCTGCGGGGTGTGGTCCTGATGCGCAACCTGGCCATGACCTGCTGACCGACCCAGCCAGCACCGGGGTAGCGGCCGCTGAGCGTCACCTCACCTTCACAAAGATCAATACGGGACAACCTTTAGAGCAACACCTTCCCCTGTCCATTCTTTGTCCAATCGCGAGAGATCTTGACTCGGTAACGATTTGAATAGACCGGCCGACATCCGGTGCATCCGCAGAACGGAGGTGACCATTGTCCGGGATAACCGACAATGCGGACGAGGCGCAGTCGCTCGTATCACTGGGATTCGCCGATCGGCGGTTCATTCCTTGCTTGTCGATGTTCGCGGTCGTCCTGTGGGGAACGCTGGCCCGTGGCGCTTTCTACCGAACTGACCTGATCGTGCTTGTCACAATGTCGGTCGTAAGCGGTCTGGTAACGATTGGCCTGTTCAGTCAGACAAGATCGGTGCGGCGGCGGTGGTTATTCCTCTGTGCACCGCCAGTCTTCGCGGTCGTTGTCTCGGCTGTTGCCGGTCACGATGTCGCCGATGTCGGTTACGCTCTGGCGCCGATCGCGGCCATGGTGGGAGTAGCCGCCGTCAGTGTCACGATGGCTCGGGCGGGCGGCCGACTGGTTCTGTTCCGCGTGGTGGCGGACGTCGGAACACTGCTTGCGGTGCTGTGTTGGAGTGGCGTCACGTTCCACGTCCTTGCCTTCGCACAGCCACTGAACCAGGGCTGGAGGGCTTCGGCGACCATCGGCTATGCCAACGTTACGGCGTTGTTCCTGCTGATCGCCGCGCTGACCGCAGGGACGCTGGCCGCGCGGTCCGGACGGTTGGGTGACGAGGTTCGCTGTTGGCTGGTTCTGGTGGGTCTGTTGTGCACGCAGTCGCGCAGCGCCCTCGTCGCACTGGTCGTCTGTGTCGGTCTCGGGCTGTTGGCGAAACGACGGGCTGCCAACATCCTGGCACGGGCCGGCGGTGCGGCTGTCCTCGCGTTCGCCGGCCTGTTGCCATCGATCGTCGACCCCACCCCTAGCCCTGTCACGGCGACGGTAGCGGCGGCAGCGTCGTTGTCTGGCGTCTTGCTCCGACTGTCGACCCGCGGCCGACGAACCCAGCTGACGACGTTGGTCGTGCTGGCCGGTGCCTGTGTCGTTGCCGCGGTCTGGCTGCATGGGCGACTATTCGATTTCGGCAGTAACGACGGTCGGCTACGCCTGTGGCAGGGCGCTGTAACGGCGATTCGGCAGGCGGGTTGGTTCGGCATCGGCCCGGGGCAGTTGGCGAGTCTGAGTCGAGGCACCGCCACGGTGTTGTTGGTGCACAACGATCTGTTGCAGTACGCGCTGTACTACGGCCTGCCCGGAGTACTCGCCATCATCGTGTCGTGTTGGGGAATCGGCTTGGCGTTACGGCGGACGCGCGCGACAGCCCCAGCGATGTCGTGGGACCTGGCGGTCGCCGTTCTGATCGTGACGGGCATCTCGGCCCTGGTCGACTTTCCTCTGCAGGTCCCCATCGTGCCGGTCGTCGTCACATTGATCGTCTGCGCGGGTCTCGCACCCGGCACCAAGGCCGAACAATCACCGACCGGCGAATCCGCGCCGGCCGGGGTCGGACAGAATGAGAAAGAAGGTGTGCTGTGCCCTGGAACAGAGTGAATACAGATTCCACGTCGACACGACGAAGATGGTGGCGACCGCGACCCGTTCACGCGGTTGTCGCGTCGGTGGCGATCGGCGTCATGCTGGCCAGCGGGTTGACCGCGACCGGCGCGTCACTGTCGGCACTGTCCAACTGTAGCGACGTGACCTTCATCGCCGCGATAGGCTCCGGCGAGAAGTACTATGGGCCTACGGACATCACGGACGCGTCGGCGGAACTGGCGAACGTGTACCGGGCGTTCGTCGCTCGCTTGGGTACCCGCCGTAGCTACCAGCCTCTGGTGATCGACTACCCGGCGCTTCCGGTCGGTGTGCTGTTCGCCGGCTCGAACTTCGCAGCCAAGGTGATCAACATCTTGACGACGAACATTCCGACCTACCTCAACGGAAAGAACGACGGCGTCCGCGCCTTGTGGAGCGCCTTCGAGACGACGCGTGCCAGCTGTCCCAACGAACGCATCGTGCTGGCCGGCTACTCCCAGGGCGCCATGGTCGTACACCAGTTCCTCGAGGAGCTCAACGCGACACGAGACTCGGCCAGCAAGGCGGCGGTACGAGGCGTAATCCTGCTCGCCGACCCCGACCGGGTCAAACACTCCAGCATCGTCGACTTCGGCAACGCTCCGTTCAGCGGGTACGGCGCGTGCGACGTGGTGTCCCACTTCGTATCATGCACCGCACCGGATCCACTCACCGACATCCCCGGCCGATTCCAATCGGTCACCATCGGGGTGTGTACCTACGAGGACCCGGTTTGTGACACAAGCGATTTCATCCCCGACTGGCTGTTCAACACCAGCGCGGGACGCAAGCAACTCGTGGCCCGGGTGGAACGGATCCACAGCTCGTACTCGTACACGATCGAACCGAGACTGGCGGGCCAGCGCATCGCGCAACTCGTGCTCGCCCGCTGATCACATCACAGCTCTGGGTGGGAGAAAGACCACCCGCCCAGAGCTCGACCGTGTCACGACCGCCGTGCATAGAAGGACACGGCACGTCGATTCGTACCCATCGTCCGATCGTCATGACCCCACCAGACGTAACATGTGGAATCGAACATGCGGGACAGTAACACCTCTCCCGTATGAACGATAAGACAATGGGAGTCGGCGGCCGCTGACAGCCACCATGCTTCTGCGTGATCCGACTCTATCGGAGTGACAATGCGACTCAGATTAGTCATTGCACTGTGCGTCGGGCTTGGTGTCGCCACGGCGGTCGCTGTCATCGTTCTGGCACATTCCAACCACCCGGAACCGCCGCGCGCGGCCTCCGCGAGAAGCTCGACGGCGGCGACACCACCGCCGCCGCTATCGACACGGCGGGCCGACCAGTTCACCGCCGCGCTCGCATCGGGCACTGATCCTGAGTTCCGCTCCGTGGTGGCGCTCTCAGCCGGCCAACAGTTCCAACCCGACGCCATCCGGCAGATCGCCGCGCTGGGGCCAATCACCTTCGACGTGCCTACTTTCCATGACGACCACGACGGAACGGCCACGGTCACCGCGACGGTCGCTCATCCGCAGCCAGGCCAGAGCGGGAAGTGGACCGTGGAGTTGGTCAGCGAGGCAGGTCAATGGAAACTCAGCCTCACCGAGTCCACGCCATGAACGGCCGGCCACGACGGCGGCGCATGCGCACGGCCCTTCTCGCGATGGTGTTCGTCGCGACGGCGATGTCAGCACAGCCAAGGCCGGTT
>Ga0070714_100001194_pt1 | contig 18719 bp, 22 predicted proteins | sample LARL83metaG_FD_65450 | JGI IMG/M metagenome (GOLD analysis project Ga0070714, IMG submission 65450) | Corn, switchgrass and miscanthus rhizosphere microbial communities from Kellogg Biological Station, Michigan, USA - LAR L8-3 metaG | ecosystem: Host-associated > Plants > Roots > Rhizosphere ... | reverse complement strand
CCATGGAGCTGTTCCGGACCGCCGAGAACGGCAGCGCTGACGCGGCGCCCACGACGTAGCGCCGGGCCGCGGCGTCAGTAGCTGAACGTCGTGGCCCCGTCGTCGCCGATCCACTCCCACATCTGCACGGTGCCCGCGAGTTCCGCGTTGGGCAGCAGGTCCCCCTTGTCGAGCTGCTTGGCGTTGAAGCAGATCGGGCAGACCATGTAGCGCCCGCCCGCCTTCTCATACCGCGCGAGCAGGTCGGGCAGGGCCGGGCAGCCGTCGCAGGCCACGCCGGCCGCGACCCCGCTGAGCGCGAGCCTGACGGCCTCCTTGGCCTGGAAGATGAGCGTGGGCCGCCCGGATTCCGCCGCGCCGACCGCGACCAGGAACGCCACGGTCACCTTCTCCGGGTCCTCCAGGCCCGTGGTGAGACTGATCACTGCCTTGCCAGCCATGGCTGCCTCGCTTCCCCTGCTCCGGCCGAGTACCGCCCCCGGCACTGACTTAGCACGACCGTTCGCGCTATCTGGGAACGTACGACCGATCGTGCTATCTTGTCAATGACTATGAGCGAGACCATGCAGCCCGGCCCGGTCAGGCACCGGAAGCAGCGTTCCGACGGGGAGCGCACCCGCAGGTCGATCCTGCGCGCGGCCGCGTCCATGGCCACCGTCGACGGGCTGGAAGGCCTGTCGATCGGGAACCTGGCCGCCGCGATCGGGATGAGCAAGAGCGGCCTGTACGCGCACTTCGGCTCCAAGCAGGAGCTGCAGCTGGCCACCGTGGAGGAGGCGGGCCGCATCTTCGCCGAGGAGGTCGTGCAGCCCGCCCTGGCCGCGCCCGCGGGCCTGGCCCAGCTGGTCGCGGTGTGCGAGGCGTTCTTCGACCACCTGAAGCGGCGCACGTTCCCCGGAGGCTGCTTCATGGCCAGCGCGGCCCTGGAGATGGGCACCCGGCCCGGCCCGGTCAAGGAACTGGTCGCCGCGTTCCAGGCTCAGTTCGTCGGGCTGATCCGGGGCTTCGCGGCCGCCGCGATCGACCAGCACGAGCTCCCCGCCAGCGACGACCCGGACCGGCTCGCCTTCGAGCTGAACGGCATCATCCTGGCCGCGGACGCCAGCTTTGTCCTGCACGATGACCCTGGCGTGCTGGACCTGGCCCGGCAGGTCGTGCAGCAGCGGCTCGGGCTCGAACCCCCGCCGGCCCGGGCGTAATCCTCGGCGCCATCCGGCCCCTGGGCCCAGTGTTCACAATCTTGTCAGCGGAGCCGTCATCATGATTGGCTGATCTTGACGAGGTGCCACGGACCCGATCGGAGGGCCGACATTGGCAGGGCGAGAAAGGCTGCTCGACCCGACCGGTGACAGCGACCGGGCCGCCGACACCACCCTCGCCCCCCGGCTGCGCAGCCTGCGCGGGCTGACCGCTGGCCTGCTGGAGAACACCAAGCCGAACGCCGCCCGGCTGCTGTCCGCGCTCGGGCGGGACCTGCGGCGCCAGCACGGGCTGCGCGCCTCGGTCCTGTACACCAAGAGCTACTTCGGCACCCCCACCGAGGAAAGCCTGATCCAGCGGATCCTGCAGAACTGCGATTTCGCGGTGGCCGGCGTAGGTGATTGAGGTTCCTGCAGCGCGGCCAGTTTGGCCGACGGGATTCTGCTGGAACGGGCCGGGGTGCCCGCGGTGAGCATCTGCACAGACAGCTTCCTGGCCCCGGCGCAGGCCATGGCCGAGGCCTACGGCTTTCCCGGCTACGAGTTCGTGACCATGCCGCACCCGCTGGCCAGCCTCGATGACGAGCAGATCCAGGCCCGGGTGACGGACGTGCTGCCCGGGGTGCTGCGGATCCTGGGCCTGGAGTCCTGAGTGGAGATCACCGCCGTGACGTCAGGGGGAACGCCCCCGCAGGATGACGCCCCGCTGGCCGACCCCGCCGAGATCCGCCGGGCCATGGAGTACTACGCCGACCGGGGCTGGACCGACGGGCTGCCCGTGGTTCCCGTCACCGAGTCCTACCTCGCCGAGTTCCTGGCCCTGACCCGCCGCGACCCGGACGACGTGGTCATGGCGATGCCGCACCTGAACCGGCGGTGCACGGTGCGGCTCGCGGCCATCAACGCGGCCCTGGCCGGCTGCCGCCCCGAGTACTTCCCGGTGGTCCTGGCCGCCTGGGAGTCGCTCGTCGCGGAGGGGTACGCCCCCCGGGCGATCTGGCAGAGCACCACGGGGACGGCGCCGTTCCTGGTCGTCAACGGCCCGGTGCGGGAGCGGATCGGGCTGAACAGCCAGGGCAACGTGTTCGGGTCCGGGTTCCGGGCCAACGCGACGATCGGCCGGGCCATCCGCCTGGGTGCCATCAACGCGTTCGGCCTCCGCCCGCATCAGCTCGACCAGGCCACGCAGGGCACCCCGGCGAAATACACCGCGTGCATCGCGGAGAACGAGGAACAAAGCCCGTGGCCGCCGCTGCACGCGCAGTTCGGCCTCGACCCGTCAGACAGCGCGGTCACCGCCATGGTCATCAGGTCCTGCCTGCACATCGAGGCCCGGCACACCGTGGTTCCCGAGCAGCTCGCCCTGGACATCGCGGGCACCGTCTCGCGGACCGGCGCGCTCATCCACGAGACGATCAGCGCCCTCGTGGTGCTCAGCCCCGAGCACGCGCGCCTGTTCGCGCGGGCCGGCTGGGGCAAGCCCGACCTGAGCCAGTTCATCTACGAGCACGCGGTACGCAGCCGGGCCGAGCTCGCGGCCGTGGGCAAGGACGCCATCGCCCGGCAGACCCGCTGGCGGCTGCCGGCCGGCCACCCGGATTCCGTGCCCGACCAGGCCCAGGCCGACGGTGACCCTGACACCGTCCGGGTGCTGAACTCCGCCGGCGCCGTGCTGGTGGTGGTGGCGGGCGCGGACAACGCCGGGGTCTCCGCGGTCGTCGAGACCTTCGGGCCACGCGGCGGCCCGCCTCCCGTGGTCCGGGTGGCGGACCCGGCCGGCCCGGCGGGCACCCGGCAGGAGAGGACGGCCAGAGGATGACCGGTCACGCAGCGGGCCGCCCGGCGGCGATCAGCGAACCCGCCCGCAGCACGCCGGTGCACGGCGAGTTCGACGTGGTGGTGGTGGGCGGCGGGCCGGCCGGGCTCATGGCGGCCGCGGCCGCGGCCCGCACCGGGTACTCGACGATCCTGCTGGAGCGCTACGGGTTCCTCGGCGGCGCGGGCACGGCCGGGGGGCTGAGCACGTTCTGCGGACTGCACGCCAACGTGCACGGCGAGCACCGGCGGGTCATCCACGGCCTGGCCGATGAGCTGCTCGACCGGCTGGGCAAGCTGGACGGGCTGTCCCGGCCCCACCTCACGATCAACGACGGCATCCAGGCCCAGGCCTTCGACATCTCCAGCTACAAGATCGCCGCGGACGAGCTGGTGACCGGGGCCGGGGCCGGGCTGCTCTTCCACGCCCTGGCGGTCGGCGCGGTTATGGCCGGCGACGACACGATCGACGCCGTGCTCATCGAGTCGAAGTCCGGCCGCGCCGCGATCCGCGGGCGGGTGTTCATCGACGCCTCGGGCGACGGGGACCTGTCGGCCTGGGCCGGGGTGCCGTACGAGAAATCACCGGGCCTGGACGGGATGATGTACCCCTCGCTGATGTTCCGCATCAACGGGGTGGACGCGCGGGCGGCCGGCGACAAGCCCTGGCGCACAGTCGAGCGGCTGATGGACGCCGCGGAGCGGGCCGGCACCCACTCGTTCCCGCGCAAGAAGCCCATCGTCCGGCCGCAGCGCAACCCGCTGGAGTGGCGCGCCAACCTCACCCAGCTGAGCAACCCGGACGGCAGCGCGGTCGACGGCACCAACGTGGACGAGCTGACCCACGGCGAGCTGCAGGGCCGGCAGCAGGCCCTGGACGCGTTCGGCTTCATCAGGGACAACACCCCAGGATTCGGTGACTCCTACATCGTGGACCTGGCCCCGCAGATCGGGATCAGGGAAACCCGCCGGATCATCGGCGACTACCGGCTCACCGAGGACGACGTGCTCGGCTGCGCCGACTTCCCCGACACGATCGGCGTCAACGGCTGGCCGGTCGAGGCGCACGTGGCCGGCACCGTCGAGTTCCGGTGGCCGCGCGGAGACAACCCGCGCGGGTTCAACCAGCTGCCGTTCCGCATGATGCTGCCGGGGCCAGCACGGAGGGGTTCGGGGGGGTCGCCCGCCCGGGGCAGCACCGTCCGCAACCTCTACGTGATCGGGCGGTGCGCGTCGATGACCCACGGCGCCCAGTCGGCGGCCCGGGTGACCGGCCCGTGCTTCGCCATGGGCGAGGCGGCCGGCACCGCGGCGGGCCTGGCCCTCGACCACGGAGTGGCCTGCGGCGCCGTCGACGTCGCGGTGCTGCAGCAGCGCCTCGAACGGTCCGGCGCCTACCTCGGCCGGCAGGTCTAGCCGCAGGCCGGGCGGGCGCCCCCAAGACAGGAGGTCACCGGTGAGCCCGCTGCGGAGCAACTTCGAGCCCGGCACCACCCGCTGGGTCATGCGCCGGGCCCAGTGGACGGCGCTCGGGCTGACCGCGGAGGACATGGACAAACCCAAGATCGCTGTGGTCAACAGCTCCTCCGACCTGGCGAGCTGCTTCAGCCACCTGGACGGCATCGTGGGGCCGCTGAAGCGGGCCATCCACGACGCGGGCGGCCTCGCCTTCGAGGTGCGCACGGCCGCGCCCAGCGACGCGGTCACCAGCGCCGGCCGGGCGGGCCAGTACATCCTGCCCAGCCGCGACCTGATCGCCAGCGACATCGAGGTCGCGGTCGAGGGCGCGCTGCTGGACGGCATGGTGTGCCTGTCCTCCTGCGACAAGACCACGCCCGGCCACCTGATGGCCGCGGGACGGCTGAACATCCCCACGATCATCGTCGCCTGCGGCTACCAGCCCACCGGCGTGTACCGGGGCGAGCGCGTCGACTTCGAGGACGTGTTCCGCTACGCCGGCCACGTGGCCAGCGGTGCGATGACCGTCGGGGAACTGGCCGAGATGAGCGCCTGCGCGGTGGCCGGCCCCGGCGTCTGCGCCGGAATGGGCACCGCTAACTCCATGCACATCGCCGCCGAGGCGCTCGGCATGGCCCTGCCGGGCAGCACCCCGGCGCTCGCCAACGGCCCGCGGATGTGGCGGGCCGTGGCCCGCGCCGGGCGGCGCATCGTCGAGCTGGTCACCGAGGATGTCCGGCCGCGCGGCATCCTGACCGCCGGGGCGTTCCGCAACGCGGTCACCGCGATCCTGGCCATCAGCGGCTCGGTGAACACGCTGAAGCACCTGCAGGCGGTGGCGGTGGAAGCCGGCTGCGACGCCGACGTCTACGCGCTGTTCGAGGAGCTCGCCCCGCGGGTTCCGCTGCTCACCGCCGTCCGGCCGAACGGTGACCGGCACATCGACGAGTTCGAGGCGGCGGGCGGCGCGCTCGGCCTGCTGCACCAGCTGCGCCCGATGCTGGACACCAGCCAGCCCACGGTGGCCGGGCCGACCCTGGGCGAGGCGATCGGCGCGGTCAGCACGGTGGACGCCAGCGTGATCAGGCCGCTGGACGACCCGCTCGCCCGCCACCCGGGGATCGTCATCCTGCGCGGGTCGCTGGCCCCCGACGGGGCGGTGGTCAAGCGCACCGTGGCCGACGACAGCCCGCACCGGTTCCGGGGGCCGGCCAAGGTCTTCCGGTCGCGCGAGGAGGGGCTGGCGGGCATCCGCGCCGGGCGGGTGCGGCCCGGCCAGGCCGTGGTGCTGACCGGGCTGGGCCTGCGCGGGTCGCCGGGAATGGGCTTCACCTCCGCGTTCGTGTTCGCGCTGGACGGGGCCGGGCTGGGGAACCAAGTGGCTGTGATCACCGACGGGCAGATGTCCGGCCTGGTCAACCGCGGGATCTCGGTCGCGGAGGTGAGCCCGGAGGGGGCGGTCGGCGGCCCGCTCGGGCTGGTCGAGGACGGCGACATGATCAGCATCGACGTGACCGGGCGCCGGATCGACCTCGAGGTGGCCGGGGACGAGCTGGCCCGGCGGCGGGAGCGGCTGCCCCCGCTGGCCCCGCCGGCGGGCTGTGGCTGGCTTTCTGTCTACGCCCGCTCGGTGCGGCCGCTCGGGCAGGGCGCGACGCTCGGCGGGCGCTAAGGCTGGCTGGCGGCGGCGCGGCGGTCGTTGTCCAGCTCGCAGAGCCGGTGCATGGCCGGCACCGCCGCGGCGAGCGCAGCCGCCTCGTCCTGGGGGAGCTTGTCGATCAGGTCGGCGAACGCGCCGGCGCCGGCGCGCCGTCTGGTGCGGATGTAGTCCAGCCCGGACTCGGTCACGGCCACCAGCACGACCCGCTTGTCGGACGGGTCCCGGCGCCGCTCGGCCAGGCCGGCCTGCTCCAGCCCGGTCACCAGCACGCTCATCGAGGGCTGGGTCACGCCCTCGATCACCGCCAGGTCGGTGAGGCGGCGGGCGCCGGTGCGGTCCAGGGTGGACAGCGTCGACGCCGCGGTGAGGCTGATCTCCCTGGGGCCGTCCCTGACCGCCAGCGTGACGAGCCCGTACAGGGCCTCCCCGATGGCGTTCCTGGTTTCCGCAGGACCTGTGTCTGGCTCGGCCATGATTAACAACATAGCTCTGCCTATATAGACGCGCTATGTATGGTCCCGGGGGAGAGAAGGCGCGGCGGGGGGCGGGCCGCGGGAGGGGGCGGGCCGGGAGGCGGCGCACCGGGAGGGGGCGGGCCGCGAGTGGGCGGGACTCACCGCTGGCGAGAATGGGGGCGTGCTCGACGACGTGATCCCGTACCTGGCCTGCCCGCACTGCGGCGCGGGCCTGGCGCGGGCGGGCGGGGCGCTGCGGTGCCGGGCGGGCCACTCCTTCGACATCGCCCGGCAGGGCTACGTGAGCCTGCTGCCGCCCGGGAGCCAGGGGGCCGGAGGCGACACCGCCGCGATGGTGCGGGCCCGCGCGGACTTCCTGGCCGCGGGCCACCACGCGGGCCTGGCCGCCGAGCTGAGCCGGGCGGCGAGCGCGGCCGCGCCCGGGCCGGGCTGCGTGGCCGATGTCGGCGCGGGCACCGGTTACTACCTGGCGGCCGTGCTCGACCGGCGGCCGGGCCGGGCGGGGCTGGCCCTGGACAGCTCCAAGTTCGCGCTGCGCCACGCCGCCCGCGCGCACCCGCGGATCGGCGCGGTCGGCTGCGACGCGTGGCGGCCGCTGCCGGTCGCGGACGCGGCCGCCGCCCTGGTGCTCAACGTGTTCGCGCCGCGCCACGGCGCCGAGCTGCACCGCATCCTCAGCCCTTCCGGCACGCTGCTCGTGGTCACGCCCGCGCCCGAGCACCTGGGCGAGCTGGTCGGGCCGCTGGGGCTGCTGACCGTCGACCAGCGCAAGCAGGAGCGCCTGGCCGGGAAGCTGGGCCCGTACTTCGCGCTGGCGGAGCAGCGCGAGCACCGGGAGACGCTGGCCCTCTCCCACCAGGCCGTGGCCGAGCTGGTGGCCATGGGGCCGAGCTCCTGGCACGCGGACGCGGGCACGCTCGCGGACCGCATCGCGCGGCTTCCCGACCCGGTCCCGGTCACGCTCGCGGTGACGCTGTCGGCCTACCGGCGTCGGCCCGCGCCAGCCACGCCGTAGGCAGGGCCAGACGCGACGGCCGGCTTGCCGGCCCGAGCGGATGAGCCCGCGGGGGGTCTGGGGGGTCGCCCCCCGGAGGCCAGCACTGTCAGGTGGGCAGGCGGTACACGCGGCGGGCGTTCTCAGCACCGATCAGCTGCCCGACCCGGTCGGCGTCCGCGGCCGACCAGACCCCGTCGGCCACGAACTGCCCGGTGACCTTGGCCAGGTCGCGGCGGAAGCAGGCCGCGCCCAGGTAGTGCAGCTCGGGCAGGCCGAAGGCGTCCGACGAGTAGAGCATCTTGTGGAACGGCGTGACCTCCAGCGCCTCGGCCAGGATCACCGGCGCGCGGGCGCCGACGTAGTTCAGCGCCTCGCCCACGTCCATGTACACGTGCGGGAAGATCAGCGACAGGATGGCCGCCTGGCGATGGTGCGGATAGCAGTGCAGCAGCATGATGGACGTGCCGGACGACTGCGTGGCCAGCATGAAGTCATGCATCAGCGACGGGTCGGCCCGGTGCAGCCGCAGGTCGGTGTCGCCCATGCCCACGTGGAACTGCAGCGGCAGCCCGGTGTCCACCCCGGTCCAGATGCAGTGCCGGAGCAGGACCGGGTCCTCGAGGCGGGTGCTGGGGTCGCTGTCGAGCGCCCGGAGCCAGCGGCCGGCCGCGTCCCTGACCTCGGCGGCGCTGGGCCGGGCCGGATCGAAGTCCAGGCCGTACCGGTAGGCGACGATGGACTTGAGCCCGACCGCGTCCCTGGTCGCGGCCGCGAGCGCGGCGGTGAACCGCTCCGCGTAGCCGGCCGCGTCCGTCCCGCCCCTGGCCACCTGCTCGGCGACCGCCTCGAGCCGGACGATCTCGTGCGCTGGCGTGCCGCTGGCCTCGGCGAACTGGGCCGGGGTGAGCACCTGGGCGGTCTCGTAGCCGCTGTCCACCAGCCACGACTCGACCTCCGCGGACCGCAGCAGCCTGCCGTTCACCTCGTCGGCCCCGAGCTCGGCCCGGCGCTGCAGGTAGCGGTCCGCGGGCGCGGACGGTTCCAGGTCGAGCAGCGGCGCGCACCAGCGGCGCACCGCGAAGCCGAGCTGGCTGTCGAACACCGAGATCCCCGGGTCCGGCAGTTCCGAGGCCTCGGTGAGCAGAATCTCGACCCCCGCGTCGTCGAGCGGGCCCGCGGCGATGCCGTGCACGTGGTGATCGATCAGCGGCAGGGTTCCCTCGGTCATGGCCTCTCCCATCGGGCGTGCGCTTCCATTCAGCTCGTCACCAGCGCCAGCGGGTCTGCGCGGCGATGTCGTCGGGGTCCGCGTCGGCGAACAGGGCGACCTCGCCGCGGCGGACCGCGAGGAACGCCTCGAACATGGGATCGCCCATCGCCTGGCGCAAGATCGTGCTGCGCTCCAGGCAGTCGGCCGCGTCGGGCAGCGACTGCGGCAGCCTGCCGATGCCGCGCGCGGCCAGCTCGCCGGCGTCCAGGCCGGCCGGGTCCCCTTCGATCTCGGCCGGGAGCTCGGCGCCGTCACGGATCCCGGCCAGCCCGGCGGCGATCAGCGACCCGATCACCAGGTACGGGTTGGCGGCCAGGTCGAAGCACTTGATCTCGATGTTGGCCCGGCTGTCCTGCTCCCCGGACGACCCGGTCACCAGGCGCAGCGCGGCTTCCCGGTTCTCCAGGCCCCAGCACTGGTAGACCCCGGCCCAGTGCGACGGCACCAGGCGCAGGTAGCTGGCCACGCTCGGCGCGCCCACCGCGCACAGCGCGGGCAGCTCGGCCAGCAGGCCGCCGATGAAGGCCTCGCCGTCGGGGGTGAGGCCATGCCGGCCGGGGCCGCCCGCGAGCAGGTTCCGGCCGTCGCGCCAGACGCTGACGTGAACGTGACCGCCGTTGCCGACCGTGCCGGGCACGACCGACGGCGAGAACGAGGCCTGGAAGCCGTGCCGCAGGGAGACCGCCTGGATGGTCTGCCTGACCAGCATGCTGTCGTCGGCGGCGCCCACGGGGTCGGCCGTGGCCACCGAGATCTCCAGCTGGCCGGCCGCGTACTCGGGGTGGAACTGCTCGACCACGACGCCCTCGCGCTCCAGCGCCTCGACCAGCTCGCGGCTGTAGTCGGACAGCTCGATGACCCGGGTCATCCCGTAGGCCGGCCCGGTGCAGGCCGGGACGAAGCGCCCGTCGTCGTCGGTGCCGAGCGCCCACTCCACCTCGAAGCTCGCCCGCAGCTCCAGGCCCTGCGCCCGGGCCTCGTCGACCATGCGGCGGGCGAACGAGCGCTGGCAGGACACGTAGACCCGGCCGTCCTGCGTGTAGCGGTCCACCGGGACCCAGGCCCAGCCGGGCTGCCCGTCGAGTATGGCCATCCGCTCCAGGTCCGGGACCAGCCGCAGGTCACCGCCGGGCCCGCCGATGTGCTTGCTCGTGGTGATGTCGTCGTTGATCAGGAACACGTCGAACACCGGCGACATCCCGATGCCCCAGCCTGCCGCGCGTTCCAGGCGCCCCAGCGGGATGGTCTTGACCCGGGCCACGCCCGTGTTGTCGACCCAGAACAGCGCCACCATCGTGACCCCGGCCGCGGTGAGCCGCCTGGCCACCGGGCCGGCCTGGCTGACCCGTTCGGCCCGCTGCTGGGCGCCGAGGATCACAGCAGCGGTGGACTCGGTGCCCGGCATGAGCAGCCTCCTGTGTCTCCCGATGTCAAGGCCCTGCGGCAGTGATCAGTACGAAGCGTGGCAGTCAGGGCGTCAGAGCGTCAATGTAACCCGGGGCCCCGGCGCCGTCCCCACGCCGGTACGGTCAGCGACCGTGATTTAAGACGCATATCGGCCGATCGAGCCAATCAACCCGCAGAACCGGGCCATGATCCGCAATGATTCGCCGATGGGGTTGCGCCCGGGGGCGCGCCCCGCCCGGCCCGGCCACCATCGGGAGAACCTGCATGTCACCGACCACGGGCCGCGCGGCCGGGCGCCGCGGGCCCCGCCGCCTGGCCAGGATCCTGGTCGGGCTGCGGGCGGCCGCCGTCCTGCTGCCCGTGGCCGCCACCTGTGCCTGCGGTACCTTCGCCCCTCCGGCGTCCTCGTCCCGGCCGCCGCAGCCCGCGCCGCGGCCCGCGGCCGCGCAGCCGAAACGCGGCTGCCAGGCGACGTTCGTCCCGTCCTACTTCTATTCGGGCGGCGGGTGGATCCAGGCCATGACCACCAGGCCCGCGCCCGGCGTGATGCTGCTCAATGTCGACAACGGCGTGGGCTCGGCCCCGCTCGCGCACTTCAAGACCCTGGTCGACCGGGCCCAGGCGGCGGGCATCACCGTGCTCGGCTACTCGTCCACCCTCAACGGCCAGCGGCCGGCCGCCGAGGTCGAGGCGGAGGTGGCGAAGTACAAGGCCTGGTACGGCGTGAACGGCATCTTCCTCGATCTCACCCGGGGCACGGCCAGTGAGCTGTCCTACTACCGGCAGCTGGCCAGCTACATCCGCGGCACCGTGCCGAACGCCGTGGTGTGGATGAACCCAGGGACGTATCCGGACCAGAGCTTCATGTCGATCGCGAACGTGGTGCTGGTCTTCGAGGGCTCGTACGCCTCCTATCTCCAGGACCAGGTGCCGGGCTGGATCAGCCAGTACCAGCCGGACCAGTTCGCGCACGTGATCTACGCGACGCCCCCGCCCGACCTGGCCTACACGGTCAGGCTGTCCCGGGAGCGCCGGGCCGGCTACCTGTATGTGACCAACCTGCCCGGGTCGCCGAATCCCTACAGCGCCATGCCGGGCTACTGGGCACAAGAAGCCTCGGCTATTCAGGCCAATTGCTGATAACGGAACACATCTGCGATACTGGGGCGATGTCTCATGTGCCGTCTGCGGCCCCTAGTCAGCCGATTATCCCAATGTCAACGACCGATACTCTTCCGCAGGGCCTGCAAGGTCACGAAATAACCCGAACGAATATCCTGACCAGCCGGGGTCACCACAATCCAGGATCCGCCAGGGACGCCCTCGCCGACTGGGCCTACAGCAACGGCTTCAATGCGATCGTGGGTGTCCGCCTCCTCGCCATTCCGGAAATCACCGCCCCGGAGGACGTGACGACTGTGGTGCGCTGGGCGGCCTACGGGACGGCGATCGGCTGGTGAGGAGCGGCCGCGGGGCTCACGACCCGGACGTGTGGTAGGCGAGCAGCGGCACCCAGCGGATACTGGGCACGGCGGTCACGCCGCCCGCGGCCAGGGCCTGGCCGAGCCGGGACTCCATGAATGCTTGCTGGTCAGCGCGCGATGACCAGACCTCGGTCACCACGAAGGTCCCGTCCTCGGCGGTGCCGGCGGCGTGGGAGAGCAGGCCGGGCGGCCAGTCGCCGGCCCCGGTGGTCATGTCGATGCCCAGCCGGGCGTTGACGGCGGCGTAGGCGGACGCGTCCACGCCGGTGAACTCGAGAATCAGTACTTCAGGCATCGGGCCCCCTAATGACGGCAGCAGATCCCAGGCAACTCGGGTCTGCGATGCCCTGCATGGTATCGGTCCATGACCCGGCCGGATATGCAGAAACACGCCGGGCGGGCGGCGCAGGTGTGAAATTGGAATAGGCGCCGCGGCGGCCTGAGCGGGTCTGGCTCAGAGAAATGCGTTAGTTCCGGTTATGGCCGGGCACGGCCGAATTCTTTGTTCAGACGTGGGCCAGCACCCGGTCCAGCGGGCGGGGGATCTGGGCCAGATCGAGCGCGCCCACCAGCAGCCGGGCGTACTTGCTCTTGCGGCCGGAGTGGGTGCCCATGAACCGGTGCAGCTGCTGCTCGGGGCGGTTGCCTTGCTGCGCGGGCTGTTTCTGGAAGGTGCGGAACGACCGGATCTCGCCCTGGGCCTCGATGACCCGCTCGACCGAGGCCACGCCGAGGGCCCGGATCAGCTCGTCCTCCAGGTCGTCGGCGCACACGTAGAAACCGAGTGCCTCCAGGCCGGCCCGGGACAGCCGGGACCCGAGCCCGGCCCGCTCGAGCGCACGCCGGAAGTAGCCCTCCTCGGCCGCGTCACACAGGCCGGCCAGCCTGACCGCGGCCCGGCCGGGGCCGAGCAGCAGGTCCAGGAAGTGATCGATGTTGGTCGCGCCCCCCATCGCCACGATCACGACACCCTCGGCGGCGAGCGCCCGGCCGCGCCGCTCGGCCAGCGCCTCGAGCGCCGCCCGGTCGCTCATGCCCTCGACCAGCACCACCGCCCGCGCCGCCGCGAGGCCGGGCAGGTCCAGGTTCATGACCCGGGCGGCCCGAGCCGGGCGGCGCTGCTGAGCGGGGGCGTCGAGGCCGGCAGCACGGCCCCGTGACCGGTGGCGGCCTCGAACGCGTGCGCCACGGCGAGCAGGTCCCATTCGCCGCGGGGCCGGCCGACCAGCTGCAGGCCCACCGGCCGGCCGTCCGCGGTGAACCCCGCGGGCACGCTCGCCGCGGGCAGGCCGGTGGCCGAGATCAGGTAGGCCGACGCCATCCAGTCCAGGTAGGTCTGCTGCGGCTGGCCGTTGATCTCATGCACCCAGTCCAGGGACACGTCGAACGGCGCGACCTGGCTGACCGGGCAGGCCAGCACGTCGACGTCGGCGAAGAACCCGCCGATCCGCTCGGCCAGCGCGGCGCGCAGCATCGTGGCCCGGCTCAGGTCGGCCACGGTCAGCTCGAGGCCGCGCTGGACGTTCCAGGTCATGTTGGCGCCGACCTCGCCGGGGTGCGCGGCCAGCAGCTCACGGTAGAAGGTGGCCAGCCGGAACGCGCGGAACGTGCGGAACACCTCGTCGGCGCCGGACAGGTCCGGCGTGGCGTCGCGGACGCTCCCGGCCAGCCCGGCCAGGACCGGCCGGGCCCGGGCCAGCACCTCGAGCACCTCCGGCTCGACCGGCAGGCCGAGGTCTGGGCTCCAGGCGACCCTGACGTCCCCCAGGTCCCGGCTGAGCAGCGCCGGGACCTGGGCCGGGTCGGTGACCTGGGGCGGCGGCTGGTCCAGCGCCAGCGGCACCCGCGGGTCGGGGCCGGACAGCACGACCAGCAGCAGCGCGAGGTCCGCGACCGTGCGGGCCATCGGCCCGGACACGCCGAGCTGGTCGGTGACGTCGCCGAGCGGCCAGCCGGGAACCCGGCCCGGGCTGGGCCGCAGCCCCACGACGTTGCAGAAGCTGGCCGGGTTCCGCAGCGACCCGCCCATGTCGCTGCCGTCGGCCACGCTGATCAGCCGCGCGGCCAGCGCCGCGGCCGCGCCGCCGCTGCTGCCCCCCGCGCTGCGGCCGAAGTCATAGGGGTTCCGGGTGGCGCCGAACACCGGGTTGACGGTGTGCGAGCCCAGGCCGAACTCGGGCGTGTTGGTCTTGCCCAGGCTGATCGCGCCCGCGCGCGCCATCCGCTCGACCACGAGCGCGTCGCGGTCCGGCACGAACCCGGCGAACAGCGGTGACCCGTACGTGGTCCGCACCCCGGCGGTCTCGACCAGGTCCTTGTGCGCGACCGGCAGGCCGTGCAGCAGGCCGGGCGGCCGGCCCTGGGCCAGCGCCTCGTCCGCGGCCGCGGCCCGGGCCAGCGCCGTGTCGAAGGTGCGGGTGACGACCGCGTTGATGGCCGGGTCGAAGGCCTCGATCCTGGCTATGTGCGCCGCGACGACCTCGCGGGCCGACACCTCCCGGCGGCGCAGCAGCCCGGCCAGGTCGATCGCGGTGCGCAGGCACAGGTCAGCCACGGGTGTCCCTCTCGCTGGCCAGCTGCTCGAGCCGCGCCGCCGTACCCTGGCGCCGGGCCTGCCAGAGCCCGTACTTCGCCATCAGCCCGTTCGACACCAGCAGCAGCTTCTTGCGCGGCGGGGCCACGAAGCCCCGGGTGGTGTGCGGCGCGTAGACCACGCCGTCCGGCCCGGCCTCCAGCCAGCCGGTGAAGGTCCTGGTGCTCAGCCCGACCAGCTGCGGCCGGTAGGCGTGGGCCAGCAGGCCCGCGCGCCGCCCCCCGGGCGGCAGCAGCCCGGGGGCCGCGACCAGCCGCAGGCCCGCCTGGTCGTGCCCGGCGAGCTGCACCGGCACCAGCACAGGGAACCCGTCCGCGCCCCGGTAGGCCAGCACCCGGTGCGGCAGCGCGCCCACCTGCTGGGCCGCCTTGGCCACGTCGACCCGCGGCCCGGTCCCGTTCTTCGGCGGCCGCTGCGGCGCGGCCGGCCCGGGCCAGGCCGCGCCGGTCACCTGCACCGGCCCGGACGCGCCCAGGTCCGGCCAGGTGGCCACGCGCTCGAGCGTGATGTCCACGAACACCCGCTCGGCGTAGTACTCGCGCAGCAGCCGGTCCCACACCGGGCCGCGCATCACCTTCCCGACGTACCGTTCCGCCTGCGGAGTGAGCGCGTCCAGCCGCTCGCGGGCCGGCTCGAGGTCCACCGCGGCCAGGCCCTGGGCCAGCACGAACGCCGGGCTGGCCGAGTACCCGTGCTCACGCGCGTGATACGCCAGCGCGACGTGCGGGTCGCAGATGATCCGCTCCAGCTTCTTGCCGAACCCCAGCGACGTGGTGAACCCGACCGTGCCGAGGTCACGCTGGCCGATACCGCACGGCGCGACGGCCGTGACCGCCGCCCCGCCCGCGGGCGTGACGTAGCTGACGGCGACGGTGATGTCACCCCTGATCACATCTTCGGCCGTATCAGACCAGCGCACGGGATCGGACATTACGCCCCCACAATTGCGTTCAGGATGATTCAGAGTCGAGCATGTCACGCGGGCCCTGCCCCGGCCGCTTCCCGCCGCCGCGCGCCGCCAGGGCGGCGACTTGTTCATCGAGCGGGGCGGCTGCGTTCAGGCGGTTGTCGATCGCCGTGTGCGGGGCGGCGGGCGCGGCGCCGAGCCGCATGCTGGCCGCGAACGCCGCGAAGCCAGCGAGCTTCGCCGTGTCCCGCCCGGACCCGCGCGCGGCCAGGCGCTGGCGCAGGGTGGCCGCGTCCGACCTGACCCAGACCAGGTGCACGGTCCCGCCGCCGAGCTCGGCGGTCCACGCCCGCCACCGGGCGGCGTCGTGGATCTGCTGGGTGAACGGGCCGGACAGCAGCACCGGGCAGCCGTGCCCGCGGATCTCGCGCGCGGTGGCGGTCATCCCGGCGTACTCGTGCACCTTGATGTGCTCGTCGTACCAGGGGCCCTCGCGCTCGCCCGGCGGCCGCCCGGCCGCGGCGAGCGTCGCGGCCACGAACGGCCCGTACATCGTGTCCTTGTCGAGCAGGGCCGGGGCCGGCTCCAGCGCGCCCAGCAGCAGGCCCGCGACCGTGCTCTTGCCGGCGCCCGGCGGGCCGGCCACCACCCACGCGGTTGCCGGAGCGGTCATGGGCCGACAGTACCGGGCGGCGGGCCGGGGCCGCGTGATGGCACCACCTGGGGCTTGCGTGGCTGGTGGCGCCGTTTAGTCTGTTGCTCACCTTTGATGGGCAATGCGGAGTGAAGGGGTGGGCACATGCCGCCGAGCAGCGGTTATCTGGATTCCTCCGGCCGGGATGACGTACTGAGCGGCGGGTCACGCAAGATCCCGATCAGCACCCCGGCGGGCGAGCAGCACGTGTGGGTGAAGCGCACCGGCAATAACCCGGACCTGCGGGTGCTGCTGCTGCACGGCGGGCCGGGGTCGACGCACGAGTACCTGGAGGCCTGCGACAGCTTCCTGCCCGGCGCCGGGATCGAGTACTACTACTACGACCAGCTCGGCTCGGGCTTCAGCGACCAGCCCGAGGACCCGTCGCTGTGGGAGCTCGACCGCTTCGTGGACGAGGTGGAGCAGGTCCGCCAGGCGCTGGGCCTGGACGCCAGCAACTTCGTCCTGTACGGCCAGTCCTGGGGCGGGATCCTGGGCATGGAGTACGCCCTGCACCACCAGCAGCACCTGCGCGGCCTGGTCATCTCCAACATGATGTCCAGCGTCCCGGCCTACAACGCCTACGCCGAGCAGGTGCTGATGCCGAAGATGGACCAGGCGGCGCTGGCCGAGATCAAGGCGTTCGAGGCGGCCGGCGACACCGAGAACCCGCGGTACATGGAGCTGCTCGTCGAGCAGCACTACGTCCATCACGTGCTGCGCATGCCGCCCGACGAGTGGCCCGAGCCGGTGCAGCGCGGGTTCGCCCACATCAACCCGGCGATCTACGTGTCCATGCAGGGCCCGAGCGAGCTGGGCATCAGCTCCGACGCCAAGCTGGTCAACTGGGACCGGTTCGGCGACCTGGGCCAGATCACGGTGCCGACCCTGGTCATCGGGGCCCAGCACGACACGATGGACCCGGAGCACATGCGGCAGATGGCCGAGCGGCTGCCCGCCGGGAAGTACCTGCTCTGCCCGGACGGCAGCCACCTGGCCATGTACGACGACCAGGAGACGTACTTCGCCGGGCTCATCGACTTCCTGCTCGGGCTGGGCGAGGGCAGCTAGCCCTCAGGGGACCAGGGCGGCGGCCAGCACGGCCCGGCCGGCCTCGCGGTCACCGGACCAGGCCAGCGCGGGGTCGTCGCCGGCGCGCCGGCCCCACAGCAGGAGCAGCAGGTCGGCCGCGGCGCCGCGGACCGAGGCCACCGGGTCGCCGGGGCCGAGCGTCCGGGCCGACCCGGTGTCGGCCGCGGTGAGCCCGACCGCGTGCGCGGGCGCGGCGATGCGGCCGAGCCGCACCTGGCGCGGGGCCATGGTGTCGATGACCTCGGCCACGCCGTCGTCGGCCAGTTCGGGGTCGAGACGGCTGGGGATGCCGAGCGCGTGCTCGGCGTCCCACCGGTGCACCAGGGTCTCCAGGCACCGGCGGCGCTGCCAGAAGCCCACGGTCGGCGGCGGGGCGATCGTCCACGCCGGGGCCGACGGGTCGGTGTCCAGCGCCGCGAGCTCGGTGTCGCAGGTGCCGCGGAACCAGGTGGCCAGCGCGGCGGGCTCGCGCGGCGCGGGCGGGGGATCAAGGTCGCCGTGCTGCTCGGTCACGGCCGCGGCCGCCCACAGGTTCTGCCGGCCGAGGTGGTCGGCGAGGTCGTACAGGGTCCAGTCGCCGCAGTACTCGACCCGGGCGGACAGGTCGCCGCTCAGGCAGGCGGCGAAGGCGTCAAGCTCGCGGCGCAGGTGGGCCACGTAGGCGGCGGAGTCCATGCCCGGACCTTATCGGTCAGGGCTGACCGCTGGCCCGGGCCACCGCGGCGGCAATCGCCTCCGGCTCCGCCCGCACCTCCGCGCCCGCGACCAGCACGGTGGGCGTGGCGTGCACCCCGGCCGCGGTGGCCCGCGCGGTCACGTAGGGCGGCCAGTCCAGGTACGGCCCATCGGCCAGGCAGGCGGCGAAGCCGGCGTCGGCCAGCCCGGCGGAGCGGCCGATGCTCGCGAGCTCGGCATCGCTCAGGCCTGGCCCGCCCTCGGGCGGCTGGCGGGCAAAGAGCTCGTGGGCGTAGTCGACGAACCGGCCCCGGTCCGCGGCGCAGCCCGAGGCCGCGGCCGCGCGGGTCGAGTACCGCGTCGTCGACGCGCCGTCCAGGAAGTTCATGGGGTGGTAGGCCAGGGTGATCCGCCCGCCGGCCACCAGTCCGGCCAGCGTCGGCGCCGAGGCCAGCTCGAACTCCCGGCAGTACGGGCACAGGAAGTCGATGTACGCGTCCACCGGCACCGGGCCATCCCCGACGGCGATCCCGTCGCCCTCGGGAGTCGATCCGGCCGGCACGCGAGCCGGCCTGGCCAGGTAGGTCATGACCTTCGGGGAACATCAGCGGCCGGCGATGAATTCCGCCCGGGCCGCCCGTCTTACCCTCTCGAGGAGGGTGTCATGACGCAGCACACAGGCCAGGGAGCGGCCGTGGGTACGGGGTTCGAGCCCATCTGGCGGGTGCCGGACGCGCAGGTGGCCTCCGGCCGGATCCCCGGGTACGTGGGCGCGGTCCGGATCGGCGACCGGGTGGAGGTCAGGGCAGGCGGCCGGATGGCGCTGGGCGCGGACAGCCCGGCCATGCGCGAGGACACGCTGTTCCGCATCGCCTCGGTGACCAAGCCTGGGCCAACCCGGCCACCGGCACCGTCGGCGTCCTGCTCACCCAGCGGGAGATGACCGGCCCGGACGACGGCCCCGGCGAGTTCTGGGCGGCGGTGGCCGACGC
>Ga0070714_100001193_pt1 | contig 18720 bp, 16 predicted proteins | sample LARL83metaG_FD_65450 | JGI IMG/M metagenome (GOLD analysis project Ga0070714, IMG submission 65450) | Corn, switchgrass and miscanthus rhizosphere microbial communities from Kellogg Biological Station, Michigan, USA - LAR L8-3 metaG | ecosystem: Host-associated > Plants > Roots > Rhizosphere ... | reverse complement strand
TGGGGCGGCTACTGGGCCTGGGACCCGGTCGAGAACGCGTCGCTGCTGCCGTGGCTGACCGGCACCGCGTTCATCCACTCGATCATGATCCAGGAGCGACGCGGGATGCTGAAGGTGTGGAACGCGTCGCTCGTGCTGGCGACCGGCACGCTCGCGATCCTCGGCACCTTCCTGGTGCGCTCGGGGATCCTCGACTCGATCCACGCGTTCGGCGCCTCGACGCTCGGCGTCCCGTTCCTGATCCTGATCGGCGCGATGGTGCTCGGCTCCGTGGGGCTCGTCGTGTCGCGGCGCGCGGATCTGAGATCCGAGCACGAGCTGGATTCGCTGTTCTCCCGCGAGGCGGTCTTCCTGCTGCAGAACGTCGTGCTGGTGGCGCTCGCGTTCGTCGTCTGGTGGGGGACGTTCTTCCCGCTGATCTCGGAGATCTTCACCGGCACGAAGGCGTCCGTCGGGCCGCCCTGGTTCGACAAGTACATCGTGCCGCTCGCGTTCGTGGTCGTCGCGCTGGCGGGCATCGGGCCGCTCGTGCCGTGGCGGCGGATGACGTGGGCGAGCGTGCGGCGCGGCTTCGCGATCCCGCTCGCGGCGGCGCTCGCGACGTGGGGGGCGCTGCTGCTCGTGCCGGGCGCGTGGGCGCAGCCGAAGCCGGCCGCGTTCGCCGGCGTCGCCGCGTTCACGATCGCGAGCGTCGTGCAGGAGCTGTGGCGCGGGATGCGCGCGCGGCAGGCCGTCTCGCGCGAGGCGGCGCCGGTCGCGCTCGCCGGGGTCGTGCGCCGCAACCGCCGCCGCTACGGCGGCTACGTGATCCACGCCGGCTTCGCGACGCTGCTGCTCGGGGTCGCGATCTCCTCCTCGTTCCAGCACGCGAAGGACGTCTCGCTCGTGCCCGGGCAGAGCGCGCGCGTCGACGGCTTCGACCTCAGGTACACGCGCGCGACGGCGAGCGCGACGGCGGAGAAGATCTCGCTCGGCGCGGTGCTCGACGTCTCGAAGGGCGGCCGTCACGTCGCGACGCTGCGCACGACGCGCGGCTTCTACCCCTCGCAGGACGTCTCGCAGGGGATCGTCGGGCGCTTCTTCGGCGGCGAGTCCGAGAGCCAGGTCGGGTTGCGCGCCGGGCTCGGCCGCGACATCTGGACCGTCATCAACCCGAACCTCACGCCGCTGACCGGAATCATCGACCAGGGCAACCGGACGTTCGCGAGAGCGATGACCGCGATCCTCAGAGGCGGCGCGAGCCAGAGAGCGCTCGGCGAGCTCTACGCGCTGCGCGACCAGGCGATCGTCGCCGTCGCACACCGCTTCGTCTCGAACCCGTGGCCGGCCGACTTCCGCTTCATCGTCTCGCCGCTCGCGACGTGGATCTGGATCGGCGCGATCATCACCTTCCTCGGTGGCCTGCTCGCGCTGTGGCCGGCGCCCGCGGCCGCGCGGCGGCGCGTCAGCGCCGGCTATGCGGCGCGCGTGGCGCGCGAGCTGGCGCGCACGACGCAATGACGATGCTGATCGTCTTCCTCGTCGTGCTCGCGGTCGTCGCCTTCGTCGGCGCGCCGCTGCGCTCACGCGCGCGCGGGCTCGATCCGGACGCGGCGCCGCGCGCCGAGCTGGCCGACCTGGAGGCGGCGAAGGAGGCGAAGTACCGCGAGATCCGCGACGCCGAGCTCGACCAGCGCACCGGCAAGCTCTCCGTCGAGGACCACCGCGCGCTCGACGCCGAGCTGCGCGCGGAGGCCGTCGCGCTGCTGAAGCGGATCGACGCGGTCAGAGGGCGCCTCGGAGGGCCGGCTGGCGAGGGTCCTCCCGCCGCCCCACCGTCCGCGGTCGGCTAAGATCGACGGACTATGTACACGCTGCTGAGCGTCGTCCAGGTCGCCATAGCCGTCGTCCTGATCCTGCTCATCCTCATGCACTCGGGGAGAGACACGGGCCTGTCGGGCGCGTTCGGCGTCGGCACCGGCTCCGGCCCGTTCGGCGGCGGTTCGCTCGTCGAGCGCAACCTGAACCGCTGGACCGTGTTCTTCGCGGTCCTGTTCGCGGTGAACACCATCGTCCTGCTGAAGATCTAGCCGCGCCGGCTACGCGAGCGCGACGCGGATCGTGTCGAAGCGCGCGTCGGGGATGTCGTCGAAGGCGGCGGCGACGGTCGGGTCGAACTGCGTGCCGGCGGCCTCGGCGATCACCCGGCGGGCCTCGCCGAAGGGTGCCGCGGCGCGGTAGGGGCGGTCGCTCGTGAGCGCGTCGAACGTGTCGGCGACGGCGAAGACGCGCGCCGCGAGCGGGATCCGCTCGCCCGCGAGGCGGTCGGGATAGCCGTCGCCGTCCCAGCGCTCGTGGTGGGAGCGCACGACCTGACGGGCGCCGTCGAGGAAGTCGATCCCGCGCACGATCTCCTCGCCGATCACCGGGTGGCGGCGCATCGCCTCGCGCTCGTCGTCGTTCAGGCGGCCGGGCTTGTAGAGGATCGCGTCGGAGATGCCGATCTTGCCGACGTCGTGCAGCAGGAAGCCGAACTCCAGGTCAGCGGTCGCGGTCGTGTCGATCCCGCACGCGCGCGCGATCTCCAGCCCGTAGGCGGCGACCCGCTCGGCATGGCGCGCCGTGTAGGCGTCGCGCGCCTCGACCGCCTCGGCCAGAGCGCGCACGGTCGCCTCGTAGGAGGCGCGCAGCTGAAGCTCGCGCTGCGTCGCCTCGCGGTCGCGCTCGGCGAGCTGCGCGCGCAGCCGGCCGAGCTCCTCGTGCAGCTCCTCGACCTCGCGTGCACGGGGAGCGGGCCGCGGCGCTCTGGGCAGGCTGAGGCGCATCGAGCTGTGGACTTCCACGCCGGCGGGGCGGTTCCTGTCGCGGCCGTCCGGGCCGGAAGCACAGAAGCCCTGCTGGGCAGGGGCTGCTGTCATGCGAGTGGCTGGACATCTCACACACCGTGTGGGGCGGGAGACGCGGCGGCGAGTCCTGGAGGCAGCCCGCTGGCAGCTGCCATGTGCCCACAGTCGTATTGTGCGAGGTGAGGCGGGACCCCCAGGTGGGACAGATGCCCTGATAAGTCCGAGCCCGGCGGTAGAGTGACCGGGCCAAGGTTCGCCTCGATCGCTCATTTCCGACGATTTCCGCCCAGCCCGCACCCATCGACTCCGATACGTCGGTGCCTGAGCCGGCGTACTGGACTGACCTTGGAACCATGTATCGCTGCACGGCGGAAGAGTTCCTCTCGTCCAGCGTGGCGGGCGCAGTGCGGGGTGAAGTCCAGATGATCTTCACGTCCCCGCCTTTTCCTCTGAACCGCAAGAAGCGGTATGGCAACAAGGTCGGCGAGAAGTACCTGGAGTGGCTGGCCGAGCTTGCGAAACCGCTCGGAGATCTGTTGGCGGACGACGGGTCGTTCGTGGTCGAGCTGGGTAACGCCTGGGAGCCGGGGGAGCCGGTGATGTCGACGCTTGCTCTGGAGGCACTCCTGCAGCTGAAGAGAGCGGGGGGCTTCAAACTCTGCCAGCAGTTCGTCGTCCACAATCCCGCCCGCCTTCCCTCTCCAGCTCAGTGGGTCAACGTGGAGCGGATCCGTGTCAAGGACGCCTACACCAACGTCTGGTGGATGAGTCGCGTCGCGAAGCCGAAAGCTGACAATCGCAATGTGCTGAACAGCTACAGCGCCTCCATGAAGAAGCTGCTCAAGCGCGGGTCCTACAACGCAGGTGGACGGCCGTCGCAGCACAAGATCGGCGAGTCGTCGTTTCTGACCGACAACGGGGGGGCGATCCCTCCGAACGTGCTGACTTTCAGCAACACCATCTCCACGGACGCCTATCGGAAGTATTGCAAGGTCCGTGGCCTGCAAGTCCATCCCGCGCGTATGCCTCCGGAGCTTGCCGAGTTCTTCGTTCGCTTCCTGACCGACGAAGGCGATCTCGTGTTCGATCCCTTTGGCGGAAGCAACACCACCGGTGCCGCCGCGGAGCACCTTGGCCGGCAATGGTTGACGATCGAGCCTGAGGCCGAGTACATCGCCGGATCGCGCGGCCGCTTCGAAGTGATCCAGAGCCGCGGCTCTGAGCGGCTTTCGTAGCTTTTATAGCCCGGCTCACAAGCTGATTCTGGCGCGTTGCAACTTGTTCCGGTAGAACCTTGCCGAAGCTGCTAGATCCTTATGGTACGTTGCCGTACAGCTGTTGCGAAGTTGCAACTTCGACCAGAGGAAGGATCTCGATGCCAGGGGCGAGCGGCGGCTCCGATGTGACGGTGAGCCTCGACCGTGACGTGTACGACTATCTGAAAGCTCACAGCACGTTCGAGGACACAGTGAGCACCGTGCTGCGACGCGAGTTGCGCCTGCCGACAGCGTCCGCTGACGAGGCTCTGCCGACACTCGGACCGCCTGCGCGAGGACGCGCCCCGGCTGCACGTCGAGCGTCCGCCGGGAGACGAGCGCGATCGATGGAGCCCGCACGACGTACACGGGCAGCTTCGGGGACTCTGCTGCCGGAGACGGCTTACCACCGTCCTCTCCTTCAAACTCTCGTCGAGCACGGTGGCAGCACCTCGAAGCAGACGGTGATCGACGAACTGAGCAGACGCCTCAACGACCAGCTGACGGATGCGGACCGGTTGCCGCTTGCGAGCGGAGGGATCCGCTGGATGAGCCGCGTCCAATTCGCGCGCCTGCGGCTCGCCGATCGGGGATTCATCGACAAGGACGTCCCGCGGGGGATCTGGAAGATCACGGAGCGCGGGGTGAAGGCCCTCGAGGAGGGAGCGATCTAGATGCCCGAGGATCTCCGTGAGACACACACGGCTGCGACCTACACGCCCGACGACGACATCAAGGTCCATACCGAGAATGCGATTCGTCTGATCTGCAAGCCGTTCCAGAGCCACGAGAGCGGCTTGCCCGAGTGGGCGAAGAATGCCGCTGACGAGTACGCGCGCACCGACGCGCCGGAGCAGGAGCGCGCGATCGTGCTGCTGATGCAAAACGGACGCCGCGGTGGACCGTCCACCGTGATTGGTTGCCTCGACTTCTCCGGCATGACGAGCGACGTCATCGAACACGAGTTCCGTCACTGGGCCGACCCTGAGGCGGCGCATCGCACGGGCGCGGAGGTCGACGTGCAGGGCGGTCACGGCAACGGCGGCAAGTGCTACATGACGCAGATGTTCGAGGATCGCGCGTATGTCCGTACGGTCAAGGCCCGTCGCGGGTGCATCTATGGCACCGCGGGTGGCTCGATCCGGCTCGGCTACTTCCCTGATCGCGAGCGTGGCCGCGACTTCGAGGTGGCGGGGGTGCGCGAGGAGCTCGACAATGCCCTCGCCGAGATCGGGCTGGAGGTCGAGCAGCTCCCGGAAGCGGCCGTCGCCGCGCTTGACGCACGTCAGGGCTTCACGCTCGTCGTCGGCCGCGGTGCGAAAGGGTACGACTCGCGTGTGCCCGCGGCACAGCTGATCAGCGAGCTGGTCGAGCATCCACAGATGCGCCGCACGCTCGAGCTCTGCTCCGTCTACGGCGTTGCGCAAGGCCGTTTGATGAACGGCGGCAAGCCTCTGCGGCTGCCTGAGATCCCGCCGCTCCCCGGGGGAGAGCAGCCGCGCATCATCCCGATCCCCGATCGCCTTCCGGATCCGTATTCCGGGAACGACATCTCGACCACTGACGATGGGACGAGTCCCTCGGGGTCGCTTACGCTCCGGACCTCGGAGACGCGCATGTGGCGCGCGGCGAAGAAGAGCCGGCACAACATCGTCTACAGCGCACGTAGTGGGTATGTCGGTTTTCGGGCAGTGCAGGAGTTCGACGTCATGTCGAGCTACCGGGATCGGATCTACGGCGAGTGCAGCCTGATGGCGTTGGAGGCGTTCAAGCTCAACGACCGCGGCGCGCTCGCTGCCAGCCCGCTCGTGCGCGCGCTGGACGACTGGATCGGGCAGCAGATCGAGGCGTATGCGAAGGAGTTTGAGGCGCGCGAGCGACAGCAGCACGACCAGGAGGAGAAGGACGCGCTCGCGCAGATGAACGCTGCGCTTGATCGCTGGAAGAACGATCTGCTCGACAGAGTGCTCACCGACGCCGAGGGGCCAGGGCGCGACGGCGGTGGCGGCGGCGCGGTGCCACCGCCTCCACTTCCCTCTGGCCAGGTATCGCGAGTCGACGTCTCGTTGACTTTCTATCGTGCGGGCGTCGGCGTCGCCCTCCGTCCTACGCTGCGTGCGTTCGACGCCGCTGGCGAGCAGATCCGGCCGCCGGCGGTGATGTGGACCTCCGACAACTCCGCCGTCGCGACAGTCGACGAGGATCTGCGCGTCATCAACACCTTCCAACCAGGTGTCGCGCGGCTGCACTGCGAAACGTTCGACGGCCAGATCACTTCCAACAGCGTTTCGCTGGAAGTGCTGGAGATCGCGTCGATCTCACTCGCGCCTGAGCAGCTCGAGATTCCCGTCGGCTCCCGACGTCATATCGTCGCGACCTGCCGGCTTGCCTCCGGCGAGGAGGCAGAGGACGTAGCGCTGATGTGGAGCGAGAGCGAGCCGTCCGTCGCTCGCGTGAGTGCGGCCGGGATGGTGTTCGGCTTCGCGCCGGGCGCGACGGATGTCACCGCTGCAGATGAGCGGTGCGGCTCGAGCAACAGCGTGAGGACGACGGTCGTTCCGGCCGAAGACGGCGGCCGCTCCGGCCGCGGCTATCCGCGAGTGCTGGTCTCTGAGATCGACGCCGATCCGGACACGGGCGAGGATGTCGTGCTCAGCTCCGACGACCCGCCTGTGCACCAGCAGCCGCACGATGTCGAGCGCAACATCTGGTGGATCAACAGCGCCTCGCCGCTCGCGCGCCTCTATCTCGACACGTCGCACGGGTTTGGACCGGACACGCGGGAGTGGCGGATCTACCACCTCGAGCGCTACGTCGATGTCATCGTCCAGATCTCGATGACGCAGGGACCCGAGGCCGAGGATCAGATGGAGGTCGGTGAATGGGTCGCGCGTTGGGGCGAACGGGCCGCTGACGTCCAGTCGGCTGCCGTGTCCGGGCTGGCAAGCTTCATCGAGCACGGGGAGCTTCCGGCGTAGGCTGTAGATCATGGCTGGGCTTACGGTCGTCGAGAAACTGCTGCTTGCTGCGGCCGGGCTGGCCTCAGCGGGCGACGCGACGTTCACGGCCGAGGATCTCGTCGTGGCGGCATGGCGCCTCGATCCCGACACGTTTGGACTGGCTGGCCATCTCGACGAGAACGGGCGTCCGGCGTATCCGAATTCCAATCGGGTGTTCGCGGAGATCATGGGATCGAAACCGATTCGGAAGCAAGGGCTTCTCGTCAAGGCCGGCACGAAGACGTTCCGCTTGACAGAGTCGGGGCGCCAGCGCGCACACGAACTGCTCGGTGCGACCGACGGCAACGGGAAGGTGCCGGCGGGCGAGAAACTCGCCCTCGGTCGCGACACCACGCGGACGTTGCGCAAGCTGCTCGGCTCCCGCGCCGTCCAGAAGGTCCGCTCGGCGCGCGAGGCCGATGTGACGTTCCACGACGCCTCGTCGTTCTGGGGGATCAGCCCGCGCAGCAGCGCGATGCAGCTTCAGGGTCGGCTCGGCGAGGTCGAGGGCGTCTTGAGGGCCGCGCTCAGCGCAGCCGACCAGAGGCCAATCCGGTTCGAGCACGGCGGGCGGGCGTATACGCGTGAGGACGTTGACCAGGTGATCGCGCTGCATCACTCGATGCTTGAGCGCTTCTCCGGGCAACTCGATGTTATCCGCAGTCGCCGCGACGAGCGCTGAGCGGCTTGTCCCCTGGGAGTGCTGCGCTGGGCTGCTCGCGGGCGTCCGTACCGGGAGCGCTCCTTACGCTTGGCGCGTGACGACCGGGCCGCTCCTCGATCGTCCTCGTCAGTGACAAAGTGGACGCGGCTCGGCGCCGATCACAACGGTCGTGGTCGGGATCTGAGCCAGGATCTCTGGCTGCCCGGACAGTTCGCACAAGGCCCGCCAACCCCCCGAAATGCGATCGAGTGGACTCGAACCACCACGGGCCATACGGCCCACAAGGCCCTCAACCTTGCGCGTCTACCAATTCCGCCACGATCGCGAGCGAGGTCCGCAGTATAGACGGGAGGGTGGTTGCGGGTCCGTCCGACGGGGCGGTAGACTGGTCGAACACACGTTCGTCTTGGAATCCGCCTTAGGAGCGCGTCTGCCCGATGGTCGACCTCACGAAGCGCCAGCAGGAGATCTTCGAGTTCATCAAGCGCTACTCCGCGCGACACGGCTACCCGCCGACGGTGCGCGACATCGGCAAGGCGGTCGGCCTCGCCTCGTCGTCGACCGTGCACGCCCATCTTGCGAACCTCGAGAAGGTCGGGCTGCTGCGCCGCGACCCGACGAAGCCGCGCGCGATCGAGCTGCTCGACCGCGCCGTCGAAGGCGTTCGCAACGCCGTGCGGCCCGCCGGGCTGCCGCTCCTCGGGCAGGTCGCGGCCGGCCAGCCGATCCTCGCCGAGGAGAACGTCGAGGAGTACGTGCCGACGCCGGGCGTCGTCGGCGGCGATCGCGGCGAGTATCTGCTGCGCGTGCGCGGGGAGTCGATGAAGGACGTCGGGATCCTCGAAGGCGACCTCGTCGTCGTCGCGCCGCAGGACACTGCGCGCGACGGGGAGATCATCGTCGCGCTCGTAGGCGAGGAGGCCACGGTGAAGACCTTCTACAGAGAGTCCGACCACATACGGCTCCAGCCGGAGAACGCGGCGATGGAGCCGATCCGCACGCGCGAGGTGCGGATCCTCGGGAGAGTGGTCGGGCTCATGCGGAGCATGTGATGGCCGTGCTGGTTGCCGAGCGCATCGAGCGGCCGGCCTCGCTCTTCGGCCCCGCGCCGGAGGAGCCGGGGGCGGCTGCCGGCGCGCGGCGCCCCGACCGCGGCCCGGGTGGCGGGCTGACGCTCGACGAGGCGATCGTCGGGGCCTGGGAGGGCCTTGCCGCCCGGGTCGCCGTCCGCTGCCCGCTATGCGGCGGCGCGCTGAGGCCGCGCTCCGCGGGGGACGGCGGGCACTGCGTCGACTGCGGCACGACGCTCGACTGACGCGCGCGACCTGCCGCCGCGAGCCGGCGTGCAGGCCTTTGCGCGTCGCGCCCGGCGAGCTACGCTGCTGCCTCGCTGACCAAGCAGTCGCGGAGGCTCGCCTTCGAGGAAAGTCGGGACATCACAGGGCAGGGTGGTCGGTAACGCCGACCCGGGGAAACCCGCGGGAAAGTGCCACAGAAAAGACACCGCCTACGTCCGCCCTCCGGGGCGGGCCGGCAAGGGTGAAATGGTGCGGTAAGAGCGCACCGGCGCCGCGGCGACGCGGCGGCCAGGCAAACCCCACCCGATGCAAGGCCAAGCCGGACCGCTCGCAGGTTGCCCGCCGAGGTCCAGGTCGGCCGCACAGATGGATGGCTGCTCACGACAGAATCCCGCTTATCGGTCAGCTACGGAGAAGCCCCGCCTCGGCGGGGCTTCTCTATTGAGAGCCCGCGTGCGCACGGCGAGCGGGGGGTCGTTCTCGGCCGCGCGGTCGCGTTCCCCAGGGCGACCGTGCCGCGCTCAGCCGCGCGTTGCGCGGGATCGCCGTCGAGCGGTCGCTCGGGCCGGGGGCGGGGCGGTGCTCGCGCGCACGATCAGCTCGGTCGGGAGCCGGATCTTCTGCGGTCTGAGCACCTGACGACTGTGCATCCGCAGCAGGAGCCGCTCCGCTGCGCGTGCGCCGATCTCGCAGGCGGGCTGCGCGACCGCCGTGATCGGCGGATCGCAGACCGGATACCAATCCATGTCGTCGAAGCCCACCAGCGAGAGGTCGCCGGGCACGTCGAGGCCCAGCTCCGCGATGGCGCGCAGCGCGCCGAGCGTCATCAGGTTGTTGGTGACGAACAGGGCGGTCGGTCGGTCATGCGCCGACGCCAGCAGCGTCCGTGTCCCCTCCTCGGCACTCGTCATCGAATAGTCGCCGTCGAAGCAGCGGTGCGCGGGAAGCGTCAGTCCGACAGCCCTGAGCGCCCGCTTGACGCCGTCGAGGCGCTCGCGAGCTGCGCTGTCGTTCGCGAGCAGGGCGGTGATCACGCCGATGTCCGTGTGCCCGAGCGCGAGCAGGTGCCGGATCGCGTCGGCGGTGCCGTGTCGATTGTCCGCCAGGACGCAGTCGGTCGTCAGCCTGCGCGGGTAGGAGTCGAGCAGCACGACCTCCACGCCGCGCTTGATCGCGACCTGCAGGTGCGCGTCGCTCGGCCCGGTGGAGGCGATCAGCAGCGCGTCGACCTGTCGCTCGAGCAGCGTGCGGGTCACCGCGGTCTCGCGGCTGTGGTCGTTGGCCGTGTTAGCGACGAGCAGGGTGAAGCCGGCATCGCTGATGACGCCCTCGATGCCGGCTGCCACCAGCGCGAAGAACGGGTTTCTGAGGTCGGGCAGGATCAGACCCACCGTCTTCGTGCGCTGGTGCTTGAGGCTCGCGGCGATCGCGTTCGGGACGTAGCCGAGGTCCTCGGCCGCCTGTCTGACCCGCTCCGCCACCTCGGCCGTCACCCCGCCGGGGATCCCGTTGAGCGCGCGTGACACCGAGCTCTTGGAGACGCCGACCGTTCGCGCGATGTCGTCCATCGTGACGACGGCAGGCGTGGTGCGCCTGCTCGCGAGCCTAGCTTTCCCCTGGGCTGCCACCGTGCGACAGTCTAGCTGCGGGGGAGGCGTTTGCAGTCGATTGCAGCACCGCGCTCGCGAGCAGCGTGCCCGCGGCGCCGGAAGTTGCGCCACGAGCGGGGCGGGTCTAGGATTGCAATCGGTTTCAGATGTCGACGCGCGCGCCGCAGATCACGATGAACGACGTCGCACGTCATGCGGGCGTGTCGAAGGCGTCCGTGTCCCGCGCGCTCAACGGCGTCCCGGGGGCCGTGGGGGCGGGCACGGCTCGGCGGATCCTCGACGCGGTCGACGAGCTCGGCTACGTCCGCGACCGCGCGGCTGCGAGCCTCAAGGTGCGCAGGACCCAGACCGTTGGGCTCCTGGTCCCCGACATCGGGAACCCGTTCTTCGCGACCGTCGCGGCCGGCATCGAGAGCGTCTTCCAGGACGCGGGCTACGGGCTCATCCTCGCCAGCAGCGGCAGCCGAAGGGAGCGCGAGGTCGCCCTCACGCGAGTCGTGCTCGAGCGCCGGCTCGACGCGCTCATCGTCGCGACGGCCTCGAGCTCCGACGAGCACCTGCGCGAGGTCCGGCGGCGCGGCGTCGAGATCGTCCTGATCGACGCCTATCCGACCGACTGGCGCGAGGACTTCGACTGCGTCACGGTCGACAACAAGGCCGGTGGGGCGGCCGCGGCGAAGCACCTGCTGGAGCTCGGTCACCAGGACGTCGCCGTAATCGCCGGCCCGAGCAACGACTCTGCGGGCCTGCAGCGCGTCGCGGGGGTGGAGCAGACGCTCCTCGAGGTGGGGCTCGCCCTGCGTCGGGACCGCCGCATGCAGGGCGACTTCAGCGTCGACGGGGGGCGCCGGGCGGCGCTGGATCTGCTGTGCCGCACGCCCCGTCCGACCGCCATCTTCTCGGCCAACAACCTCATGACGGTCGGCGTGCTGCGAGCGCTCGCCGAGCTCGGCCTGCGCGCGCCTGCGGACGTGTCGCTCGTCGGCTTCGACGACATGGACTGGTACCCGCTGGCGGCGCCGCCGATCACGGCGGTGGCCCAGCCCGCGCAAGCGATCGGCGCGCGCGCCGCGAAGCGGCTGCTGGAGCGACTCCGCAGCAGCCGCAGACGTCGTGCGCGCATCGAGCTGCTGCCGACCGAGCTGCGGATTCGCGCGAGCACGGCGACCGCGGGGGCGTGTCGCTGATGGACGCGTTGGCGCTTGGACTCGACTTCGGCACGGAGTCCGCTCGGGCCGTGCTGCTCGACGCGCGCGACGGGTCCGAGCTCGCCTCGGCCGTGCATGCCTACGAGCACGGCGTGCTCGTCGACGCGCTGCCGACCGGCGAGGCGCTGCCGGGGCGGTTCGCGCTGCAGCATCCGGCGGACTGGGTCGCCGCGATGGTCGCCACTACGCGCGCGGTCCTCTCCCAGGCGCAGGCGGAGCCGCGCCGGGTGGCCGGCGTCGGTGTCGCCTTCACGGCGTGCACGATCCTCCCGGTGCAGGCCGACGGCACCCCGCTCTGCATGGTGCGGGAGCTCGCGCGGCGGCCGCATGCATGGCCGAAGCTGTGGAAGCATCACGCCGCTCAGCCGCAGGCCGATGCGATCAACGCGCTGGCGCGCAGCGCCGGACAGACGTGGCTCGACTGCTACGGCGGCCAGCTTTCGCCCGAGTGGCTGCTGCCGAAGGTGCTCGAGGTGCTGGAGCACGCACCGGAGATCTACGGCGCCGCGGCCTACTTCGTCGAGGCTGCCGACTGGATCGTGTGGCAGCTCACGGGCAGGCTGGCGCGCAACGCGTGCGCGGCCGGCTTCAAGGCGACCTGGCACGGCACCGCCGGCTACCCCGCCGCCTCCTTCCTGGCGGCCCTGCGTCCAGAGCTGGCCGACTACTTCGCGACCCGCGGCGCGGGTCCCGTCGTCCCTCCGGGGACACCGGTCGGCACCGTCCGTCCGCACTGGACCGCGCGGCTCGGGCTTTGCCCCGAGACGCACGTCGCCGCCGGGATCATCGACGCGCACGCCGGGGCGATCGGCGCGGGCGCCACCGACCCCGGGACGCTCTACCTCGCGATGGGAACGTCGACGTGCCACTTGCTCAATGCGCCCGGCGAGCAGCTCGTGCCAGGGATCTCGGGGGTCGTCAAGGACGGGATCGTCGCCGGCGCCTACGCGTACGAGGCCGGCCAGGCGGCGGTGGGCGACCTGTTCGCCTGGCAGGTCAGGCAATCCGGCCACTCGCACGAGGAGCTCACGGCGCGGGCCGCCGTGCCGCGGGCGGGGGAGACCGGCCTTCTGGCGATCGACTGGTTCAACGGCAGCCGTACGCCGCACGCGGACGCGGACCTCACGGGGGCCATCCTGGGCATGACGTTGACGACCACGCCCGCTGACGTCTATCGCGCGCTGATCGAGGCGACGGCCTACGGCACGCGCGCGATCGTGGACGCGCTGGAGGACGCTGACGTCCACGTTGGACGATACGTCGCGGGCGGTGGCCTGACCGTCAGCCGGCTCGTCATGTCGATCTACGCGAACGTGCTCGGCCAGCCGCTCGAGACGTGCGAGAGCCGGCATCCGAGCGCGCGTGGCGCGGCGGTGCTGGGAGCGGTGGCCGCGGGACGGCACGCGAGCGTCGGAGCCGCCGCGGCGGCGATGGCTCCGGCACGACGGAGGATCGCGCCCGATCGGGGGGAAGCCGGCGTGTACGACCGCCTCTATGGCGCGTATCGGGATCTCGCGGACTGCCTGGCGAAGGACCAGGCGTCGCCGCTGCGGCGCCTGGGCGCGGTGCGGGTCGGCGCTGCCGCGCCGCAGCGCTGCTGACGTGCGAAGTCTGCCTCCTACAGCTATCGCAACCGGTTTCATGAGATCGATTGCACTCGTGCTGGAGGTGGTATACAGTGACGCAATGCTTGGCTCGGAGAGAGGGAGCGTGCCGATGGTCGCCGACGCTGCGCCAGCGGTCGTCCCGGCTCGCGGTTCGGTGACGCGTCGCCGCGTCGCCTCGGTGGGTACGGAGTAGCCGTGGCGAAGTACGTGCTCGTGCGCGTCGGTCAGGCGGTCCCGACGATGATCGGCGTCGCGATCGTGGGCTTCTTTCTCGTTCACCTGGTGCCAGGCGATCCCGGGCGCATCGCGCTCGGTCCGCGAGCAAGCGAGATCGCCGTGCGCGCGTTCGACGACAACCTCGGTGTCAACGGACCGATCGGCCAGCAGTTCGTCAGATTTCTGTCGGGTGTCACTCACCTCCAGTTCGGTCAGTCGTTCACCCAGCACGAGTCGGTGAGCGCGGCGATCGCCTCGCGGATCGCTCCAACGGCGCTCCTGATCGGCTACGGATTCCTGATCGCGGTCGCCGTGACCGTTCCCGTGAGCCTGTTCGTCGCGGTTCGCAGAGACCGGGCCGCGGATCACGCGGTCCGCGCGATCGGCATGGTGTGCTACGCGATGCCCGTGTTCTGGCTGGGGCTGCTGCTGAGCCTCGTCTTCGGCCTCCAGCTCGGGGTGCTTCCCACGTCGGGCTACGCGAGCGGGCTGAGCGGCGCGCTGAAGAGCCTGACGCTGCCGGCGGTCACGCTCGCCCTGATCACGGCGCCGCTGTTCATCCGCACGCTGCGCGCGAGCGTGATCGGCGCGCTTGACGCGGGCTACGTGGAGGCGGCCCGCTCCCGTGGTCTCAGCGAGCGCCGGGTGCTCTACCGGCATGCGCTGCGCAACGCCTCGATCCCGTTCGTGACCCTCGTCGGACTCACCGTCGGCGCGCTCGTGAGCGGCGCGGTCGTGATCGAGAACGTGTTCGCCTTGCCGGGGCTTGGATCGCTGCTGGTGAGCGCCGTGACGTCGCGCGACTTCGCGCTCGTGCAGGGCTTGGTCGTGCTGCTCGGCCTGTGCGTCGTGGTGATCAATCTGCTCGCCGACGTGCTGTGCGCAGTCCTCGACCCCCGCATCCGGCCATGAGCGTCGCCGCGCCCGTCCCGGCCGAGGGATATCGACATCGCGGCGTCCTGGCGTGGACGCGACGCGCGGCGGGCACGGGAGTGGGCTTTCAGCTCGGCGCGGCGATCCTCTGCCTGGCGATCGGCGCCAGCGCGGCGATGCACGTCACCGGTCTGGGCAATCCCTACGGCCAGAACCTCGCGAATACGCTCGCGGCGCCTTCCTGGGCCCATCCCTTCGGAACCGACGAGGTTGGCCGCGACGTGTTTCAGCGCACCGTGTACGCGACGCTGCTCGACGTCCAGATCGGCGCGATCACCGCCGGGATCCCCTTGTGCTTCGGCCTCGTGCTGGGCGCGGCCGCCGGGTACTTCGGCCGGTGGTTCGACGCCGTCGTGATGCGCCTCTGCGACCTCATCCTCGCCGTGCCGTTGATGGTGCTCGTCCTGGCGATCGTCGCCGCCTACGGACCGGGCCTGTCGGGCGTGTACGTCGGCCTCGTGGTGAAGGGCGTGCCGTACTACGTCCGGCTCACGCGCTCGGAGATGCTGGGCCTGCGCGAGCGCCAGTTCATGCTCGCGGCCCAGACGCTCGGCTTCCGGACCCGCCGCGTGCTCGCGCGCCACGCGCTGCCGCACCTGGTGGCCACCTGCTTGGTCTTCTTCGTGTCGGACGTCGTGGGGAACATCCTGGTGCTCGCCGCGCTCTCCTACCTCGGCCTCGGCGTGCAGCCGCCGACGCCCGAGTGGGGCGCGATCATCGCCGAGGGTCAGGTGAACCTGCTGACCGCGTGGTGGGTCACCACGCTCCCGGGCGTCTTCGTCGTCGTGATCGGGGTTGCGATGAGCCTCACCGGCGAGGGCCTCGCCGGACGTCTGCGGCTGCGCGGCTGGGGGATGCGATGAGCGTCGAGGCAGAGCGGGTCGCCGCCTTGGCGGTCGACGACCTGCGCGTCGAGTTCCCGGGAGACGCGGCGCCCGTCGTTGCGGCGAACGGCGTGTCGTTCGCGGTCGAGCCCGGGCGGACGCTCGGGATCGTCGGCGAGTCGGGCTGCGGCAAGAGCGCCACGATCCGCGCCGCCTGCGGGCTCGTGCCGTCTCCTGGGAGGCACGTCGGCGGTACGGTCACGGTGGAGGGACGCACCTGCTCGACGCCGGACGAGCTCGCCGAGCTGCGCGGCCGGACGCTGGCGATGATCTTCCAGGACCCCGGCAGCTCCCTGAACCCGGTGATGACGATCGGGCAGCATCTGCGCGAGGTGCTCGAGGTCGTGCTGGGCCACAGCCGGCGCTCCGCGCGCGCGGAGGCCGTCGCCCTGCTCGACCACGTCGGGATCCCGAGCCCCGCGAGCCGGCTCTCGCACTATCCGCACGAGCTCAGCGGCGGGATGCGCCAGCGGGTGATGATCGCGCTGGCGGTCGCGGCGCGCGCCCGCGTCCTGCTCGCGGACGAGCCGACGACCGCACTGGACGTGACCACGCAGGAGCAGATTCTGCAGTTGCTGAAGCGGCTGCAGCGCGAGACCGGCATGGCGCTCGTGCTCGTGACCCACGACCTCGGCGTCGTCGAGGAGGTCTGCGACGACGTCATCGTGATGTACGCCGGCTATGTCGTCGAGCGCGGGACGGCGGACGCCGTGACGCTCGCGCCGCGGCATCCCTACACCCGCGGCCTCGTGGCGGCGATGCCGCGGCTGTTCGGGCGAGAGCTGCCCCGGGCGATCCCGGGGCAGCCGCCCGACATGGACGGCCTGCCGCCGGGGTGTCCGTTCGCCCCGCGCTGCGCGAGCGCGCTTCCGGACTGCCTCGCCGTGGACATGGCGCGCGAGTCGGTCACCGACTGCGCCTGTCCGTTTGCCGCGGACTCGACCTCGCCCGCGTCCCGCGGCGAGATGATCGCACCGAGATGACCGCGATCGGCTCCGAGTCCGACGTCATCCTGGCGGTCAGCGGCGTCACCAAGGTGTTCGCTCGCCGCTCGCTGGCCGACGCCATCCGTCGACGGGACGCGCTGCGCACGTTCGCGGTCGAGGACGTGACGCTGAGCGTTCGAGCGGGGGAGACGCTCGGCATCGTCGGCGAGTCCGGCAGCGGGAAGACGACCCTCGCGCGCATGATGGTGCGGCTGCTGTCGCCCGACGCCGGGGCGATCACGTTCCGCGGCGAGGATGTCTCGCAGGCGCGCGGCGAGGATCTGCGGCGCCTGCGGCGTCGGGTGCAGCTTGTCTACCAGGATCCGTATTCCTCGCTCAACCCCGCGCTGACGGTCGGCGCTGCCATCGGCGAGCCGGCGCTCGTGCACGGGCTCGCGGATCGTGGTTCGATCGACGCCCGCGTCGGCGAGCTGATGGAGCAGGTCGGTCTGCGCGCCAACCTGCGCTCGCGGCTGCCGCGCGACCTGTCCGGCGGCCAGCGCCAGCGAGTCGCGATCGCACGAGCCCTGGCGGTCGAGCCCGAGCTGCTCGTCGCCGACGAGGCGGTCAGCGCGCTCGACGTCTCGATCCAGGCGCAGGTGGTCGGCCTGCTCGCCGAGCTGCAGCGCTCGCTCGGACTCACGCTGGTGTTCGTCTCCCATCAGCTTGCGACGGTCTCTCACCTGTGCGAGCGCGTCGTGATCATGTATCGCGGACGCATCGTGGAGGCGGGGCCGACGGCCGAGGTCTTCGCCCGTCCGCGGCACGGCTACACCGCCGCGCTGATGGCGGCTCATCCAGGGCGGCGCCCGCAGTCGCCGATCGCGGCGGCGGAGGCCGCGGCCGAGGTCCCCGCCAACGATGCCAGCTCGCACGACGACGTCGGATGCCCGTTCCGTCACAAGTGTCGCTACCGCGTCGAGCGCTGTGCCGTCGAGACGCCCGCGGAGGTCTCGATCGGCCGTGACCACGTCTCTCGGTGCTTCGTTCTGCCCGGCATGGCCGAGTTGGACGACATGTCGGCGTGAGGTGCGCAACCGATTTCATGAGATCGATTGCAGCGTGATCGAGCGCGCGCTATAGTCGGCGTGTCAGGCCTATTTCCGCCTGTGACCGCGGGCTGTGCGCGGCACGTTCCGGCCTGCTGCAGCGGCGGAGCCGTCGATGTCTTCGATTCAGCGTGCAAACCAAGGAGTCAACGTGCCCGAGGCGACGAAAGCCCTGCCCAGCATCACGGACGCCGAGTTCGCCGAGCGCGGCGAGCGGCTGCAGGCGCTCGTCGCGCAGGCGGGCTTCGACGTGCTGCTGGTCAACGCGAGCGAGTCCGACTTCGCGAACGTCCGCTACCTCACCGACTACTGGCCGGTGTTCGAGTCCGCCGGCGTGGTGGTTCCCCCCGCGGGGCCGCTGACGCTGCTGATCGGGCCGGAGAGCGACGCCTACGCCGGCGATCGCAGCAGACTCGCCCGCATCCGCAAGCTGAGCGAGTATCGCGAGTCGGCGGACCCGGTCTACCCCGACATCGACGTCGCGTCGTACGCCTCGGTGTTCGAGGAGGTCGGGGTCGTCGACCCGCGGAGGATCGGGATCGCCGGCTCGTTCGCGACCAACTTCGTGATGCTGGAGTCGCTGCGCGCCGCCTTCCCGCGCGCCGAGCTGCGGCGCGCGGACGACCTGCTGACGCGGCTGCGCGCGATCAAGTCGCCCGCGGAGCTCGACTGCCTGCGGGCGGCGTTCGCGATCTCGGAGGAGGCGCTGGACCGCGCGCTCGACGAGATCGCGCCGGGGATGACGGAGCTGCAGGTGGTCGGCACGGTGCAGGAGGCGATCTACGCGCGCGGCGCCGAGTACGAGGGCATGGTCCAGTACGTGCTCTCGGGACCGAACTCCCGGCACGCGATCTCGCGCGCGACCGACCGCGTGCTGCGCGCCGGGGAGGTGATCCAGCTCAACGTCTCGGCGCGCGTGGGGGGCTACTCCTCGGGCGTCGGCCGTCCCATCTCGCTCGGTCCGCTGCGTGCCGACCAGCGGGAGATCCTGGAGTTCGGGCTGCAGGCCCACCGCGCGACCGCCTCGTGGCTCGCGGCCGGCGTCACGGCGAGCGACGTCGCGAAGCGCTTCCGTCGCTTCTACTCCGAGCACGGCCGCGACGCCCTCTACCTCTACGGCCCGTGCCACGGCCTCGGGCTGATCGAGGTCGAGCCGCCGTGGATGGAGGAGACCTCGGACTATCC
>Ga0070714_100001191_pt1 | contig 18723 bp, 17 predicted proteins | sample LARL83metaG_FD_65450 | JGI IMG/M metagenome (GOLD analysis project Ga0070714, IMG submission 65450) | Corn, switchgrass and miscanthus rhizosphere microbial communities from Kellogg Biological Station, Michigan, USA - LAR L8-3 metaG | ecosystem: Host-associated > Plants > Roots > Rhizosphere ... | reverse complement strand
GCGTGACGGGAATCTTGTCCGGGTATCCAGTGTTGCCGATAGAGATCGCCAACCGCCTGGGAGGCAGCAAGTATGGCCGAACGCGCACTTCGCGGAACCCGGCTCGGCGCCACGAGCTACGAAAACGACCGGAACACAGACCTGGCACCCCGGCAGGATGTTCCGTTCGACTGCCCTAACGGACACCATTTTAGCGTGCCGTTCGCCGCCGAGGCGGAACTCCCCCCCATGTGGGAGTGTCGTGTCTGCGGCGGCATGGCCACCGCAAGCACCGGTGATTCCCCGTCACCCAAGAAGGTCAAGCCACCGCGCAGCCACTGGGACATGCTGATGGAACGCCGGACCGTTGAGGACCTTGAGGCGGTGCTCGCCGAGCGCCTCGAGGTAGTCAGGGAGCGGCGCGCCCTTGAGGCCCGCGCCATTGCCGACGTCGCCAGCCGCCGCAGCGCCTGATTTACTCGCGGGGGGACGACCCCCCTCTGCACCCCCCGATCATGGGGGGCTGCGCAGCCCCCCATGCCCCTGCGGTGGGTCCGGCGCAGAAAGCGCGCCGCACCCACACGGTGATTCGGTTAGAGCCTTGTGGTTGCCGTTTGGAGGCAGCGCACAGACCGCGCTGCCTAACGGCGGACTGACGCGGCGGAGTGGCCGTGCAGGCGGGCGCTGATGCCCCACCGGGCTACCCGGGCGAAGGCCTCGAAGATCACCGTGTTCGACATCTTCGACTTGCCGCGCTCGCGCTCGACGAACGTGATCGGTACCTCGGTGATCGTCAGGCCCGCCTGGAGCACCCGGAGGGTCATGTCGATCTGGAAACAGTAACCAGCCGACTGGATGCCGTTCAGGTCGATCTCACGCAGGGTGGCGGCCCGGTACACCCGGAAGCCGCCGGTCGCGTCCTTGACCCGGACGCCGAGCATGATCCGGTTGTACAGGTTGGCACCGCGGGACAGGAACTCACGTGACATCGGCCAGTTGACCACGGTGCCGCCAGGCACGTAGCGCGAGCCGATCACCGCGTCCGCTCCTCCGGAGGTGGCGAGCAGCCTTGGCAGGTCCTCCGGCCGGTGCGAGCCGTCGGCGTCCATCTCGACGATCAGGTCGTATCCGCGGTCAAGCGCCCAGGTGAAGCCGGCGACGTACGCGCGGCCGAGGCCGGCCTTCTCCGTCCGGTGCATCACCTGCACGCGCGGGTCAGCCTCGGCAAGCTTGTCGGCCAGGTCCCCGGTTCCGTCAGGGCTGTTGTCGTCAACGATGAGCACGTCAGCGTCCGGCACGGCCTCGCGGACACGGCCCGCGATGATTTCCAGGTTCTGCCGCTCGTTGTACGTGGGCATCACAATGACAACGCGGCCCGTGGCCGCGTCTCCCTCACCCATCGCCTGCCTTCCCCTTCTTCATCGGCTTGTCCGGCCTTTGTCAAGTGGAAAGGGCTCGGGCGAGCGCCTTCGGTCCGCAGACCGGCTCACCTGGGAGCGCGGTCTCCGTTGTCTACTGAGCCGCCCGGGCCCTTTCCAGGCCCAACCCTGACAGCCGGACACGCACTGGCCCTGCTGCCGCGGACGGAGGATCCGCAGACTGGCCGCCGCCGTCCCCGCCGTGGTCCACTCATCCTACGCCAGGCGCTCTCCCCCCTGAGCCTCACGCTGAACAGCAGGTAAAAAGTTACCCGCCGGGCGGAGCGCGGCTACCCGGCGCGTGCCGTCTGACCTGGGCTCTCACATGGTCAGGCATGACTCACAACTACAGAGGGAATACGTTTTATTACAGTGAGTAATCATCACTGGCAGGGCAGCACACGCCGACATTGCACAAGGCAATGGGGGGAGCAGCGTGATTAGCATTTCCCGTAAGACCGTGGCCTGGGCCTCGGCGGCGGTACTCGCCGTCGGGGTCGGCACAGCCGTCATCGTGCTCGCCACGGGCGGCAGCGGCCAGCCTGCGAGCCAGCCGAACAGCGCCCCGGCCCACCCGGCTCCCCTGCCGCCGCTTCGCGTCGTCTCCATCAGCCCGGCCGACGGCGAGCAGGGCGTCGACGGCGTGGGAAACGTCACCGTCACCTACAACCAGCCGCTGCCGGCCAGCGCGCCGCTGCCGGTACTGTCACCGGCGATCGCCGGCACCTGGCAGCGCGCAGGTGACACGGCGGTCTTCACGCCGGCCACCGGGTTCCCGGCGCACACGCACGTTACCGTCACGGCGGCTGTCGCCGTCACCACCGCCGCTAAGGACAGCCGGGGCAACCCGGCGCCCGGCGCCACCTTCACCACCGCCCGCTACAGCACGCTGCGGCTGCAGGAGATCCTCGCGCAGCTCGGCTACCTGCCGCTGAGCTGGACTCCAGCCGCGGGCGTCGCCGTGCCCGCGGGGGACGCCGCGGCGCAGCTCGCCGCCGCGTACGCGGCGCCGCCCGGGACCTTCAGCTGGACGCGGCACGGCTACCCGTCGTCGCTCTACTCGTTCTGGTCGCAGGGCGAGGCCAACACGCTGGACGTCGGGGCGATCACCGGGTTCGAGGCGGACCACGGGCTGACACCCGACGGGGTGGCCAGCCGGGCCGTCTGGGCGGCACTGCTGACGGCCGCCGCGAAGGGCCAGCGGAACACCCACGGGTACAGCTACGCGATCGCCAGCGAGTCGCTGCCGGAGACGCTGACCATCTGGCACAACGGCCGGAAGGTGTTCTCCTCGCTGGCGAACACCGGGATCGGCGTGCGGCCGACGGGCCTGGGCACCTTCCCGGTGTACGAGAAGATGACGTTCCAGGTCATGACCGGGACCAACCCGGACGGCTCGCACTACGCGGACCCCGTGTACTGGGTGTCGTACTTCGAGGGCGGCGACGCCGTGCACTACTTCGACCGCGGCTCCTACGGCTGGCCGCAGTCCCTGGGATGCGTGGAACTGCCGTACAGCGCCGCGAAGGCGGCCTACCCGTACCTCCCGTACGGCACGCTCGTCACTGTCGAGGCGTAGTGCGTTGCCTGGGTGCCAGGCCGTCGGGCGGCCCGCCGTTATCGCTAGCCACGGCACCCGTCCCCGTCACCGGCGTGCCGGCTAGCCGGCATGGGGCCTGGTCAGGTCGGTCACCAGGAGCGCGCTGCCCTCGCCGGGCGGCCCGGCGGCCGCGTGGCCGGCGAAGCGGTCGCGGACGGCCGGGTCGTGCCCGGCGACCAGGTGGGTGCCCGGTTGGCTGGCCAGCTGGGCCAGGGTGTCGTACGCCCGGTACATGGCCGGGAGGTCGGCGGTGATCGCGAACGGGCGGTCGCGCTCGACCTCCTCGTAGAAGTGCAGCGCGTCGGAGGCGAGCACGGCCGTGCCGCCGTCCGGCGCCGCCACGGTGACGATGAGCTGGCCGGGTGTATGCCCGCCGACCTCGATGAGCTCGATACCGGGCGCCAGCGTGGACTGGCCGGTGAACAGGGAGAGCGTGCCGTCGCCGCGCCGCCGCGCGAGGAGCGCGATCTCCTCCGGCTCGCTGTGCGCGGCGAAGTGGCGGCGGGCGGCCAGCGGGGAGGTCCAGAAGGCGTACTCGGCCTCGGTCATCACGAGCTGCGCGTCCGGGAACTGCCGGACGTTGCCCGTGTGGTCCCAGTGCGCGTGGGTGATGACGATGGCGGTGACGTCCGACGGGTCGATGCCCAGCAGCGGCAGCGCCTGCGCGGGCGTGCCGTAATGCGCGCGGCGGCGCCGCTCGCCGGCTTCCGGGGCGAAGCCGGTGTCGACGAGGAACACGTCCGCGCCGTCCCTGATCACCCAGAAGAAGTAGTCGATGTCCAGGTCGGCGTCTGGCTCGCCGTACAGGTGGTAGTTGAGGTAGCTCTCGGCCCTGGTGGTGACGCGGTGCCCGAACTTGACCGCGAGCACCTCCCGGGCCTGGCCGCCGCTGGCCGCCGCCGTCACCGTGCGGGCTCCACGGTCAGGCGGGCCCGTCGCCGAACGCGCCCCGGTAGTGGTCCTCGTCCACTTCCTCTTCCCAGCTGGTCAGGCCGAGGGAGACGGCGGTGTGGCTGAGGAACGCGTCAGGTGCCGCGCCGTGCCAGTGCACCTCACCGGGCGGCGCCCAGACCACGTCGCCGGCGCGCACCACGCGCTTGTCGCCGTCCCGCGTCTGCACCATGCCCAGGCCGCTGTTGACGAGCAGCGTCTGCCCGGCGGCGTGGGAGTGCCAGTAGGTCCGCGCGCCGGGCTCGAAGATCACGCTGTACACCCGGACCTGGCCCTTGTCCCCGTCGTCGAGCAGCGAGTCCTGCATCGCGTTCCCGGTGAACGTGGGCTTGGGCCCGACGTTGGACGCGACGCCCTCCTTGCGGCCCCGCTCGTACTCCATCCCGAACCGTCCTTCCGTGCGCGACGCCCGCGCGCAACTCCTGCAACGCTAGACGCGGGGTGCCGGCTTGGCCATAGGGGGTGACACAAATCGGCCCGGGACCGGATGGTCAGCGGTGGGCGGCCCAGCATGGTTGTGACCGTGTGGTTGTGACCATGAGCCGGCGATAGGCGGGTGATAGGCGGCGCGTTGCCGCAGGCATCGCCCCGGCGTCAGCGGAGGCGGTAGACGGTTACCTCCTTGACCGGGGCGTCCTCGAGCACCGTCAGCACCGGGACCTGGTACGTCGCCAGGACGGTGAGCGCCTCGCGGGGCACGAAGGCGCGGCCAGGGTCGGCGGCGAGCACCTCAGCGCCTGCGCGCCGCGCGGCGAGCAGGAAGCGCAACGCCATGGCGGCCAGGTCGCGCTGGTAGAAGACGTCAGCGGCGAGGACGACCTCCGGCGCGCCGTGGTCGCCGGCACCGCCGAGAGCGCCGGAGGCGGGGGTGCCAGGGGCGGGATGACCGCAGGCGGTCATGCTGCCGGGGGCGGTCGGGACGTCGGCGGCGAGGTCCACGCGGCCCGGGGTCACCGCCGGAACCGCGTTGGCGGCGGCGTTCAGCGCGACCGCCGCCAGGGCGTTGTCGTCGATGTCCCCGGCCAGCACGCTCCGCGCGCCCGCCTTGGCCGCGGCGATGGCGACCAGGCCGGAGCCGGAGGCCACGTCGAGCACGGCGCGGCCGGCCACCGTTTCCTGGTGGTCGAGGACATAGCGCGCCAGCCCCTGGCCGCCGGCCCAGGGGAAGGCCCAGAACGGCGGGGCGTCAAGCGCGGTCCGGTCCCACAGCCCGAACGGCTCGGCGGCGGTAAGCAGCGTGACCTCGGGGACGAACGGCACCGCCGCCCACCGGGTGGCGGACCGGACCAGGTCCTCTGTCTCCGGCGTCATCAAAGTTGCGGCGCGGAGACCCCGGTCTTCTGGCCGAGGAGGAAACGCCGCTCCCCCTCTCGCGCGTCGGATCGTCCATCACGGTTCCTTCCGGCAGCAAGACCTGCTCCGGCTGCGGGCACTTGCTCACGGAACTCTCCCTGCGCACCCGGGCATGGTCGTGCCCATCCTGCGGCACCCGGCACGACCGGGACGTCAACGGCGCGAAGAACATCCTGGCGGCAGGTCTTGCCGTTTCTGCCTGCGGAGCTGATGTCAGACACTCCGGGACCTCCCGGGTGCGGTCGGCCGTGAAACAGGAACCCCAGCCCGCAAGGGCTGGGATCCCCGTCCCTCAGGGCGGGGAGTAGTCAACGACCGAGCATACGCCGGGAAGGGTAACCGGCTGAATGTGCTGTCGGCGCTGTCCCGGCCGGGGAGAAGAAGCAGCAGGCAGGAGCGGGCAGGCACGCTCCCGTTCTGGAAAATCTTTGCATCTCTCCCTTTTCTGATGTACTTTTTTCTGCTGAACTGGGGTATATCGCAAAAGACTACTGGTCAATAGCGCAGGAGGCGGGATGGTTGAGCAGCCGTATCAGTACCGGCGGCAGGACTTGGCTGAGCCTGACTGGCGGCGGCTGCCCGGCTGGGCCGGGGTGACGCGGGAGGAGTGGGAGTCCGCGCAGTGGCAGCGCGCCCACTCGGTGAAGAACGCGCGCCAGCTGCGGGACGTGACGGGCGGTGCGGCCGGCGGAGGGCTGTCCGATGCGTTCTACGCCGACCTGGAGCGGGACCAGCGGGAGCGGGCCACGATGTCCATGCTCATCCCGCCGCAGATGCTGAACACGATCGCGCCGTCGGTGGCGGCGTCCGATCCCGGTTTCACCGACGCGTGGTACGCCGACCCGGTGCGCCGGTACATGCTGCCGGTGTTCAGCGACCGGCGACCGGACTGGCCGTCCCACCCGTATGCCGCCAGGGACTCGCTGCACGAGGCGGAGATGTGGGCGGTCGAGGGACTCACGCACCGCTACCCCACCAAGGTGCTCGCCGAGCTGCTGCCGACCTGCCCGCAGTACTGCGGGCACTGCACCAGGATGGACCTGGTGGGCAATCCCACCCCTTCCTTCGACAAGCACCGGTTCGCGGTGTCGCGCGACGACCGGCTGGCGGCGATGCTCGACTACTTGCGGACCACGCCGTCGGTGCGGGACGTGGTGGTGTCCGGCGGCGACGTCGCCAACCTGCCGTGGCCGCGGGTCGAGGCGTTCGTCGCGGCGCTGCTCGACATCGAGTCGGTGCGCGACATCCGGCTGGCGTCCAAGGCGCTCATGGGGCTGCCACAGCACTGGCTGTCAGCCGACGTGCTCGCGGGGATGGCCAGGCTCGCCGCGACGGCCCGGGCCCGCGGCGTGTCCCTCGCGGTGCACACCCACGTCAACGCGGCGCAGTCGGTGACGCCGCTCGTCGCGCGGGCCGCGCGGGAGCTGCTCGACGCCGGGGTGCGGGACGTGCGCAATCAGGGCGTGCTGCTGCGCGGGGTGAACGACTCCCCCGCCGCGCTGCTCGACCTGTGCTTCGCGCTGCTGGATGAGGCCGGGATCACGCCTTATTACTTCTACCTGTGCGACATGATCCCCGGCGCCGAGCACTGGCGGCTGTCGGTCCGCGAGGCACAGGCGCTGCAGTCGGCGATCATGGGCTACCTGCCCGGGTTCGCGACCCCGCGCATGGTGTGTGACGTGCCGTACGTGGGCAAGCGCTGGGTGCACCAGGTGACGCGGTACGACGAGGAGCTCGGCATCTCCTACTGGACGAAGGGCTACCTCACCGCGATCGAGGCGGACGACCCGCTGGCCCTCGACCGTGAGTACCCCTACTACGACCCGATCCACCTGCTGCCAGAAGCCGCCCAGACCTGGTGGCGCAGTCAGGCGGCCCGGGCCGAGGGCCGCCTGCCGACCGCGGTTTCCTAACCCCGGCCGCCGCGCAGGGCCGGCGAGAGCACCTCGCCGGCCGCCTCGACGAGCAGCGACATCTCGTAGGAGACCAGCTCGATGTCGCAGTCCGGTGCGGCGAGCACGCACAGGCTTGACCCGTCGCTGATGGCCTTGATGATCATCAGGCCGCCCTCCATCTCGACGAGGGCCTGGTTCGGCAGGCCCGCCTCGAAGATGCGGGCGGCGCCCTGCATCAAGCTGGCCAGCCCGGCGGTGATGGCCGACAGCTGCTCGGCGAGGTACCCGGGTATCCCCTCCGATATGGCCAGGGCCACCCCGTCCGCGGAGACCACCGCCGTGTGCGCCGCGTCCGGCACGCGCATGGTGAAGTCGCTCACGAGCCAGCTCAGGTCCTGAAGATACGGTCGACTCAACGTCCTGTCCCCTCCCCGGGCTGCGGCGCCTTGCCGCCGCTGCCCCCCTGCCCTTCCGCCCGGCGCGTACCGCGCTGGAACCCGGCCAGCCGGCTGCGCGCCTGGTCAGGCGACCGCTGCGGCAGCGGATTGCCGCCCGGTGCCGCCGCCGGGACGCCCGGCGTCCGGCCGGGCAGGCTCGCACCCTGGCCGTCTGGCGGGCCGCCGCCCGGGCCACGGCCGGCTTTGGGAACGCGAAGCGGCAACCCGGCGGTGCTCTGGTCGCCGTTGGCCCGCTCGGCGTACGCGGCGCCGGCGTCGCTCAGGCTTTCCCCGGCGCCGGACGCCGCGGAGAGCATGGTGCCCGCCTGGCCGCGGCGGAACCAGCCCGAGGGCATCCTGGCACCGGTCGCCGACCCGTACCCGTTGCCGTTGCCGTTGGTGGCGGTGCTGGTCGCGGGACGGGCGGTAGCAAGGCTGCCGGTGGCGGAGGTGGCGTAGCCGCCGGTGGCGGAGGTGGCGTAGCCGCCGCTCGCGTAGGCGGGTATCTCTGCGGTGGCAGGCCGCGCGCTGGCCTGGTAACCCGACCGGCCGCTGAGGGAGGACGGCTTGGTGGTCCGCTCGATGAGGCTGTCCGGCAGCCACACCAGGGCCGACAGTCCCTGGGGCAGGGCGGGCCGCAGCCGGACCCGGACCCCGTGCCGCTCGGCCAGCCGCGCGACGGCGAACAGGCCCATGTGCCGGGAAACGGACACGTCGATGGTCGGCGGGTTGTCCAGCCGCCAGTTCATCTCCTCGAGCCGGGACTCGGATACGCCGATGCCCTTGTCGCTGACCTCGATGAGCACGCCGCCGCTCGCCAGGTACTGCATGGCGACCTGCACCTGGGTGTCCTTGGGCGAGAAGATCGTGGCGTTCTCGATCAGCTCGGCGAGCAGGTGCACCACGTCGGAGACCGCCTGGCCGGCCAGCGAGATGTCCGGCGTCATGTTCAGCGTGACCCGGTTGTACTGCTCGATCTCCGAGGTCGCGGCCCGGGCCACGTCGGCGAGCGGTATGGCCTCCGACCACTTGCGCGGGTTGTCGTGCCCGGCGAGCAGCAGGAGGTTCTCCGAGTTGCGGCGCATTCGGGTGACCAGGTGGTCCATGGAGAAGAGGCTGCCGAGGCGGTCGGGGTCGTCCTCGTGCTGCTCCAGGGTGTCGATCATCCGCGCGAGGCGCTCGATGAGGGTCTGGGAACGGCGGGACAGGTTGACGAACATCGCGTTGAAGCTGGAGCGCAGCACCGCCTGCTGGCCGGCCAGCCGCACGGCCTCGGAGTGCACCTGGTCAAACGCGCGCGCCACCTGGCCGATCTCATCCTGCGAGGTCACGTTGATCGGCGCGACCTCCATGCTCCCCGCCGATTCCGGGTCCTCCGACAGCAGCCGGACCCGCTCGGGCAGCTGCACCGAGGCGATGTCAAGCGCTCCCGCGCGCAGGCGGCGCAGCGGCAGCACCAGGGACCGGGCGACGAGCAGCGCGGCGATCAGGACGATGAGCAGCACGGCGACGGTGATGATGATGTACGTGAGCGCGGTCTGCTGCGCGGTGTGCTGCAGCTGGGTGGCCCGGGTGACGATGTTGTCCGCGACGAACTGCTCGGTGTCCTGCATCGACGCGAGCTTGGCATGGTTGCCCTTGTCCCACGCCGCCTGCAGCGCGGCGGTGGTGGTGATGCCGTCCTGCCGGGCCGTGGTGGGGTTGGCGGCCAGGGGGTCCAGCTGGATGTTCTTGATGAACGTCGGGTAGGAGATGCCCGAGACGCCAGAGGGCTGCGAGACGCCGACAACCGGCACCGGCTTGGCCGAGGCTTCGTTCAGCGTGCCGCCGGCGACCGCGAAGAACGCCTGCTCGATGTTGTCCGACTGGGTCTCGCCGTTCAGCTTCGCGGCCTGCGGGCCGAGCAGGCTGTCGTACATGGCGTTCTCCGCCGGGGTGGCCGCGGACTGGAACGCGGCCTCGTCGTTGAACTCCTCGGCGTAATCGACCTGCAGGCTCGACTCGGTCGCGAGGTCAAGGAACCCGGCGTTCCCGAAGACAGGGGAGGTGTTCGACATCGACTGGTCGAGCAGGGCCACCTGCTGCGAGGTGAGGTCCTTGGCCTGCGCGAACGCGTTGAGCGTCTGCACGTCACTGTTCAGGGCCTGGTCGGTGTTGCCCAGGGAGACCTGGGTCTGCAGGGTGATGATGTCCTTGATGACGCCGCCGTACTGCGGGGACACCACGACACCGGTCGGGTACGCCGTGCTGAGCAGCAGGTGAAGCTGCTTGTTGACGTTGTCCGGTGACAGGTCGCCGTTGACCGCGCCCGCGTCATGCGCAATCGTCGCGGGGTAGCCGCCGTTGACGATCCCCTGGATCTCGGGCCTGACCGGGCCGAGGTCGCTGTTCGTCTTGGCCTGGACCTGCGCAAGGGCCGCGCTGTCGCGGGTGGTGTTGGTGATCAGGGCGACGAGCGTCGCGTCCCGCTCGTTCTGCAGGTCGTCCACGATGGTGACGAGCTGCGCGCTGAGCCTGGCCAGCTGCTCGGTCCTGCTGAACTGGCTCGCGCTGTTCTCCGCGTCCGCCACCCGCAGGCCGCCGAAGACGAGCCCCATCAGGAGGGCCGCCACGATGACGGCGAACAGCCGGCGGGCCACCGGCCAGTCGGTCAGGGTCATCCGCTGCGTCTGGCCGGAGCGCGCTTTGTCCGGTCCGGCCGCCTGGCGGGCCCGCGCGAGCGCGCGCGACCGCGAGCCCGCAGCACCATGGGTTCCCATAAATCAGTGTCCTCGCTGGAAAGCGATGTTCTCGCACGCCGCATTACCGCATCCGCATCCGCAACCACATACCGCAACCGCAACCGCAACCGCATACCGACAGGCAGGCCGCGGAACCAGTCCGAGGCGGGCCCAGCCGCCGCTGCCGCCCGCTCGTACCGCGTCAGATGATCTTAAGACGGCGATCCATACCATTTCTGGCAAATGGTGACTAATGGTCATCGTGTTGTTATGTGTTATTCGAAGGCCCGTTTTTGCGAAAAAATTTCCGCGTCGCCGCCGGCGGCACAGGAAATCTGCGCTTCTTCTGAGACCTCAGGGTTTCGTCACGGAGCCGCCTAGGTACAGTTCGCCGATCTCGGGATGCTCGAGCACCTCGCGGCCCGTGCCGGCCAGCCGGACGATGCCGTTTTCCATGACGACGCCGTGCTGCGAGAGCTTGAGCCCGGCCCGCGCGTTCTGCTCCACGAGCAGGACGGTCGCGCCGTTGGCGTTCATCTGCCGGGCGGCGTCGAACACTGATTTGAGCACCAGCGGGGACAGGCCCATCGACGGCTCGTCGAGCAAGATGAGCACCGGGTCGAGCATCAGCGCCCGCGCGAACTCGACCAGGCGCTGCTGGCCGCCGGACAGGGAGCCCGCCTTCATCTTCGCCCAGCCCCGCACCTGGGGGAACAGGTCGTAGACCGCGTCGATCCGCTTGCCGACCTGAGATCTGTCCTTGATCGTGTAGCCGCCCAGGTCGATGTTCTCGTGCACGGTCATGTCGGTGAACAGGCTGTGGTTCTGCGGCACCTGCACCACGCCGAGGTCGAGGATCTGCCGCGGCGACTTGCCGTTCAGGCGCTCACCGCGCAGCGTCACCGTGCCGAGCCGCGGCCGGAGCAGGCCGCTGACCACCCGCATGACGGTGGATTTGCCCGCGCCGTTCGGCCCCACCACGCAGGTGATGCTGCCCTGGGGGACGGTGAAGCTCACGCCGCGCAGCACGTCGCCGCCGCCGTAGCCCGCCACCACGCCGTCGATGGCAAGCAGCGGCTCACTCATCGGGTGCCCTCCTGTCCCTGGCCGGCGACACGCTGGCCGGCGGCTGGCGGGCCCCCGTCTCCCTGGCTGGGGTCCTCGTCGAGGTCCTCGTCGAGGTCCGCGCCGAGGTACGCGTCGAGTACCCGCTTGTCCGTGCGGACGATGTCCGGCGGCCCGCTCACCACCGTGGCGCCCGACTCGAGCACCGTGATGACCGAGCACAGTCCCATGACGAACTCCATGTTGTGCTCGACGAGCAGGAACGTCTTGCCCTGCTGCTCGTTGAGCTGCCTGATGCGGTCGGCGATCAGGTTGATCAGCGTCGGGTTCACCCCGCCGGCCGGCTCGTCCAGCAGGATGACCGCCGGGTCGGCGACGAGCACGTAAGCGAGCTCGAGCAGCTTGCGCTGGCCGTAGGAGAGCGAGCCGGCGAGCACGCCCGCGTGCCGCTCGATGCCGACGAACTCGAGCAGTTCGGTCGCGCGCCTGCGGTGCTGCGCCCAGGCGTCCCGGCCGAACCGGGCCAGCAGGTTCTTCGGCTTGTCCCGTCCCTGCGCCGCGACGAGCATGTTCTCGATGACGGTCAGCCGGGGGAAGATCCGGGTGAGCTGGAAGGTCCGCCCGATGCCGGCCGCGAACACCTTGTCCGGCGAGTAGCCGGTGATCGCGTGGTCACCGAACCAGACCTGGCCCGCGTCCGGCCGCTCGTATCCGGTGATGACGTTGAACAAGGTGGTCTTGCCCGAGCCGTTGGGCCCGATCAGGCCGGCCACCGTTCCTTCCTCGACCGCAATCGTCGCGCCGTTCAGCGCCTGGACGCCGCCGTACGCCTTCGCGATTCCCTCGGTGCGCAGCAGCGCGGTCACCGGGCACCTCCCGAGCTGACCGGCGGGGTGGACGATGTCGCGGCGGGGCCGGCGCCGGCCGCCGCCGGGATTACCGCGGGACGGCCCCGCGTCCTGAACCTGGTGATGAACTCGCCGCCGGTCGGGACGATGCCCCGGGGCAGGAAGAGCACGACGAGGAGCAGGATCGCCCCGAACAGGATGTCGCTGACCGATCCGGAGAAGGCCGGCTGGGTGTTCACCCAGAGGTACAGCGGCTCCATGATCAGCGCGCCGAGCACCGGACCGCTGATCGAGCCGTAGCCGCCGAGGAACGCCATCACCACCAGCGTGAGGTCGAACAACGGGTTGAAGGCGAATGCCGGCTCGGCCTGGCCGTTGTAATAGACCCAGACGGCGCCGATCATCGCAGTGATCGCGCCGGAGATGACGAACGCGGTCAGCTTGACCCGCATGGCCCTGACGCCGAGGCCGCGCGCGCGGTCCTCGTCGTCCCTGATCGCGCGCAGCTGCAGGCCGAACCGGGAGCGCCTGATCAGCCAGGCGATGGCGATCGACCCGACGCTGAACCCGAGCCCGATGTAGTAGAAGAGCCGGTTGAAGCCGACGGGCGACCCGTTGAGGAACGGCGCGGTCTGACCGCTCGACCCGCCGGTGAACCACAAGTTGAACGCCATCAGCTGGAAGATGAAGAAGATGGCGATGGTGATCACGATGAAGGTGTGCCGCCGTACCCGCAGCGCGATCAGCCCGAACGGGATCGCGATGAGCGCCCCGACCAGCCCGGCGAACGGAATCAGCGCGAAGGCCGTGGTGCCCTGGATGTTCCAGTCCTTCGCGGCGACCGCCAGGGCGTAGGCGCCGCTGCCGTAGAACACGGCCTGGCCGAGTGCGATGTAGCCGCTGTTGCCGGAGAAGATGTTCCACGCGGTCGCAGCGGTGACGTAGATCAGCGCGTACACGCCGTAGTTGGTGACCGCCGGGTTGGAGAACACCTGCGGGAATGCGACGGCGGCCACCACGAGGAGCAGCAGGCCGCCGCCCTTGGCCGCGGTACCGAGGCCGCCGGGGGCAGGCATGACGGCCGGCAGTGGCGTGGCTGGTGCGTGGCTCACTGGGCGCGCACCGCCTTCCGGCCGAAGAGGCCGGTGGGCCGGACGAGCAGCACGATCACGAGCGCCGCGTAGTAGACCGCGACCGCCCAGGTCGGCTGCCAGACGATCACCAGCCCCTCCAGGGTGAGCATGAACACCGCCGCGGCGAGCGCGCCGCCCACGCTGCCCATGCCGCCGAGGATGACGATGGACAGCAGCCGGGAGATCAGGTCGTAGCCGCTGTTGGCGTTGAACGGGTTCGTCGAGCCGAAGATCATGCCGCCCGCCGCGGTCACCGCCACGCCGATGCCGAACGTCAGCGCCGCGACCCGGTTCACGTTGATGCCGACCAGCCTGGCCGCCGTCTCGTCCTGCATGATGGCCCGCACGCTGCGCCCGAACCTGGTCCGGTAGAGCAGGAAGTAGACGATCACCACCCCGGCGACCGCCATGACGAATCCCCAGATGTAGATCCAGCCGACGTAGCCGCCGAGGATGTGCACGCTCTTGTTGGTGTACGAGGTGCTGATCTGCACGTTGTCGGCGCCGTAGATCTTGTACAAGATGCCCTCGATGATCAGCGCCACCGCGTAGGTGACCAGCAAGGTCATCGATGTTCGCTCGGTGCCGCGCAGCCGCCTGATGAACGCCCAGTGGATGACCACGCCCACCACGAACATCGCGGGGATGGTGATCGCCAGCCCGATGAACGGGTCGATGTGCGCCTTGGTGAACAGCGAGTACGAGAGGTAAGCACCCAGGATGACCAGGACACCCTGGGCGATGTTGATGATGTCGAGCACGCCGAAGATCAGCGTCAGGCCCACCGCCATGAGGGCGTAGACACCCCCGATGAGGATGCCGTCGATGACCTGCTGGGCGATTTCTCGTCCCACAAGCACTCCGTCCTGGTCGAAGAAGGCGCCCGGGGGGAAACCCCCCGGGCGACTCGTTAGTTACCGCTGTGGTTCTGTCGGGTGGCTGCTGGTCAGCTGGCCCAGGCCGGCTTGGTGGCGAGGATCGGCACCGAGCCGGGCGAGGCAGCCGGCAGCACCTGGACGAACTTGGTGCCGTTGCTCTGCCACTGGAAGACGAACGCGTCCGCGTTGGCGTTCTCGCCGAGCGCGTCGAACTTCGCCGAGCCCTGCACCGTGGTCAGCGTGGCGCCGCTGTGCAGGTAGGAGATGATCTTGGCGTTGTCGACGCTGCCGACCGCGGTGATCGCCTGCGCGACGACCTGGCCGACCGAGTAGGCCTCGGCCACGTCGGCGTTGACGCCGGAGGCGCTGCCGCCGTACTGCGCGACGTATTCAGAGACCATCTTCTGGCTCGCGGTGTCGGCGAAGCCCGGGTACCAGGCGTTGGGCACCATCATGCCGGTCGCGTTGGCCGCGGGCGACACCGCCTTGATGAAGGACGCGCCCTGGTCGGGGCCGGCCGCCGCGATGAACATCTTCGGCGTGTAGTGGTCCTGCGCGAACTCGGACATGAACGCGGAGACGGTCGGCACGTCGGTCGAGCCGAGCACCACGATGTCCGCCTTGCTGTTCGCCACCAGGTCAGCCTGCGGCTTGTAGGAGGAGGCCTCCTCCGGGAAGACCTTGGAGTACACGGTCTTCACGCCGAGCGCCTCAAGCTTCGACTGGGCGAGCTGCACCGGCGGCGTGGCGAACGGGTCGTCCGCCGACGGGTACGCCGCCTTCAGCGTGGACCGCTGGGCGGCCGGCAGCGACGCGATGTAGTTCACGAACGGCATGAGCTCGTCCGCGATCGGCAGCGACACGTCGAAGACGTTGTGGTCGGCCTGGTTCCACGCAGTGTCGAACACCTTCGGCGCGCCGCCCGCGCCCTCGACGAACGCGTACCCGTTACGGGCCGCCACCTGCGAGGCAGGCGCGGTCAGCAGCGAGGAGAACGGGCCGAAGGTCAGGTCCACGTGGTCGCTGTTGATCAGCGTCTGGTAGTTGGTGACGACCTGGTTGGGGTCGCTCTTGTCATCGAGGATCGTCAGCGTGACCTGGCGGCCGAGGATGCCGCCCGCCGCGTTGACGTCCTTGACCCACAGGTTGTAGCCCTGCTTGAAGGCCTGGCCGTCGGCGGAGAAGTCGCCGGTCAGGGACAGCGAGGCGCCGATCGTGATCGGCTTCGAGTTGGCCGGCGACGAGCTGGCCGCGCCGGTCGCGCTGGCCGAGCTCGAGGTCCCGGCCGAGCTGCTGCTACTGCTACTGCTACTGCCACCGCTGCTGCATGCGGCAAGAACGCCGACGGAGAGCGCGACGGCGCCCAGCGCGATGGCATTCCTGGAGAACCAGGGGAGGGGTGCGCTCACGCCCGGTTCCTCCTTCCTCATCGGTCATGGTTTGTTCGGGTTTGGGTCCAAGGATGCCTCCTGGGACCCGCCCTCGGTGGTGATGCAGGCAAAGTTCGGACGCCGCGCGTGAACGCGGCTAAATAGACGCCGCAGGGTGACCCGGGCGGCGTCTTATCTAAGCAGATCTAACAATCGTTTGCATGAGACATTGGACTGGAGCGGGATACTTTGTCAATCCTCAATGCTAAATATCTAGTTAAGAGCCCTGATGGGGCTTTTGAGGGTGCCGTGGTTGTGGGGATATGTTCAGACTTAGCATATAGATAGACGATTATCTATGAGTAACGGGGGATGCGCAAGATGCCACGAGTGACGTATCGGTAACTTGCGCGTTCCGCGGCGGGCGGCCACGCAGCAGCAGGCGCCGGCCGGCGAGTCCCCGGGACGCGCGGGGCCGAGAAGATGATCTCCGCGGCGGGCTCTGGTTAGGCGCCCGCGCGGTCACGGTGCAGCGGGATCGCGGCCTCGGCGTGCGGCCGGGCCGACGGCCGGGTAGTCGAGCCGCGGGCGATGAGCTCCGGCGCGAGCAGCAGGACCTTGACCGGGCTGTCCTGCGCCTCGATCCGCTGGATCAGCAGCGTGGCCGCCTCGACGCCGAGCTGGTAGTGCGGGAACCGCACCGACGACAGCGGCGGCCGGAGCCGGTCGACGAACGGCATGTCGTTGAACCCGATGACCGAGATATCTTCCGGGCAGCGCAGGCCGAGCTCGTCGAGCGCGCTGTAGCAGCCGATCGCGAGCATGTCGTTGGCGGCGACGACCGCGGTGAGGCCGCCGCCCGCCGCCAGCAGCTCCCGGCCGAGGCGCGTTCCCTCGTCCAGCGAGTAGGCGGCGGCGGTCACCACCTGGGCATCGGACACCGGAAGGTGGTGCGCGGCCATGCCCTCGTGGAAGCCGCGCAGCCGGGAGGCGCCGGTGGAGACATCCTGCGGGCCGGCGATGTGCCCGATCCTGGTGTGACCGAGCGCGACCAGGTGCGCGACCGCCGCCCGCACCCCCTGCTCGTTGTCAACGGAGACCGCGGAGAACGGGTAGTCCTGGGCGGTGCGGTTCACCAGCACCAGCGGGACGTCGGACTGGGCCGCCTCGGCGAGGATGGGGCTGCCCGCGGTGGCGGTGGCGAGCACGAACCCGTCCACGTGCCTGGCCCGCAGCTGGTCGAAGACCAGCTGCTCCTTGGCCAGGTCGGCGTCGGTGTTGCCGAGCAGGGCCACGTACCCGTGCTCGGCCAGCCGGTCCTCGATGCCGCGCACGATCGGCGGGAACAGCGGGTTGTTCAGGTCGGGGATCAGCACGCCGATCGTGTGCGAGCGGCGGGTCCGCAGGCTGCGCGCCACCGGGTTGGGCCGGTAGCCGAGCCGTTCGGCCGCCTCGCTCACCCGCCGCGCGGTGTCCTCGCTGACCAGGAGCCTGGTCCCGGGGTTGAGCGCGCGCGACGCGGTGGCCGGGTGCACTCCCGCGGCCGTCGCCACGTCCCGCAGTGTCGCGGGCCGGTCAGTGTGCGCCATCAGGTCCTTATCTCTGCAATCGTCAGCACAGGCCATAGCGTGGGAAAACGCGGCACCTGCTCCGATTGCTCACAGTACTCACCGGGCGCACCCGCCGCCAGGAAACTCGCCCGGCGGGCGCGCCTCTGATCGCCGCGGGCCGCGTGCGGGCCTTACAGCGTGCGCGTGGCGGAGATGACGATGACCAGGGAGCGGGCCCGCCGCCGGCCGGCCACGGCGGAGAGCGTGGTGCGGGTCCAGCTGACCCGGAAGCGCGGCAGTGCCCGGCGGCGGGCGGGGTCGCGGGCGGCCGGCGGGCGGCGGGCGGCGAGTGCGCTGGCGGCCAGGTCACGGCGGCGCTCGGCCGCCAGGGCGGAGAGGATTTCTGGATGCATGGCGTACTCCTCGGGTGATCGTGCGTGACCGCCCGTGGGCACTGCCACGCTACTTAAGATGTATCGTGTTTCTTCGAGACTGACAAGATATATCGTGAATCTCTTAGGCTTCCCGACCCGACCCCGGGTCGTCCTCGCGCTCGGCCGCCGCGTGGGCCTGCGCCTCGGTGAACTCGGCGAGTTCGGGGACCGGGGCGGCGAACACGGTCCACTCCACTGGTAGCGCGCCGGGCGGACGTAGCCCTGGGTCGGACTTGCGCGACTCGTATTGTTCAAGCAGGCGCCGCATCTGCCCCCTGAGGTCAGCGCTCTCCTCGGGGGTAAGGAACACGGCGCTCCGCGACCATCCGGTGGCGTGCTCCCAGCCGGGCATTTTGTTGCCCGGCGAGAACACCTGCCTGGCCCGCTCAATCCAGCGGTCCAGCCAGAGCTGGCTGAGCGCGCCCGCCGCGATGGCGGCCCGCGGGTCGTCCTGCTGCGTGCTGATCGAGATGTGCCGGTCGGCCGCCCTCCATGGCCGCTCACGGCCGCGCCCGCCGCCCGCCTCCTCGACAAAGCCGTACTTCGCCAGGGTGCGCAAGTGGAACGCGCAGTTCGCCGGGCTCTCCCCGAGGAGCTCGCTCGCCTGGGTGGCGGTCAGCGTGTCGACCACCGCGAGCATCTCGACCAGCGCCACCCGGACCGGGTGCGCCAGCGCCCGCATCGCGAGCGGGTCGGTGAGCGGCGCGAAGTCGCTCGCCGGCGAGCCTGGCACCCCCTCCCCCGCAGCGGCGGTGCCCGAGACGGCCTGCTGCTCACCGCCCGGCCAGGTGGCCGGGTCGTCCGGGTCGTAGCCAAGGGCGCGGGCGAGCTCGGCCGCGCTGGGCGCGCCTTCTGCCGCCCGGCTCGGCTGGCCCGGGCTGGCGGCGTCGGCTTGACGGCGCCTCGGCCGCGGTTTCGGCGCCGACTGTCGCCTTGGTTCGGAGCTCATGTTTCGAAATACTACGCTCGAAAGAGTTCTTTCCACAAGCCTTCGGAAGAGATCTTTCGGAAGAAGTCTTCCGAAAGATCATCCCCGGGCTGAGGCGGCCAGGGCGGGCGCGGGCCGGCGTGGGCGGAGCCGGTAGGCGGGCG
>Ga0070714_100001190_pt1 | contig 18737 bp, 16 predicted proteins | sample LARL83metaG_FD_65450 | JGI IMG/M metagenome (GOLD analysis project Ga0070714, IMG submission 65450) | Corn, switchgrass and miscanthus rhizosphere microbial communities from Kellogg Biological Station, Michigan, USA - LAR L8-3 metaG | ecosystem: Host-associated > Plants > Roots > Rhizosphere ... | reverse complement strand
GCTGGCGTTCTTCGTTTTGCGACGCTGCAATCGCAAGAATGCCACACAGCAACACGGTAAAGCGCGGTACTGCGTAGTGCCCCAAATCCGTAAACGCGTAAAGCCATTTGCTGCCTGCAAGAAACGGCATGAGCCCGGCGGCAATCACGGTGCCCGCGGCGGCGGCATAAACCAACGTGAGCGACCAACGGCGCAGCCTGCTGATCGGCATTCCAAACTGCGATGCGAACTGCGCCATGAGGACGATTGAGCTTACGGCGATCCCGAATTCCCCGACGGCGACGGTAACGCTGCCGTGGAGTCGCGCGCCGGGCACGGCTTCGCCGATTACCAGAATACCGTCGAAGAGCGAATAGAACAGCAAAGCGGCCGAAAGTAACCGAACAGTATATGATTCCGGCCGCCGCCAGGCGAGTAGCAAGCCGAACGCGAGCGTCCAGAACTGCCCGCCGATGCGCAGCCAATCGTACCAACGCATCGTTTCATGGCGTGATGCGACCAGCGCGAAGAACAGCCAGACAAAGCATCCCGCAACCGCGCACACCACCGCTGCGAGTCTCCAACGACTGGCGATATTAAACGGATGCGCACTGGTCGTCAGCGCTTCGCCGGCGTTCATAAAAAAGGCCTTAGCGGCCGCGCCCATACGTCCTGCACGATGCTACGCAAGCGGCAAAAAATCTCGAAAAGCGTGATCGTATCGCCGAAATTGAGTTAGGGCGAAATTCGCGTCGATTTCACCTTATAGGCCAACGCATCCGGCGATCGCCACGAACGTAGACGAGCCCGGCGGTCATCGGCGTCGATCGTAGCGGAACGCGCAATCTACCCGCGAAAAGACGTAGTACGAAGGGAGAACCCGATGAGTCCTCGCACCATCGTCCTCATCTGCGCCGCCGTCGGCATACCGCTGGCGCTGCTCGTGCTCGCCCTGCCGATCACGTGGGGCTATGGCGGCTACAATTTTGCGCCGGGTAAGCCGTATTCACGAACCTATTTTTCGGATCCCTCAGGCCCGGCGTACGCTGCCGGGCTGCGCGTGGGGCAACGTGTTCTCGGCAATAAGGGCGATGCGTTCATTCAAGAGGACGCAGGTCCGGTTGGAACCGTTGTTCGCGAGCACGTCGTTGACCGCAACGGAAACGTGCGCGTCATACACTTTGCGTTCGTTCCATTCACCGGGGCTCTGGGCGTCCAACAGCAGATCAACAAGTTTGTTAATACGCTGACGGCACTGGGCGCATTTATCGTCGCGATCCTTGTGCTTTTGCGCGCACGAAATCAGCGAGTCGGCACGCGTGCGGCCGGGGTGCTGTTCTGTTCCGGCGCGGCGGCTCTTTCGCTGAGCGCGGCGGTGGTTTGCGGCAATGCGTGGTGCGCGGAGATTTTGAGGCAGTATCTACCATTCGCGTTTGGTGCCGCAGCGTATTGGTCGGCGCTCTCGCTGCTTGCGATCTATCCGCCTGAGCGCACGAAACTACGCGGCGCGCTCTCTTGGTTCGGGCCGGCGCAATTCTTCTTGACCCTTTTGGGCCTCTACGGGTGGGCCCGGTTCACCGCAACGGGCTTTTGGGATCCATTTGAACAACTCATCCGAAGCGCAGCGCAAGCGCAAGCCCTATCGCTGCTCTTCATGGGTGCACTAGTCGCTGCAATTATCGATGCATTTGCGAGTGCACGCCATGACAATGCCGCGCCCGTTCGCTGGCTCGGCGGTATGTGGCTGATTGCCGCAGCTTTCTCCTCTGCTCCGGCTATCGAAGCGCTTGCCGGCGGAACGAGTCTGCAAACGCATTATGGTGATTTCGTCAACGCAGCGAAGGTCGTGTTCCTTTCGTTTGGCGTAGCGTATCCCGTGCTGCGGCATCGATTGGTGGACCTCAATATCCTCGTCTCACGTGCCACCGTTTTCGCGCTCGTATCGATGGTCATCGTCGGCGTATTTATTGCAGCAGAGTGGGCGATAGGCAAAATTTTCGAGCGGTCGTTTGGGCTTTCGCACGACACGAGCGGTTTAGCGGCGCAATTAATCACGCTGGTAATCGTGCTCGTCCTGGGCATGTCGGCGCGATCGATTCATCGCTTCGTCGAGGAGCGCCTAACGCGCGCGTTCTTTCGCAAGCGCCTACAAGGATTGGCGGAGATCGAACGCGTGGCGCGCGAAGCCGACGCCGCGACGGATGCGTCGGATCTGATGCAACTCGGCGTGCAGACGGTACAACATGCTCTGAATTTAATCGGCATTGCGTACTATCTGCATCGCGGCGATCGGTATGATCTGTCCGTCTCCTCCGGCGCGAACGGTTTTGCGCAAACTTACCGGTTCAACGATGGCGTGCCGCTGCGCTTACGCCGCTGGCAAGAACCTTTCGAAGTGGACGACGAGTCGGACGAGCGTTTACATATGCTGTTCGTGCCGATGACCGTGCGCGGCGATCTGCTCGGCTTCTTGTGCTGTGGGCCGAAACCCGATCGCACCGCGTATTTAGAGGACGAGACCAACGCGCTTTCGCTGCTCGCACATCACACGGCGATCGCGGCGGCGCTGCTGCCGCACACCGCTGCGCCGGAATCGACTGGACTCGCGGCTCCTAGCTCTCTATTGCCCGCGTAAGCACTGCTCCGAACATGAACGCGATGCCCATGTAGGGCGCCGGAACTGTAGATTGAGGCCCGGATAAGCCGCAAATGTGAAGGCGGATTGCGCGGTGATCGTAACGTATGCGACCTGCGGCGACGGAGTCAGCTCCATTAGCACGGGCAATTCGCCCTATCCGGTCGAGGCGGCGAGCGACGCGGCATACTGCTCATCGGCTTCCAGCCATTGGTCTTTGACCGTAATGCGCCGAACGCCGACGGGATAAGTACCTCTGGGATGCGCAGCCTTCCAATCTTGCGCTAACACCGCCAAGTATTCAAAATTCTCCCAAAGGCCGTCGCCGACTTTGCGCCGTAGGATAACTGCGACAGGCGCAAGCCGATCCCAGTTCTGCGTTACGATATCGGCCCACATTTCGAAAACGATGTCCTTATCGACAAGCCGCGTTTTCACGACGATCCCCATGCCCTCGTAATAGTTTCCGATCAACCTGGTCATTCCGAAAAGGGAATGCATTTCGTCCGTACTTGCCGGGGGCGTTGCGATTTGGTGCCGGAACGCCGGGTCTTGCAACTTTGCCGTGAGTTGCGTCTGAACAAAGTGGGATGCCGCCTGAAAATCCGAAGATTCCATTGTTTCCCGCATTTCGTTGAGAGCGGCAATGTGATTGCTGCTGCGAGCGTGGCCAAGTTGAACGACGGCGGCAATCGCTGTCGCAGCGCGAAGCACGGCTGTATTTCCGCACGAATGTGATTGGGACGGTTCCATCTTCCGCGTAGATGCGCCGCTACACAAGCGCTTGCGCCGGGAGCATTGCGTACGACGTTCCTGCATGATGCGCCAGCGTTTCCAGCGCGTGCCGCTCCTCCGCCAAATAGCGCGTGCGGTCGGGCTTCCGGCCGCATGCGATGAAGCCGATGACCTCCGCGCGCGCCATGAGCGGTATGATGAGCCAATCGCGCAGCGTCTGCATTTCCGCGGTGAACGCGTCTGGGCGGTACAAGAGCCGGAGGATCAGGCGGTCCGATTTGTCCAGGCGCTCGGGTGCGGCTGCGCTCGAGGTGCGTGCACATGCGAACGTCGTGCCGTCGCGAACGTAGAGCGCCACATCGGTAGTCTCCAACGACTGCACCAGCGCTTCGAACGTCATCTTCAACAGCACGTCACGCGAATCGATGAGATCCGCTTCGTGCGCGAAACTCTCCAACAGTCGCAGCCGGCGTTCGCGGTCGCGGAACACGAAGGCATTTACCCGCCGCTCTGTTTGCGCGTGCACCTGCCGGAACGAGATGCCGATAACGATGGCTGCGCCAAAACTGAGCGCCTGCGCCGTCAACCCATGCCAGCGCCCTTCTCCGGCGACGGCGTCGGCAATTTTTCCGGCAGCCCACTCGGCGGCAACGAAACTCGCCACCATGACGGCGGAAACCGCAGCGAATATCGCCGAACGCGAAACAATTACGTCTAGATCGATGAGGTGATGGCGAAGCGTGGCGTAAATCGGCCCCAGCAGGCCAAAACTCACCAGATAATAGAACGCTACATTCAAAATCGGGTTCCCGATGAACACGTCGTTCAGCGCCCAGAGCGACATGCCGAAAAACCAGCAGAGCACGAGAGAAGAGGCAAACCAGCGCGCGCGGACGCGGGCCGCAGGCTGCGCGGCCTGCACCAACGCGATAGTGCCGATCCCGGCAACGATGCCGTACGCGATCGCAACGGCGGAACCAGCATCGATAACTGCGGGAGAAAGCAGAAACGGAGCCGGTGCGACCGAGAGAATGCGCGGAATCTCCGGTCCGGCCAAATTGACAGTCGCGAGCGCCGGCGCCCAGCGTGCGATACGATCGCGAAGCAGCCGCGGCCCCGCATCGAGCGCACAGACCGATCGTACGGCCAGCATCGCGAAACTCCAATTACAGACGTACTGGAGAACCTGGCCGACGAAAAATCCCCAGCGGTCCGAGGTCGCGACAAACTGATAGTCCGATGTCGCGTTCGCGGATGCCATGAGCACGGTCAGCCAGATCGCAAGATCGGTGAGCACACCTTTTGGCGCTTTCAACATCAGCAGAAACGCAAACGCCACGTACGCCGCGGCGAGTCCGAGGTCGATGAGTCTTCCCGTCGGATCGTTGAGCTGGTCGGTGCTGGCCGTCACCTGCAGGCGTCGCAATGCCCCATGCCGCTTGACGCCAATCTCGTACGCGGTGCCAGCTATTCCATGCTGCGTCAGCGCGTAGCGCGTATCTACGGGCGCCGTCGTGAACGCAATCGCGTCCCCGTCGCGGATTCCGGCCCGGAACGCGGAGCCCCCCGGCTGCACCTGGGCGGCGCGAACCGAGCCGTTCGCGTACGTGACGGTCATCCCAAGGACGCCGGCTTGAGGCGCCGCAAACGCGTCGTAAAACGCCAGAACGATGGCGGCTATTGCAATCAAGGCCGCCGCAGAACGTTGCAACATCGAGTTGACCTACGACCTCCTATCTCTCGTTCACGCCGAGCCAGGCGCGAACGTACTCTGCGTCAACTAAGCTTGCTGCACTTCACTGTAGCGTTGGACCCCAATAGACGCCTGGCCGCCGCCGCGCGCCCGAGCAGGTGCCAGGCTACGCGTTCAGCAGGTTCGTCACCGATCCCCTGCCCCATGCGCAGGCGACCGCGGGGGCCGCATTACCGCCCTCTGGTCAGCTTTGTACGAAAAACTTTGGCAATCAGCTAGGCTCGATTGCCTCGCGTTCGGCTTGCGCTTCGCCGGACGTTCGCGCATCGAGTCGTCGAATTCGCGCGCTCATGTCAGCCAGCGATTCCTGGATCGATAGGATGCCTTCAACAAGTGCGTCGTTTCGCCCAGAGGCGCTCAAAGTAAGTGCGTCGAGAGTGCTCGCAATAGCTGAGGCAATCTGCTCTAGCGCGCTGCTTTCGTCCGGTGCATACGATTCACCGGAGACTTTCGGGCCAAGTACCATGACGCCGAGCAGTTGACCACGCGCGAACATCGGGTATGCGAACTCACCCGCTAGTTGAGTCCGCACCGTGTGAAGGTCTAATACATTTCGGGTGGTTCGCAGCGAAACCAACGCCGGGTCGTTCTCATCGACATCGTCATATCGCCCATTGCCGCAGTTCAACTTGAACGATGCCGTGGAAGCGTTGGCACGACTGCGAAGGCACTCGCCGGCTCGCTCGAGCAGGACGGTCGCGCTCGTAATATACGGCGCTTCGCGTGCAAATGTTCGTAAAGCCTGTTCGTCTTCGTGCCGCTTGCGGAAAAATATATTATCGAGCAACGCATCGACGCGGCCGTGAATCGTTCTTACGGAGAGCCCGAGCCCGAGGGCTACAGCTGCGCTCACAAACACATTTGTTGCGTGCCCGATGCTTGCGAACCACTCGCCGAGGATCCACTCCACAAGTACGAACGTTCCGACGAGCACGATGGACACGCCGGTGAATACAGCAGCACGATTGATAACGAAGCCGAGATCGAGTAGGCGGCGATTCAGAAGAGCATACGTTAGTCCAACCGGCGCAAGAATGAAACCGATATTGCCCAACGCTATCATTCGGGTCACCCACGCTTGACCCAAGGGCGCGACGATGGCCGAACCGATCGAAGCGAGAAACAATAACGCAAGCGACAAAATCACCCACCCAAATCGCTCGCGCTCCGCGCCACGTAAGCCCGAAAATGTGACCGCGACGCACACCGCGGTACCCACCAGGAGCACCGACGGCAATATCGTCTGCATGGCAATCCCATTCATCGTGGATGTCAGGTCTATAGTGCGCGTGTATGCACCGATGATGCCGGCAACCCCAATTGCAGAACTAACGAAAGCGCTTAAGAACGCCAGACCGGCAAAAACAGCTCGAATCCGGCGATGCGGCCCTGAATACAGCATTGCGTATGCCGCAATCAACGCCCAACCGAGGGAAGCAATGAACGACAAGGCATACGTAATGGCGTCAAGTGCCGCGTACGGTGTCATCCAGTTGAAAGGAAGTAGATTGATCCCCAGATTAGGCAACACGAGAATCAGCGCGAGAACTCTCGCCTCTGTGAGTTCGCTTCTGCGCCACGCGATGAGCATCGCGAACAGAATGCACCATGTCGACCCAAGCCAACCGAAAATGGCAGCCCTATGCGACGGCGGCCGCCGGGCAGCAGTCACGGAGATGCGTTCGACTTGCCCATTGCGAAAACGTGGAATGACGGCTCGCCGGCCGGCAAGTAGATAGCCGGTCCACAAGCGATAGCGATGGGCTGGACTAACCGCAGCGGCAGCGACTACATCACCGGTCCGCAGGCCTTTGTCGAATGCGCGGCTATCGGGCGTTACCTGAATCGTCCAGATGAAAGACCGCATAGCGCTGACGACCCGGGTACCGGTTTCGCCACTAATGTTAGCAGTGAGCCACCACCCCGCAAAGTTTTGCAGAAGGGCGATCGCAAAAAACGCCAATAGCAAACCGCGCCAAAGGTGCGTTCTGACTTCGGGACGCATGATCGACGGTTCGCCCTGCGAACAGCTTGGCCATGCTCCAGGCCTAGAGAAGCTTGGACAGGCTGTAAGGCCGTCGTCCACTGACGCTCTGCGGCGGCCCGGCGCACCACCTATTCTGGTTCGGCCCGGCGAATAGCACGAAGTTCTTCGAGCATGTACTCGAGCGTCTTTGTTATTCTGTCATTTGGCGTGTTCGAAGACATCGAGTCCAACGCCAGTCCGATGCCGTGCGCGAATTGCGCCAGCGCATCGACCTCGTCCGGCGCGTATGCTTCGCCTCCAGCTCGTTCGCCTAACAAGATGATGCCGCATAAACGCCCGCGGGCCAGCATAGGAAGCGCGAGTGCGCCCGATAACGCCGTTGCGTGATGATGCGGATCGAGCGGTCTACGCCAGGTCTTGAGTGAGACTATCACCTCGTCGTTCTCGTTCACAATCGTCTGTGCTGTGCCGAATGCACGGACCGTCTCGTAATTGCCGCCGCCATCTAAGAGCACAGCAGCACTGCGCGCGTCGGTGTGGACCTGGATTTTCGCGATCGCTCGATCGAGCAGAGCGTCCGCCTGCGTCATGAACGCCGCTTCCTGTGCAAACTCGCGCAATGCGCGCTCGTCGTCATGGCGCTTGCGAAAAAATGCGCTGTCCACGAACGTGTCGACGCGCTTGTGCACATACCGGAGAGAAAGACCCAGCGCGAGCGCAAGTCCCGCGTTCGCAATGACGCCGGTTGTATGGCTGACGTCGGAAACGACAGTCCCAAGGAGCCACTCGAGCAGCACGAACGATGCGACGACGATGAACGAAACAGTAGCAACGACGATCGTGCGACTAAGTACGAACTCCAAATCAAGAACGCGGCGCTTCAGTACGGCATATGTGACGGCAAAGCCGCCTGCAAGGGAGAAGGCGGTGGTAAGCACGACAAGGGCTTGAAACGAAGCCCACGTGTGTGCGAAGTTCGAGAGGAAACCGTAGGCCACGGGCATGGCTACCCAGCTTATGGGTAGCGGAAGGAGGAGCCACGCCGCACGCGCGCGTTCCGGGCGTGGTGTGCTCTGCACCGCGACCGCAACAGCGATCATTACAGCGGCTGCGGCGAGAGCTTCTAAACCGGCCGTTATGCCCATTCCCGTCGCGAAATTTCCCGATCCGATTTTCAACGGATCGACGCGCAGCGTCACGAGGCCATCAAAAAAGACGCCAATCCGAAGTATGTTTAGCGCAATTGCTGAATACGCAACGCCTTCAAGGACTTTGCGTAGGCCGGTTCGCGACCCAAACCGAGCGGAAAGCGCGACCAGCAAAACCATCGCAACGAGTGCGCATATCTGTGGTAGAACAAACAGCAAGGCGCTGATGGCGAAGCCGGGAGTTACCAAGCCAAGCCCGAGACCGGCAAAGCCGACCGGCGAGCAGCACAAAAGGATGAGGATAAGAAGGCGTGCTTCGGACAACCCAGCGCGCCTGAGCGCGATCAGAAGCGCACATCCGATGAACCAAGCACTGCTCAGAATGCCGAGCCCCAGGCTCCAGGCCTTCAGGGCTACGTTCCCTTGGGCAGACGAGCTCGCTATGACGCGAACGGTAAGGCGCTGGGTGCCGCGGTGAAGAACGAGCGCGATGGGCGTAGCGGCGACCGGCTGCGCATAGAGACGAACCCTTACGGAAAGGCTCTGCTCGCGCAAATCGAGCCAGTCACCGCCCCGTATCCCAGCTCGGGCTGCAGCGCCGCCCGGTTGCGGCGGATCGAATTTTACGACGTACGGTTGCGCGCTCGGAAAATAGTCGACATCCCACCAACCCCACCACGGCGGGTTTCCGGCGAAACCAACGTAATTTGCAAGGGCCGCCACTGCCCAGGCTGCAAAAAGCGCGCAGAGAACGACCAACGGCCACTTTCGCGACGTTTCGCGTTGCTTAACCAGCGTAGTCGCGGCGGCGGCCATAAGGTTGCGTACTCTGCTCCTGCGGATCGAACCTCTGGGTTCGGGTGAAATACGTTCTGGATCTGTCCGAAGTCACGCCATGTCGTTGGAACGGTTTTGCTGCCGTACCATTGTGTACACGTCACCGATCCGATCGCTCAACTCAGCAAGCCGCTCTAATACGATTGCCGAGTTGTGAGTTTTGTCATCGAGTAGGTCGAGGGCCGTGCCGACGCCGTGAGCGAGCTCCGAGAGCGCATTGGATTCGTCGGGGGCATAGCCGTCGCCGTCAATCTTTGGCCAGCACACGAGAGCACCCACGAGACGGCCCCGCGAGAGCATCGGGTAGGCGTATTCTCCTTGCAGCGCGGTATCGAGACGGTGAAGATCGACCGTCTTGTGCCAGGTGCGCAGCGCGACCAGCGCTCTGTCGTTTTCGCCTACTCTCAATCCGTCGCCGGCGCCGTCCGCCGGCGTGTAATAACCTTTTCCGTCGGACACGAGAAGTTGTACAGCCACGGCATTGGTATGCTCTTGTACTTCGAGCATTACCCGCTGCACCAATGTCGCGCGATCGGTGATATACGCGGCCTCTCTCGCAAAACGGCGGAGAGCGGCTTCATCCTCATGGCGCTTTCGAAAGAATATTTCGTCGACCAAGCGATCCACGTGGCGGTGAATAAACCGCATTGACAGTCCCAACCCAAGGGTGACCGTCATGCTCACGGCCAGAGGCGCCGCGTGGTTTGTACCGGCGAGCCACTCGCTGGCTCCCCACTCCACGATAATGAAAATCGCCACAACCACGAGCGATACGATGGCGAATATGAGAGCGCGATTCACCACGAATCCGACGTCCAGCAGCCGGCGACCCAGAGCGGCATACGTCAGGCCGATTGGGGCGACGAAGAAGAAAAAATTCCGCAGGCCGATCCAAAACATCAACGATGCATAACTGCTCTGCGCGCCGACGACAAACGTGGTAACTGCATTTGCGGTGAACAGCACACCTAGCGATACGAGCGCCCAGATTGCTCGTTGGCGCTCTTTACCGCGCGACGCGGAGATCGCTAATGCACTGCAACACGCGGCCATCACGACGGCGACATCGTAAGGGATGTTCCACTGCTCGCTGCGGCCGCTGTATAAGGGCAAGTACGCATCGGCGCTAAACCACAGGGTCACTTCACCGAACACTGCCGCAATGCTCATTGCAATGGCTATTGCGGCACTTGCAACGCACAAGAATTGTAAGATGCGCCGCGTTGCCGAAAGCGGACGTGCGAAGAATCCGCTGTACAGCGCCCACAGGATGACGGCAACGGCTTTTAGCGCATAGATTGCGATAAAGGCGACGATGTAGAGCGATGATGAGGAAAAAGAGAAATTCGGCGAAGTGACGGCAATCGCCAAACAGATGAGTGTCAACGATAGGAGCAGGACGTCCGGCGATGCGGGCCGGCGCCAAGCCAGAAGTGCCGCAAACGCCAGCATCCAGCCGACCGCGATGAAGTGAAGCAACACGTCGGGCCGCTTGTCGAGTTCGAGAGAGTTCGGCACCACGGTCGTGTCCATGTAACGGCCATTGCGCAGCAGCTTCAAATCGGTGGGGCGCCCTGCAATGGGTTCATCGAGGAGCCAAAAGCGCACAAGCAGGCTTTGCATCCGCATGTCGATTTGATCACCCGGGCGTATTCCCGCGCGGCTCGCTGCCCGTCCGGGGTCGAGCGACGTTACGACGAACGTAAAGGGTTTATCAGGGGACAGCTGCATTCCCCATAGTCCGGTGGGAGACAGACCGCCCAGCCCAAAACCGCTGCCGAAGAGCGAGCCGGCCAGGAGTAGCACGGCAAACGCACAGAGCGTGATTATTGCAATCCGCCAGCGTACCATCGGTTTTAGGCTTCTTCCCTACGGAAGACGCTCCCCGCTACGATCGAGGAAATCGCTCCCACCGTTTGTGAGGACGATCGGCATGGAGCACCGCCGACCACCGAAAGCGGTTGCACGATCCAACCGTATCGACCATTTTGGACGCATGATATTCCCGAAACTGGCGCGAACCGCGTTTTTTGGCGTCTCAAGCTTGTAACGAGGAGGTCGAGTATGATCTACCGTCTTCGCGCATTACTGCTCGCGGTGATCGTCGCGCTGGCTTTTTCAGGAAGCGCCAACGCGTACAGCTATCATAACGGCCTCATGGTCGTTGTGAACGAGTCGGGGCACCAGGCGTGGATCACCACCTATAACGTTTTTCGGCATCAGATCAATTACGGCTGGGCTAACCCGGTTGTCGTCGTCTATGACAACTGCTGCTACGTCGGGACTCACTGGTACTATGTTCGTGCAGAAGTCAAGAAGGTCGAGAACGGTGTCATGCATCAGATCGCCGATATCGAGATCAAAGTTCAGGCGAGAGTCTGCGCAAACTCACACGGCATCTATGGGTTCGGCCGGGTGACCCTTCGTCGGGGTCCGCGTGGCGGATTTTATCTTACCGACGACGCAGACAGCCAGTGCTCCACGGGTCTTTTCTAAGGTCGCTTCAATGGCCCTATCCCAACTAGTGTTCCGAGACGTTCACCTCATTTCACCTTCGCTCGCGAAAAAAGGAAAGAGCCGCAGCCCAACTCTGACGGCTCTTTTTCCCGCATCGCAACCACGAGCCGCGTAGGCGCTCCGTTGCAGATTTACATCGAGCCCTTCTTGACGGGGATGTTCGTTTGGGGGCCTTCGCCGGCGACTTCCTCTATCGTTGCGCCTCTGGCCATCGACCAATGGTGAAGACCTGCTGGAATGTTGATGAAGGATCCGGCGGGGAAGGTGCGTGCTTTGTTCTTATCGATTTTGTCACCGGTTCCGAACAAGAGCGTGCCTTGGATTACGGTAATGTATTCGGGATGCGCATGGTAGTGCGGCGGGTTGCTGTAACCGTCCGGCATCTTCACGCGGATAATCGCAAAACCGGTTTTGTTCGGATCTCCGGTGAGCACGGCTGAGGAGCTGCCTTTGCTCGGGCCCGTTCCGGCGACCCAATTGAGGCTATTCGGGGTCGAGTAAGACAGGGTGCTTGCCGCCATCACAACGCCGGACGCCGCCATGAGCGACAGAACGAAAACAAGCGGAGAATAACGTAACATCGGTTCCTCCTTAAGACGTCAATAAGCCGTATCAAGATGGTAGAGCGCCAAGTAAGAATTTTCGGGGAACCGGCCCGTTAGCGTCACGTGAGATGCGCGTCGGAACGTTCGGTTAGGGTGAAATTCACCTTAAGGCATCCTGACGGCATTTTGATTGACAAGTAGATTTGCTAAGGCGACGATGGTGCGGGAGGTTCACATGATAAGCCGCATTTTTTGCGTGATCCTCATCGCCGGTTTCACGACCACCCCGCTACTGGCGCAAAGCGATCCCTTCGTCGGTCAGTGGAAGCTCACCAAACTCACCGATCAAATGACCGTGGCGAAGGCCGGCGCCCACACGGACGTCTTTAACTTTGAAGGCGGCGGCCCGGAGAAGATCGTGGTCGATGGAACCTATCAGCGCGGCGTCGGAGGCACGATGCTATCAGTTACTCCCGAAGGGTCAAACTGGAAGGTAGAACGCAAGAGGGACGGTCATAAGCTCCTCACGGCGATCTGGACGCTCTCCAAAGACGGCAGCTCGCTCACCGACAACTTTACGAGTTTCGACAAAAACGGAGCACCGTCGAACGTCAAGCTTGTCTACATGCGAGCGGCACCGGGGTCGGGGTTTACGGGCACATGGGTGAGCCAGAGCGCGGCGATTGGCTCCGTCACCATACTTGAGATCCGCCCCTACAAGAACAACGGGCTGACGTTGGTCGTCCCCTCGGAAGCACTTACGGTCCACCTGAAGTTCGATGGAAAGAATGTGCGGCGCGTCGACGCGCGCACGTTCGAAATAACACGCAAAGCCAACGGAAAGATCACACAGACCGAAGAATACGTGGTTTCTTCCGATCTTAAGACACTGACACGCGCCGTGCATGTCGTGGGAGAAAGCCGGCCGTTAATCACCGTCTTCGAGCGGCAAAAAGGGCGATGAGAAGAAAAAAAACAATCGCCGGCGGCGTGGTGCACGGCGTGCCGGACGATCTACGAGAAGCTCTCGTTGCCGACCCCCAGGCGCTGGCAGCATGGGAGAGCCTGACCCCGCTCGCTCGCAATGAGTGGATATGCTGGGTTATGTCAGTCAAGAAAGCAGAAACGCGAGCGGAGCATGTCGAGAGGGTCTGTTCACAGCTCGCGGAGGGAAAGCGCAGGCCGTGTTGTTGGATAGGCTGCATTCATCGCACGGATAAGGCGATCAGCCCCTCCGTTCAATACCTGCTCAGTAGGCAGCTCAAATCAAAATAGTGTACGATCCGCGGTCGTCGCCGCGCGCGCACAAACATCCGGTATGGCTAGCCGCTGACAGACCGACGCAAATTCGGCAGTCGGTCCACGCCACTGTAACTCGTCCACACTCTCGTAGAGTATTGCATCAGTTCGAAGCGTTGCCAGGTTCTTGAACAGTAAGGCGAGCGCGCGGTGTTCGCCCAATACTTCCGGAGGGAAATCCTCAATTTTTCCATACCGCGAAAGAAGCGACTGCGCCCCTTTTGGACCGATGCCCTTCAGGCCGGGATAACCATCCGAAGCATCGCCGACCAAAGCCAGATAATCGGGGATGAGTTCGGGGTCCACTCCGAACTTTGCTTTCACGCCGGCAGCATTGCGTACGGCGTTCGTCCTTCGATCGACTTGCACGACTCGATCTCCGCTGACGCATTGCGAGAGATCTTTGTCCGGAGTCCAAATGCAGATTTTTTGAACGCGAGAATCAGCCGATGCGATTTTGGCGGCGCAGGCCAGTGCATCGTCGGCCTCGAGATCGACCATCGCCCAGACGACGACGCCCATCGCCCGCAGCGCGTCCTCGAGGGGCTCGAATTGCGCGAGGAGCGCCGGCTCGACGCCGTCGCCAGTTTTGTATCCACTCCAGAGCTGGTTGCGAAAAGACTCGATAACGTGATCGGTAGCGACGCCCACATGCCTCGCTCCGTCGGCAATCATGTGCAGGACGGTGTTCAGGACGCCGGCGACGGCGCCGAACCGCGGGACTTTGCCGCTCTTGGCGCGGTTAAGGCCGCCGTAATAGTGCCGGAACAACTCGTAGGTTCCGTCGATGAGGTGAACGATCACCGTTTTGACAGCCTACCGCCCGCGATCTGGGCGCACCGTAACCTTCTTGCCGCGAATCGTCTTCCCGCGCAGCGCGGTGATAATACGCTTTGCGTCCGACGCCGGCACTTCGACCAGCGAAAAGCGGTCGGTGATGTCGATCGCGCCGATGTTCCGCGAGTCTATTCGCGCCTCGTTCGCGATGGCACCCACGAGATCGGCGGGGCGGATTCCGGCGCCGCGCCCCAGACCGATGTACAGCTTCGTGGCATCTTGAGCCTTCAGGCGCTGGCGGGGCCCGGAACCCTCTGCCTTGCCGCCCGGAAGCGGTGGTGCCAGGGGTATCTCGACGTCTTCTCTTCCGCCGCCGTCGCGGCTCTCGGCAAGTTTAACGGCTGCTGCAGCAAGATCCAAGACGTCGTGTTCCACCGCGAGGGATTCGACGACGACGCGGTACCGTTCGAGATCGCCGCCCGCAAGCGCGTCTTCCAACGCTGCGCGCGTTAACTCCAGGCGGCGCGTGCGCAGGTCGAGTACCGTCGGGACCGATTCTACTCGGATCTTGCGTTTCGTATGCTGCTCGATATTTCGCAGCAGGCGGTGTTCGCGCGCCTCGACGAGCGTTATCGCGACGCCTTTTCGTCCCGCGCGCCCGGTCCGCCCGATACGATGGACGTAGGCATCAGGGGACGATGGCACATCGTAGTTGACGACGTGCGAGAGATGCTCGATATCGAGCCCCCGGGCCGCCACGTCGGTGGCCACGAGAATCTCCGAGGTGCCTTCGCGAAAGCGGCGCAATACGCGATCGCGCTGCTCCTGCGAGAGGCCGCCGTGGATTGCCTCCGCTTGGTAGCCGTGACCGGCGAGCGTTTCCGTCAACTCATCGACTTCCAGACGCGTTCGGCAAAAGATGATCGCCGATGTGGGAGCCTCCATATCAATCACGCGTCCGAGCGCCGCCGCTTTGTGCGCACGCTGTACCACGTAGGCGACTTCCCGTATGGCAGAAGATGTGCCGGGCGCTGCGGTTTGGCTCGCGATCGTGACGGGCACGGGATCGCGTAGGTAACGCTTCGCGATCGTTCTAATGCGTGGGGCCACGGTAGCGGAGAAGAGCGCGGTTTGCCGCTGCGCGGGAAGGGCGGCGACGATTGCTTCGATCTCTTCGGTGAAACCCAGATCGAGCATTTCGTCGGCCTCGTCCAACACCAGCATGTCGACCGCCGCCAGTATCAGCGTGCCGCGAAGGATGTGGTCGAGCGCGCGTCCGGGCGTGGCGACGACGATGTCGACCCCTCGGCGCAATGCGCGCAACTGCTGCTGCATGGATTGACCGCCATAAATCGGCAGCACTCGGGTCCCTAGCGAGCGGCCGTATTTGTGGACCGCTTCGGCGACCTGCATTGCCAGTTCGCGTGTCGGCACGAGGATAAGACCGCGGATGGCGCGCGATCCCTCCCTTTCTTCCACGCTCCCGATGCGGTGGAGCATGGGCAGGGCGAACGCGGCTGTTTTCCCCGTACCGGTTGCCGCCTGCCCGAGCACGTCGCGTCCTTGCAGGAGCGGCGGAATCGCTTCGCGCTGAATCGCCGTGGGCTCTTCGTAGCCGAGCGCCCTGACGGCGCTCACCAGCGCACCATCCAGCCCCAGGTTTCCAAAGCCGTCCGCGGCTTGCGAGGTAGCGCTGTCCTGCTCATTCATATTCACGTTCGCGTGATTCTCCAAAGGATGGCGAGGCAACCCTTTGGGGCCGGCCGGGGTTATGACTTGCTACGGACGCCTTTTTGTGAGACACTGCTGCTTCCTAGCCTATGCCAGCCGAAGACCGTCACTACGAATCCCCCACGACTATCCAGCGTCTGGCCATTCCCCCGGCCGTCGCGCTCCCGCACATCGCCGGGCGCCCACGGCACCATAACACCAAAATTCTTCCCGGCTACCGCGCAGACGTCGAGCTTTCGCCACATGTTTTGGCGAAAGGCCGCACCGTCCGGCGTTATCGTGCCGGCGAGGCATACCGGGCGTATATCGCTCCGGTGTAAATCACGAAGGCCTCACTAGTGGTTCAACGTTTTTGCGTTCCGAGTACTGGCGAGTCCGATGACCATACAACCAACACAGAGAGTTAGGAGACTCGTTCATGTACACAGATGAAACCCTGAATTGCGTCGATTGCGGACGCTCGTTCCCATTTACTGCAAGCGAACAGGAATTCTTCGCGAGCAAAGGATTTACGAACAAACCGAGCCGTTGTTCGGATTGCCGCGCGGCACGCAAGGCATCGGGCGGCGGCCGCAGCGGCGGCGGCCGGAGCGGCGGCGGTTACGGCGGCGGCCAGCGCGAGATGTTCAAGGCAACGTGCAGCCAGTGCGGCGGCGTCGCGGAGGTTCCGTTTCAACCGCGCGGCGACAAGCCCGTTTACTGCCGCGACTGCTTTTCGTCACGCCCCAGCTACCGCTAAACGGTAAGCGGCCGATTCAGCAAAGCCCGGCGATTTTATCGCCGGGCTTTTGCGTTATATGCCGAAGCAGTCTTCGCCAATGAATGCGTTCGAGTACCTCAACGTTCTCATTTCGATTATTCTGGGTTTGGCAATCGCCAAAATCTTAACGGGTCTTGCGACGGTCATCACCGCGCGCGAACGCGTCGATTTTTATTGGCCGCCGGTCGTTTGGGCAATTTGGATATTCTTCGTCTCCGCGCAGCACTGGTGGGCGGCGTGGGGACTGCAGTTTACGAAGGAATGGACATTTCTCGATTTTTCGCTCCTGCTGCTGGTGCCGGTTGACCTCTTTCTCCTATCTGCGCTGGTCCTACCCGAGCGCGAGGAAGACGGCAAGCTCGACTTAGGCGAATGGTTCGCTCGAAATCGCGTATGGTTTTTCGGAATCATGTTTTTTCTGCCGGGCCTGAGCATCGTTGAAGAGCTGGTGCGCAGCGGGCACATGAGCAGCCTCTTAAATTTTGCGTTTCTCCTGGCGTTTGAAGCCGTGATCGTGGTCGCATTCTTTCTGAAATCGCGCAAAGCGCAAGAGTGGCTGTGCGTCCAGGCGGCGGTCATGACGCTCCTGTACATCGTCTTGCTTTTCGTAAACCTCGATACGACGCGTTAACCGCGGGGTGCGTTCAGCGACGCGCCGGTGTCGGCTCGAACGCCGGCATTCTGCCCGCGCGGCCGCCCGGAGATAGACGCCCGCAAACGGATGCCGGGAAATACGTATCGGCACTAGGCGAATTGCTTGCTCTGGAGAACGCCTCGGGAATTAGCGGGAATTCCCCAAGGAGGTCGCTTCATGAGACTGACGCGCCGTAATTTTCTTGGGACGTCCGCAGCTGCTGCGGTCGCCTTGAGCCCGGGACTCCTCCTTGCCGCCCCGGCGGCAAAAGCCCCCATGAGCGCCGATGAAGCGCTCTCGCGGTTGATGGACGGCAACAAGCGCTACATCGCCGGCAAAACCGTTCACGGCAATCTCACCGCCCGTCGCGATGAAGTGGCTCCGAAGCAGCAGCCGTTCGCAATGGTTCTGAGCTGTGCGGATTCACGCGTTCCGCCCGAGCTGATCTTCGATGAAACGCTCGGCGCGCTGTTCGTCGTGCGCGTCGCCGGAAACTATGCGGAAACCGGCGGCATCGGATCGTTCCAGTACGCGTTCGAGCATTTTCATTCGCCGCTGCTCCTGGTACTCGGCCATTCCGCCTGCGGCGCCGTTCATGCCACGGTCGATGCGATGAAAGATCCGAACGCTTCGGCGCCGGGCGACATCGCGGCGATCGTCAACGCCATTATGCCGTCCGTGAAAAAAGTGGCAAATACGAGCGGCGATATATATGCTGCCGCCATTGCCCAAAATGCGCGGGATAACGCCGGCAAATTGGCCGCGGAGCCGCTTTTGCACACAGGCGTCGCAGAGCACAGACTCCGCGTTGCGAGTGCGGTTTACGATCTGCAAAGCGGACGAGTCTCACTGCTGACGTAGCGGCGGCCGCCGGCGCGCGTAGAGCGCACGGACGGCCGCCGCACGTAGGCCTTATGCGGGCGGAGAGAACGTCGTGCCGTCCCACACGTAGCCGAGCTGCGCCGCGAGCGGCGACTGCGCTATCTGCGCGCGCGTGTAAAGCAGGCCGAGCTCGCTGCCGAGCGTCGTCGTACCTTGGACGAAGCCTGTGACGTTGATGAAGCGCGTAAGCGATCCGAGCGACTTCAAACTCGCCGGAGCGGTATACGCCGGCTGCGGATACCAGCCCGCCGGCGCCAGAAGGGCTGCGAGCGGCTGGTACTGCCGCGCGCCGCTCGAGGCATTGCACGTCGTGCCGTCACACTTGAGTGCCTCCCACGTGTCCGATGCGACGAGCGTCCCGCCGTCGAGCTCGCGCGCAACGAATGCGTACGGTGCCGTGCCGCCGGGCGGTTTGCGCGCGAACGCCAGCGCATCGTTGTCGGGATCCGTTGCTACCGCTGCGGGGACGACGTCGAGCGTGCGGCCCAACAGCAGCAGATAGTCGATGTTGGTCTGCG
>Ga0070714_100001189_pt1 | contig 18747 bp, 11 predicted proteins | sample LARL83metaG_FD_65450 | JGI IMG/M metagenome (GOLD analysis project Ga0070714, IMG submission 65450) | Corn, switchgrass and miscanthus rhizosphere microbial communities from Kellogg Biological Station, Michigan, USA - LAR L8-3 metaG | ecosystem: Host-associated > Plants > Roots > Rhizosphere ... | reverse complement strand
TCGATGGGGTCGTCGTTGAGCCAGAACGAGCGGTCGGAGTGCACGTGCACGGCCGCGATGTAGATGTGCGAGACCGGTGCGCTGAGCAGCGCCTGCGAGTACGTGTCCTGGATCGTCTGGTAATACGCGATGTTCCGTCCGGGCATTTGCTCCGCCTCCATGCCTGCTGACTGCGCGCCCGACAGTAGACAGGGTGGGGCGGCGAGTCAAGGTTCTGCGCACGGAGCGGCGCGCGCGGCTCAGCCGGTGTACAGCTCCGCCGAGCTGAGGTTGGCCTCGAAGTTGTTGAGCCCTTCGGGGAGCGCGTCCTCGCCGCCGGCGAGGAGGACGCTGCCTGTGGGCAGCACGGTCGCGGTGGCGTAGGCGCGCGGCGTGCTCATCGACGACGTCGCCGACCAGGTGTTGCTGGCCGGGTCGTAGAGGCAGGCGCCGGCGAGCGCCGTGTCGGTGCCGTCCATGCCGCCGGCGACGAGCACGTCGCCGTCGGGGAGCAGCGCGGCGACGTGGTCGACGCGGCCGCCGCCCGGCATCGAGCCCGCCGCGGTGAAGCGGCCCGTCGCGGCATCGAAGGTCTCCGCGGACGCGGTGTCGGTGGCGTCGGGCGCGGAGAAGAGCCCCGACACGCCGGTGGCCGCGCCGCCCGCGAAGAGCACGCGCCCGTCGGCGAGGCTGGTCGCGGTCGCGTACGCGCGCGCCGTCTGCATCGCAGATGCGAGCGTCGTCCACGTCCCCGTCGCCGCGTGGTACACGACCGCTGAGGACACCGCGGGGCCCCAGGCGTTGGTGAAGCCGCCGGCGACGAGCACGTCGCCGTTGGGAAGCACCGCCGCGGCGGCGCCGCCGCGCGCCTGGGGCATGGGCTGGGTCTGCGTCCACGTGCCGCCGGCGGCGTGGTACACCTCCGCGTCGGCGGTGAGCGCCGCGGTGCCCGAGGTGAAGCCGCCGGCGACGAGCACGTCGCCGCTCGGCAGCGGCTCGGCGATGGCGCCGTAGTGGGCGACGTGCATCCATCCCGTGCCCGTCCAGGCGCCGGTGGCGGGGTCGAAGAGCTCCGACTGGTTGATGGCGCCGTTCGAGTTCTGGCCACCGGCGACGAGAACGTCGCCGCCGGGAAGTCGCGTCGCGGTGTGGTTGTCGCGCTGCGCGCCCATCGGGGCGGCGGCGGTCCAGGTGCCCGACGACGGGTCGTAGATGCGCGCCCAGTTCTCGTAGCCGGTGAAGTAGCCGCCGGTGACGAGGACGCGGCCGTCGGCCAGGGGCGTCGCCGCGGACTGGCGCAGCGGGGTGCCCACCGTGCCCGTCGGGGTGAAGGCGCCCGCCGCGGTGGCGGTGCAGCTCGCCATGGGGCAGTACGAGCCGGCCATGGGCGGCACCGGCTGGTCGGCGGCGGGACCGCTGCCCGCGTCGACGATCACCTCGTAGGCGTCGCCGTCACCGACGCCGGCGTCCTGCGCCGTGCCGCCGAGGGTGATGGCGGCGACGCCGCCGCTCACCGCCGCGGTGCCCGAGGCCACCGTGGTGAAGCCGGTGGTCTGCGCCACCAGGTCGTTGGCCGGCGCGGTGCTGTTGTTGTTCGGCCACGGCGAGCCGTCGACGATCGCCCCGATGGGCTCGGGCGGCGGAGCGGCAAGCCGCTTCACCGTGTAGCTCACCGACCCGGTGCTCCAGGGCACGGTGACGTCGAGGCCGACCTGCTCGGCGGGAGCGGGCCCGCTGGGGCACACGCCCGACCACGTCGGATCCCAGCAGCGGTACTGGTGGCGGCCGACCAGCACGCGGACTTCGCTGTTCGACGAGTCCAGCGTGGCGTAGGCGCTGAGGTTGTCGGGGTCGCCGGAGCTGGTGGCGACGCGCTGCCCGACCATCTCGGCGTAGGCCTGGTACACCCACCAGGAGGCGCGCGGCGTGGTGCCGTCGGGGGTGAGCAGGCCGTCGAGGTCGCCCACCTGGCAGTTGCCGCCGTCGGGGTTGCCGGCGCTGACCTCGTCGGCTTCGAAGAAGCAACTGTGGATGCCCTGCACGCCGGCGTTGTCGAGCGTGCCCACGACTCCGGCGACCCACCCCGGGACGGCCTCCTGCAGGGTCAGGTACTCGTTGGCCTGGAGCTGCACGCCGTTCAGCGCGGGGTCGTCGGCGGCGATGGTCTGGCGCAGCCACTGCGCCTGCTTGGCGAGGTCGTCGGGATGGCCCCACCCGGGGGTCCCCGCGGTGGTGCCGCAGCTCCCCGGGTCGCAGGCGCCGAGGTCGTGCCAACTGATCGCGTCCCAGTGCAGGTCGTTCAGCGAGGAAAAGGTCAGGAACGTCGTGAACGCGGACTCGTTGGCGCCGCTGAAGAAGGGGTCGAAGCTGCCACCGGACGGCGCGACCACCTTGGCGTTGGGGTCGACGCTCTTGATGTCCTGGTAGGCGTGCTGGAAGAGCACCAGCCACTCGTCGGCGTTGGAGCTGCCGCTGCCGCCCACCGTGGGCTCGTTCCACACGTCCCACCAGTCGACCGGCGACTCCGCCTCGTGCCGGGCCACGTCCCACTTGGCGAAGTCGTCGAATTTGGCCAGGTTGGTGAACGGCGAGGCGTTGCCGGTCATCTGGTTCCAGTCGTCGGAGAGAACCCAGGTGACCTGCGCACCGTGCTCGCGGGCGGCGGTGTAGTCGCCGTCGAGGATGCCGGTGCCGAACGACGCCCGCCACGACTGCGGGCGCAGCGCCTGGCTGCGGGTGGGGTCGGCGGCGTCGCCGTGGAGGAAGCCGCTGGCCGCCCAGTCGACCGGGCCGAGCACGCTGGTGGCGTCGACAGAGAGCAGCGGCGCGGCGTGGGCCGGCAGCGAGCGCGTGGCCCCGGCGAGCGGCGCGGCGACGGCGGCGAGCAGCGCCGCGGCGGCGACGACGTGCCGCCTCGATCCCGATCGGCTGCGGTGCATCGGTGGGCTTTCTCCCTTCCTCGGTGGCCCCACGGATGGGGCGGCGACAACTCTACGTGCAATGGGACGCACCGGGGCGGCGTCCTTTCACAGCGGGGGAAGCAACCGTCCATCTCGCCTCACGGAAACTTCAATGATGGTTTTGACGCGTTCGTCCTCCCCACGCCGCAGCCTGCTCGCCGCAGTCCCGCTCGCCGCGGTGTCCCTGGCGCTGGCCGGCGCCCTCGGCGGCCACGGCGCCCTCGCCGCCGGCCTCTCCTTCGCCACCCCGGTCAGCCTGCAGGGCGGCTGCGGCGGCGAGCCGAGCATCGACCTCGACGGCAAGGGCGACGTCTACGTCAGCGCGCCCAAGGGCATCATCAACTTCGCCGGCTCCTGCCAGGGCATCGCCGCCTCGATGCAGGGCGCGGCCACCTGGGTCTCCAACGACGGCGGCTCCACCTTCGGGCCGATGATCAGCGCCGGCACCCTGATCGGCGGCGGCGACACCGACACCACCGTCGACCGCGCCACCGGCGACGTCTACGTCACCGACCTGGAGGCGGTCGCCGCCGACGTGTGCGTCTCCACCGACAAGGGGCAGACGTACAGCACCGTCTTCACCGGCGCCGAGTCCTGCACCACGCCCTTCAACTTCACCGGCCAGGCCGGCCCCAGCAACGACCGCGAGTGGCTCACCGTCTACGGGCCGACGGCCACCTACGCCCACAAGGACGTCTACCTCACCTACCACGACTTCGCCACCAACCTGCCGGAGATCTGGATCTCCCAGGACGGCGGCCCGTTCACGCCCTCGCTCTTCCCCGGGGTCAGCAACCCGGCCTTCGCCGCCAGCGCGCTCAACGGCACCCTCATCGCCAAGCCGGTTCTGGACAAGGACGGCAACATCTACCAGCTCGTGGCCACCCCGTCGATGCAGAACGGCAGCCTCGACCAGCTCTGGAGTGTCATCTCCACCGACCACGGCCAGAACTTCACGGCGACGCTGATCTTCGATGGCAGCTCGGCCGGGGCCAACCTCGGCCTGGTCTTCAACGACCTGGCCATCGACGGCGCCGGCAACCTCTACGCGCTGGTGCTGGGCAACGCCGCGGGCGCGACCCCGCCCGACAACGTCTACCTCTGGATCTCCACCGACAAGGGCGCGACCTGGAAGCAGCACCAGGTGCCCACCGACGGCAAGGCCGTGGTCCTGCCCGCGCTGCACGGCGGCGCCCTGGCCGGCCAGCTCGTCTTCGGCTTCTACCACTCGACCAACACCACCGACACCAACGACCTCACCGGCCAGTGGAAGTACACCGCCTTCGAGTCGAGCAACGCCGACACCGCGACGCCGACCTACACCAGCATCGACCTCGGCTCGGCGAGCAATCCGGGGACGGGCATCGTCCACCAGGGCCAGATCTGCACCGCCGGCATCGACTGCACCACCGGCCAGGTGGTGGGCCCGGCGGGCAGCGGCAACCGCAACCTCGCCGACTTCAGCTCGGTGGTCATAGACCAGAACGGCTGCGCCATCTTCACCTACGCCGACGACGGCAAGATCCTCCCCGACCAGTCCAACTTCGACTTCTCGCTGATCAACAACGACGTCAGCCGGCAGACCTCGGGCTGCTTCGCCACCGCCGCGGCCACGACCACGGCGACACCCACCGCGACGCCCTCGCCGACCGCGGCGCAGCTCCCGGCCAGCGCCAGCGCGACGCCCAACACGTCCGCGGCGTCGCCCGGCGGTGCGGCCGGGGCAGCGGGACTGGCAGCGATCCTCGCCACGGCGGGACTGGCCCGGGCACGCCGGCGGCGGCGGCGCTGATCGCAGTGCCGATCGCCCCGGCGGGCGCGTGGCCTTCGCCCCTGGCGTAAAGGGGGGCGGCGGGACAGGCTGGGTTCATGGCTCGTGGAGCGCCGGTCCGCGTCGCGGGTGAGATCGTCATCGCCCGGCCGGTCGACGAGGTCTTCGACTTCGCCGCCGACGAGCGCAACGAGCCGCGCTACAACCCGCGGATGACCGTCGCCGAGAAGCTGACACCCGGCCCGGTGGCGGCCGGCACCCGGTTTCAGTCGGTGATGACTGGAACCGGGCGCGCCGCGGCCATGACCATCGAGATCACCGGGTACGAGCGCCCGCATCGCCTAGCCTCGCACACCTCGCTGCGCGCCATGGACATCGACGGCGAGCTCCTCTTCGAGCCCGCCGGCGACGGCGAGCACACGCGCATGCGCTGGGAATGGGAGCTGCATCCCCATGGCATGGTCCGGCTGCTGGGGCCGCTGGTGCGGCGCATGGGGGAACGGCAGGAGCTGGAGATCTGGAGAGGACTGAAGCGCCTGCTGGAGTCGCAGCCCGTCACGGCGGCGCCCCGGGGCTGAAGTCCCGCCGGGTCGTGCCCCTCGGCACTGGCCGCAGCCCCCGCCGGCGGCCAGAGTGGACAGTGTCATGGGTCAGCACATCGTCATCCTCGGCGGAGGCACGGGCGGAACGCTCACCGCCAACCGCCTGCGCCGCATGCTCCCCGCCACCTCGGTGGCGATCACCGTCGTCGACGAGAACGACGAGCACCTCTACCAGCCCGGGCTGCTCTTCGTGCCCTTCGGACTCGCCCACGCCGAGGACCTGGTGCGCCCCCGCCACCGCCAGCTCCACGCCGGCATCGACTTCGTGCAGTCGGCCGTCGACCACGTCGACGTCGCCGCCGACCGGGTGCACCTGCAGGGCGGCGCGACCCTCGACTACGACGTGCTCGTCGTGGCCAGCGGGTCGACGCTGCTTCCCGAGCAGACCGAGGGGCTCACCGGCCCCGGCTGGGGGGAGAAGGTGTTCACCTTCTACGACCTGCCCGGCGCCCGCGCGCTGGAGACCGCGCTGGCCGGTTTCGACGGTGGCCGCCTGGTGGTCAACGTCGTCGACATGCCCATCAAGTGCCCCGTCGCGCCGCTCGAGTTCTGCTTCCTCGCCGACTGGTACTTCCAGGAGCGGGGCATCCGCGACCGCGTCGAGATCACCTACGCGACGCCGCTCGACGGCGCCTTCACCAAGCCGGTGGCCTCGCGGGCTCTCGGCGGCATGCTGCGGAGCAAGGGCGTCACCACGGTCACCGAGTTCAACACCGGCGAGGTCGACGGCGCGGGCGGGAAGCTGATCGGCTACGACGGGCGCGAGGTCCCATTCGACCTCGCCGTGGTGGTCCCGCTGCACGGCGGTGCGGCCTTCGTCGGCCGTTCACCGGGACTCGGCGACGAGCTCAACTTCGTCCCCAGCGACGAGCACACCCTGCAGTCGCACGCGCGCCCCAACGTCTTCGCCATCGGCGACGCGGCCAGCCTGCCCATCTCCAAGGCGGGATCGGTGACCCACTTCGAGGGCGAGGTGCTCTGCGAGAACGTGCGCCGCTTCCTCCGCGGCGAGCCGCTCGACGCCGGCTACGACGGGCACGCCAACTGCTTCATCGAGACCGGCTTCAGCAAGGCGCTGCTCATCGACTTCAACTACGACACCGAGCCGCTGCCCGGTCACTTCCCGACGCGCGTGGGGCTGCCGCTGCTGCGCGAGTCGCACCTCAACCACCTCGGCAAGCTGATGTTCCAGTGGTTCTACTGGCACACCCTGCTGCCGGGCCGCGACATCCCGGGCGTCGGCTCGGCGATGCCGCACAGCGGCAAGCGCGAACCGGCGGTCACGGAGGCAATGCGGTGAGCATCGCAGTCGGCGGGTACCAGAAGACGGTCGCCGGTGTGACCGTCGACGTCAACGACGAGGGCTTCTTCCTCGCGCCCGAGCAGTGGACCGAGGCGATGGTCCCCGAGCTGGCGCGCGACGAGGGCATCGCCGAGCTGACGGATCGCCACTGGCAGGTGATCCGCTTCATGCGCAAGGAGTTCTTCGAGAAGGGCACGGGGCCGACCGTCCGCGTCCTGGGCGTGGCCTCCGGCGTTCCCGTCAAGGAGCTGTACCAGCTCTTCCCCAAGGGCCCGGCCAAGGTGGCGGCGCGCATCGCCGGGATCCCCAAGCCACGAGGGTGCATCTGACATGGCCATCGCAACCGAGCCGCGGGCCGAGGCCCCGGCACGCAAGGAGACCATCGAGAAGGTCTCCATCATCATCTCGCAGGGCTCCCTGCTGGGCGCCTACCCGGGCCTGATCATGGCCAACGGCGCCCGCGCCGAGGGCATCGAGGCCAACCTGTTCTTCACCTTCTTCGGCCTCGACGTCGTCACCAAGAAGCGCTACGAGCATCTCAAGGTGGCGACCGTCGGCAACCCGAGCCTGCACCTGCCGACCATGGTCGGCGGCCTGCCCGGCATCTCCGCGGCGCTGACCCGCTACATGACCCACAAGATGGGCCAGATCGACGTGCCCACCATCCCCGACTTCCTCGAGCTGATCTCCGACACCGGCTGCGGGCTCTACGCCTGCAAGATGTCGGTCGACATGTTCGGCCTCACCATGGAGGACTTCATCCCCCAGGTGCAGGAGATCATCACCGTCGGCGAGTTCTACGAGAAGGCGGCGGGCGGCCAGATCATCTTCACCTGACGCGCGCGTCGCCGTAGCGGCGTGTGAGCGCCGCGCCGAGCCGCGCGAGATGTGCGCGGACCGGCGCGGGCTCGACCACGTCGACGTGCTCGGCGAAGCCGGCGAGCTGGGCGGCGAGGATCTCCACGTTCGGCCCGCGCACCTCGGCGACCAGTCCGTCGCGCAGCGTGATGCGCGTGCCCAGCACGTACTGCAGCACGCGCAGGACCTCGGGGTTGTCGACCTGGACGGTTGCGCGGCAGGGCATGCGCCGCTCGTCGAGCGTGGCCATGATCGAGCGCCACGCCTCGTCGAGGTCGAACCCCTCCGGGCGCTGCGCCGGCTGCGCGGTCACCTCCACGGTGCGAATGCGCGAGACACGGAACGTGCGCAGGCCCGCGTCGGTGCCGGCGAGCAGGTACCACGTCGGGCCCTTGGCCACCAGGCCGAGCGGCGACACGGCGCGCTCCGACTCCGCGGCGTCGCGGCCGGCGTAGCGCAGGCGCACCTGCACGCCGTCGATCACCGCGTCCTGCAGCGCGCGCAGGTGCTCGGGCGCGGCGACGGTGACCGGCGGGCGGTCCCAGTCGGCGGTGTCGTGGACCACGGCGCGGGCGGCGCGCTCGGCGTGGCTGCGGAAGCTCTCCGGCAGCGCGCGGACCAGCTTGCGCAGCGCCGCGGCGACCTGCGGCGTCGCCGTGCCCTTGGCGCCGACGAGCAGGAAGAGCGCCCGCGCCTCGGCGGCGGTGAGGCCGCTGAGGTCGGTGCGGGCGCCGCCGAGCAGCGACCAGCCGCCGCGCCGCCCCGGCTGCGCGTACACCGGCACGCCGGCCACGGCGAGCGCGTCGAGGTCGCGCCGCGCCGTGCGCTCCGACACCTCCAGCTCGGCGGCGAGCTGGGCGGCGGTGACCCGGCCGCGGGCCTGGAGGACGAGCAGGGTGGCGACGAGGCGGTCGGCACGCATCGGTGCTGAGCAGCATGCCACAAAAACCGGTCAGAAGATGACCGGTTTTGGCGCGTAGGCTGAGCGCCGGCAACCGCCGCCAGCACCCCGACCACGGAGGCCACCGCCATGCCCGGCACCGTCCGCCCCGTCGCCGATGAGCGCGACGCCCTGCTCGCCTTCCTCGACCAGCAGCGCGACCTGCTCCGCGTCCAGGCCCACGGGCTCAGCGACGAGCAGGCCCGCACAGCATCCACCGCGGGCGCGCTGACCATCGGCGGCCTGGTCAAGCACCTCGCCCGCACCGAGCGCTGGTGGATCGACGTCGCCCTGCAGCGCCCGCGGCCCGCGGTGAGCACCGACTACGAGGCGTACATGGACGGCTTCACCCTGCGCGGCGACGAGACCCTGGCCGGCGTGCTCCAGGAGTATGCGCAGGTTGCGGCAGAAACTCGCGCGGCCCTGGCGGACGTCGACCTCGGCCGGCCGGTGCCGGTGCCGCGCGACGCGCCCTGGCTGCCCCAGGACCTCGATGCCTGGTCGGTGCGCTGGGTGCTGCTCCACCTCATCGAGGAGACCGCCCGCCACCTGGGCCACGCCGACATCATCCGCGAGTCCCTCGACGGCGCCACCGCCATCCCCCTGCTCGCCGCCGTCGAGGGCTGGCCGGAGACGCCCTGGGTGAAGCCCTGGCGCCCCTAGGCGACCGGTTCCGGTGCGCGGTGTCCCGCTGCCGCCGCCGCGGCGACGCGGCGGAAGCCGCTGCGGATCTCGTACGGCGTGCGCGGCAGCGCGACGTCCACGGCGACGACGCCCGGCGAGTCGTTGGTGATGGCGGCGTCGAAGGCGCGGGCCAGGTCGAGGACGCGGTTGGAGGCGGCGACGTAGCCGCGCACCCGCCGAATGCCGTGCCGCACCGCGCGCTCCAGGACCATCTCCAGCAGCAGGGTGCCGATGCCCCTGCGCTCGTGGTCGTCGAGCACGGTCACCGCCACCTCGGCGGTGTCGCCGCCGTCGGCGAGGCGCACGTAGCGGGCGATGCCGACGCCGGGCTGCCCCGGCTCGTCCTCGGCGATGGCCACCAGCGCGGCGTGGTTGACCCCGTCGACGCAGGTCAGGTAGCGCAGCATCGTCTCGCTGAGGTGATTCGGCGGGCTGAGGAAGCGCAGCCGGCGCGACTCGGGCGACAGGCGCAGGTAGGCGCGGGCCAGCTCGGCTCGGTCGTCGGGTGTGATCGGGCGGATGCGGACCCGCTCGCCGCCGCTGAGCCGGACCGTGTGTCCATGTGCGTCAGGCGTTGTGGCCGGGGTCATGATGCTTCGATCCTGCACCGTCGTGGCGGCGGTGTCTCGGGCCGAACGTCCTCCATTGCCTAGCGCCCGACCACGGTCTGCGCCTGGCTGGCCAGGTAGCTGGTGTCGCCGGCGAAGCGGAACTGCACCGCCGTGGTGCCGCTCTTCGGCGTCGGCTCGGTGACGGTGGCGTAGCCGCCGGCGTCCGTCCTGATCGTGGTGTCGAGCACGTAGACGCTGGGATTCTTGGCCGACGGCACGTACACGCCGATGGACCGGCCGCTGACGCCGGCGGTCGTCCCGCCACGCACCGCGGTGAGCCGCACCTGGATCTGCACCTTGCCGCTCTTGCTGGCGGACGCGACCGTCGCCGGAGCGGTGAGCACGGTGGCCTTCAGGTTGACGGAGAAGGCGGCGGCCACCTGGCTCGACGCGTAGGTGGTGTCGCCGGCGAACTGCGCGGTGATCTGCGAGGCGCCGGACGGAGGCTGCAGCGTGAAGCTCGTCGACACGTGGCCGGTGGCGCCGGTGGTCAGGCTGCGGGTCTGGCCGTTCAGGGTCATGACCACGGTCCTTCCCGCCAGGGCGAGGCCGTCGCTGCTCGTCAGGGTCGCGCCGGCGGTGACCGAGTCGGTGACGTCGCCGGCGGTGGGAGTGGGCGTGTCGAGCACCAGCCTGGCCGCATGCAGGGTGACCTGGAACGGCTTGCTCGCCGCGGCGGTGAGGTGGTACCCGGCGCCGTTGAACGTGGCGGTGAGAGTGCGTGCGCCCGCCGCGCCGCTCAGCGTGATGTCCACCGCGGCGGCGCCGCCGGCGTCGGTCACCGTGGACGAGCTGTTGGCGCCGATGGCGAAGCTGACCGTCTGCCCGGCGAGCGGCGCGTTGCCCTCGCTGCTGTCGGTGAGCGTCGCCGTGACGTGCACCACGTCGGTGAGGGCGCCGCTGCCGGGAACCGCCGCACCCAGCGCCAGCGCGCTGGCCGCGGTGACGGTGAACGGCCTGCTCGCGCCGCCCGCCACGTAGGTTCCGTCGCCGGCGAACTGCGCCGACACCGTGGTCGGCCCCAGCGGTGCGCTGAGCACCAGCAGAGCCGACGCGTTCCCGGTGGACCCGGTGTTCACGGTGATCGAGCTGGCGCCCGCGCTGAGCGTCACCGGCGCACCGGCGACGGGGTTGCCCTCGTCGTCGCGCAGCGTCCCGCCGACACTGATCGCGCTGTTGACGTTGCCCGTTGCGGGCACGCTGTCGAGGGCCATGGCGGTGTTGTCGCGCAGCACCGTGAAGCCCATCGAGGAGGAATACGGCGTGTGCGCGGCGTCACCGGCGTAGCTGGCCAGGAGGGCACGGCCGCCGGCACTCCCGGTGAGCGGGATGTCGACGCTGACGCGACCGCCGGAGTCGGCCGTCGCCGTCACCCTGTCGGAGCCGATCGACAGCACGACGTCGCTGCCGGGCATCATCGTGGCGGTGCTGAGGTCCATCAGGAAGCCGCTGACGTGGACCGTGTCGGTGAGGTTGCCGACCTGCGCCTGGCCGTTGTCGAAGCCGAAGAAGGTCGACGCCATCACCGCGTACGCGGTGCTCGCGCCGGCGGGCAGGTAGGTGGCGTCCCCGGCGAAGCTCGCCTGCACCTGCGAGGCGCCCGACGGCGTCTGCAGGGTGAAGGTGGTGCCGGCGTAGCCCGTGGCGTCGGTGCTGACGAGGGCGCTCTGCCCGTTGAGCGACAGTGTGACCGGCATGCCGGCCAGCGCGTTGCCGAGGTCGTCACGCAGGGTCGCGCCGACGTCCTGCGCGCTGCCGATGAGGCCGCTCGGCGGCGTCGCCTCCAGGGTCAACGACGTGGTGGCCATGTCGACCTCGAAGGGCTGCTGCGCCGTCACCGGCAGGTGCACGCCGTCACCGTCGTAGGAGACGATCAGCGTGCGCATCTCGGCGCCGCCGGTCAGGGCGATGTCGGCCTGCGCCACACCGGCGGCGTCGGTGACCGCCGACGCGGTGTCGCTGCCGATGCCGAAGTCGACGCTCTGCCCGGCGAGCGCGCTGCCGTCGCCGGCGTCGACGAGGTGAGCCGACACGTGCACCGTGTGGGCCAGCTCGCCACCGCTCGGCGTGGTGGCGTCGATGGTGAGCCCGCTGCCCACCACCACGGTCATCGTCTGGTGCACGTACGCCCAGTCGTGGTCGGTGTCACCCGGAAACTGCACGTTCACGCCCCACGTCCCCAGCGGGGGAATCAGGGTGAAGGTGACAGCGGCGTGCCCGGCGGCGTCCGTGTAGCCGGTGAGCGTCTGGTTGGTCGGCTCGGACGCGGCCATCAGCTCGAAGAAGATCGGGTTGCCCGCGTGCAGGGGCGTGCCCTCGTCGTCGGTGATCGTCGCGCCCACCATGTAGGCCGTGTTCAGCGTGCCCTGCGGCGCCAGCGGGTCGAGGGTGAGGACGACCGGCTCGATGCTCACGGTGAAGGGCACCGAGGCGCTGGCCGGGTCGCGGCCCGCCGTGCCGGCGAAGCTCGCGGTGAGGGTGCGATCGCCGATCGGGCGGCCGAGGGTGATGTCGGCGTCGGCGCGTCCGGCCGCGCTGGTCAGCGCGGTGGCGGTGTCGCCGCCGATGGCGAAGGTCACCGTCGCTCCGGCCACCGGCTGGTCGAGGCTCGTGTCGGTGAGATAGGCGACGACGTGCACCGTGTCGGTGACGTGGCCGCTCGTCGGGTTGCCGGCGTCGAGCTGCATGGCGCTGCCCGCGTACGCGGTGTACGCCAGCGTGTCACTGGTCGGCATGTAGGTGCCGTCGCCGGCGTACTCGACGGTGAACGGCTTGACGCCCACCGGCTCGATGACGGCGACGTCCCAGGTCGCGTGGCCGGTGGCGTCGGTGGTCACCGTGGTCGTCTGGTCGGGACTGAACGACATGCTCAGGGTCGCGCCGGGCACGGGGTTGCCCTGCTCGTCGCGCAGCGTGGCGCCGAGGGTGATGGCGTCACCGACGTGGACGTCGGTGGACGCCGGCGTGTCGACGAGCAGGCCGGTCGGGTCGCGCTGCACCTCGAAGGGCTGGCTGGCCCGTCCCGCGGTGCGGCCGCCGGTGGCGTCGGCGGTGACCACCAGGTCACGCGTGCCCGCGCCGCCGGTCAGGGTGATCGGGGTGCTGGCGAAGCCGGAGGCGTTGGTGATCGCGTCGGCGGTGTCGCCGCCGATGGCGAAGTGCAGCGTCGCGCCGGCGATCGGCGTGCTGTCCGCGGAGTCGGTGAGCGTCGCCTCGACGGTCACCGGCTGGGTCAGCAGGCCGCTGCCCGGGTTGCCGGCCAGCGAGATCGCCGTGGTGGTGTTGACCGGGAAGGTCGACGTGGCGTCGGCCACCACGGTGTTGAGGCTGTCCCAGTGCGCCTGCACGCTGATCGCCGTGCCCGGCAGCGCTGTCGGGGTCACGGTCACGTGCGCGACCCCCGTGGCGTCGGTGGTGCCGGTGTACGTCTCGCCGGTGCCGTCGCCGTTGAGGTCGCCGGTGAAGGTGACCGTCTGGCCGGCCAGCGCCTGCCCGGCGCCGTTGTGCAGCGCCGCGCTGACGGTCTCCTCGCTGCCGCGCCACAGCACCCGGCCCGACATGTCGAGGTGCGAGCCCTCGATGACGTCACCGATGCCGTTGTGGTTGGCGTCGGCCTGGTCGGGGTTGGCCACCGTCGGCGCGTTGTCGAAGCCCTTGGCCAGGGCCACCTCGCCGAGGGTCATGCTGATCCCGCCCGGGTAGGCCTTGACGTAGTCGAGGAGCGCGTTCCACGCGGCGAACTTGCCCGGGTCGACGGTGTCGTTGGGGTTGCCGGTGGTGGCGTCACGACCGGTCCAATCGGGCGCCTCGACCAGCCAGGTGGTCAGCCCGCCGGCGTCGGTGTTCTGCTGCAGGTAGTTGTCGTACTGGTTGTGGTTCCAGCTCGACCCACTGAGGTCGCCGGGCGGCCGGATCTGCACGTCCGCCGAGGCGTGGTACATGCCGAACTGGTCGAACTGCTCCATGTGCGAGCCTTCGGGGCTGAAGATGGAGGCAAGGTCGCCGCTCTCCTCCCAGGTCGAGGCGCTGAAGCCCTTGTAGCCGAGCATGGCCATCGCCTGGCGGGCCGTGGTGTCCGACGTGTCGTAGGGCGGGACGTAGGTGATCAGCGGCCACACCGCGTGCGCCCAGTCGATCTTCGGGCTGCTCGGGGTGGCGCCCTCCTGCTGCGTCCACACGTCGCTGTAGTTGCCGGTCATGCTGTCCTGGCCGACGCGCAGGTACTCGTAGTTCTCGTTCAGCGAGAGGCCGGTGCTCTCCGAGTAGACGCCGTAGGCGACGATGTCCGGGTTGGTGGCCACGTCGCTCACGGGGATGTTGTCGCGGTGGTAGGTGCCGTGCTGGGCGAGCTCGAAGAGCTGGCTCTGCAGGCGGTTGTTGATCCAGGCGATCATCGTCGGGTTCTGCCAGTCGAGCTTGGGGATCAGCACCAGGCTGAGCGACAGCCCCTTGCCGCCGTCGGTCGACGCGCAGTCGGGCCGGTAGGCCGCGTTGCCGTCAGCGCCCTGCGCGTAGTCGGCGGCGCACGCCGCCTGGAAGGCGCTCAGGCTGGGCTGGACCACGGCGTCGCTGAGGATCTCGCTGAACGCCGCCTGCCAGCCATACTCCAGGGAGTCGATGCGGATGACGAAATGCGTGGTGCCGCTTGCCCACAGCGCGGCGGCGGCCTGCGCCTGGGCGAACATCGGCTCACCGGAGTGGATGCTGTCGAGCACACCGTCGCTGTCGGTGTCGCGGTTGAGCAGCGGGTCGCAGGCGTCGCCGATGCCGTCGTGGTCGCTGTCCGCCTGTGTCGGGTTGTAGGTCAGCGGGCAGTTGTCGGCGGCGTTGGCCACGCCGTCGTTGTCGCTGTCGGGATCGGCGGCGTCGCCGAGGCGCACCCAGGTGCTCGGGTCCTCGGGGTTGCCGAGCACGGTGTCGTAGTCGTTGTCGAGCTGGTCCTTGTAGTTGACCGCGCCGTCGGTGTTCATGTCGAGGCGCGGTGCGTTGGCCACGTAGGGCGCGTTGTCGACGTAGTCGGAGATGCCGTCGCCGTCGGAGTCGAGCGGCGGGAGCTGGCGGACCACGCTCACCTTGCCGCCGTAGGCGCCGGCGACGATGTCGGCGTTGCCGTCGCCGGTCAGGTCGAGGACGTTGACGCCGCGGGCCTGCGTGCCCAGGTTGGTGGCCACCCCGCCTCCCTTGTACACCCCCGCGGTGGCGGTGCTGAGGTCGAGGGCCACGGCGCCGTCGTTGAGCACCGGCGAGGCCTGGCCGCCCGCCTGCAGGCCGACGGCGATGTCGGGACGGCCGTCCCCGTTGACGTCACCGATGGCCAGAACCCCGGTGTAGCTGACCGAGGCGCGCAGGCCGTCGTGGCCGAGGTACGCGTTGGGACGGCCGCTCACCGCGCTGAAGCCGGTGGCCATGGCGAAGCCGCCGAGCCCGTCGCCGCGGAACTGGTAGAGGTAGAGGGCGCGGTCGAGGACCAGGATGTCGGGGTTGCCGTCACCGCTCACGTCGGCGACGGCCAGCCCCCAGGGCGAGACCGCCGGCGACGTCGCCGGGTAGTACACCGGCGACTGCACCGAGCCGATGCCCGCCGGCTCGGAGACCAGCGGCGCCGGAGCCAGGCTGAAGCTGCCGTCGCCGTTGTTGTGGATGAACACGACGATGGTGTTGCCGGCGCCGTCGAGCCCGCCGGCGACCACGTCCGGCCAGCCGTCGTGGTCGACGTCACCCACCGCGATGCTGGCGGCGTCGAGGCCGCTCGGGGCGATGCGCGCCAGCAGCGTGCCGGCGGCGTACGTGGTGGCCCCGCGCGCGTAGCTGTTGAGGTTGCTGAACCCGCCCGCGCCGTCACCGTACAGGACGCGCACGTCGCCGTCGTTGACCCGCGTCGTGCCCCCGGTGTCCGCGCCCGAGACGGTGGCGCTCCAGACCAGGTCGGTCCTGCCGTCGTGGTTGACGTCGGCGGCGACCAGGTCGTTGGCGTTGCCCGGCTCCAGCCGCCAGGAGAACGGCGTCGAGGCGCCGAAGCCGCCGCCCCCCGCGCCGGCGAGGAAGAACACGTCGGGATCGGCGGGAACCGCGGTCTGCAGGATCGACGACACCTTGCCGGTGTACGAGCCGCCGACGATGTCGAGCATGCCGTCGCGGTTGAGGTCGACGACGCTGACGCCGCGCGCCTCGAAGCCGATGTTGCCGATCACGGTGGGCGCCTGGTAGCCGCCGCCGGGGACGCTGAGGTCGAGGGCGACCGCGCCGTCGTGGGCGCCGGCCGACGCGGTCTGCGCGCCGGACTCGAGGCCGAGGACGAGGTCGGGACGGCCGTCGGCGTTGAAGTCGGCGGTGGCCAGCGCGGGCGTGTAGCCCATCACGCCGGTGGTCTGCAGGGTGTCGCGCAGGGCGTCGTGGCCGAGGTAGACGTACGGCCGGTTGGTCACCGCGCTGAAGCCGGTCTGCTCGGCGAAGTGGCCGGCGCCGTCGCCGCTGAACAGGTAGGCGTAGAGGGCGCGGTCGGCGACGACGAGGTCCTGCCTGCCGTCGCCGTTGAAGTCGGCGAAGGCCAGGCCCCACGGACCCGGTGCGGCCGAGCTGACCGCCCAGGCGCTGGTCGAGGCGTTGGCCGGGTAGTAGATCGGCCCGCTCGCCTGCAGTGCGCCGTCGGTGCTGGAGTGGCTGTACAGCGGCGCGGCGTCGAGCGAGAAGCTGCCGTCGCCGTTGCTCATGATCACGCGGATCACGGTGTTGGCCGTCGCAACGCCGGGCGCGGCGTCGATGCCGCCCGCCACCACGTCGGCCCGGCCGTTGCCGTCGACGTCCCTGACCGCAAGGCTGGTGACTCGCGACCCGGTGCCGCCGATGCGCGCCATCAGCGTGCCGGCCGCGAAGGTCACCCCACTGCGCGCGTACGTGTTGGCCACGAAGGTGCCGTCGCCGTTGCCGAGGAAGACGCGGACGTCACCCTCGCTGACGCGCACCACGGTCCCCGCGTCGGCTCCCGAGGTGATGGCGCCCCAGACGATGTCCGGCCTGGTGTCGCCGTTGACGTCGCCGACCACCAGCGGGGTCGAGGCGTTGAACGTCTCCAGCTTGTAGGGCATCTGCACCGCGGCCTGGAAGGTGCCGTCGCCGTTGCCCCTGGCGTAGAAGAGGTAGCCGGTGGAGCGCTGGTCGACCACCAGGTCGACCTTGCCGTCGCCGTCGAAGTCGGCGGCGGCGACGCCGAAGGTGCGCGTGCCGGTACCCAGGTCGGCCAGCGTCGCAGGGTTGGCGAAGGTGAGCCCGGTGGCGTTGCCGGTGCTGCGGCCGACGATCATGTCGGGCACGCCGTCACCGCTGAAGTCGCCGACGGCGACTCCGTAGGGCTTGCCCGCCGCACCGTAGTCGGCCACCGTGGTGGGTGCCGCGAAGTAGGGATCCCACGGCGCCGACACCGCGTGGACGCTGTGGGGACTGATCGCCCCCACCACCGTGGCGGCGATCAGCGCCGCGATGCCTCCCCCTGCCGTCGCTCTGCGAAGACGCATCGCCGTTCCTCAGCCGGGGGCGCGGCGAACCACGGCTCGACCTGACCATCCGGGGCTGGCGCGCAGGGCGGGGGGTGTCCGCGGCGCCTCCTGTGTCTACCCTGGTGCCGCGCTTGCCCCGCGACGTTGCTGCCATCGTCGCCGTGTGCAGACCGGGTGGTCAGGATCGAACGTCACCAATCGCCCAGCACAATGGCGTCGCAGGTGGTGACCTTGGCCCCTGTGACACGGGCCGGCGCAGGCAGATGCTCCGAGGTGACATGCAGCCCTCGGTCGGGCCCACGGTGCGGTGGAGGATGTGGGCGGTCGTGCTCGCCGCGGCGGTCCTGTCCTCAACGCTGCTCGCCTGCGGCGGCGCGGCCCCGCGCGCAACGCCGTCGACCAGCGCGCCCGGGTCGTCGCCGACGCCGTCACTCACTCCGCAGCCGCCGTCGACTCCCAGCGCCACCGCAACGCCGGCGCCGACGCCGACGCCGCTGCCGACTGCGACGCCGCTGCCGCCGGGGACGTTCGCCGCCACCGTGGCCGCAAGCGGCGGAGCGTCGATCCGCTCCGGCCCGGGCACCGACATGGCCGTGACCGGCGAGGAGGCGACCGGCACCACCGAGCTCTTCGACGGCTGGCACCGTCGCGGCGACGACCCGCCGGTGCCCGACTACAAGTCCGGCGCCCTGGAGACGTGGAGCCAGGACTGGTACCGCCTCGCCGGCGGGCGCGGCTGGATGCACAGCTCCTTCCTGCGCGGCTTCCCGCCGGAGTCGATGGCGCAGGTGGCATGGGCTGCGCCGGCGGTGCGCGACGTGCCCATCCCGGCGGAGGGCGTGCGCCGCATCGTCGTCAGCATCACGCGCCAGCACCTCTGGGCCTTCGACGGCGCGCACCTCGTCCTCGACACGGTGATCGGCACCGGGCGTCCCGAGCTGCCCACGCTGCTGGGCACGTACCACGTGTTCTCCAAGGCGTCGCCGTACCGGATGGTGTCGGAGTGGCCGTACGGCAGCCCGTACTGGTACGCGCCGGTGTCCATGGACTACGCCATGGAGTTCATCGCGGGCGGGTACTTCATCCACGACGCGCCGTGGCGCACGCGATGGGGTCCCGGCGCCAACATCGCCGCCGGCAGCCACGGCTGCGTCAACGTGCCCATGCCGGTGATGGGAACGCTGTACCGCTGGACCAGCGTCGGCGTCGAGGTTGTCGTGCAATCGCGCTGACGGCTGCCCGTCGCTGCGGCTAGAGCTAGATCGCCTGGCGCCGCAGCGTTGCCGTCGCCGCCAGCACCAGCGCGGCGCCGAAGGCGAGCACCACCGCGGCGTCGAGCTGCACCGACGGCCAGCCGAGGTCGCCGCCCTTGATCATCACGTCGCGCAGCCCGTCGACGGCGTAGGTGAGCGGCAGCGCGTGCGAGAGGCCCTGCATCCAGTGCGGCTCGGTGGAGACGGGCACGACGACGCCGCTGAGCAGCACCTGGGGCACGATCACCAGCGGGATGAACTGCACCGCCTGGAACTCGGTGCGCGCGAAGCTG